>Ga0315273_10011393_pt1 | contig 11373 bp, 8 predicted proteins | sample YL17G02_0_MG_FD_205753 | JGI IMG/M metagenome (GOLD analysis project Ga0315273, IMG submission 205753) | Sediment microbial communities from Yellowstone Lake, YNP, Wyoming, USA - YL17G02_0 | ecosystem: Environmental > Aquatic > Freshwater > Lake > Sediment | place: USA: Wyoming | collected...
CTACGACGGCGTGCTGGCGCAGTTGCTGGGCATCGACCTGGAAGAGATCCGCTCGGCGCTCTACAAACAGTTCGGCGCGCGCAAGGCCAAAGCCGCGGACCTGAATTGGGGCGCGGTGCAGGCCGGCCGGGAGTTCGCCGAAAAGAGCCTGGTCAAGACCGATCCCTACCGCGTCGAGCGGATGGATGGGACCGCGGGCAAGATCATCATCGAAGGCAATGCCGCCGCGGCCCTGGGCTGCCTGTTCGCGGGCGTGACGGTGGTTGCCTGGTATCCGATTACGCCGTCCTCGTCGGTGATCGATGCGCTGATCGCCTACCTGAAGCGCTTCCGCATCGACAAGGAAACGGGCCAGGCCACCTTCGCCGTGGTGCAGGCCGAAGACGAGCTGGCGGCCATCGGCATGGTGATCGGCGCAAGCTGGGCGGGCGCCCGCGCGTGCACGGCCACCTCCGGTCCGGGCATCTCGCTGATGGCCGAGTTCGCCGGCCTGGCCTACTGGGTCGAGACGCCGGCCGTGATCATCGACGTGCAGCGCGTGGGGCCCTCCACCGGCCTTCCGACCCGCACGTCGCAGGGCGACGTTCTCAAGAACGCGCTCCTGTCGCACGGCGACACACGCCACCCGATGTACTTTCCCTCGTGCCCGGAAGAGTGCTATTCGATGGCCATCGAGGCCTTCGATCTGGCCGAGCGGTTCCAGTGCCCGGTCTTCGTCATGCTGGACCTGGACCTGGGCATGAACAACTGGATGTCCGATCCGTTTCCCTATCCGGCCGAGCCGATGCATCGCGGCAAGGTGCTGACAGCCGAAGACCTGGAGCGGCTGGGCGGCTTCGCGCGCTATAAGGACATCGACGGCGACGGCGTCGGCTGGCGCACCTTGCCGGGAACCGATCACCCGGCGGCCGCCTACTTCGCGCGCGGCAGCGGCCACAACGAGAAAGCGCAATACAGCGAGCGCGAAGACGACTACATGAACAATGTCGATCGCCTGGCGCGCAAGTTCGAGAACCTGCGCCGGCACGTGACGGCGCCGGAGGTTTCGCAAAACCCGAAGGCCTCGGCCGGCATCGTCTACTACGGCACCTCGCGTTCGGCGGCCGAAGAGAGCCGGGATCAACTCCGCCGGGAGTACGCCCTGGAGACCAGTTGCCTGCGGCTGAAGGCCTACCCGTTCACCAGGGAGCTGAAGGAGTTCGTCGACCTCCACTCGAGGGTTTACGTGATCGACCAGAACCGCGACGCGCAAATGCTGGCGCTGATGCGGCTGGAACTGGAACCGGAACAGATCGCCAGGCTGCGCAGCGTGCGCTACTACGGCGGCCTGCCGCTGGATGCGCGCACCGTCACCGAAGAGATCGTTCGCCAGGAGGGACTATGAGCGCCACCGCGATACCGCCTCCCAAGAAGGTGAATCGCATCGGGCTGGAGGTGATCGGCTACAAGGGCGCCAGGACCACCCTTTGCGCCGGCTGCGGCCACAACGCCATCTCCGAGCGCATCGTCGAGTGCTTTTTCGAGATGGGCATCTCGCCCATGCGGGTGGCCAAGTTCAGCGGCATCGGCTGCTCGTCGAAGTCGCCGGCCTACTTCCTGGGCCTGTCGCACGGCTTCAACGCGGTTCACGGGCGCGCCGCGGCGGTGGCCACCGGCGCGATGCTCGCCAACCGCAACCTGCTTGGCCTCCTGGTCGCCGGCGACGGCGACACGGCGTCCATCGGATTGGGTCAGTTCATGCACCTGCTGCGCCGCAATCTGCCGCTGATCTACATCATCGAGGACAACGGCGTCTACGGCCTGACCAAGGGGCAGTTTTCGGCCACCGCGGATATCGGGTCCACGCTCAAGACCGGCGTGGCGAACGACATGCCGCCGATCGACTGCTGCCTGCTGGGCATCGAGATGGGCGCGACGCTGGTGGCGCGCTCGTTTTCGGGCGACAAGCGGCAATTGCAGGCGCTGCTCAAGGCCGCCATCGCGCACAAAGGCCTGTCTCTCATCGACGTCATCTCGCCCTGCGTGACCTTCAACGACCACCTGGGCTCGACCAAGTCCTACGCCTACATGAAGGACCACGATCACCTGCTGCACGAGGTGAGCTTCGTGCCGGCCTACGAAGACATCTCGATCGAGATGGCGGAGGGCGAGACGCGCGACGTCGAACTGCATGACGGCTCGAAGATCCGGCTGAAGAAACTGGATCGCGATTACGACCCGACCGAGAAGCTGAACGCCATCCGTGCCATCCACGAGTCGGCAAAGGCGCGCGAGGTCGTCACCGGGCTTCTGTACATCAACCCGAAGCAGCGGAATTTCGTCGAGCTGCTGAACCTGGTCGGCGAGCCGCTGGCGACGCTTCCCGAGTCCAGAACCCGCCCGCCCAAAGAGGCGCTGGCTCAGATTATGGAGGAGTTGCGGTAGACCCGGACCGGCTCAGCATCGTTCTGGCATCCCCGCGCAACCCGCTGAACATCGGCGCGGCGGCGCGGGCGATGAGCAATTTCGGATTCTCCCGCCTGAGGCTCGTCAATCCCTACGACGTCGCCTGGCGCGAGGCGCGATCCGCCGTGGGCGCTTCGGCGGTGCTCGAACGGACGGAGGTCTTCCAGTCTCTGGCCGATGCGCTGGCCGACTGCACGCTGGTTGTCGGAACGACGTCCATAGGGCACCGCGAGCTGCAGCACCCGCTGCGGCGCCTGGAATACGGCGGGCGTCTGTTGCGGCGTCATCTGGGGGCCGGGCGGGCCGCGCTGCTGTTCGGCTGCGAGAAGTTCGGCCTGTCCAACGAAGACCTGGCGCACTGCCACTGGCTGGTGCGCATTCCCACGCGCGAGGCGCACGGCTCGATGAACCTGGGGCAGGCCGTGGCGGTCTGCCTGTACGAGCTGATCCGGAATCCCAGGGCGGCCGCCGCCGTTCCCAAGCCGCTTGCAGCCGCCGCGGCCGGCGACGTTGAGCGCTTCACCGCGCTGCTCATCGAACTGCTCGCCTCCAGCGGCTACACCAACCCCAAGACCGCCGCCTCGACCGCGCTCAAAGTGCGCCGCATGGTGCGCCGGCTGAACCTGCCCGCGCGCGACATCGAAATCTGGCTGGGCATCCTGCGGCAGGCGCTGTGGAAGCAAGGTGGCACAGCCTTCAGGCTGTGAACACTATCAACACAGCACACAGCCTAAAGGCTGTACTACTAAATCTTTGTTTCTTTGCTCGCCGCGACGATTTCGCGTTGCGGCCGCGGCTATCCCGCGAAGTAGGGCAAGTCTCCCAAGCAGCCGTAAACCCCGGGGGACACGCCTGTGTCCCGGGGTAAGCGATGTTTTCCGTAAGGCCAGCCCGGAGTGCCCCACATTCTGGCTTCTGGCTTCTGGCTTCTGACTTCTCCGTTTGCGGCCATGCCGCGCTGTGCTACCTCACACCCGCAACTGGCGCCCGCAGAAGGCGCAGAACTTCGGCGCTCCCGTCAGGGGTTTTCCGCAGTGGAGGCAAAAGCCTCCGGTGGTCTCGGGCGTGACCTGCTGCGCCGGTTGCGGCGCCGGTCTCCGCATCACCGGGAGCACGGAGGTCTTCTGCACATCGAAGGCCGGCGGCGGCGGCGGACCATTGACCATCATCTCCGTCGTGCCGCAGACGATCACGTCGCCATCCTTCAACGCCGCCGGCTGCGCAATCAGCGCGCCGTTCACCGAGGACCCGTTGGTGCTGCCGAGGTCGGTGAGGATGCAGCCGGCCGCGGTGACTTCGATGGTGGCGTGATTCCGCGAGGCGGCATCATCCGGCAGCACCAGGTCGCTCTGCAAGCCCCGCCCCATGCGAAACATCTCGGGCAGCGCGATTTTCTTGCCTGCCAGGGCGCCGGTTCGGACGGTTAGAAACCAACCCTGCGCAGGAAGCGAGGGAGCGGCCGCAACCGGTTGCGGGGGAGGGGGCGCGGCAGCGGGCGGCGGCAGCGCCGCCGGAGCGGGTGCGGCCGGCATCGGCGGCCCGCCGATCCAGCCGGAGACCGCCGCGCCCAGCGGAATCGCGAACTCGGCCGGCAAGTGAGCGTGGAAATCCGACCCGCCGGCGCCGGGATCGATCGAAAACGTCAGCGTTCCGGCGCCGCCCTGCCAGGTGCCGGCGAAGAACCGCCCGGCGGCGTCCAGTTGCAGATGGAGTTGGTGGCCGCCGCCGCTGAAGCTGAGCAGTTTTTGGCCGATCTGGGGCAGGTCCGTGAAGCTGGCCACCCATCCCATCCCCGAGGCGGCCAGGCCGAGGCCGGACTGGATCTGCCACATCACGTTCTGGATCGCCGCCAGACCGGGCCGCAGGGCCTCGGCCGGGGCCAGGCGGGATCCGGACGCCAGCATGGCCAGGCACTGACAGAAGGCCTCCAGCGCGGCGGCGTCCTGCCCGGTGACGTCGGTGGTGACTTCGAGAGGCCCCTGCGGCGTGGCGGCCTGTTGGAAGAGTTGCTCGAATTCGTCCATACTGCGTTCTCCTACCAGTTCTCCAGCGGTGAAACGGTTCCGGTCTTCATCGCTTCCCTTTCGGAACCCTCGAAGAACGACCCGCCCCACCCCGGCGGCGTCTCTTTATACGCGCCCTTGCCGTCCAACCACTGCTCGCCGGCGACCGGGCGAGCGAGCCAATTCCGGATGGCGGCCAGGGCCGCGGCCGCCGTCGCAAAAACGCCCATTTTCAGCAGCACCGCGGGTCCAACCGCCGGCAACAGCGCGGCGCACGCGCCCAATCGGGCCGTCTCCTGCGCGCGGGTCAGCAGGACTTTGTCCGGGTAGAACGCCTGGTCCCACCACGGGTCGATGAAGTACGGGTCGTCCTTGCCGGCCGGGAACAGGCCGCAACAGAAGTGATTCGGAGCGATTTCGTACTTGCCGAAGTCGATCCCGTTCATCTTCGACGCCACCCCGAGGTCGCTCGAGTAGCGCCGCTCGAGCGCAAAGCTCCAGATGCGATCGCGCATCTCGCCGCAACTGTAACGGCGCCAGGGGCCGGAGGGGTCGGCCAGCGCGCGGATGTCGTTCAGCGGCCCGGACAGCGAGTCCGGCCACAGTTGATCGAAGATGCCGCCGCGCGGGCCCAGGCTGGGATTATTCAGTTCCAGTTGCCCGGCCGAAGCGGTCAGGTCCGAGAGGAACTTCTGGCGGTTGGCGTTGACGTCGATTTCGACCCACGTGGCTTCCAAAGGCGGGCCGCCCCCCGGAGCATTGATTCCGGCGCGCACCTTGAAGCGGGCCTCGACGAGGTTCTTCCAGTTCAGCCCCCGGTAGTCGAAGGTCCAGTTTGCCACGCCGCATTCGTTGGTCCGCTTTGCGGCGTCGCCGCGCGGTTCGAGCCAGGGTCCGCCGCCGAGCGAGACCAGATCAATCTGGCAGGGCGCATCTTTCAGCGGCTTTGCCGCGCCCGGCGCGACGCCCACCCAGGCCCAGGCTTCCGACGTGCCCTGGCAGGTGCCGGGCGTCACGATCAGGTTCATGAACAGCAGCTTGTGCTGGAGCGGAATGCGCGCGGCAACGGCGCGCTCACGAACCTGGTTCGCCGCTTCGCCGGACGCCTCGCCCTCGATTGCCAGCGTGACGTTCAGTTGGAGGTTTGTCTCGCTGGCCAGCAGCGGGCGTCTGGACTTCACATCGATCCTGTATAGGCCCGGCGCCTCGAGCGCCGAAACGAGTTCGAACTCGGTGGAACCAACTCCCGTCAGTTCCGCCTTCCGGAGCCCGACGAACTGCGCCGCCTGGCCGGCGTAACCAGCCGGATTCGCGCCGTCCTCGACCAGGTCTTTGCGAACGAAGACCAGGGCCACGTGGATCTGGTCCTCGCCGTCGGCGACCAGTTCATATTCGGAGAATTGCTGGCCCTTATAAGTACGGCTTTCGCTGCGTGTGCGAGAGTCCTTTTCGAACCCCCAGAACAGCGGCGTCAACTCATAGGTTGGGAGCGGAGCGGCAACGATCTCGAGCGTGGTTTCGGCGGAAACCGTCTGGCCCTCGAAGGTCGCGGCCGCAACCACCGATGCGCCGCCGGGCAGCGGTCTCGAGGTGGGATCCGGCGCGGCCGCCGTGACCGGAACCGCCATGGCGCCGGCGACCGGCACCGGGGAACCCAGCGCCAGCCACTGCGGGTTGACGCCCCCCGTATGGAATCGAACGGCGCCGGCCAGCGCCGCGCAGTCCACCCCCGAATCGGAGCAGGAGACCGACGCGTAGACCCACAGGAAATCCGCGCCGTCGGATTTCAACTGGGTCCGGTAGTCCTGCGTCTGAACCGTGAGCGAGTACTGCCTCTGGGGCGGCGGGCCCGGCGTCGCAGCCTCCGGCTGCCCCGGGCGGACCCACGCCGAGCCGTTCCACATCAGCCATTCACCGCCCGCGGGTTCGATCTGCCACCAGTTTCCGTCCGGATCGACGACGGTGAGTTGCGCCGTGGCGGCCTGAAAGCTGGCGGAATCCAACTGGCCCGCCTGGAATTGATCTCGTAGTTGCGCGTACCGGCTGCCGGCCTCTTCGAAAGTCATGCGACCCCCCTTACCGGAACAACACGAAGCCGGCCAACAGAAGCGGCGACAGGACCATGGCGAGGACCACCGACGCGACGCCGCCGATCAGCAGCAGGATCGCCGCCTTGCCGGTGTCGCCGCCGCTGATCTCCCGAATCGCGGCCAGCGTGGTAGGGATGCGCCACAATCCTCCGAGCAGCCCTCCAATGATCGGAATGATGCCCAGAACGCCGGGCGATTGCGCGTAGGCCAGCGCGCGCAGAATCTGCCCGAAGCCGAGTTTCCACCCGGTGATCGATTGCGAAAGCGCCGACATCGCTCCCAGCGCGGCGACCATCGAAAAGACGCCGATCACGGCGCTAACCACCATCGTGAACGCGAAATACCCGCCGAGAAATCGCATAGAACCGAAGCTCAGCAGGGAGGAACCGATCACCGAGGCCACCACCGGCGTCACCAGCGCCAGAATCGCGCCGCCGTTTCCGTTGACATCGAGCGCCGCCTGGCGGTAGACGCGCCCGTCCAGGAACGCGCCGCGCACCATCATTTCCAGCCACCCCATCGGCATCCCCGGCATCCCGACGAGATTCATCGAGCGCGCCAGGTTGTCGCCAACGCCGGCGGCCGAGACCTGGAAATCCCACGGCCGCGGCGACGGCGGAAGTCCGCCCTCACCCGGCGAGAGGTTTAGCGGCGCAGCCGGCGGAGCGTAGTAGCCTGGCTGCGGCGGCGGCTGGTAGGGTGGCGCAGCCTGGTACGGAGGCGGCGCGCTGTAGGCCGGGGGCGGCGGCGCAACCGGAGGCGGCGCGCCGTAGGCCGGGGGCGGAGGCGGAGCAAAGGACGGCGCCGGCCGCGGGGGCGCGGGCAAAGGCGCACCGTAAGACGGCGGCGGTGGGGGTGGGGGAACAAAGGGCGGTTGCGGGCCCGGCGGCGCTGCTGCCGCCCCCGGCACAGGTTTCCCGCAACTTCCGCAGAACGCGGTCCCGGGCTGAACCGGCGAACCGCAAACCGCGCAGAATTTCGTCATATCGGCAGTCTCCTTCGAAAGATGACTAGATTATCACGGTTTTGCGCGCCGCTGTGCAAGGGCCGCCGGCCCCCCCGGATTCACCGGACGCAAAATCGGGCTTGACATTATTCTATGATTCTACTAATATCGAATCATAGAAGGATGACGAAACGGTCTTCGCAATCCGAACCGGCGGCCCGCTATGCCGGCATGCTCGCGGCGATGGGCGCCGAACCGCGGCTCCGCATTCTCCGGCTGCTGCTGGCGGCGCATCCGGATGGCATGGTGGTCGGAGAGATCCAATCCGAGCTCGGGATCAGCCCGTCCACGCTCTCTCACCACCTGGAGAAACTGAAGAAAGAGGGCCTGGTCACGGTAGCGCGGGAGAGCACTTTTCTGCGGTATCGCGCGAACGCGGAGGCGCTGCGGGAACTTCTCGCGTTCCTCTATGCGGAGTGCTGCACCCGAAGCCGGGCGGTGGAGCCGGCGCAAATCGGCCGGCCGCGCGGATAGTGGAAGGGGGCAAGCTAAAGCATGCCCCACGTGGGACATGCTTCAGCTTGTCCCGTTCGAAGTAGCAGTTAACAATGAGGACACGACAATGACAACCAACAATTCCGATTTGAAAAGCACGGTTCAGCAGAGATACGGAGAGGCCGCGTTGAGAGTTCTGGAAGGCTCCGCCAGGTCCTGCTGCGGCCCGCAATCCTGCGATCCGATCACGGCCAACCTGTACGACGCCAGCCAGGTGGCGCAGATTCCCGAGGCGGCGATCGTGGCGTCGCTGGGCTGCGGCAATCCGACCGCGCTGGCCGGACTGAAGCCGGGAGAGACGGTTCTGGACCTGGGGTCCGGCGGCGGGATCGATGTGCTGCTCTCGGCGCGCCGCGTCGGCCCGTCGGGCAAGGCCTACGGTCTGGACATGACCGGCGAGATGCTGGCGCTGGCCGAGGAGAACAAGCGCAAGTCGGGCCTGACGAACGTCGAGTTCCTCAAAGGCGAGATCGAGAACATTCCGCTGCCGGACGGCTCGGTGGATGTGATTCTCTCCAACTGCGTGATCAACCTCTCGGCGGACAAGGACCGGGTGCTGCGCGAGGCCTTCCGGGTCCTGAAGCCCGGCGGCCGGTTTGCGGTTTCCGACGTTGTGTCGCGGGGCGAGGTTCCGGCCGAAATTCGCCGCAGCGTGGAACTCTGGATTGGCTGCATCGCCGGCGCTTTGACCGAGGACCAGTACCGGGAGAAACTCGAGAGCGCCGGTTTTGCGGACGTCCGCATCGAACCGACCCGGGTCTACCGCGCCGAGGACGCCCGCGAGTTCCTGGCCGAAAAAGGCGTTGATTTCGACCGCATCGCTCCCCTGGTAGACGGCAAATTCTTCAGCGCATTTATCCGCGCGACAAGGCCCTGAAGGAGGTGGGATGATGAAAGAAGTGGAGGTTCATGTATGAAAAGGCTGTTGCTTCCGATTGGTATCCTGGCGCTGGCCGCCGTTTCCGCGAACGCGCAATTCGCGCCGCGCCGGTCGTCGGTGAGCGCTTCCGGAGACGCCAGCGTTTCGGTGAAACCGGATCAGCTCAAGCTGAACGCCGGCGTAACCACGCAGGCGCTGACGGCCCAGGAAGCCTCGGACCAAAACGCCGCGCAGGTGGCCCTGGTCATCGCGGCGCTCAAGCGGGTGATCGGCACGGCCGGGGAGCTCAAGACCGTGGGCTATTCGGTGACGCCCAACTACAAGTACCCGACGGGCGGCGGCACGCCGACGCTGACGGGCTATACGGCGAACAATACGGTCGAGGTCACCACCGGCGACCTTTCGCTTGGCGGGAAGCTAATCGACTCGGCGGTGCAGGCAGGCGCCACGAACATCCAGGGCTTGCGATTCGCGCTGAAGGATTCGGAACCGGCGCGCGCCGAGGCGTTGCGCTCGGCCACAATGCAGGCGAAGCGGCACGCCGAGGCCATCGCCACCGGCCTCGCGGCGCGTCTTGGATACGTGATCGCCGCCGCCGAGGGCGGCGCGGTGCGAACCGTGAATATCGATACCCGCGCGGTGGCGGCGCCCGGCGCGGGGGCCACCCCCACGCCCGTCGAAACCGGCATGGTGGACGTGTACGCGACAGTGACGCTGGAGATCGAACTCATCCCGTGATGGCCGGCCCTTAACAATGCGGACTTCTCTCCCTTCCGGGAACGCCGGAGAGCCGGCGGCGGGTAGACGCGCGCCGGCCCGGGACGCCGGCGCCGGATCGGCGCTGGACCGGATTGCCCGGCTTGCCGCTTACTCCCTTCAGGCTCCGGCTGCGGTGATTAGCCTGTATCGCGCCGGCAGCCTGAAGCCCAGGGCCGCGTTTGGCCTGGCCAGCGAAACGGATCCGGAAGCCGGCCGGTTTGCGGAGTTGGTGATCGAGGAAAACCGCTGTGTGGTCATACCGGACGCGCGCGCCGACAGCCGGTTTCGCCTCGAGCCTCAGGTCGCGGGACGCGACGGTTTTCGTTTCTGTGCCGGATCGCCGATCCGGACCGGGGATGGCTGGACGCTCGGCGTGCTGTGCGTGTTCGACCGCGTTCCGCGCCAGTTCGCGCCCGGCCAGGGCGTGGCTCTTTCGGATTTTGCCGATCTGGTGGCCGCCGAGTTGAGTATCCGGCTGGAGGATTCCCGCCCGGCCGGCGCGGACACGGCGCCGCCGGCTTCGCTGGACGGAACGGCCGCCCTGTTCGACGATTCGAGCGCCGTCGTTCTGGTGTACGGCTTCGATGGACGAATCCTTGCCTTCAACCGCGCCGCCGAGCGCGCCACCGGCTACTCGCGAGAAGAAGCTCTTCCGCTCCGGGTACAGGACCTGGTAACGCCGGAGCAGCGCCCGCTGATCGGGCAGGCTGTGCTGGAGGCGTTCGGCGGCGCCGTGCCGGAAGACCGGGAACTCACCTTTCTGACGAAAGACATCCGCCAAGTGGTGCTCGAAGTCAGAAGCCGGCTGCTCTTCCGGGCCGGCAATCCGGTCGCCGTCCAGGCCGTCGGGCGCGACGTGACGTCGCGCCGGAGCGTCGAGGAGCAGCGCGACCGCAGCGTCTCGGAACTGGCCAGGTTCAACGCGCATTTGCGGGAACTGCACCGCCTCGGCGCCTCCAGTTACGACTCGCTGGAAGACCTGGTCGCCGATTATCTCGGAACCGGTTGCGACATCCTCGGGCTGGCGGTGGGCCGGCTGGCGGCGGTGGGGGATGAGCCGGCGATCGAGCGCTCCGCCGACGGCGCGGTTTGCGATTGCGAGCCTGACGGCAAGCCGTGTTGCTCGATCCAGGCGCCCATCCGATTGAACGACGAGCTTTACGGCCATCTCCGGTTCTGTTCTCCGCTGCTTCCGCCGCGCGAGTTCAGTGCGCACGACATCGAGATCGTCGAACTAATGGCCCGCAGTATCGGCAACTCGATTCTCGAGGCGCGAATACGGGCGCAACTGGCCTTCCAGGCGACGCACGATCCGCTCACCGGGCTGTTCAACCGTTCCTATCAGCAGGAATGGCTGGAGCGTGCGCTGGCGCGCGCGGCCGAACAGGGAACGATGGTCGCGGTGGCGCTGCTCGACCTGGACCGGCTGAAGCGGGTCAACGACGTCTTCGGCCATTCATTCGGCGATATCGTGCTCCAGCGGGTGGCCGGGCGAATGGCCGGTCTGCTCTCGCCGGGCGACAGCCTGGCGCGGATGGGCGGCGACGAATTCACGGTTGTCTTCACCGGGCTCAGGCGCCCCGAAGAGGCGGTTCAGGCGGCCGAGAGGATTCTGGCCAGGCTGCGGGATCCCATCGAGTTGGATAACCATGAGTTCGTGGTTACTGCCAGTCTGGGGCTTTCCTTCTTTCCGAC
>Ga0315273_10011394_pt1 | contig 11373 bp, 9 predicted proteins | sample YL17G02_0_MG_FD_205753 | JGI IMG/M metagenome (GOLD analysis project Ga0315273, IMG submission 205753) | Sediment microbial communities from Yellowstone Lake, YNP, Wyoming, USA - YL17G02_0 | ecosystem: Environmental > Aquatic > Freshwater > Lake > Sediment | place: USA: Wyoming | collected...
ACGTAGTACGAGTACGGGATCGCATAGAGGAACGAGGTCTCGGGCATGCCGGCGTGGAACGCAGTGTCGAAGACGGCGACCTGCGGAACATCCTTGCCGAACGTCGCCCGCGCCGCACGTATCCCCAGGAGATTCGCCGGGTTGTGCAGCGGTGCGAGATCGTTGCACTCCTCGATCTGCGCGATCGTCTTTTCGTCGAGCAGCACGGAGCGCTTGAGCTTCTCGCCGCCGTGAACCACGCGATGGCCGACCGCATCGACCTCGGACAGCGAGCCGAGTACGCCACCCCCGCCGTCCCCGTCGACCAGCCAGCGCAGGATCGCGTCGAGCGCCTTGCGATGGTCGCGCAGCGGCTCGGCCAGCCGATGCGGCGGGCCGTCGCCCTTCGTGAGCGTCAGCAGCGCCTCGCTGCCGATGCGCTCGATCACGCCGTGCGCACGGCGCTCGTCGCCGTCCCGCGCGATGCGGTCCGGGTCGGTGACGATGAGCTGGAACTTGAGCGACGAGCTTCCGCAATTGAGGACCAGAACGTTCATCGGGCATTCTCCCAGCGCCAGTTGCGCACTTCGGGCAGGTCTTCGCCATGCGCCACAATGTATGCGTGGTGGCGGTGACGGCGCGCGCGCATTTCGGCCGCGACATGAGCGGCGCGTGCCTCGAGCCCGGGCACGCGGTGGATGACGTCGAGCACGAGACGGAAGCGGTCGAGGTCGTTGCGCACGACCATGTCGAACGGCGTCGTGGTCGTGCCCTCCTCCTTGTAGCCGCGCACGTGCAGGTGGTCGTGGTGCGCGCGGCGATAGGTCAGGCGGTGAATCAGCGTCGGGTAGCCATGGAACGCGAAGATCGTCGGGCAATCGGGCGGGAACAGCGCGTCGTAGGCCTCGTCCAGCAGGCCGTGCGGGTGCTCGCTCGGCGGCTGGAGCGCCATCAGATCCACGACGTTGACCACGCGCACCTTGAGATCGGGCAGCCACTGCCGCAGCAGGTCCGCCGCTGCGAGCGTCTCGAGCGTCGGCACGTCGCCGGCGCAGCCGAGCACGACGTCCGGCCGCCCGCCCTCGTCGGTCGACGCCCACGCCCACGCCGAGGCGCCCACGGCGCAGTGTGCGCGCGCCGCCTCGAGATCGAGCCACTGCGGCGCCGGTTGCTTGCCGGCCACGATCACGTTGACGTAGCCGCGGCTCTCGAGGCAGTGCTCGGTGACGCACAGCAGCGTGTTCGCGTCGGGCGGCAGGTAGACGCGGATCACTTCGGCCCGCTTGTTCACAACGTGATCGAGGAAGCCGGGGTCCTGGTGGCTGAACCCGTTGTGGTCCTGGCGCCAGACGTGCGAGGAGAGCAGGATGTTGAGCGACGCGATCGGCGCCCGCCACGGGAGCGCCCGCGAAACCTTGAGCCACTTCGCGTGCTGGTTGAACATCGAGTCCACGATGTGGATGAACGCCTCGTAGCACGAGAAGAACCCGTGCCGCCCGCTCAGCAGGTAGCCCTCGAGCCAGCCCTGGCACAGGTGCTCGCTCAGCACCTCGAACACGCGGCCATCGGGCGCGAGGTCCTCGTCGCCGGCGTGGATCGGCAGCAGCCAGCGCCGCTTCGTTTCCTCGAAGACGGGGTTCCAGCGGTTCGAGTTGGTCTCGTCCGGGCTGAACAGGCGGAAGTTCTTCGCCGCGCGGTTCGCTTTGAACACGTCCCTCAAGTATTCGCCCTGGACGCGCGTGGCCTCCCCGTCCAGCGCGCCCGGCGCGGCCAGCGCGAGCGCGTGCTTCCCGAGCGACGGCAGGCGCAGCGCGCGCAGCAACCGACCGCCGTTCGCGCGCGGCTGGGCGCCCATGCGCCGCGCGCGCCTCGGCGCGAGCGCCGCGATGTCGGCGCGCAGCGCGCCCTTGTCGTCGAACAACTCATGCGACTTGTAGCTCTTGAGCCAGCGTTCGAGCAGCGGCAGGCGCTCGGGGTGCCCGTGGACGTCGGGGATGGGGACCTGGTGCGCGCGGAACGTGCCCTCGACCTTCTTGCCCTCGAACGTCTTCGGCCCGGTCCAGCCCTTCGGGCTCTTCAGCACGATCATCGGCCAGCGGGCGTGCTCGGCGCGGGCGGCCGTGCCCTTTCTGGCGCGCGCCTGGATCGCGCGAATGCGCCCGAACGCAAGGTCGAGCGAGCGCGCCATCGCGCGGTGCATCGTCATGGGCTCGTCGCCCTCGACGTGGATGGGCTCGTGCCCGTAGCCCGTGAGCAGCGCGTCCAGCTCGGCGCGCGGCAGGCGCGCGAGCAACGTCGGGCCGGCGATCTTCGCGCCGTTCAGGTGGAGCACCGGGAGGACGGCGCCGTCCGAAACCGGGTTGACGAACTTGTTCGCGTGCCAGCTCGTCGCCAGGGGCCCGGTCTCGGCCTCACCGTCGCCGATCACGCACAGCGCGATCAGGTCCGGCAGGTCGAGCGTCGCGCCGTAGGCGTGCGCCAGGCTGTAGCCCAGCTCGCCGCCCTCGTGGATCGAGCCCGGCGTCTCGGCGGCGACGTGACTCGGGATCCCACCCGGGAACGAGAACTGGCGCACCAGGCGGGTCAGGCCCGCCTCGTCGCGCGAGACCTCGGGGTAGACCTCGCTGTACGTGCCCTCGAGGTAGACGTTCGCGACCACGCCCGGGCCGCCGTGGCCCGGCCCGCAGACGAACAGCAGGTCGAGGTCATGGTCCACGATCGCGCGGTTCGCGTGGGCGTAAATGAAGTTCAGCCCGGGCGTCGTGCCCCAGTGGCCGAGCAGGCGTGGCTTGACGTGCTCGAGCAGGAGCGGACGCCTAAGGAGCGGGTTGTCGAGCAGGTAGATCTGGCCCACCGACAGGAAGTTCGCGGCGCGCCACCAGGCATCGAGCCGGGTGAGACGCGCGGCGTCGAGTCGGGCGGGCCGGGCGGCGGGTGCTTTCGTGGGGCGGGGCATCGCGGTCCTCGCATGGGTTTCGGGTCTGCCGCATTATAGACATGGCACGCGCCGGGTGGTCTTCCTCTTCACGCGGGGCCGGGAAACGCGGTATCTTCCGGGCGTTCCCGACTCTTCTCGGCGATTCCTTTGGTCTTAAGGACGTCCCGTGCTCTCGATCCTGCCGCGCACATTGAAGTCGATCGAAGCGCTCAAGGCCGGCGCCCCGGCCGTGCTCACCGCGTACGCGAAGAACGAGCGGGTCGATCCGCGCGCGATCCGCGCGCTGCAGGACACACGGCTCCGTCGCATGGTGCTGCACGCCGCGGAGCACGTCCCGTTCTGGAAGCGCCGCTTCGCGCGCTTCGGCGTGCGCCCGACCGAGGTGCGCTCGATCGCCGACCTCGCGGCGCTGCCGCCGCTCGAGGACCGCGACCTGATCGATTTCGGCGACGAGCTGCTCGAGGGCGGCGCGGCGAACCCGGCCTGGCTCGCGGTGCACTCGATCGCAAAGCCCGATCGAATGGTGCGCCTCGACACCGTCGCGCGCCGCGAACGCGTCGCCGACGAACTCCGGCACATCGAGTGGAGCGGGCTCGACTGGCGCGCGCCGCGCGCCGTCCTGATCGGGCGCAACGAGCGCGGGGAGGCGCTCGACGGGCCCGGCGGCCGCCTGCGCGCCGCGCTGCGGAGCGGCGTGTGGCTCCACCCCGGTCACGCCGACGAGGACGCGGTGCGGCGCTTCGTCGCCGAGGCCGGCCGCGCCGGCGCCCAGTTGCTGACCGGCCCGCCGAGCGCGCTCGAGCGCGTGGCCGACGCGATCGAGACCGGCGCTGCCGCGAGCGGCGCAGCCCCGTTCCGCCCGAAGGCCGTCCAGTCGTGGGGCGAGTGCCTCTCCGACGAGCGCCGCGCGCGCCTCGAGACCGCGCTCGCCGCGCCCGTGTTCGACGTCTACCGCGCCGCCGAATTCGGCGAGATCGCCCACCAGTGCGACCGCCGCGACGGGCTCCACGTGACGATGGAGCGCGCGCTGCTCGAATTCGTGCACGGCGACACGCCGGTGGCCGACGGCAAGGACGGCGAGATCCTCGTGACCGCGCTCGACAACCTGGCGATGCCGCTGTTCCGCTACCGCATCGGCGACGTGGGCTGCCGCATCCCGGCCGCCGTCCCGTGCCCGTGCGAGCGCACCAGCGAGCGCATCCTCGTCACCGACGGCCGCGCGGCGACGCTCGTGACCTCGCCCGCGGGCCAGCGGGTCCACGCGGACTGGTTCGAGTGGCTGTTCGAGGCCATCCCGGGCGTGCTCGACTGGCGCGTGCGGCAGGACACGTCGTCCGACCTGACACTGCTCTATGTCCCCGGCGTGGCGTGGCGCGACGACGCCGAACCGTGGATCCACGAGGCGATCGCCGGGCTCGACCCGAAGTTCCACGTCATGATCGAGCGCGCCGAGACGCTGCCCGCGCGCGCCGACGGCCGGCGCGAGCGCGTGGTGTCGCGCGTTCCGCTGTCGTGGAACGGCCCGCCTCGATCCGGCCCGTCCCGATCCGGGGACCGGGCATGATCCTCGGGCTCGGCGTCGACCTGGTCGAGGTCGCGCGCATGGAGAAGGCGCTCGCGCGCGGCGAGCGCATCGTCCAGCGCCTGTTCACCGCCGGGGAAATCGCCTACTGCCGGCGCCACAAGGAACCGGCGCGCCACTTCGCCGCCCGCTTTGCGGCCAAAGAGGCGGGCATGAAAGCGCTCGGCACCGGCTGGTCGAACGGGGTGAGCTGGCAGAACTTCGAGGTGCGCCTCGACCCGCGCGGGCGCCCGCACCTCTACGTGACCGGCCGCGCCGCCGAGATCGCCGCCGCGATCGGGGCAACACACGTGTTGATCACGCTCGCTCACGATGGCGGCCTCGCCACCGCGGTGGTCGCGATCGAGGGCGATGGCGCTGCGCCGCGCACCGAGGGTCACGGCTTCGCCAGCGGGCGCACCGCGATCGACGAGCCCGCTCCCCCGCCAACTCTCAGCGCGGCCGGCGGCGAAATCGCGTGAAGCGCGTCCTGATCGCCAATCGCGGCGAGATCGCGGTGCGCGTGCTGCGCACGCTGCGCGACCTCGGCCTGACCTCGATCGCGGTCTACTCGGATCCCGACCGCACCGCGCTCCACGTGCTGCTCGCCGACGAGGCGTATCGCCTCGGCCCCGGCCTCGCACGCGAGAGCTACCTGAACATCGCGCGAGTGATCGAGGTCGCGAAGGCCGCGCGCGCCGACGCGATCCATCCGGGCTATGGCTTCCTGTCCGAGAACGCGGAGTTCGCGCAGGCTGTGATCGACGCCGGCATGACGTTCATCGGACCGCCGCCATCCGTGATCGCGAGCCTCGGCAACAAGCTCGCCGCGCGCGAAATCGCCCGCGCAGCCGGCGCGCCGCTGGTGCCGGGATCCCCGGGGCCGGTGGGCGACGTCGCCGAGGCGGCGCGTCACGCGAAGGACATTGGATTCCCGGTCATGCTCAAGGCCGCGGCCGGCGGTGGCGGCAAGGGCATGCGCGTGCTGCGCGCCGAGGCCGACCTCGCTTCCGCGTTCGACCTCACCCGCGGCGAAGCGAAGGCGGCGTTCGGCGACGACTCGGTGTACCTCGAGCGCTTCATCGAGCGGCCACGCCATGTCGAAGCGCAGATCCTGGCCGACGCGCACGGCAACGTGGCGTTCCTCGGCGAGCGCGATTGCTCGGTCCAGCGCCGGCACCAGAAGGTGGTCGAGGAGACGCCGTCGCCGATCTTCACGCCCACGATTCGTGCGAAATTCGCCGAGGCGGCGATCGCGATCGCGCGGGCCGCGGGCTACGTCAACGCGGGCACGGTCGAGTTCATCGCCGATCCTGAGGGGAACTTCTACTTCCTCGAGGTCAACACGCGGCTGCAGGTGGAGCACCCGGTCACCGAGATGGTCACCGGCCTCGACCTCGTCGCCGAGCAGATCCGGATCGCCGACGGCCAGCGTCTCGCCCTGCCCGCGGCCGCGCTCACGCCGCGCGGCTCGTCGATCGAGTGCCGCATCTACGCCGAGGACGCGGCCCGGAACTTCATGCCGTCGGCGGGCGAGATCAAGCGCCTGCGCCTGCCGCAGGGCCCGGGGATCCGCACGGATGCGGGCGTCTACCAGGGCTTCCAGGTGCCGATCGAATACGACCCGCTGATCGCCAAGGTGGTGTCGTGGGGCGAGGACCGCGGCCAGGCGCTGGCGCGCATGCGCCGCGCGCTCGAGGAGACGGTGGTCGAGGGCCTGACCTCGAACGTCGCGTTCCACCGCTGGCTGTTCACGCAGCCCGAGTTCATCCTTGGGGACGTGCACACGGGCTTCCTCGCCGAGCGATTCACGCCCGCCGCGCTCAAGGCTACGCCCGAGGCCGAGAACGTCGCGCTGCTCGCGGCCTCGCTGCACGCCCACGCGAAGGCGCTGTCGGTGCGGCCGGTCGAGCGCGTCCCGTCGCCGTGGCGCTACGCGGACCGGCTTGCGTCCCGCGATGGAGGCAGCCGATGAAATTCTGGTCGCAGCTCGGCGAGCGCGAACTCGATCTGCAAGTGCGCGTCACCGGCACCCACCTCGACGTCGACGCCGATGGCCGCGCGCTCGCCGCCGACGTGGCCCCGTTGCCCGGCGGCGAGGTCTACTCGCTGCTGATCGACGGTCGCGTGCACGAGGTCGCGGTCGAGGAGGAGGGCGGCGCGATCTTCGTCACGCTGCACGGACAGCGTCACCGCGTGCTGGTCAAGCACCCGCTCGAGAAGACCTTGCGCGAGGTGCGTCATGCCGCTCCCACGGCGAGCGGCGAGACGATCGAGTCGCCGATTCCCGGACTGGTGGTCGCGATCAAGGTCAAGGTCGGCGACACGGTCGCGGCCGGGCAGGCCGTTGCGGTGGTCGAGGCGATGAAGATGCAGAACGAGCTGGCCGCGACCGTCGGCGGCGTGGTCGAGACGATCTTCGTCAGCGAGCGCCAGACGGTGGAGTCGGGGGCGAAGCTGGTGCGGCTGAAGGCCTGAGCGGGACCGGCTGGTAGTCGCGCTTGTCCTTCTCGACATTGAATTCGAAGCACGCCGGACCGGCCGGATGGCCCCACATCCGGTCCATGTCGTAGAAGTCGCTGTCGCCCGCCGCGGCCTGGAACGTCGCGCACAATTCGAACGACTTCGAACCGGTGACCCGATAGCCGTAGGTCGCGCCGGTCACGGGATCCCGCGTTCCACGGTTCAGGTAGCGTAGCACCCCGGGCGTCGCGAGGCTGTCGGGCAGCCCGCGACCGACCGCCGGGTCGTAGTGGATCTGGAGGGCGTTCGCGATGTCCCGCAGGTCCTCGATGCGGCGTCGATCGAGCTGTCGCACACGTTCATCGCCCGGCGAGCCGAGCGCTAAGAAACCCGCGATGACGGCGGCCAGCACCCCGATCGAAGCGATTCCGAGCAGGATCCCACCGCCCCGCGGTTTCACGCGCCTTCCTCCCGGGCCTCATCGCGCCGGAGTTCGCCAAGGTAGTAGCCGAAGATCGTGCCCGCGATCCCACCCACGACGATCACCTTGAGCAGGAAGCGCATCGGCACCTCGCCCTTGAGCACGGCGTTGAGCAGCGCGATCACGTCCCCGATCAGGATCGACGCCCCGAGGAACAACGTCACGTACGTGAGCCACTTGCGCACGCGCGAGGCCCGGCGCGCGGGATCCCGCCCGATCGCCCGCTGCGTGGACACCGCCAGCGCGGCGAAGACGGGAAACGCCACGAGAAGGTTCGCGAGCGACCAGCGCACGTTGTCGCGAAACGCCTCCGCGGAGACCTTCATCGCGGCGGGATCGGGGAGCGCACGATCGATGAACGCGTACAGCATGCCTCCCAGTCCGAGTGCGCTCACGTACAGCGTGGCGAACATCACCAGGTAGAGAAACGCCTCGCGCGCGGACAGGTACGGTCGCGGGCGAGGCACGGGAATCGGGAACTCGACATCGACGAATCGCGCGAGCCCGCGCTGGACCTGATCCTTCTCCCAGCCGGCTGCGAGCAGCACTTCTTCGATCTTCGGCCGCGGAACGCCGGCGGCAAGCGCGCTCTGCACGAAGTCGGTCAGTTCATCCTGGGCGGCCATCGAGGCCTCCTTTCGCCGGATCGGCGCGCTCGAGACCGTAGTCCGATCCCGTCCACCGCGCAAGCCCCGGAGCCGCTGGCCTTCCGGCATTGCGAGGAGTACCGTTCACCATATGTGCGATCCGTCCGATCTCAAGCCGACGACCCGTTTCAGCGATCGCGTCGACGATTACGTGCGCTACCGGCCCTCGTACCCCGAGGCCGCAGTCGATCATGTGCTCGCCGGGCTGCATGCGCCGCGGGTTGTGGACGTCGGGGCGGGCACCGGCATCTGGACCGCGCAACTCGCCGCGCGCGGGGTGCGCGTGATCGCGCTCGAGCCGAACGCCGACATGCGAGCCGCTGCGCCCGCGCTCGCGGGCGTCACCTGGCAGGGCGGCACGGCCGAAGCAGCGGGACTCGCCGGCGCGAGCGCCGACATCCTGACGTGCGCGCAAGCATTCCACTGGTTCCGCGCAGCCGAGGCGATTCGCGAATTCGCGCGCGTGCTCGTGCCCGGCGGTCGGCTGGCGCTGGTGTGGAACCGGCGACGAAACGGGGACCCGTTCACGAACGGATATGCCGAGGCGATCCTGGCGATCGGCGGTGTGAGCGTGATGGAGGGGATGAATTTCGATCCGACCATGATCCACGCAGGCGGCGAGTTCGCGCCCGCCGAGCGCGCGGTCTTCCCGCACGAGCAGGTGCTCGATCGCGCCGGTCTCCATGGCCGCGCGCGCAGCGCCTCGTATGTGCCGAAGGACGGACCGCGCGCAGAGGAACTCCGCGCGCGGCTCGATCAACTCTTCGATCAGCATGTCGACGCGACCGGTCGCGTGCGCCTGCGGTACGACTGCGAGGTGTGGCTGGCGTCGAGACTCTAGCGCGCGAGGATCACCTTGCGCGTGCCGTGCACGCCGTCGCCCTTGAACTGCGCGAACAGCACGCCCGAACCGACACGAGCGCCGCCGTCGTCGCGGCCGTCCCACATCAGCGTGTTCGGCCCCGCCTCGAAGTCCCCTACGAGCGTGCGCACGCGGCGACCAGCGACGTCGCTCAGCGTGACCGACGCCATGGCGGGCCGCCCGAGCGTGAACGCGAACCGCGTGCCGGCGCTGGTCGCCGGGTTCGGGCGCGGGCCGGCGAACGCGGTCACCCACGTCGGCGCCGCGGCCTCCACGGCTGCCGAGGCTTCGGCGAGGTCGAGCCCGAGACCACTCGGGTCGAGCCGGATCGCATGCGACTCCCCGCCCTTGATCGCGACGCCGACGATCTGGCCGCGGTCGTTGAGGTCGGTCAGGAGCGCGATCGTCCATTCGGACGGCGCCGCCAGCAGGTCCTGCGCCACACGCGTCCGGCCGCCCAGCACAAGGATCGGCTGCTCGCCCGTCGGGCCCCAGGCCCTTCCGACCGCGTCGCCGCGCGCGTTGAGCGCGTGCAACTCGGTGTTCTCATAACCGTCGGGCACGCCAACGAGGGTCACCTTGTCCCCGCACACGATCAGCGCCTGCTCGGTGCCGATGCCCGGGAGATCAGGGTTCTCCGCGTCGAAGCGCAGCCGCATCCCGCAGGCGATGTCGCCGGCGGCGTTGACGTCGCACGCATAGGTGTCGTTCGTGCGATCAAAGGCGAGCAGCGGGTCGTCGGCCTTGCCGTTCACCCAGCGGAACGCGCGGCGCAGGGACTTTCCGGCGATCGCCCCGCGAGCCCAGCCCACCACGACCCCTTTCGCGTTCACCGCGGCCGCGGTCTCGGGCGTGAACCGGCCCAGGTCCCCGGGCAGCGTGTAGGCATCGAGCACGCGCGCCGCGCCGCGCTCGATCACGATCGCGCGCGCACCGTGCGTCGTGGACGGATCGCCGAGCAGCGCCCTGCCGACCGCGAGGCCCGCATCGTTGACGTCGTAGGTGTCGGCGTTCGGCTTCGCGCTCGAGACCATGCCCAGGAGCGCCGGCTTCGCGGCGCCAAACCCGAGCGCGCGGCGCTTGACGTCGGGGTTCGCCGGCGCGTAGCCCTCGCCCACGACCTGCCCGTTATCGCTGATGCCGTGCGCCTCGGAGTAGGTCAGGTCGTCGAATGTCCCGAGGTCCACGATCTTGCCGCCCGACCACAGCACCGCGTGGCCGCCGACGTCGCCGGCCCTGAGCGTGCTCACGCCGACGGCGTCGCCCTTCGCGTTGATCGCGTTGGCGCACGAGTGCGCGCCGCCGAGCGTGCCGAGGTCGACGAGGCGATAGGTCTGGGCGAGGGCGGGCGTGGTGAACGCCACACCGATGAAGGCGAGCACGGCGAGCGGGTGCAGGGACACGGCGGCCTCCGGCATGGATGGGTTTCGAATCAAATTTCCGCGGCCCGGGCGGGACCGCGAATCGCCCGCAATGGTACTCCCGTCTCGGGGCTTGTGGAAGCCCTCGCCGTCTGCCAGAGTCCTCGCCCAATCGCGCCCTTGAGCCCCCGGGGGCAGGCGCCCCCGAGCCACCCACCCGAGGACCGGACGCCATGGCCGCAACCCAACGCGAGCTCCCCGACGGACGCGTCGAGCTGGTGGACGCGGGCGCGCTCGAAGCCAGCCCGCTCTACAACCACGACCTCGCTCCCGTCCCCGTCGCCCGCCGCAACTGGACGACCTACAACTACGCGGCGCTGTGGATCTCGATGGCGCACTGCATCCCGACCTACATGCTGGCGTCGGGCCTGATGGCGCAGGGCATGAACTGGCAGCAGGCGCTGTTCACGATCCTGCTCGGCAACACGATCGTGCTGGTGCCGATCCTGCTTAACTCGCACCCGGGCACGAAGTACGGCATCCCCTTCCCGGTGTACGCGCGCGCGGCCTACGGCACCGCCGGCTCGAACCTGCCTGCGCTCATGCGCGCGCTCGTCGCCTGCGGCTGGTTCGGCATCCAGGCGTGGATCGGCGGCGAGGCGCTGCAGACGTTCCTCGCGGTGATCATCCCCGGTTGGCCGACACTGTTCGGCGCCGGCGTCGGCGGGCACACCACGACCGAGTGGATCTCGTTCCTGCTGTTCTGGGGCCTCAACGTCTGGATCATCTTCCGCGGCATGGACCTGCTGCGGAAGGTCGAGAACTGGGCCGCGCCCTACGTCCTGGTCGTGACCGGGATGCTGGTGGTGTGGGCGGTGCGCGAGGCGCACGGGCTCGGGCCGCTGCTTTCTCACCCGGGCAAGTTCCCGACGCTTGCTTCCTTCCTGCCGATCTTCTGGCCCTCGCTCACCGCGATGATCGGGTTCTGGGCCACGCTGTCGCTCAACATGCCCGACTTCACGCGCTTCGGCCGCAGCCAGAAGGACCAGGTCGTCGGGCAGACGATCGCCCTGCCGACCAC
>Ga0315273_10011395_pt1 | contig 11373 bp, 7 predicted proteins | sample YL17G02_0_MG_FD_205753 | JGI IMG/M metagenome (GOLD analysis project Ga0315273, IMG submission 205753) | Sediment microbial communities from Yellowstone Lake, YNP, Wyoming, USA - YL17G02_0 | ecosystem: Environmental > Aquatic > Freshwater > Lake > Sediment | place: USA: Wyoming | collected...
GGGACGAAACAGAGAAAAGTGCCTACGTGTTCCTACTGCTCCTCAGCACATTCGGCCACGATGCTGGTCCCGCGCCAGGAGATGGCGCGAAGTTGTTCGAGGAAGTCTCTGCACAGGCGGCAGAGACGTACCTCGGAGGAAAGCATGCCCTTGCCTGCTCTAAGGTCTTTGGCTTTCCCAGGCGGCTACAGCCGAAAAATTTTGGCTCAGCCCTCGACGACCTTTGTCGGGCGATCGGTGAAGGGAAGGGACATCGGCCGTGTCGACTTTCAAAGGACCAGAAGGACGCGAAACTCGATGTGGTAGCATGGCGCGCCTTTCCAGACGGCCGCCCAGGGAAGTCGCTGGCTTTCGGTCAGTGCGCTACTGGCAACGATTGGCGGGACAAGCGCACTGAGTTGCAGTCGCAGGCATGGTGCGAGCAATGGATGCAGGAAACCCCGGTTGTCCCAGCGATGCGATTCTTCTTCATACCCCACAGAATCCCCTACAATGACTGGGCCTATACCTGCCGCCTCGGTGGGGTGTTGTTCGAGAGATGTCGAATCGCTCACCTGGTAGGGTCACTAGCCCCTGATATCTCTGCCAAGTTGAATGAATGGTCGCGGTTTGTCCTAGATCGGTCGCTACGAGTGCTGGCATAACTGGCAAATGCGCAGTGGGAAGTTTTCCATGAGTGACAAGGAACAGACAAAGAGAAGGCATAGGTTTCACGCCATATGCCCCTACTTCGCCATGTTCCCTGAGACGTTCGTGGCAGATTGGATAGATCGTATTTGCCGAAAAGACGACACCGTGCTCGACCCGTTCTGCGGCCGGGGGACCACACCCTTTCAGGCTCTACTGATGGGACGATCCGCCATCGGGTGTGACATCAACCCGGTTGCGTTCTGCATAACGCGGGCCAAGACGAACGCCCCTTCGGTATCAGCAGTGCACAGGCGGATTACTATCCTTGGAAATGCCTACCGCTCGCACGAGTGGGAGGGCAGGCGGCGAAACCTCCCGCCCTTCTTTCGCAAGGCGTACGCGCCGGAAACTCTGCGCCAAATTCTCTACTTGCGGGAAACACTCAATTGGAGAAACTCCCGGGTTGATTGCATGGTTGCAGCAATCGCATTGGGGGCCTTGCACGGGGAGAGCAACAAGTCCCCTTCGTACTTGAGCAATCAGATGCCGAGGACGATCAGCACAAAGCCCGGCTATTCAGTACGGTTCTGGGAAAAGCATGGATACACAGCGCCGCATCGGGATGCCTTTGACCTCCTGAGAAAACGAACTGACTATAGATACGAGAGCAGCCCGCCGGAATCCAGTGCGAACGTCTTCAACGCTGACATGCGGGAATTGCCAAGACTGCTGCGGGATTCCCGCACGCCCATCCGATGTGCCATCACGTCACCTCCTTATCTGGACGTGACGAGTTTCGAGGAAGATCAGTGGCTTCGTCTGTGGTTCCTTGGAGGTCCGCCGCATCCGACTTACAGGCAAGTGTCCCGCGATGATCGATACGAGGACTTGTCCTCATATTGGGGGCTGATTGCGGACTTATGGCGTGTGTTGGGTTGCGTCCTTCGCCCCAAAGCTGACGTTGTAATCCGCATTGGGGGTAAGGGTGTTACGTCCGAGCAATTGGTAAACGGGTTGGTCGCTACTAGTGCATTCAGCAAGAGAAAGGCCCTCCTGGTCTATCAGGATGTCAGCATTATAAAACGCCGCCAAACTGATTCCTTCCGACCAGGATCGAAGGGATGTTCCTTCGAGGTAGATTGTCACTTCCAGTTACAGTAGTGCCCCAACTCTATTTGAACGCCGAGGGACGTCTACCGGCGTAACAATTTCACACATAACGTGGAATACCCTTTGACGCAACTTTGTCCGTGCGTAGATTCGGTCGCCCTGCGATCGGGCGATCTCGGCGTGTCATGCGTTTGCTGCAATGGATGTGCCCCCCCAAAGGGGTCCAACGGCGAACAGGGACCCGACGGCGCCAAGTCGGCCGCGTGGAACTCAAGAACATTTTGCATCGTCAAACACAACCGCCTATCAGGGCCTTACTTGTAGCGCGGGGGTTTACCCCCCGCGCAAAACACCCTATATCCCAAGGCCGCGGGGGATAAACCCCCGCGCTACAGAGCCCGATGCAAAATGTTCTCAAGGCTGTGGGTCGGATGGAAGTATAGCCGAGGAAATCAGGCGTTGCAAATATATTTTGACACCGCTGTTGCCTGCGGCGGAGGGGGAGTAAAGCACTGGCGGGCAAGCCGCCAGTGGCACCCGGCATGCTTTCGCGAGCGAAAGCATGGCACCCCGGCACTTTCTACACGGCGAGATCCCCGTTCGACTTCGCTCAGGGCAAGCCTCCGCTCGCCCCGTCGGGGCTCGGTCGGGATGACACCCCTTGCAAAGCACGCGGCGAGATGACATGGCGCGGTGGGGAAGATGACCGGCGGCCCGCCATAGGCGGGTAAACTCCCGCCGCCGGCTCGAACGGCGGGCGGCGAAATGTGGCGGGGGGTGAACGGCACAATACGCGGCGGGCAAGCCCGCCGGCTAAATGTGACGGCGGGCGGCGGGGGGGCGGGGGAACGGCACAATACGCGGCGGGCAAGCCCGCCGGCTAAACGTGACGGCGCGCGGCGGGGTTAATTGGCGGCCAAGGCCTTCTCGGCGGCCTCGCGGACATAGGCTTCCGAGGGGTCCTTGCGGCTGTCGCGCAAGTGGGCGTAGATGACCTTGGCCTTGTCCTTCTTGCCCTGGGCGACGAGCCGCTCCGACAGGAGCAGGCACGCGTTGGTCATCTGGATGCGTTCCCACCCTTCGCAGGCGTCGGCGGCCTTGGTCAGCGCGCCAGTTGCGTCGCCCGCGCCGATGTTGGCCAGGCCCCAGCCGGCGGCGATGCGGACCTCGCGGTCCGTGTCGCCGAGGGCCTTCTGGAGCGCTTCGGCCGACCCCGCGTCGGCCAGCGCGCCCAGGGCCTGGACGACGGCCAGGCGGCAAGCGCCCTTGGCGTGTCCGAGCGCGGTCCGCAGCGGCTCGACAGCGCCGTCGCGGATGGCGACCAGGGCCATGGCGGCGGCGTCGCACAGATCCGCGTCGGTCAGGAGTTTGCCGAGCGTCGCGACGACCTCCTTGCGGCCGAACGCCTGGAGTTCCTGGATGATGTACTTCCGGGCGCCCTTGGACCTTTCGGCGCCCAGTTGCGACGCCAGCGCCAGGGCGTAGTCTCGGCGTGCGTCGTCGCCCGTCATCTTCGAGACGCAGAGCCCCAGCACGTGGAGGGCGTACTTGGCCTTGATGGGCTGGACATCGTCGCCCTCGAGCGGCTCGACGAGCATGCCAACGAGTCCGACGACGGCCTCGCGGCCGCGCTTCTGGAGTTCAGCGACGGCCTTCTCGATTTTGTCCTTGTCGATGGGCTTCGTCTCGGTCCGGGGTTTGCCGTCGGGGCCCTCGTCCTTCACAACAACGTGGCAGTACATGCCGCGCTCGTCGGGGTCGGGCATCTCGGCCACGAGCCGCTTCAGCAGTTCTTCGCGAGGTTCCATGGATATTCCCTTTCGAGGTCGGATGGGTTAGAGGTGCCAGGGTGCCCGCATCGGCTGGTAGGCGAGGCGGTTGGCCTCCTCGTCGCCGATGAACTGTTCCTTGACGGGGTCGTAGCGCAGTTTGCGTCCGATGCGTATGGCGATGTTCGCGAGGTGCAGCAAGGTGGCGCATCGGTGGGCCGCCTCGGCGTGTCCGCCCGGCTTCCGGCGGGTCTTGACGGCCTCCGGGAACGTCGGGAACGGCTCGGGGTCGGGCGTCTCCTGGACCTTCTTGCGGTCCTCCTCGGCGAGGTCTTCGAGGTTGACGTCGCGGTCCTTTTTGCGCGAGTAGGGTTCGCCCCACTCGCCGCTGTCCATGACGAAGGTGAGGCCGTCGGCGTAGGTCAGTTCGACCCAGCCCCACATGGCGCCGGCCTCCGGGTGTGCCGGCGGGGCGTAGGCCTCGATCGCGACGGGGCTGGTGTCGTCCTTGCCGTAGATCCATTGGATGGGGTCGAAGTGGTGCTGGCCCATGTCGGCCAGGCCCCCGCCCTCGTAGTCCCAGTAGCCGCGGTGGGTGCCGCCGTGACGGTGCGGGTGATACGGCCTCAGGGGCGACGGGCCGCAGTACATGTCCCAGTCGAGGTTGGCGGGGACGGGCTGCGGCGGAGCCTTGACCATGCCGCTCCACATGGCGACCTTGAGGCCGCCCTTGGCAATGTGTACGCCCTGGCAATTTTTCAGCAGGCCGCTCCGCATGATTTTGTGGGTGAGTCGGCTCCTATCGCTCTTGATGGCCCCGTAGCGGCCGAAGGTGCCCACCTGGAAGATGCGGTTGTATCGCCGCTCGGCATCGACGACCGCGCGGCCCTCGGCGATGAAACGCGTCATGGGCTTCTCGCACAGGACGTCCTTGCCGGCCTCCATGGCGGCGATGGAGATGAGGGCGTGCCAGTGCGGCGGCGTGGCGATGGCCACCACGTCGATGTCCTTGCGTTCCAGGACGCGGCGGAAGTCCGTGTAGTAGAGTTTGTTGTCGGCCTTGTCGACGAATCGGACGTCGCACATGGCCAACTGGCGGACGTTCTTGCCGAGTTCGCCGAACGTGCCGCCGCCGCGGCCCCCGCAGCCGATCAGGGCGCCGCCGAGCGACTCGCTCGGCGGGGTTTCCCCCTCTCCGCCCAGCACGTGCCGCGGCACGATGGTGAAGGCCGCAACCGCCGCCGAGGTCTTCAGAAAAGCCCGGCGGTCCATCTTCAGCCTCTGCTCTGTCATGTCCGCTCCTCCACGAGTTCTCGTGTACGACCCGACCTTTCCCATGCCCCACCGACTATACAGCCGCCGCACCCACGCGGCAAGAAAAGTTCCGGACGATTGAGCGCGGCCCGGCGGGGAAATCACCGTCGGCGTGCCGCCGACGGCTAAACCCCGAGGGGTCGGGGCAGGCGGTGGGCGGCGAAATGTGGTGCGCGGCCCGGCCCGCCACGGCACAATACGCGGCGGGCAAGCCCGCCGGCTAAATGTGGCGCGCGGGCGGGGCGGAAGGCGTCCCGGGGATTCATCCCGACTTCGTCGGGATTCATCCCCGGGCTTTAACGGCGCGCGGGGGCGCTTGACAGTGAAAAGGCGGAGGGCTAGGCTGAGGCGGTAGAGGGTTCGCGGGGGCGACGACGACCGACGACATGATGAAACCAGGCGACACGATCCTGCGGATGGAAGGCATCGTGAAGACCTTCCAGGCGGTCCGGGCACTGGACGGCGTGGACTTCGACCTCCGGGCTGGCGAAATCCACGCCCTCGTCGGCGAGAACGGGGCCGGCAAGTCCACCCTGATGAACGTCCTGGCCGGCCGCTTCGCGGACTACGGCGGCCGCATCGCGCTTTTCGGTCGCGACGTTCGCCTCACGAACCCGCGCCAGGCCCTGGCCCTGGGCATCGGCGTCATCTACCAGGAACTGAGCGTGCTGGGGAACCTGACGGTGGGCGAGAACATCCTTCTCGGCCACGAGCCGGGCGGCTTGGTTCCCGGCACGCTGGATCGGCGGGCCCTGCGGGCACGGGCCCAGGGGATACTCGACGAACTGGCGTTCGATCTTTCCGTTGACGAACCTGTCGCGCCCCTGAGCCACGCCAAGCAGTGCCTGGTCGAGATAGCGCACGCGATCCGCAAGGACGTGCGGCTGCTGGTGTTCGACGAGCCGACGGCCTCGCTCGGCGCCGACGACGTCGAGCGTCTGTTCGAGGTGATCCGCGGCCTGAAGGCGCGCGGGATCGGCATCGTGTACATTTCGCACCGGCTGGCCGAACTGCCGCTGATCGCCGACCGCGTCACGGTCCTGCGCGACGGCAAGATGGTGGGGACGCGCCCGATGGCCGACTGCCGAATCTCCGACCTCAGCCACATGATGCTGGGGCGGCCGCTGACCGAGATGTTTCCGCCGAAGCGCAACACGCCCGGCGAGACGATCCTGAAGGTCGAAGGTCTGAGCCGGCCCGGCATGTTCCATGACATTACGTTCGAGTTGCGTGCGGGCGAGATCCTGGGCATCGCCGGCCTCGTGGGCTCCGGCCGGACCGAGATCGCCCGGGCGGTCTTCGGCGCCGAAAGAGCCGCAGGCCGATGCACGCTGGAGGGACGGGTTTTCGCCCGCCGCTCGCCGAGGCGCTCCATGGCCCACGGCATCGGGATGATGCAGGAAGACCGCAAGCGGGACGGCATCATCACGGGCTCGTCGGTCGCGCTGAACGTCGGGGCGAGCGTCCTGGACCGGCTGTCGGCGATGGGCGTGTTCCTGGACCCGCGTCGGATCCGCGCCAACGCGCGGCGGATGATCGACCGGCTGGGCATCCGCCCGCCCGACCCGGCCCGGGCGATTCAGACGCTGAGCGGAGGCAACCAGCAGAAGGTCGTCCTCGGCCGCTGGCTCTCGCGCGATCCCAAGGTCCTCATCCTCGACGAGCCGACCCAGGGCATCGACGTGGGCACGAAGGCCCAGATGTATCGCCTGATGATGGACCTGGCAGCGGCGGGAAAGGGGATTATCCTCATCTCGTCGGAGTTTTTCGAACTCGTCAATCTCGCGGATCGCATCCTCGTCATCCGGGACGGCCGCATCGTGCGCGAAATGCCGGGCCCCGGGACCGACGTCGATGCGCTCTTCGCCGCGTGCGTGCGGAAAGGTGACTCATGACCAGGGACCTCGGCGCGCCCAAGTCGGCGAAGCGCGGTTGGAGACCGTCGTTCCAGACGGTTCAGGCGCTGTCGGTGGTGGGCCTTCTCGCGGCCATCTGCATCGTCGCGTCCGTTCGGTCCGCTACGTTCTTCAGTTGGCAGAACCTGGTATACAACGTTCTGACCAACGCGGCGTACCTGGGCATCATCGCGTGCGGGATGACGCTGGTGATGGTGGCCGGCGGCTTCGACCTTTCGGTCGGGTCCACGACGACCGTGTGCAGCGTGGCGGCGGTCCTCACGCTCCAGGCCATGGCCGGGCAGCCGGTGTGGCTGGCGATTGCCGTCGCCGTGGCGGTGACGACGGCCACGGGAGTCATGCTCGGCGCCGTCAACGGCACGTCGGTGGCCTACGTGGGGGTGAACCCGTTCGTCACGACGCTGAGCACGATGCTTATTTTTCGCGGGATCGGGCTGATCCTGGCCCACGGTGGCCAGACGCTGAGCGTGCCGCTCGCCTTCAAGAGCGTTGTCGGCCGCATCTACTGGGGCAAGGTGAGCCTGTTCGGCGTGGCCGAGTACCAGGTCACCATACCGATCCTGATTTTCGTCGGCGTGTTTGCCGTCAGCCTGTACCTGCTGCATCTGACGCGGTTCGGCCACTACGTCTACGCCGTCGGCGGGAACGAGAACGCCTCGTGGCTGGCGGGGATCAACACGTCGCTCGTCAAGGCCGCCACGTATGCCATCTGCGGGGTCACGTGCGCCTTGGCGGCGGTGATCTACACCGGAATGTCCAATACCGCCCAGGCCTCGAGTTACGGGGGGCTGGAACTGGTGGTCATTGCCAGCGTCATCGTGGGCGGCACACCGCTGGGCGGTGGCAGCGGCGGCCTGTTCTTCACCCTGATCGGGCTGCTGCTCCTGTCGGTTATCGAGAACCTGCTCCCCCAGTTCGGGGTTCAAGAAGAGTACCGCAACATCGTCCGCGGGCTCATCATACTGATTGTGGTCGCCGTGGACGTCCTCGTCCGCGGCTCAGGCAAGAAAGCAAGGAGAACGTGACATGGTGCGGAGGATGCCGGCAACCGGAATTCTGGCGTCGGCGGCGGTCATCATCCTCGGCTGCTCGGGGGAAAGCGGCCAGCCGCCCGAGCCTTCCGGTGCGGTCCGGACGTACACGATCGGTTTCTCGATGACGCTCGACAACCCGTACTGGGAGAACATGCGCCTCGGGGCTATCGACGAGGGCAAGAAACTCGGCGCCGAAGTCATCATCATGAACGCCAAGGAAGACCCCGTCCTCCAGATCCAGCAGATCCAGGAACTCATCGCCAAGCGGGTGGATCTGGCGTGCGTTGTCCCGATGAAGAAAGAGCCGCTCGTCAGCGGCATCCAGGCGCTGAATGAAGCGAAGATCCCCGTCATCATCGTCAACCGGGATGTCGCCGAGGGCTGCGACTACGTCTGCTACACCGGAACCGACGTCTATGAGGGAGCCGTGACGTCGGCCGAGATCCTCATGAAGGCCCTCGGCGGCAAAGGAGGCCTCGTCGAACTGCACCAGCACCTGGGCACCAGCCCGGAACTGGCGCGCAGCCAGGCCCTCCGGGACGTCATGAAGAAGTACCCCGAGGTCAAACTCCTCGGCCGCGCGCCCCACGACGGGGACCGCGGCAAGGCCATCCAGGAGACCCAGGTCTGGCTCGGCAAGTTCCCCGACCTGAAGGGCATTTACGCGCACGGCGACAGTTTCGCCATCGCCGCCGCCGACGCCTGCCTCCAGGCCGGACGCAGGGACATCGCCATCGTCGGCATGGGCGGCAGCCAGGAGGCCCTCGAGGCCATCAAGGAAGGCAAGATCGCAGGCACGAGTTTCCAGCAACCCGAGGAGGAGGGCCGCAGCGCCATCCGCTTGGCCATCCGCTACCTCAAGGGCGAGAAAGTCGACAAGCGTTACATGATCCTCTGCCCCGCCGTCACCAAGGAGAACGCCGGCCAGTTCAAGGGGCAGTTCTAGGCGGTCCGACATGTATTTTGCGCGGTGGTTCTCCGTAACCACCGCGCAAGAAAGCAATTGACCGCGGCGGGTGCGGAGACCCGCCGCGCACACACTTTACAAAACTTACGTCGGACCGCTTAGGCGGCGACGGCGCGAAGGAGATTGGACTTGCGGATGCTCGGCGCGATCTGTTGTCTTATCCTCTGGTCTCTGACGGGCGGGATTCCCGCCGCCCACGCAGCGGCCCCGGAGGATGCCTACGACGTTGTCTGGGAGACCCCGAGTCGCGACTTCTCGGGCTCCATGCCTCTCGGCAATGGCGACATCGGCCTGAACGCCTGGGTCGAGGAAAACGGCGATCTGGTCTTCTACATATCGAAGACCGACAGTTGGGGCGACAACGGGCGGCTGCTCAAGGTCGGCCGGGTGCGGATTCACCTCGACCCGGCTGCCTTACCGTCTGCCTCCGCGTTCCGGCAGCAACTTTCCCTGAGAGACGCCACGATAAACGTCCGCTGTGGCGAGGGCGAAACCGCGGCGGCCCTGCGCCTGTGGGCCGACGCCAACCACCCCGTGATCCACGTCACCGTCGACAGTGCCCAGCCACGGGCGGCCACGGCATCCATCGAACTGTGGCGGACCCAGCGCCAGGAGTTGCCCAGCCTGGAGTGCAGCGACGTTCTGAACCAGTCGAAATCCGGCCAGAAGACCATCGTGGAGCCCGACACCGTGCTGGCGAATCAGACCGGCCGCATCGGCTGGTATCACCACAACGTCAAGTCCGTCGGACCGGCCATCACGGGCGAGATCCAGGGCCTGAAGGGGTTCGAACGCCCGGACCCGCTGCTCGACCGCACCTTCGGCGCCGTGATCCAGGCCGAGGGCGGCCGGCGCGTGGACGACCTGCACCTGGAGTCCCCCGCCGCGACGCATCATGCGTTCAGCATCACCGTGGCGACCCGACACCCGTCCACGCCTGAACAGTGGCTCAAGGCCGTGGACGAGACAATCGCGGCAACGCAGAAGATTCCCTTTGCCCGGCGGCGCGACGCGCACGAGCGGTGGTGGCGCAACTTCTGGGGCCGCAGTTGGATTCACGTGACCACGAGCGGACCGCCGCGCACACCGGTCGCGGAGAAGGCCGTCGAAGAGGCGGACGACGCCTACGCCGTCAGCCGGGCGTACGCCCTTCAGCGGTTCATCACCGCCTGCGCCGGCCGGGGGGCGTATCCGATCAAGTTCAACGGCTCGATCTTCACGGTGCCCTGTCCCGGCAGGCCCGGCGACGCCGATTACCGCCAGTGGGGCCCGGGTTACTGGTGGCAGAACACGCGCCTGCCCTACGTCAGCATGTGCGCTTCGGGCGACTTCGACCTGATGCAGCCGCTATTCCAGATGTACGGCCGCGACCTGATGCCGCTGTTCCGGTTCCGGACCCGCCTGCACGTCGGACACGAGGGCGCCTACATCCCCGAGTGCATCTACTTCTGGGGCGACATCTTCAGCGAAACTTACGGTTGGACGCCGTTCCACGAACGCAAGGACAAACTCCAGGAGAGCCGCTACCACAAATGGGAATGGGTCTCCGGCCCCGAACTGGTTTACATGATGCTCGATTACTACGACCACACGCTCGACGCGGCGTTCCTGGCCGACACGCTGCTTCCCGCAGCCCACGAGATCCTGACGTTCTTCGACCAGCAGTACAAGGTGGACGATCGCGGCAAACTGGTCATGCATCCGTCGCAGGCGTGCGAGACGTGGTGGGAGTGCACGAACCCGATGCCGGAACTGGCCGGCCTCCACGCGGTGACCGAGCGGCTGCTCGCGCTGCCTCAGCCCCTGACCACGCCGGAGCAGCGCACGTTCTGGGCCGCCCTGCGCAAGAAACTGCCCGACCTGCCGACTCGCGAGGTCGACGGCAAGCGCATGCTCGCCCCCGCCGGGCAATTCGCCGCGAAACAGAACAGTGAGAACCCGGAACTCTACGCGGTCTTTCCCTTTCGCCGCATCGCCCTCGGCCGGCCCGACATCGAACTGGGCATCGAGGCCCTCCGGCACCGATGGGACAAGGGCAACTCCGGTTGGCGCCAGGACGACATCTTCATGGCGTACCTCGGCCTGGCCGACGATGCCCGCCAGAACCTCGTCGGCCGCGCCAGAAACAAGCACCAGGATTCGCGGTTCCCCGCCTTCTGGGGTCCCAACTACGACTGGATCCCCGACCAGGACCACGGCGGCATCCTCATGAAGGCCCTGCAGGCCATGCTCCTCCAAAGCGACGGTCGGAAAATCTACCTGCTTCCGGCCTGGCCGAAGGACTGGAACGTGGACTTCAGGCTCCACGCACCGCTGAAGACCACCATCGAGGGCGTCTACCGGGACGGCAAGATCGCCGAACTCAACGTCACGCCGCCCGAGCGGAAGGCGGACATCGTCATCCTGGAAGCGCAATAATACCACAACGCTACTTGGTGCCCGGAAATGAACATAACCTCTTGCCGCAACTAGACTTACGCGCCGTAGCGCGGGGCCTTGCTTGCCACGCCGAAGTCCGCCCTCCGTGCTGGCGGACGAAGGCGGGCGCCCCGCGCAAGAAGGCGCGGGGGATAAACCCCCACGCTACAGCCTGAAAGCGGTGTACGCTTGAGTTTTCGCCTGGCGGCTCTTGG
>Ga0315273_10011396_pt1 | contig 11372 bp, 6 predicted proteins | sample YL17G02_0_MG_FD_205753 | JGI IMG/M metagenome (GOLD analysis project Ga0315273, IMG submission 205753) | Sediment microbial communities from Yellowstone Lake, YNP, Wyoming, USA - YL17G02_0 | ecosystem: Environmental > Aquatic > Freshwater > Lake > Sediment | place: USA: Wyoming | collected...
CCCCACTGCGACCAGGAGTCCACCTCTGCCTCCACAATCCAACCGCCAATTGGGACTGGGGTTGTCCCTGTATTGCAGATCTCGACCCAATCAACCGCATCCGGGCTATCGTCATCGTCCGGCCCGTTGGCCTCAATCTCCGTGATCCAGACCGACGATTCCCCGCTCATGTTGATCGGAGACACAGCGGCTCCTGACTGGCCCATGGCACTGACCGACACTGCCAGCAACCAACAGATCGCCACCAACGCAACCCAATGCCGTTGCAGCATTGCGCCCCCTTTGGCTGTTCTACTCCCTCGCCCCTCCGGCGCCCGAATGCTAGACCAGACCCTCGACCCTCACACCTGCGTCGCGCATCCTTCACTGACTTGTGATCGCGTACACCATGTCGCCGACGAAGCGCTTGAACGACTCGTTCTCGACGAATTGCTTGTAGACCTGGGTGTCGTCCTTCAGGAGGTGCTGCATGACCTTGGCCAGCGCTGCATCGTGGGCCATGCGGGCCGTATGCGGGGTGTTCTCCTTGGCGTTCTGATAGGCCGTGTCTGCAGCGACTTTCGGCGCGATGTCGTCGCGGATCCGCTTGGCGACCCGGTCCGAGTCGGTGAACAGCGTGCCGAACTGCTCGTTGAACATCTTGAGGATGCTGCTCAGCCGATCCATCTCAGGCTCGGGCATGTGGCCGTGCGCGTCCGCCGACGCCGGCTCGATCTCCACGTCCTTGTCCTCCAGCGCAATCTTCATCGCCGCCTTCTTCTCGACGCGGTAGCTGTCCATGTCGATGGCTTCGAGGATGCCCTTGGCGAGGTCCTCCTCCTTCGGCGCCGGCAGCTTGGGCGTCAACAGGTCAAGGAAGATCGACAGCTTCTCCCACTCGGCGTTGCTGTACGGGATGACCGACGAGAGGAAGGCGTAGGTGCGGCAGAATACCTTGGCCTTGCCCTTGAAGCCCACTTGGCCGTCCTCGTCGAGCCGCTCCACGTAGACCGCCACGCAGGCATCGAGGATCGGGTCGAGTTGGTCGCGATCCGCGCCGCCGAGGAACAGCTCCACCACCTGTCGCACCTGCTCCGGCGAATACACTTGCGCCCCATCCAGCGCCATCTTCAGGTCGTGCAGCTTGTTGGGGTCGGTTTCCTCGGCAAGCAGCGTGGTGCGGTAGTAGTCCTGGAAGGCAAAGGTGATCGCCTCGGCGTTGTTCTGGAAGTCGAGCACGAAGCAGTCGTGCTTCTGTGGGTGCGCGCGGTTGAGGCGCGACAACGTCTGCACCGCCTTGATGCCGGAAAGCGGTTTGTCCACGTACATCGTATGCAGCAGCGGCTCGTCGTAGCCGGTCTGGAACTTGTCGGCGCAGATCAGGAAGCGGTATGGGTCGGTTTGGATCTTGGCCGCGATCTCGCTGCTCGAGAAGCCGTTGAGCGACACCTCGCTGACCCTCGCGCCGTCGTAGTCATGCTCGCCCGAGAAGGCGACGATCGCCTGGTATGGGCTCTTGCGCTCCACCAGATACGTCTTGAAGGCGTGGTAGTACTGGATGGCACGCTCGATGCCGCTCGTGACCACCATCGCCCGTGCCTGCCCGCCGATCTTGCCGGCGGCCATCACCTGGTCGTGGAAGTGGTCCACCATGATCTCGGCCTTGAGCCGGATAGCGTGGTCGTGGCTCTCGACGTACCGACGCAACTTCTTCTGGGCCTTCTTGGTGTCGAACTCCGGGTCATCCTCCGTCTTCTTGACCAGCTTGTAGTAGCTGTCCACCGGCGTGTAGCTCTTGAGCACGTCAAGGATGAAGCCTTCGTCGATCGCCTGCTTCATCGTGTAGCTGTGGAAGGGCCGGTGCTTGACCTTGCCTTCGGCGTCGGGCGGCAGCGGTTCGCCGAACATCTCGAGCGTCTTGTTCTTGGGCGTGGCAGTGAAAGCGAAGTAACTCGCGTTGGTCAGCATCTTGCGCGCTGCCATGCGCCGCTCGAGCGCCTCGTTCACCGTGTCCTCGGGGTCGGGTCCCTTGTCTTCGTCTTCCTCCGGGGCGCCGAGCGCCTGGCTCATCGCCGCCGAGGTCTTGCCGCCCTGGCTCGAGTGCGCCTCGTCGATGACGATGACGAAGGTCTTGCCGCCCTCGGTAGCGATCTCGTCGAGGATGAAGGGGAACTTCTGCACCGTCGAGACGATGATCTTCTTCCCCTCCTCGATGAACCGGCGCAGGTCGCCGGAGCGCTCGGCGTGGCCCACGGTAGCGCTCACCTGCATGAACTGCTTGATCGTCGTCTGGATCTGGTCGTCGAGCAGGCGCCGGTCGGTCACCACAATCACCGAGTCGAAGACCTCCTGCTCGTCACACTTGAGGCCGATGAGCTGGTGCGCGAGCCAGGCAATGGAGTTCGACTTGCCGCTCCCCGCCGAGTGCTGGATCAGGTAGCGCCTGCCGGCGCCGTGGGCGCGCACGTCGGCCAGCGCCTGCCGCACCACGCCAAGCTGGTGGTAACGCGGCCACACCTGCTTGCGCTTTTTCTTGCCGGTGCGTGGGTCCTTCTCCTCGACGATCTGCGCGTAGTTCTCGAGAATGTTGGTCAGCCCCGCCGGGGTGAGCATCTCCTTCCACAGGTAGTCAGTCTTGAGGCCGTGTGGGTTCGGCGGGTTACCCGCGCCGTCGTTGTGGCCCTTGTCGAAGGGCAGGAACCACGAGACCTTGCCGCGCAGCTCGGTGCACATCCGCACCTCACTGTCGTCCACGGCAAAGTGCACCACGCAGCGACCAAACTCGAACAGCCGCTCGCGCGGGTCGCGGTCACGCTTGTACTGCTCGACGGCGTCCTCGACCGTCTGCTTGGTGAGGCTGTTCTTCAGCTCGAAGGTGGCGATGGGCAGGCCGTTGATGAACAGGCACAGGTCGAGCGCGCGGCGCGTTTCGTCCATGCTGTAGGCGATCTGGCGCGTGATCGAGAAGCGGTTCTCGGCGTGCAGCTTCTCGGCTCTGGCGTTGCCCGGCGACGGCGTGCCGTAGAAGAGGTCGAAGTGCACCGGACCGTGGTCCACGCCCTTGCGCAGCACGTCGATGACGCCGCGCTTGCCGATCTCGCCGGAGAGCCGGGCGAGGAACTTGAGGCGGCTGATGTCCTTGGCGTCGTTCGCATCGGTCAGCGCCAGCTTCTTGAACCCCTCAGGTTGCGTGACGCGCAAGAAAGCGAAGAGCTGCGGCACATCGAGCGCGTGGGCGCGGTCGAAGTCCTGCGCGCTGCCGGCGGTGTAGCCGGTGCCGCCGTAGGATGGCGGCTTCTCGGCGACCAGGTTCGGGACGACGGCGACGCCGTCCGATCCGGTCATGTGCCGCATGATGAGGGTTTCGAGACCCCTCTCGCTCGTGTCGGTGGTCATACCACGACCTCCTCCTCAGCGGCTTCCGCGTCATCGCCCAGGTCCGTGTCATCCTCGCCAGAGCCGAGCGGCGGCTCGCCAGGCAGTCGCGCCGCCGCCTCGCGCACGTCGAGCTTGCCGATCACCACGTCGGCGACGAGGCGGGTGCGGTACTCGTTAATGACCCCCACCATGCGTTCAACTGACTGCGCAACCGCGTACTCCTGCTCCAGCAAGCACCCGATGCGTTCTTGCGTCGAACGAGAGGGAACGGGGACTTCCTCCTTCAGCAATCGCTGCGCGTTGAGAGGCCTGTTTCTTCCAGCCGCGCCGCGAGAGTGATGGTCCAACAGCATGGCGCCGTATGAGCTTCTGAAGAACGAAAAGAGAAAAGCGGAGGACGCGATGCCGTCGTAGCCTCTGAAGATTGGGTATCTGTGAGACGCGATGCATCCCGACTCCTTCGCCCGCGCCAGCGCTACCGCGCCTTCCCATGCAAACTGTCCGCTGATTACGCAGTCGCCTGGACAAACGCTGAAGAACTCCGAATCTCCAAGGTCTGTTCCAGGGACGGCCGGCTTATGAAAGATGCCTCGGCCGCGGTTATAGAGCCCGATACGCGTGTAGATTTGGTCGCCCCGTCGATCGATCCGGCGACTCATCACCTGGGCGATAGTCGAGAGGCGTTTCCTGACAACGCCTTCCCTACGCAGAGCCTGCTCGGTCTCAACCAACACGCGCTCCCTCACGAGAGCCAGCTGTTTGCGCTTCGCCCGGATCGCCCGCTCCAGCCGCCCATTCGCCCAGTCCAGAAACCGCACAATCGCCGCCTGCTCGGCGGGCGGTGGGATGTGCATCGGAGCATCGAGAAAGGAAACATCGGTTAGTTGCAGTCGGGATATCCAAACTCCCTTCGATCGAACCCGGAGCTCCCAGTTGAACGATGACGACCGCACGACCTCGTGGACGAAGGCCGGAGTCATCGGCGCATTCGGCCGAATGCGATAGACGCCATAAGCGGAGCTAATGATGCCGTGATGACTCGACACACCCAGGCCGCCAGCCCACGCCCAGAGGCTGTTGATGACCAAGTCACCCGGCCAGCAAAGCTTGTAGCCGAGATATGACTCTGCCTTGAACATCGTGACGTTCGCAGTCTTACGCGAGACAATGCCACGCGCAGATGACACGGTCAGGAGTTCTTCTTGGCCTGTTTTCGATCGTTCATCGATGCGTTGGAAGATCGACTTCGCACGTTTGACCTCCCAATGCCCCGGCATCCGCCCGAGCCACGGCAGTCCCGACTCCTTGTACTCCGGATACGGCTTGAGGTCGGCGATCACGACTGGCCTCCCGTAGTGGATTGGGCGGCAAGCCAGGCACGGCCTTTGTCCGTAAGGCGGTACATCTGGTTCTTGCTGCGAGGGCTGTCCGGCATGCTCATTTCCAGCAAGTGCAGGGCAAGCAGTTTCTTCAGGCCGCGCTTGAAATTGCCGGTACGCATGGTGTAGCCCAAGGTCGTCAAGAGCTCCGGTGTGCTCCGCGGCGCCGCAAGGCAAGCGGCCATGATCCGGCGCTCCGACCAACTGATGGGATCATGGGCCTCGTCATGGGCCTCATGGGCCTCGACGCGCTCGCTGGCGGCAGATGCGGGTCGCCAGAGTGTCTGCACGAACTGGCCGCCATCCTGCCGGAACTCCGGGGCGCGAACGCCGGCCGTTCGACAGAGTCTGATCATGTCGAGGATGCCACTGCCGGCCTTTTCGGCATAGGTCGCCAGAAACATCGGCTCAGCGATGAGGGGGTTGTGCGGGATGGAGGCATGCGGCACGAGCAATAGGGCGATGGTCAGCGTCGGCGGCAGTTCGCCGGGGTTCCAGACTTCAAGCCGGTCGGCGAAAAGCATGACCTGTACGCTGGCGTTGCTGGTGTAGTCGCGGTGCGTCACGGCGTTGACAATGGCTTCGCGCACCGCCTTGTACGGCAGTTCGTATTTCACCTGACTGGCGACGGCGTTGTCCTGGGGGATGACGGCAAGGTCGATCTTGGCCATGACGAAATCCACTGCCTGATCTATCAGTTCGAAGACCGTGCCCTTGTAGATATGGTAGGAGGGAATAGGCTTCTCCACCTCGGTGCCGTGAAAGTGCATGCACTTGACTTCCGAGGCGATGAGAAAGCGCTGGGGCTTCTTGGCGAACAACAGCACAGCGGCATGGCTAGGTTTGTTGCCGTCCAGCAGATTCAGATGCGCCAACGCCTTGGGGGTCGAGGTTCGCGGTCCAATCGCATAGCCCCGCTCGGCCTTGGCGGCGGCCAGGAACTCGACAACCCTCTCGCGGGAGAGATCGGCCAGCGTGGCGTCCGGACAGGCTGCGGCGTCGAATGGCTTGGTGCGGAGCCGTCCGGTACGCTCCAAGTGCTCCACCAGACTAGCGTAGAGCCCGGCGTTGAGGTCGGAGATGTCGTTGAACCGACGGCGGATGAGTTGGCCGCCGGCCTTGCGGACAAGGTTCGCCATCTTGGGATGGCGGCCCGCATCGTCGGTTCCCTTGACGAAAATCAGACGGGTCTTGCCCAGCGCGGTGGCCTGATCAAACTCCCGTTCGATCGGCGAGACACCGTCAGAATCCTCGTTGCCGTACTCTTGGCCGAACAGCCCGACATAGAGGGCGGAGCTCCCGACCTCGTCAAGATACACGTCATCGGCCCGCCGATCCGAAGCGGGCAGGTCTTCAAAAAGGAACACGTCGAAGAAGCGGCGGAATAACGGGTCGCCGCGGACGAAGTCGCGGATCGCCCGGCGTTCGGCGGCGAGTTCCTTCTGGACACTGCTGAGGAAGATGCGCTCGCTCATGGCCGGCTTTCCCCCACGGTTTCATCCAGCAGTCCTTGGCCCACTTTCTCGATGGCGAGGATCGCGAAGTTCCGCCCGCCTACCTGCACGGGGTATTCCGAACCCACGAAACAGAAGTCACGCCCGAGTTCGATTAGAAACGCCTTGAGCCGCGCCAGTAGGCCGCGATGCAGGTCTGCCTCGCTGTGCTCATTGGGCAGGTTCAGGAACTCGACCACATAGGCGTCCTTGAAGATGCCGGCGGTGGCTTCGCCATGCACTTGCCTCACCGCCGGTGAAAGCTGTGGCGGGCTGAGGACCGCCCGCTCGAAGGCAGCGAGCCGAAACTGCCGTTGCAGTTCGCGGCTGGACCACCGCTCTTTGATGGTCATGCGCAGGTAGAACTCTCGTTCCTCCGCGCGTTTGGACTGCCCAAGAATGATGAGGTTATGCGTCCACGGCAATTGTGTCAGCAGCGCTGACACTTTCTCGTCGCCGGCATACGTATCGAAAAACTGACGCATGCGGAACAGGTTGCGGCGAGTAAAGCCACGTAGACCCGGCAGGGTGCGCTCCAAGTGCTGCGCCAGTTGGTCAACCACACCTTCGCCCCATTCGGCGGCTTCGAGCTTGCCGCTGATGTACTTGCCGATCTGCCAGTACAGACCGACGAGTTCCGTGTTGACCGCCTGATAGGCGTGTTGGCGAGCCTGCTCGATGAGGTTGACGACTTCCGCAGAGGACTCTTCGCTCGGGGCGACAGGCACACACGGCACGAGGGACGTCTTGGCGGGTGGGGCGGCTTTCTTCGCCTTCATGCCCGGCCTCCCTTCAGCAGATCATCGAGCAACCCCTCGGCTTCTTGTTCGATGGCGAGGATGTCGGCGCTGATCTCCTCCAGTGTGCGCAGCGGCTGCGGCTTGTAGAAGTGGCGGGTGAAGCTCACTTCGTAGCCGATCTTGGTGGCGTCCCCCTTGATCCACGCATCGACTGTGTAGGGCAACACCTCGCGGCGGATGAAGGCTTCGATGCCGCCCTCTTCGAGCAGCGGCACCTGCTCGGTGTCGCGCAAGTCGGAATCGGACTCGTACTCGACGATCGCGGGCTTGTCGTCCACGATCGCCTCGAACAGGCCGCGCAGCGGGTCGGCCTTGGCCTTGCCGGGCTTGTGCACCTTGGCGATGACGGGCGGCGCGGTCTCGACGCGCCAGCTCACGGCCTTGAGGATCTGCTTCAAGTCGGCGGCGCCAAGCTTGATGCCGGCCTTCTTGAGTGCGCCGTCCACGCGGTCGCGGAAAAGGTTGTGGTCCTCGAACAGCGTGTCGCCCAACGCCGCCCGCAGCTTCGTTGCGACTTCGACCAAGCGGCCGTCGCGCTCCCAGGTCTTGGGATCGAGCAGCTTCCTGCGTTTCTTCTCGGGCAGGCCCTTCTTCGCGCCGCCCTCTTCTTCGTCGTCTTCGTCCTCGTCGTTGCCCCAATCGGCCAGGCGCTTCTCCAGCGCGGCCGACACCTTGGCGAAGCCGGTGAAGAGGTCGTCGCCGAACTCCTCGTAGAGCGCCGCGCGGATGTCCTCGTCGCCAGAGGCGAAGTGCAGCGTCTCAATGGCCTTGAGCGTGACCTGGCTGTGCAGGCGCAGCGGGCGCTCGACGGTGACCTTCCAGTAGCCGAAGGCGGCGTTGGGGAAGATCTTCGACTCGGGCGTCTCCTTGAACTCGAGGAACGTGCGGCAGATGCGCTCGATGTCCTCGGGCGAGAGCTCGCAGTTCTTCTTGCCGAGGTTCTTGCGCAGCGGCTTGAACCACTGGCTGGCGTCGATGAGCTGCACCTGGCCCTTGCGGTGCGCGGGCTTCTTGTTCGACAGCACCCAGACGTAGGTGGCGATGCCGGTGTTGTAGAAGAGGTTGAGCGGCAGCGCGACGATGGCCTCGAGCCAGTCATTCTCGATGAGCCAGCGGCGGATGTTCGACTCGCCCTGGCCAGCATCGCCTGTGAAGAGCGACGAACCGTTGTGCACTTCTGCGATGCGGCTGCCAAGCGCCGACTTGCCGTTCATCTTCGATGCCATGTTGGCAAGGAAGAGCATCTGCCCATCGCTCGAGCGGGTGACGAGCGAGATCTCCTCGCCCTGGTGCATGACCTTGAAGCGCGGGTCGCGCATGCCTTCCTTGCCACCCATCGCCTCGAGGTCCTTCTTCCAGCTCTTGCCGTAGGGTGGATTGGCGAGCATGAAATCGAACTCCTGCGCCGGGAAAGCGTCGTGCGAGAGCGTGGACCATTCGGCGCCGCCGACGATATGGTCGGCACTCTCGCCCTCGCCCTTCAGCAACATGTCTGCCTTGCAGACGGCGTAGGTTTCGGGGTTGATCTCCTGGCCGTAGAGCACGCTCTTGACCTGCTGGCCGCGCTTCGCGGCGAACGCCGTGAGCGTCTCCTCCGCGACCGTGAGCATGCCACCCGTGCCGCAGGCGCAGTCGTAGAGCAGGTAGGTGCCGGACTTGATCTCGGCTTGGATGGGCAGGAAGACGAGGTTCGCCATCAAGCGAACGGCGTCGCGCGGCGTCCAGTGCTCGCCGGCCTCCTCGTTGTTCTCCTCGTTGAACTTGCGGACGAGCTCCTCGAAGACCGTCCCCATCGAATGGTTGTCGATGCCGGCCGGCGAGAGGTCGATATCCGGCTCGAGGAACTTGCCTATGAGCGTGCCGATGGCGTCGGCCTTCGACAGCGTCTGCAGCTGGTTACGGAATTTGAAGTTGTCGAGGATGTCCTGGACGTTGGGCGAGAAGCCGTTGAGGTAGTCCTCGAAGTCGGCGAGGAGCTGCTGTTGGCTGCCCCGGGACTTGAGGTCACGCAGGGTGAACTTCGACGTGTTGTAGAACGCCTGGCCTGCGGCATCGCACAGCGCGGCCCGCTGCTCGGTGATACCTGCTTGGTCGAGCATCTTCTTGGTGTCAAGCACCTTCTGTTTCGTCGGTTCGAGCACCGCGTCCATGCGCCGGATAACGCACATCGGCAGGATCACGTCCGGGTACTTGCCGCGCTTGAACAAGTCGCGGAGAACGTCGTCGGCAATGCCCCAAATGAAGTTCGTGATCCAAGAGAGCTGCGAGTGATCCATCCCGCCCCCAGGTGAGCGATCCGTATGCTCCAACCGCTTCTACGCGATTCTAGCGTAGGCGTAGGTCGAATCCAACTGCGCGGAAACTGCGCAAGGGCTGTCCGTGGTCCATGGTCCTGAGTCCATAGTCGGAGACGAGGTTCATTGGGTCTGTTGAGTTCTTTGGGGTTCGTGGCTGCCGGCGTGCTCTGTTGCCGGCAGCTAGTAAGTTCGGCCGATCTGTGGTTGCCGAACTCCGGGTTGGTGGCTGTTGGGTTCGGGAAAATCGGTTCGTGGTTCGCCGTCGCCAGTGACGAAGCGCTCATAGGAGATGCGCGTTGTGAGCGAGCTGGACCCCTCTCGCTCATTAGGCAAGGCCAAGGCCACTCTCGCGCTCATTGGCATCCGCCTTTATGTGCGCTATGCTGTTCTGTCGCTCATAGTGACAGGAGGGGATGTGCCTCAGCCAGGGGTGTGGGTCAAGAGCCAAGAAGGCTACTCTGCTTTCGTCCCGAACCCATTGCCGCCGGCTCTCGAGTGGACGAGAGAAATCGTGCACGCGATGTCGGATGCGGATCGGGCCATCGGACGTCTCGCGGGCGAGGGTCGCGGACTGCCGAACCCGCACATCCTCATGCGCCCCTTCGTGGCGCGAGAGGCCGTGCTCTCCAGTCGAATCGAGGGCACACAAGCCACGCTCGGTGAGCTGCTCGCGGCCGAGGCCGGTGCCATTGTCGATCGGAGCCCCGAAGACCTGCGCGAGGTTGCGAACTACGTCGTCGCCCTTGAGCACGGGATCGACCGGCTCCCGGTTCTTGGCCTCTCCGTGTCGCTCCTGAAAGAAGTTCATGCTCTCCTGATGCGTGAAGTGCGCGGCGGCCGCGCTCAACCCGGGAAGGTTCGCACGGTTCAGAACTGGATTGGCCTCCCTGGTTCGACCCCGCACACGGCGGTGTACGTTCCGCCGCCGCCGGCGCGCGTCCCTGCACTTCTGCGCGACTTGGAGGGATACCTGCGCGATCGCACCCTCCCTCCACTCGTTCAGGCCGCGCTTGCACACGTCCAGTTTGAGGCGATTCACCCGTTCCTTGATGGGAACGGCCGCGTCGGCCGGCTGCTCGTCAGCCTCTTCCTCGTGGACAGCGGGATTCTTCCATCTCCACTCCTCTACCTGAGCGCGTTCTTCGAGGCGACGCGCACCGACTATTACACGCGCTTGCGCGAAGTGACGAGCGCGGGGGACTGGGCAAACTGGCTCATTTACTTCCTGAACGGCGTCGCACGGCAATCGGAGGACGCTATCGACCGCGCGGCGCGCATGCGAGATCAGCTCTCCGCATGGCAAATGGAACTTCGCGGCACAGGTTCGGACACTCCTGCGCGCGTCCTGGATCTGCTTGCGGGGAACCCCTTCGTCACCGCGAAGTACGTGTCGGACCGCCTGGGCGTTGCGCGAACGTCGGCCACACGCGCAATTGCCGTCCTCGCGGACCGCGGCATCGTCTCCCCGGTGGATGCGCGGCAGCGTGGCCGCGCGCACTGCGCAACTGCCCTCTTGAGCATCCTCGAAGAGCCCGCACGACTGATCGCGGGGCAATAGCCCGCCGTGAGGTCTGTTGGGTCGGGCTCGGACGCGCAGTGAGGATGAATGCGGCTGTCTCTCACTTAAGGTGCCGGCTTGGCGCCTCAGGGTGCGATCGTGGGTCCAACACGAACAGCCTTCGGATTGCGATCTGCGCTGGATACGTCATACACAGTGTCGATATCCGCTTCGGTCAGCCCCCAGGGGTCGACGCCGAGGGGGACGTAGCCGCCTTCGACGGCGGTCTCGGCGAAGGCGTACGTCCTGCCCTCATATTGCCAGAAACTCCGATCGGGGTGCAGGTCCACAAACGCCTGCTCGACGGGAACCCAGACGATCATGTGGTCGGCTTGGCCGTCGCCGCTTGTGTCGACGGCCACCATCAGTGCGCCGTGTTCTGTGAACGCACGCGGCAGATGCGGAGAGAACCGTAGATTCGCAAGGTGATCACACTCTGTGATGACCTTCGTCTTCTCCTTCTCCGTGAGCTGGAACACGAAGTCCTC
>Ga0315273_10011397_pt1 | contig 11372 bp, 9 predicted proteins | sample YL17G02_0_MG_FD_205753 | JGI IMG/M metagenome (GOLD analysis project Ga0315273, IMG submission 205753) | Sediment microbial communities from Yellowstone Lake, YNP, Wyoming, USA - YL17G02_0 | ecosystem: Environmental > Aquatic > Freshwater > Lake > Sediment | place: USA: Wyoming | collected...
GGCGCCAGCGAGGCCCCCGCGTCGCCCGCGTCCGCTGCGCGCATGACGCGCGCGGGCAGCGGTAAGAAGGCGTCGTAGAGAGCAGGGGGCGGGGAGAGGGGTGGTGGTGTGTGGGGGTGCTGTAGACGCGGCCTTTGCCGCCGCCGCCACACTCCCTGCGCGCGGCCTGGCACCCCTCTCCTCGCGAGCCCCCGTCTTTCGCGCGCCCGTATGCCCAAGAACAAGGGCAAGGGCGGCAAGGCCCGCCGGCGGGGTGAGGAGGAAGAAAAGGGGTGGGGTGGGCGGCGGACGGCGCGCCGCGCCCCGACCCGCGCGTGGCGGGTCGGCGTCGACTGCTGCGGCTTCGGCGCGAGCGTTCGCGCGCCCACGCCGCGCCCACGTCCCGGCAATGCCGCGCGCGCGGCGCCGGCCGCCGCGCGCCGCCGCCCCGGCCCCGCCCGATCCCGCCACCGGCACTGGGGCTCTCTGTCTGTGCCTGGCGGCGGCGGACGGAGCGTCGAGGGACCGCGGCCGCCGCGCGGCGCGGCGCGCTGGTCTGCGGCGGCCGTGCGCCTGGGAGCGCGGCGGGCGCACGGCTGGCCCAGGCCGACGACCGAGTGTCGATGGTTGCGCCCGGCGCGCCCGATTGGCGGGCCGGACGCGCGGATGGCGGCGACCAGCGCAGCCGCATTGCCCGCGGACTCGGCCTGCGGCCCACCAGCCCTCTCCCCTCCCCTCCCCAGGCAAGAACGACAACGACGAGAAGCGCGAGCTCATCTTCAAAGAGGACGGCCAAGGTTGGAGAGGGGGCGAGGGGTGGTGGGGCGGCAAGGCAAGAAAAGACGCGCGGCAACCCTCGCCCTCACGCTCGCCTCCTCCCGCTCCCCCCAGAGTACGCACAGGTCCTGCGCATGCTGGGCAACGGCCGCCTCGAGGTCACATGCAGGAGAAGGGGCGCGGGAGGGGCGTGCGCGCCGCAGGCTCGCAGCACCACCCACCCCATCCCCTCCTCCCACCCCCTCAACCCTAGGCCCAGTGCATCGACGGCATCAAGCGCCTGTGCCACATCCGGGGCAAGATGCGCAAAAAAGTGTGGGTCAACGCGGGCGACGTCGTCCTGCTCGGCCTGCGCGAGTTTCAGGACGAAAAGGCGGACGTCATCCTCAAGTATGCCGCGGACGAGGCGCGGTCGCTCAAGGCGTACGGCGAGCTGCCGGAGTCGAGTGCGAGGGAGGCGAGAGGGTGGAGGGTTCGGGGTGTCTTGGCCGGCCGGGCGCTCACACTGAACCCTCCTCCCACCCCACTCTCCCCTTCAGTCCGCGTCAACGAGGCCGACGCGTTCGCCAACGAGGAGGGCGGCGAGAACGATGACTTCTTCGACTTTGACGACATCGCCGACATTTGAGAGAGAGCCGCGGGGCGGTGTGCGGCGGCCGGTCGGCTCGTCCCTTGTATCAGCCCTGCTTCCGCGTGTGGTGGGCGGGCGCGTGGGGTGTGGAGTGGGGCGGGCGCTGTGTCTCGGCGGGCGGCGCCGACCCAGCTCGGCGCGCAACGACTGCGCCGGGCTGCCGCCAACCCTCCCGCCTCGCGCTGGCGCCTCTCTCGCGATGGGCGCGTCGACCAGGGCCGGCGCGCCCCGCCCCGCCCCCCGGCTCCCGAATATCTGGTGAGCTGAGCAGGCCGCGGGCGTGTGGTCGCCGGCGGGTCGCGCTACGCCACACACCCGCGCCGCGCCCCGCCTCCGCCGCCCCCCCGCCCCCCGCGGACGGCCCCCATGCGGTCCGCCGCCATCCGCCACCGGGCGCCCGCCGCAGCGGGCCGCCTGGGGCGTCGGGACCCGACACGGCCTGCTCGGCTGCTCGTCTCGACCGCCCGCCCCAGCGCCGCCGGGTGAGTTGCCCCCTCCCAGACGGCACGGTGCCTCGAGTTGCGGCTGCCGTGGGAGGCGCACGCCGCCCGGAGGCCGACCCTCTACCCCTTTTTCCAGCGCTGCATCCCTGTCCACCCCCACCGGCTCCCTCTCGTCCTCCGACGATGTCCTGTACGCCGCGCACGAGGCCGTCTCCTACGCCGCGCAGTACGACGCGGTGTTTGCGGGCGACATTGACGTCAAAAAGGTGCGGAAGAAAATCGCGGCGCGCGGTGTTGCCGCGCCATGGCGGACCCGCCCGCGCACGGCTCGGTCGCGGGACGCCACGCCCGCGTCGGGGTCGCGCGCGGGCGGCGGGTGGGCGGGTCGGCGGCGCGGCCGCGCGCGCGGCCGCGCGCGCGGCCTCGCGACGGCGCCGGCCGCGGCGTGGCCCCCTCTCACCGCCCGCCCGCGCCCAAATTCACCCTCCCCTCCTCCTCCCCTCCTTCCGCAGCCCATCCCCAAACCTTCCCGCTCCCTGCAATCGCGCGAACCGGGCGCGACGCGCGTCGTGGCGTCCGACGTCTTTGCCGTCCCCAAAACGCGCCAGTTTCTGGGCCGCACCTGGGCCAAGACGGACGCCATCTACGGCGCTTTCATGCTGGCCATGCACGGGCTCGCGTTGGCCGCGCCCTGGACCGCGAGCTGGAAGATGGTGGGCCTGTTCTTCGCCACGTACTTCGTGTCCGGCTGCCTCGGCATCACCCTCTCGTTCCACCGCCAACTCTCGCACCGCGCGTTTGCCACCCCCAAATGGCTCGAGTACGCGCTCGCGTATTGCGGCGTGCTCGCCGTGCAGGGCGACCCTCTGGAGTGGGCGTCGTCGCACCGCTTCCACCACCTGCACTGCGACACGCCCCTCGACCCCCACTCGCCCTACGAAGGCCTGTGGTGGTCGCACGCCGGCTGGCTCCTCGACCACGACGCCACCATGCGCCGCGTCGGCCCGCGCGGCAACGTCGGCGACCTCGAGTCGCAACGCTTCTACACCTGGATCCGCGACACGTACCCCCTGCACGTCGCCGCGCAGTTCCTGGCCTTGTACGCCCTAGGCGGCTTCCCGGCCCTCGTCTGGGGCGGCGCGCTGCGCATCGTGTGGGTCTACCACGTCACCTGGTTTGTCAACTCGGTCTGCCACGTGTGGGGCACCCAACCGTACGACGCGGGCGACCTGTCCCGCAACAATTGGTGGGTGGGGATCCTGGCGTTTGGCGAGGGGTGGCACAACAACCACCACGCGTTTGAGTTTTCGGCGCGGCACGGGCTCGAGTGGTGGCAGGTGGACATGACGTGGTGGGTCGTGCGCGCGCTGCAGGCGGTGGGGCTGGCGACCAACGTCAAGCTGCCGTCGGAGAAGCAAAAGGCGCGCCTGCGCATTGATCCCGCGGCGGTGGCGGCGGGGGTGCCGGCGCCTGCTTGAGCGCGCCGGCCGCCCGGCCACCACCAAACGCACTTTGTTCGCACTGCCGTTTCGTTTGGCGCGCGCGCGTCCCCCGCGCCCGGCGCGCCCTCGAGAGAGAGTGAGATAGAGGGGCGGCCGCCGCGCGGCGCGTGCGGCGCCCCCCGCGCCGCGCCGCCGTGCGTTGCCGCCCCTTCCGCTTCCCTGTTTCCCCGAGCCCTCCATTCCTTTTGCCAATGAGCGTGCGTGTGGCGGCGCTCGGCGGCGCGCGTGGCGGCGGCGGCCCCCGCCGCCGCCCGCGCGCGTGCGTCGCTCTGCTGGGCTGCCCCGCTGCGCCGCCTCGGCGTGCAACCGCCCGCCCCGAAACACACACCACACAGACCGGGAAGCGTTGCCGCGTCGTTGCAGGGGAAACACACAGAGCGAAGCGAAGCGCGCGCCACTCTCGTCTCCTCACCCCTCTCTCGTGAAAACCATCTCTCTCACCGCCGCCCCACCCCTCCTTCGTAACACCACCCGCCTTCGACCGCGGGCCCGCCCGCGGGCGACGCGCCGAATTTGCCCGCGTCGAGCGTGACCTGCACCCGCTCCTCGGGCGCGGCGCGGCCGAGCCACCCGTCCGGGCCGGCGGCCGGCGTGACGTCCGCCGCGCGAAAGGTGAGCGCCTCCCCGCGCGCTGCGCCGCCCGCAGCCGCCGCGGCGGCGGCCGAGGGGGCGCGCGGGGCGCTGAGAATCTTGAAGACGCGCGGCGCGGCGGCCGGGGACGCGCGGACGAGCACTCGGTCCCCGGGCGATGGAAACGGGTGGCGCGGGGGGGCGGCCGCGATGGCGCGGCCTCGGGCGCCGGAAGCGGGGGTGGCGGGGCGGGCGGACGGTGGGGGAGGGGTGGCGGCGGGGGGCGGGGGAGGCGCCGGCGCGGCCGCCGCCGCCGCGCTGCCGCTCCTTCCTCCCTTCCCGGCTGGCGGCGACAGGGGCGGTCCCTCCATGAAGCTCCAGTAGTCGTCCGGCAGGGAGGCGGTCGCCGACCCGCCGTCGGACGAGGGCGCGGGCGACGCAGCCGCGCCGCCCGCGGCGGCGAGCAGGGAGCTGGCCAGGCCGAGGGTCGGCGTCGCCCGCTTGGCGGTCGGAGCGGGGGCGGCGTAGTCGGCCGGGCGCTTGAGCGAAGAGGGTTGAGGGCCGAGCGCGGGCGCTTGGCGCTGGACGACCGCGAGCGGCGCGCGCGGCAGCGGCGCCGCCACCGACGGCGCCGCGCCGTCGAGCATGGCATCCAACGCGTCCAGGCCGTCCATAGGAGCACGCGCCTGCGGCTGCTGGCGGGGCGCAGGCGGAGGAGCGGCGGCGACGGCGGCCGCGACCGCGCGCGCGCGCCGCCCGCCTCCTTGCTGCTGCGTCGCCAGCCACGCGCCCAACACTGGGGCGCCGGGTTCGGTGCCGCCTCCCGCGGACGTGCCGGCGTCGTCCACCGACCCGGACGTCTCCTCGTCGTCCGACGTGCCGCCCGCGTGGTTGCCCCCCGTCGTGGCCCCCCCAAACGACAGCTGCTTGGGCTCGAGCCCGCACCCGCCGTCGCTGCCGGCGGCGGGCGAGTCGGCCCGGCCGGCCGCCCAGCCGCCCGCCGCCGCGCGCGTCGGCGTTGGCTTGCGCCGCGACTCGGGCGTGACCGCGACGCGCCGGCGGCCGCCCGTGCGGCGCGCCGCCGCCGCCCGGCGCGCGGCGGCCGACCCGTCGCGCGAGGCGGACGCGGCGGACGTGGTGTCGGAGACGGCCTCGCGGCGCGCGGCGCGCGGCGCCGGGGCGGCGGCCGCGGCGGCCGCGGCAGCCGCCTTGGCCGCCGCGGCAAGCCTGGACCGGCCGGCCGGCCCGGACGAGATGCGGCGCTTGAAATGGGCGTTCATGGTGAACCGGTTGGCCGCCGCGGCGGCGGCGCCGGCCGCAGTGCCGAGCAGGCGCCGCCCTTGCGTCGCGGCCCCACCACCAGGCCCGCGCGCCGCCCTTGCGGCCGCCTCGCTCGCGGCCGCGCCGGAAGTGCCAGACTGACCGGACAGAGACGACGCCGCCGGCCTCGCCGGCGCCCCCGCGGTCGCGGGCGACGCGCCGCCGTCGGCCGTGGTCTCGCCCAGCCCCTCGTCCGCCGCGCCGCCAACCTCGTCCTCGCCGCACGCATCGGCCAGGGCGGCGACGACGGCGGGCAGGGCGTCCCGGAAGCGGGGGCGGAGGAGGCGGGAGAAGAACGAGCGGTCGTCGTCGTCGGGGAAAAAGTAGAGGTCGGGCATCAACAGGTGGAAGAGGGCGCAGGCGTCGCGGGAGCACGCGGCTCTCGCGGGCCCTCCACCCCCTGGCGCGGTCGCCGGCGGCGCGACCAGGCCGACCTCCAAACGCAGCAAGAGCGCGAGCGCCGCGTCGGCGCGCCGCGCGGGCGCGGCCGCGTCCGCCAGGCCGTGCGCGCGGCGCACGTCGGCCGCGGGCTTGCACAGGGCGACGAGCAGGGCGGCGGCGACGGCATCGGCGCCGGCCGCGACCGCGGCGTCGCCCGACGCAGTGGGAGGGAGCAGGCCAGGGGGCAGAGGGGTCCGAGCGGACGCGGCGGCCGCAGCCAGCACGGCGCGCCGGGAGCAGCGAGCAAGAGCAGACCGCGCCGCGGTCACCGCCGCAGTGGCGGCGTCGGCGACGGCGTCGAGCGACAGTTTGTTCGGCGGCGCGACGGCGGCGAGGGCCGCTTCGCGCGCGGCCACCGCGGCGGCCAGGGCCGCGGCCGCGTCGGCGTCATCGTCCGACAGCCGAACTCTCGGAGGAGACGGCGCCGGCGGCGGCGCGACTGCTTCCGAGCCGGGGCCGGCCGACGCGCCGCCCTCCGACCCCGTCGCGCGCGCCGCGCGCACCGCGGCCGCCACGGTCGCCCCCACCGCTGCAAACGCAGCGCGCCGGTCAGCACCTGGGCCGGTCGCACGCGCGCGCGCGGCGGGTGGGGGCGGCGGCGGCCCCGACCGCCGCCGCGGCCGCCTCACGCCCGCCGCCGCGAGCGCGCCGCGCAGGCAGGCCGCCAGGTGGGGGCCCAGGTCGGCGCCGGCAGGGGGGGGAGGGGGCCAAGGGCCGTGTGCGGGGCCAGAGGCGGGGGCGCGGCCTCCAGCGTCCGACGCCGGCGCCGACCCGCAGCTCGCCGCGGCGTCGGCCGACACCGCGGCTCTGGCCACGAACCGGTGAGGGCCACCGCCGAGCAACGCAGCGGCCGCCGCGGCGCCGTCGGTTCCCCGCGCGAGCGGGAGTGCGTCAGCCGCGGCGCCGCCGCCGGGCGCCGCGCGCAGGCCGCCGTCGAGCGCCGCGCGCGCCGCGTCGGTGGGACCGGGGTCGCTGTTTTCGTCAATCGTCGCATCCAGGGGCGCGGTGTCGAGCCAGAGCAGGCGGTGGCGCGGGAGGTCGGCCGCCGCGAGAGCCGACAGCAGCGGCGCCGCGTCGGCGGGCGCGGGCGCCCACACGCACACCGTCGGGGAGGCCGCGGGGGCGGCGGGCGCGCCGCCGCCGTCGCTGGCGGCGCGGGCAGGGGCGGAGGTGGAAGCCGAGAGCAGGGCGGCCAGGGCCGCCACGACGTCGACCGGCGACGGCGGCGGCGCCGCGCCGCCGTCGGCCGCGGCCGCCAGCGCGGCGCGGCTGGCGGCCGTGACGACGTCGGCCATACAGCCAAACGCGGTGCCGGTCAGGCGGGCGGGGTGGGCGAGGCCGGGACGCTTGGCGGCGGCTGGAGAAGGAGAGGCGAGAGGGCGATTCGCGCGCGCGCCTCGATTGCCCCCTCCCCCTCCCTCCCATCCCACCTGCCACCGCATCCCACGCCGCCGTCGCAGCAGCCCCTGATGCGCCACTCCCGCGCGCCAGGGCATAGGCAAACTCGCACCGCGCACCGCGCGCGGTCGCGCCCGCGGCCGCGCCCCGCATCAGCCGCGCGGCCGCCGTCAGCGCGTCGGCGGGTGCGGTGGGGGACGACGCCAGGGCGGCGGGCGTGAGCAGGAGCAGGGTGCGCGCGGGGGCGGGCGCGTCGGACAGCAGGGGGCGGGGGGCGCTGGACGCGACGTGCGCCATGGCGGTGGTCGCCCACGGGTAGGGAGCGTGCGCAACGGCCCGAATGGGGGCGCGCGAGCCCCTGCCAGGGTCTGCGCGGCTCGCCGCGCGCCGCCGCCCGTTCAAGTCGCGGCGGGCAGCTGGGGGCGGGACGCTGCCGGACCGCCGCCAGTCGGTGGCCGGGCGTCCGTGGACCGCCGGCGCGGCAGAATTGGGGCGGGCGGGGGGCCCGGATGGGAGTGACGACGAGAGCTGCGCTCGACTGCACTGGCCACCTCTTCCTCGCCCTCTCGTTCACTCTACAGTGCTCGCCTCCCCTCCATCCAAAGCTTCAAACAAGGTGGACAGCCGCAAGCGGCCGCCCAGCGAGGCCAGCGCCGCGGCCTGCACCTCGTCGAGCGCAGCCGCCGCCGCGGCCGCCGCCTCGCGGCCGCCGCCCGCACCCACGCGGGCCAGCGCGCGCGCCACGCGCAGGGCGCCCTCGGCGTCGGGCGGGGTGGTGGCGAGGGCGGTGGTCGCCCACGCGGCCGCGACAGAAAACGCTGCCCGGGGGTCGGCGCACGCCGCCAGCTCGGCCACAGCGGCCGCGACCGACGCGCCCCCAAAGTCGGGGTCGCCGGCGCCGCGAGCTGGAGGCGGCAGCGGCGCGGCTGGCGGCTCGGCAGCCGCCCCTCTTCTCTCGTCGTCGCGCCCCCTCTTCCTGCCGGGCGACGGCGACAAAAACCAGGGCGGTAGCGCGCCCTGTCTTTGCTTGCCGGCGGGCGGCGGCGGCCGCGGCGCGCGGCCGCCGCGGCCGAGCGCGCAGCCGTACGCGGCCTCGAGCTCGCGCCGCACCGCGAGCGGCAGGGCGTCCACCACGTCGGGGTCGAGTTGGGACGCGGGGGGTAGGGAGGGGCGGCCGGGCGGCGCGCGGCGCGGCGGCGGCGGCGGCGCGCGGCGCGCGGTCGGCCGCGCACCTCCCCCTCCCGCCGCAACCGGCGGCGGCAGCGCCCTCATCAGGTCGGCCTGCACCTCGCGCGGCAGCGCGTCAAACACGTCGGCGTTCACCTGGGAGAGCGCGGTGACGGCGTCCAGGTCGGGGGGGCGGCGGCGGCGGTGGCGTGCGCGCGAGGGGCTGCCGTCGCCGCTGCCGTCCGAGTCGGACGGCGACGCCGAGAGCCAGCCCTCTATGGTGGCAGATGTCGACCGGTGACCGGGTGACGTTGCGGCGGCGGGCGAGGCGGCGGCGACCGCCGACTTGGCCCGCGGCGCGGCCGCCGGCGACGCGGCCGCCGCCGCGCGCAGCAGCGCCGCCACGCTCGCCTGGCCGCCGCCGCCTTTGCTGGCCGACCCGCGGTCGGCCAGCTTGGACGCGACCAGGCCCGCGCCGCGCACGTCGGCCGCGGCCGGGGCGAGGGCGCGCAGCAGGCGCTGCGCCGCGCCCGCGAGCGCCCCCGCGTCGGCGGTCGCAGCGTCGAGCCGGGCCGACCGGCTCGCCCCGTCGCAAATGCCGTGCCCCATATACTTGCGCGGTTCGGGCGCGCCGGGCCGCTTGAGCTTGAGCTTGAGCGTGAGCGCGGCCGCGCGCTCGCCCGCCGCGGCGAGGCGGGTGGCCAGGTCGGACGCCAGCGACGCGACAAACGACTCGACCTGGTCCCCCTTTGTAAACCGCACGCCCCAATTCACTTCGGCGCCGATGGTGCGCCGCCGGCCGAGGGGGAGGACGGGCCTGTCGTCGCGCCCGAGCGCGGCGGCAAACACGGCCGCGCCCGCGCCCGCGCCCAGCGCGCGCACGAGGCCGCCCTTGCCCGACGCGCGCACATCAGCCACAGTGGCGATGCCGGCGGCTTGCAGGCGGGCGCGCGCGGACCAGCCGACGCCGGGCAGGGCGGACGCAGGGAGCGCGAGGAGGAGCGCGTCCGCGTCGGCCGCGCTCACCACGCGCAGGCCGTCCGGCTTGGCCGCTTTCGTCGCCAGCCGCGCAAGGAGCATGTTGGGGCCGACGCCGGCGGACGCGGTGCAGCGCGTGGCGGCAAACACGGCGGCGCGCAGTTCGGCCGCGAGCGCCGCGGGGTCGGCCACGCCCGTCACGTCGAGCACGGCTTCATCCACACTCAGCGGCATGACGCGGGGGCATCGGGCGAAGAGGACGCGGTAGAGGGCGGTGGACGCGGCGTCATAGGCCGGAAAATCAAACGGCACACACACCAACCCCGGGCACGCCGCCTTGGCCGCCCCCAGAAACATGCCCGCCCGCACGCCCGCCGCGCGCGCCTCGTAGGACGCGCACGCGACCTCGGACGAGGAGGCCGCCGCGCGGTCGCCGTGGCAGACGGCGACCGGGTGCCCGCGCAGCGCGGGGGTGGCCGCGGCCGCGACGGACGCGAAGAAGCAGTCCATGTCGATGTGAATGATGCCACGGGGGGCGCCGGGGGGGGGTGGAGGGGGTGGAGGGCCGGGAGGGGCCAGCGTCGCGAGGAGCGCCTCGGCGCGCGCGCGCCACGACCCGATAAAGGCCAGGCGGGAGGAAGCGAAGAATTCGGCGACGCGGGCGCCTGGAGCAGCCCCCGCGTCGGTCATGGGGCGGGTGAGGGTGGGGCAGGCGGCGCGCGCGGCGGCCGCGGCAGCGCGCGCGGCAGCCAGGGGCGACGGTTGAGGTGGTGGACGAGGAGGCGGCGACCGCGTCAACTCACCAGTGTCGCCCCACACCGCCCCAGCGGCCGCGGCCGGCCCGGGTGCGCTGCCGCCGCGCGCCGCGGGCGCGCGCGCGAGCGCCGGCGCGGGCGCCCCGCTCACCCCTCCAACGAGCGTGCGCTGGCGCCCGTCGGCCCCCGCCAGCAGCTGGTACGGCGCCGTGGGCAGCCTCCTCCCCGCCGACACCGAGTCGACGACCCACTCCGGGCGCAACACGGGCGGCGCGTCGGGCCGGGCGCGCAGCGTCGCCGCCGCCTTGGTGTCGGCCAACTGGCTCGCGATGATGTGGGTGACGCGGGAGCGGGCGAGGTAGTTGTCAAAGCCGCCGCCGTGGCGGGCCATGATGTCGCGCAAGTCCTGCGGAGAGAAGAAAATGAGGGTGGGTTGGGCAGCGCGCGCAGCGTGGAGGCGCCAAATCATCTGTCTCTCCCCTCTCCTCCCTCCCGCCTCACCGCCGCGCTCGGCATCGTCAGACCGTTGACGTGGATGACGACTCCCGCAAACAGGGCGCCCGCGGCGTCGCTCGCCTCGACGCTCTCGACCGCCCGCGCCGCGTACGCGTCGAATTGGACGCCCAGCTTGGCCACCTTGTTGGCCATGTATGCGCCAAACTCGGACGCGCGCGAGGAGTCGCCGCCGCGGCCGGAGGGGTCGCCGGGCGGGCGCATGGCGAGGGGGGAGGGGTGTTTCAGCGGCGGCGTCGGCTCATGGCGATGCAGGCGGGAGGTGTGCGACGGGCCCTGCCGCCCGGGGGGGCGCGGGCGTGCGCCCGCGGTTGTGGGGAGGGTCAGCCGACGCTCGCTGCGTCCCCACCACTCTGCCCGCCCGCGGCGCGGTCGCCAGCGTCTGCGCCACCCGGTGGGCGACCGACCCGCTGTGCCGGTCCGCCTACTCGTACGTGCCGCTGGGGCGGGACGCGCTGGGTGCGCCCCGCGCGCTCGCGGAGCTGGTTCGAGACGCGGGGGGCGTTCTGAGGCTGGCTTTCGCGGGCGAAGCCACCTCCCCGAGCGGCGACTCGATCGTCTCCCGCATCGGCACCGTGCACGGCGCGTGGCGCGAGGGCGAGCGCGCGGCGGGCGAGTCGGCGCGAGAGCAGGTCGGCGCGCCCGCGTAACACTCTGCAACCAACGCCACACTCCCTACTCCCCCCCCCTACCCCCCTTGATGATGAGTGGCTGCCCGTCGTTGTGCAGGTTGGGCGTGGGCGACACGCGGTCGACGCCCGCGCCGCCGCGCGAGCGGGCGGACGCCGCGGCGCGCGCGGCTTTCTCCGCCTTTTCGGGGCGAATCCACAGGACGTACGCGGCGCCGCCGGCCACCGCCCAGGCGGCGAGGTTCTGGGGAAGGGAACGGGAGGAGTCG
>Ga0315273_10011398_pt1 | contig 11372 bp, 12 predicted proteins | sample YL17G02_0_MG_FD_205753 | JGI IMG/M metagenome (GOLD analysis project Ga0315273, IMG submission 205753) | Sediment microbial communities from Yellowstone Lake, YNP, Wyoming, USA - YL17G02_0 | ecosystem: Environmental > Aquatic > Freshwater > Lake > Sediment | place: USA: Wyoming | collected...
CTCGAGGCGATCGCGCGCGCCTCCTTCCAGGACGGGCTCGAACGTGAGGCCGCGATCTACGCCCCGCTGGGCGAGATCCTGGAACGCTTCGACGCGCTGATCTGCCCGAGCGTAGGCACCCGCGGCTTCCTCGCCGGGGACGATTACGCCGACCACGGGATCGAGGTCGGCGGCGTCCTGCTCGAGCGCTACCTGGCGGCGTGCCTGACGCCGCCCTTCAACATCGCGAGCCGATGCCCGGTCCTCGCGGTGCCGTCGGGGTTCGCCTCGAACGGGGTCCCTACCGGGATCCAGATCGTCGGCCGTTCCTACGACGACACCGCCGTGTTCCGGGCGGCCGCCGCGCTCGAGCGCATCCGCCCGTGGATGGACGCGCCCGAACGGCGCCCGTCGATCTGAGGCTCGGCCCCGCCCGGCACCGCTGCATTGGGTCGGGCCCGTCAGGGTCCGTATCCTGGATGCATGACCTTCGATGCCTCCGATCGGTTCCTGCGTGCCTGCAAGCTCCAGCCCGTGGACCGCACGCCCGTGTGGTTCATGCGCCAGGCGGGCCGCTACCTGCCCGAGTACCGAGAGATCCGCGGGGACGGCGACATCCTCGAGACCTGCCGGCACCCCGACAAGGTCGTGGAGATCTCGCTGCAGCCGCTCCGGCGGATCGAGCTCGACGCCGCGATCGTCTTCAGCGACATCATGGTGCCGCTCGCCGGGGTGGGGATCGACGTGCGGATCGAGCCCGGGCGCGGCCCGGTCGTGGACACGCCGATCCGTGACGCCGCGGGGGTGGCGCGGCTCCGACCACTCGAACCAGAGCAGGACGTCCCCGAGGTGCTCGAGGCGATCCGGCTCCTGAGAGCCGAACTGTCGGTGCCGTTGATCGGATTCGCCGGCGCCCCGTTCACGCTCGCGAGCTATCTGATCGAGGGCGGGCCCTCGCGCACGCACGAGCGCACGAAGGCCCTGATGCTCACCGACCCCGGCACCTGGGACGAGCTGATGCGCGCGCTCGTGGCGATCGTCGTGCCGCACCTGCGGGCGCAGGTCGACGCCGGGGCGCAGGCCCTGCAGGTGTTCGACTCGTGGGTGGGCGCGCTCGACCGCGACGACTACCGCCGCCGTGTGCAGCCCCATATGTCGCACCTGTTCGGTGAGCTCGCCGACCTCGGCGTGCCGTTGATCCACTTCGGGGTCGGGACCGGGGAGATCCTCGTGCAGCTCGCTGAATCCGGCGGCGACGTGATCGGGCTCGACTGGCGGGTGCCGCTCGACGAAGGCTGGGAGCGCGTCGGTCACGGCCGCGGCGTGCAGGGGAACCTCGACCCCGCGTGTCTGCTCGCGCCCTGGGAGACCGTCGAGCGGAAGACGCTCGAGGTGCTTCGCCGCGCCGGAGGGCGCGACGGGCACATCTTCAACCTCGGCCACGGCGTGTTGCCGTCGACCGATCCCTCGACGCTCGCACGAGTGGCCGAGTTCGTCCACATGGAGACCGAAAGGAAGCCCACGTGAGCGACACCCCTACCGGCGTGCTCGTGATGGCGTACGGCACCGCGAACGGCGTCGACGACATCGAGCGCTACTACACCGACATCCGTGGGGGGCGCACGCCGACGCCCGAGCACCTGCAGGAGTTGAAGGACCGGTACGCGGCGATCGGGAACGTCTTCCCCCTGCTGGACACCACGCGCGCGCAGGCCGAAGGCATCGTCGAGCGCCTGAACGCCGACGGCGACGGCACCTACCGCGCCTACCTCGGGATGAAGCACTCGGACCCGTTCATCCCGGCAGGCGTCGACGAGATGCGGCGCGACGGGATCGAGCGCGCGATCGGGATCGTGATGGCGCCCCACTGGTCGGGCATGTCGATCGAGACCTATATCGAGCGCGTGCAGCAGGCCGTCGAGGACCAGGGCACGACGCCCGCGTTCACCTTCGTGCGCTCGTACCACGACCACCCGGCGTTCGTCGCCTTCCTCTCGGACCGGGTGCGTGAGGCGCTCGAGGCGCTCACGCCGGAGGACCGCGAGGGTGTGGCCGTGATCTTCAGCGCGCACTCGCTCCCGGTGCGCACGCTCGACGACGGCTCGCAGCGCTGCAAGTACTGCGACTGTGACACGTCGTGCCGGTACCGGGACGGCCTGCAGGAGACCGCCGACCTGGTGGCCGGCCAGGTGGGGATCGAGCACTACCTGATCGCGTGGCAGAGCGCCGGGCGCACCGCCGACCCGTGGTGGGGCCCGCCCGTCGAGGACATGATCCAGCAGCTCGCCGTGCAGGGACACACGGCGGTCCTCGTGTGCAGCGCTGGCTTCGTGGCCGACCACCTCGAGGTCCTGTACGACCTCGACATCGAGGCCAAGCAGATCGCGGAGGAGGCCGGCATCGGCTTTCGCCGCACCCGGATGCCGAACGCCGATCCCGAGTACCTCGACGTGCTCGCTCAGGTCGTGCGAGACCACCTGGCCGGGGTCTCGGCGGGGTGAGCGATCGGGCGCCGCGCCGGGTCGTCGTCGTCGGCGGCGGGGTCACCGGCCTCACGACGGCGTTCCGTCTGACGCAGGCCGACCCGTCGCTCGATGTGACGGTGCTCGAGGCGGGAGACCGCCCGGGCGGCAAGCTCCGATCGATCGAGGTCGGCGGGCTCATCCTCCCCGCGGGGGCCGACTCGTTCGTCGCACGCAAGCCGTGGGCGGTGGATCTCTGCAAGGAACTCGGCCTGGGGGGTGAGCTCGTCTCGCCCGCCTCGAGCGGGGCGTTCATGTGGACCGATCGGGGGCTCGTGCCCTGCCTGCGGGACGCGCCGTTCGGGATCCCCGGCGACGTGGGCGACGTGTTCCGCTGGCCGGGCATCTCTCGTGCCGGCCGCCGCCGGGCGCTCCTCGACCTGGTGAAGGCGAAGCGTACGACCGACGCCGACGAAACCCTGGGGTCGCTGATCCGCCGCCGGCTCGGCGACGAGGTCACCGACCTCGCGGTGGGGCCGCTGCTCGGGGGCCTGTTCGCCGGTGACGTCGACCGGCTCTCGGTGCGGGCGACCTTCCCCGAGCTCGAGGCGTGGGAGCGTTCGCAGGGGAGCCTGATCCGCGGCTCGCAGGCCGCGTCGCGGAACGCACGCCGGGGTGCCACCCCGCCGCCGATGTTCGTCAAGCCTCGCGCTGGCGTCGAGCGGCTGACCGATGTGCTCGCGGAACGGCTCGGGGATCGCGTGGGCACGGGGACCGCGGTACGTGGGGTAATGCGGGCTCCCGGCGGCTGGCGGGTCGAGACCGACGGCGCTGCCCAGCCGGTCGAGGCCGACGCGGTGGTGCTGGCGACCCCGGGTCCGGTGACGGCCGGCCTCATCGGCGATGCCGCGCCGGATGCGGTGCGCGAACTGGACGGCATCCCCTACGCGTCGACCGGCGTGATCCCGATGGTCTACCCCGAGGGCACGCAGCCTGCGCTCCAGGATGGCTCGGGGTTCGTGGTGCCGCGCGGGAAGGCGCCGATGACCGCGTGCACGTGGGTGAGCAGCAAGTGGCCGAGCGAGGCGTTCGGCTCGCGCGCGGTCGTTCGGTGCTACGTGGGCGCCGTGGGCGAGGAGGACATCCTCGACGCGGACGATGACGAGCTGGTCGAGGCGTGTGCGCGGCACCTCGCGGCGGCGGTGCCGCTCCCCGACGCGCCCGAGCACGCCGAGGTCGTGCGGTGGCCGGCGTCGATGCCGCAGTACGAGCTCGGTCACCTGGAGCGGGTGGCGCGGATCCGCGAGGCGCTGCCCTCGGGTATCTTCGTCGTGGGACAGCCCTACGACGGCGTGGGGGTTCCCGACTGCGTCCGCGGTGCGGGCGAGACGGCCGAGCAGGTCGCCTCGCACTTCGCGGGCGCCCCGATGCGTGAGGAGACGGTTCGATGAGCGACTCGGTGTACGCGCTCTACGCGGTGTTCATCGGCAGCGACGACCTCCGCGAGGAGCTCGCGGATCCCGACGACCGCGTCGCCGCGGTCCAGGAGATAGAGAACCTCTACAAGTCCTGGGAGGGCACCGTCACGGTGCGCGGGACTTACTCCACGGTCGGGTTCCGGCCCGACGCCGACCTGATGATCTGGCTCCACGGGCCCACGCCCCAGGACGTGCAGCGCGCCCTGGTCGAGTTCCGCCGGACCACCGTCGGACGGCTCACCGACCTCACCTGGACGTTCATGGGTGTGGTGAAGCCGGCGGAGTTCACGGCCGACCACGCCCCGGCGTTCGTGAAGGGCGCGCCGCCCGAGACGTTCCTGTGTGTGTACCCGTTCGTGCGCACGCCGGAGTGGTATCTGCTGCCGCGCGAGGAGCGGGGCGAGCTGCTCCGCGACCACGGCATCGCCGGCCGCGAGTTCCCCGAGGTCCTCGCGAACACCACGAGCAACTTCGGCCTGGGCGATTGGGAGTGGATCCTCGCGTTCGAGGCCGAGAAGGCGGAATCGCTCGTCGACGTGATCCGGCGCCTGCGCGAGACGAAGGCGCGCCTCTACACGAAGGAAGAGATCCCGTTCGTCACGGGCATCCGCAAGTCGGTCGCCGACGCGATCGCCGACCTGGTGTAGGGGTCAGTCCGAATGCGGTTGGTCCTCGAGCAGCGCTGCCGCGTGATCGGGCACGTGTGAGGAGAGTCCCTGGGGGGGCCTGACGTACCCCGCGTCGACCTGACGCTCGGGGATCTCGATCTCGGGGAGCGGCTTCTCCTCCCAGGGGATCTGCGACAACAGGTGCGCGATGCAGTTCAGGCGGGCCTTCTTCTTGTCGTCGGCCTCGACCACGTGCCAGCGTGCCTCGGGGATGTCGGTGTGCACGAACATCTCGTCCTTGGCGCGTGAGTAGTCGACCCACTTCGTACGGGAGAACAGGTCGGTCTCGCTCAGTTTCCACCGGCGCATCGGGTCGTTCACCCGCGCCATGAACCGCCGTTCCTGCTCCTCGTCGCTCACCGAGAACCAGTATTTGATCAAGATGATGCCTTCCTCCACGAGCAGGCGCTCGAAGATCGGGCATTGGCGTAGGAACCGGTAGTAGTCCTCGGGCGTGCAGAACCCGAGGACGCGTTCGATGCCGGCGCGGTTGTACCAGCTGCGGTCGAACAGCACGATCTCGCCGGCGGCGGGGAACTCCTCGACGTAGCGCTGGAAGTACCACTGGGTGGACTGGCGCTCGGTGGGCTTGGGGAGCGCCACATGCCGGGTGATCCGCGGGTTCATGTGATCGGTCATGCGTTTGATCGTGCCGCCCTTGCCGGCCGCGTCGCGTCCCTCGAAGATCGCGACGACGCGCGCGCCGGTGTCGGCCACCCACTGCTCCATCCGCACGAGCTGCTCCTGGAGTCGGAACAGCTCGGGCTCGTACACCTTCTTGGGGAACTTGTCGCGCTTCATCTCTTGAGTGTATGCCGCGTGCCTCTCGGGGCCTCTACCCTGGGAGGGTGACCGAGACGCACGCGATCCCTCCCCACCTGCGATCGAAGCCACGCCTCCGCGGCCGGTTCCACCAGGGGGCGTTCTTCGCGTCGCTGCCCGCGGGGCTCCTGCTCTTCTGGGTCGCCCCCGGCGCCGCCGCGAGGATCGGTGCCGTCGTGTACTGGATCTCGCTGCAGCTCCAGTTCGGCGCGAGCGCGATGTACCACCTCGGCGGGTGGACCGAGGAGGCCCACACGAGGATGCGCCGCCTCGATCACTCGATGATCTTCGTGCTGATCGCCGGCACGTACACGCCGATGTGCCTCGTGGCCATGCACGGCACGGCGGCCTGGGCCGTGCTGGCCTTCGTCTGGGCCGGCGCCGCGATCGGCATCGTGACCAAGCTCTATCGCGTGGACCTGCACGTGCTATCGGGGATCATGTACATCGGGCTCGGCTGGGTGGCGCTGTTCGTGTTGCCGGCGCTCTCCCGGGCGATGTCGACGGCCGGCCTGGCGTTGGTGGTGATCGGCGGCGTGCTCTACACGCTGGGCGCGCTGGTGCTCGCGATGCACCGACCCGACCCGTGGCCCACCTGGTTCGGCTACCACGAGGTCTGGCACGTGTTCACGATCGGGGCCGCGACCTCGTTCTACCTGTCGATCCTGCTGCTCTACCTGTCGGCGTGAGCGACCGGGTCACAACAGTTCGTTGAGCGACTCGATCGTCCGGTAGGCGTCGACGTTCGAGGGGCGGCCCTCGGCGGCCTCCTCCGGGCGGAGGATCAGGTAGGTCCATAGGCCGACCTCTGCGGCGCCGTCGCAGTACGAGGTCTGGTCGTCGACGAACACCGCGCGCGACGGGTCTGCAACGCCGAGCCGGTCGAGCGCGACCCGGTAGATCTTCGGATCCGGCTTCATCGCGCGCACCTCCACCGACAGGATCACCGCGTCGAACTCGTCCTCGAGACCGAGCCGCTCGACCAGAGGCCGGGTGTTGTGGGAGCAGTTGCTCACGAGCGCCGTCTTCACGCCGCGGGCGCGGAGCTCGCGGACGACCGGCAGCGAGTCGTCGTACAGCGTCACCCCGCCTTCCTCGATGTGCGCGTGCTCGAGGGCCCGGAGCCGGGCGACGAGCGCAGGGTCGGGCTCGATGCCCACGGCTCGGATCACCGACGCTAGATCGTCGTCGGCGTCGGCGTACGCGCCGGTGGAGCGCGCCGGGCGCGTCAGGTCGAACGCGCGGCCGACGGCTTCGTGCGTGACCCCCAGCTCGCCCGCGAGGCGTTCCTGCCATCCCCACCAGTCGCTCCACACGAGCGTGTCGTAGAGATCGAGCAGCACGCCGGCGAGCTGGGACATGGAACCCAGCGTAGCGTCAGTCCGACCAGAGGCCGGCCAGGAACGCGTCCACGTCGGCGGTGCCGGTGAGGTCGACCACGCCGGCGGGCTCGGGGTCGGTGGCGGGTGCGATCGCCTCGAACCGTGCGTGCACCTCGTCGGGCGCCAGGAACCGCGAGAGCTGGGCGTACGAGTGCGGGTCCTCGAGTCCGCGGGGGCGGCGGTAGTAGCGCATCGGCATGTATACGTGGAGGGCGTCGCGCGGACGGGTGAGCGCGACGTAGAGCAGGCGCCGCTCCTCCTCGATCTCGTCGTCGTCGCCCGTAGCCATGTCCGAGGGGATCATCCCGTCGGCCGCGTGGATCACGTGCACGACGTCCCACTCGAGACCCTTCGCGCTATGGATCGTGGAGAGCACCAGGTAGTCCTCGTCGAGGAGCGGCGGCCCGGCGAGGTCGCCGGTCGACGACGGAGGATCGAGGGTGAGCTCGCTCAGGAATCGCCCGCGGGCCTCGTAGCCGGTGGCCAGCAACGCGAGCTGGTCGAGGTCGGCGAGCCGGGCCGCCGGCGACTCATACCGCTTCGCGAACACCGGCTCCAGGAACGTGCGGAGGCGTTCCACCTGCCCGGCCGGGGTGAGCAGCGCTTCGTCGGCACACCCTGCGAGCGCGCTCCGGAGCTTGCGGATCCCGTCGGCGGCGGCCTTCGGGACCTCGAGTGGCTCGTCGAGGAACGTGGCGAGGGGCGACCGCTGCTCGTCGCCGGTGCGGCGCACCTCGAGCCGCTCCATCAGGCGCCGCGCGGTCGCCGGGCCCATCCCGTCGGGGAGCTGCAGCACGCGGAACCAGCTGATCTCATCGAACGGGTTCTCGAGCACGCGGAGCAGCGCGAGGGTGTCCTTCACGTGCGCGGCCTCCATGAACTTCAGGCCGCCGAACTTCACGAAGGGGATGTTGCGTCGCGCGAGCTCGACCTCGAGCAGGTCGCTGTGGTGGCCCGTGCGGAACAGCACCGCCTGTTCCTTCAGCGGCACGCCCTCCTCGCGGTGGGCCAGCACGGTGCGGCAGACCGCGTCGCACTGCTCGGCCTCGTCGAGGCAGGTCCGGAGCGTGGGCATGCGCGACCCCGGCCGCTCGCCCCACAGGGTCTTCTCGTGGCGCTGCGGGCTCAGCGCGATCACCGCGTTCGAGGCGCCCAGGATCGGCGAGGTCGAGCGGTAGTTCTGTTCGAGCTTGACCACCGCCGCGCCGGGGAACCGGTCCGGGAACTCCAAGATGTTGCGTACGGTCGCCGCGCGGAACCCGTAGATCGATTGGGCGTCGTCGCCCACCACGGTGAGGTTACGCGGCGTGCCCTCGGGCCTCAGCCCTTCGAGGATGTCGGCCTGCAGCGCGTTCGTGTCCTGGTACTCGTCGACGAGCACGTGGTCGAACATCGCCGCGAGTGGCCCGCGCGTCGCGTCGCTCCACGCGAGCGCCTTCCAGAACAGGAGCAGGTCGTCGTAGTCGAGGACGTTCTGCGCACGCTTGCGGCCCGTGTACGCCTGGAAGATCTCGCGGATCCCGTCGGTCTCGTCGAGGCACCAGGGGTAGTGGCGCTTCAGGACGTCGCCGAGCTTCTCCCCGGCGTTCACGGTGCGCGAGTAGATCCCGGCGAGGGTCTCCTTGCGGGGGAAGCGCCGTTCGCGGGCGCTGAAGCCGAGCTCGTCTCGCAGCAGGTTCATCACGTCGGCGGCGTCGGCCTGGTCGAGCACGGTGAAGTCGGGACGCAGGCCGAGCGGGCGGCCGTGGAGCCGCAGCAACCGGTTCGCCACCGCGTGGAAGGTGCCGCCGACCACGCGCCCGGTGTCCCGGGCGCCTGAGAGGCGTTCCGCGCGCGAGAGCATCTCCCGCGAGGCGCGGCGGCTGAACGTGAGCAGCAGCGTCCGCTCGGGGCGGACGGCTTGCTCGACGAGCCACGCGACGCGAGCGGCGAGGGTCGTGGTCTTGCCGGTGCCGGCGCCCGCCACGATCAGCAGGGGACCGTCGCCGTGCGTGACGGCCGAGCGCTGTGCGTCGTTCAGGTCTCCGAACATGTGTTCGGAGTATAGGGGGGACCTGTGATGCCGGTGCGCAACCGGCGTGATCGTCAGGGCTGCGGATCCTCGGCGGCCCGCTGCACCGCCTCGACCGCGGCGGGGTCGGCGACGCCCGCCGCCCGGGCGCGCGTGAGGTAGGCGGAGGCCAGGTCGTCGAGCGAGGCCGCCGCCGCGGCGGCCGGAGGCGCTTGGGCGACGAAGGTCCCCGCCCGCCCACGACCGACGAGATACCGCCCGGCCTCCAGTTCCCGATACGCGCGCGCGACCGTGTTCGGCGCGACGCCGAGCCGACCGGCGAGCGCGCGCACGGTGGGGAGGCGGTCACCGGGGACGAGGGCGCCGATGTCGATCAGACGCCGCACCGCGGCCTTCAGCTGCGCGGAGGCAGGTTCGACGGAGCCACGGTCGATCGTGATGCCGAGCTCATCCACGTGTGCTTCCTCCGGGCCCTCGGATGCTGCGATGCTAGAGGCTCGATGGATGAAGCAGACCAGCAGCCGCAGATCAGGGTCACGTCCGACGGCCCGTACGAGGTCGCCGGGCTCCCCGTCGGGCGCACGCACCAGATCGAGACCGAGTATGGCGAACCGGTGGACTGGGCGCCCGTCGAGCCACTCCCCGCCGGTGGTCCGGTGGTCCGGCTCTGCCGCTGCGGGGCGTCGTCGACCAAGCCGCTCTGCGATGACTCCCACGAGACCACCGACTGGGATCCGGCGGTTACGGCCGACACCGGCCCCCGAGCCACGCGCGCCCGGCGGTTCCACGGAACGGACGTCGTGATGACGGACGATCACTCGCTCTGCACGCACGCCGGGTACTGCGGCGACCGCTTCACGAACGTCTGGCGGATGCTCGGGGAGACGGCCGATCCCGACGTCCGCGCCCGCCTGAAGCGGATGGTGGAGCTCTGCCCTTCCGGCACGCTCGCATGGGCGCCCGATGACGACTCGAACGAGGTCGAGCCGCCGTTCGAACCGGGCGTGGCGATCTCGAACGACGGCCCGATCTGGGTGCGGGGTGGCGTGCCGGTGGTCGGGCCCGACGGCGAGGTGTACGAGGTCCGGAACCGCACGACGCTCTGCCGCTGCGGCCGCTCGGACGACAAGCCCTTCTGTGATGGGTCGCACAAGGGCATCGGGTTCACCGACCCGTGAGCGATCCCGGTATCGAGATCGTTATGGGTGGTCCGATGCTGGTCCGCGGGCTCGAGCTCCGGCGTATCGCGGCTCTCGAGCTCGGGCCCGATCTCGCGCCCGGCGAGACCTACGCGGTCTGCAGGTGCGGCCGCTCGAGCTCGATGCCGCTCTGCGAGCGCGAGGCGCCCTACGGCTGCTTCGAGGAAGAGGCCCCCGCGCGGGAGCTCGAGAAGCTCCCGACCTGGGACGTCCCCGATCCGGCGATCGCCTGCGTCGCGTTGAAGGCGAACGGACCGGTCCGGGTCTCGGGCGACGTGAAGATCACCGGCGCCGACGGCTCGAGCGTGCCGGCCCATGCGGGCCGGCGCTCGCTCTGCCGGTGCGGCGCGTCGGCGTGCCAGCCGATGTGCGACGGCTCGCACAAGCTGGCACCGATCGAGGATCCGCCGGTCGGGCCCTAGCTCGCCGCGGGCACGAGCCCCAGGTCCCGCAGCAGGTTCGGCGGGATCGCGTGGCAGTACGGCTGATGGCCCGTCTTGTCGTAGTACCGCTGGTGGTAGTCCTCGGCCGGGTAGAACGCTCCGAACTCGGTGATCTCGGTCGCGATCGGCGCCGGGAACCGCGGCTGCGCCCGCTCTCGCGAGGCGATCGCCGCATCGCGCTGTGCCTCGGAGTGCGTGAAGATCGCGCTCCGGTACTGCGTCCCGCGGTCGGGGCCCTGCCGGTTCACCTGCGTGGGGTCGTGCATCGCCCAGAACACCTCGAGCAGCTGCTCGTAGCTGACGACCGACGGATCGAACGTCACCTGGACGACCTCGGCGTGGCCGGTCGTACCGGCGCACACCTCGCGGTAGCTCACGTCGGGGACGATGCCGCCGCTGTACCCGCTCACGACGTCGGTGACGCCGGGCACCTTCAGGTACACGTACTCGACGCCCCAGAAGCAGCCGGCGCCGAAGGTCGCGATCTCTGTGGTCATCTGGATCCCTTCCTGGTCGGTCACATCCCATCGTCTCGCGAACCCAGGCGAACGTTTCACCGTTGTCCTCACGGGTCGATTTCAGGTTCGTCCCGGGTCCGGTGTAGCTTCGGCGTCCCAGATCTTGAACGGAGATTCAAACGATGGCTAGGCAGCAGGACGCGAACCGGTACGACGCGATCGTGGTGGGCGGTGGGCACAACGGGCTGATCGCGGTCGCCTACCTAGCGAAGCACGGCGCGCGCACGGTGGTACTCGAGGCGCGCCACAAGACCGGCGGCGCCACCGACACGATGAGCCCGTGGCCCGAGGCGCCCGATATCCAGGTCACCACCCTCAGCTACGTCATGAGCCTGATGCCGCCGTCGATCGGCGGAAGCATCTTCCACGGCGAGCTCACGGTGGATCAGCTGTTCCACATGCGGCCGGCG
>Ga0315273_10011399_pt1 | contig 11372 bp, 9 predicted proteins | sample YL17G02_0_MG_FD_205753 | JGI IMG/M metagenome (GOLD analysis project Ga0315273, IMG submission 205753) | Sediment microbial communities from Yellowstone Lake, YNP, Wyoming, USA - YL17G02_0 | ecosystem: Environmental > Aquatic > Freshwater > Lake > Sediment | place: USA: Wyoming | collected...
GCCTGGCTTCCGGTGACAAAGCTCTGGACCTGGATATTATCTGCCCCTGCGACTATCGAGATGCAGACCTCACTGAATTTGGCGCCTGCTATTGTGCGCTCTATGTCTCAAAAGCCGTCCTGAAGGGAGAGCAGGAGCTGTCTTCCATTCCAGAGAGAAGGCTGCCGCAAGAGGAGAGTCAGAGGCAAAAGAAGAAAGCACCTGCAGAGGTGCTAGGAGCTGATATCGCAAGAGTGGCCTTCAAGCTTTCCGTGCCCGTTTGGAGATGCACTGTCTGCGGCTATCTCTGCGGTCGAGAGGGGCCTCCGGAGGTCTGTCCCATCTGTAAGGTCGGCAAGGAGAGATTTGAGCGGTTTATTTAGCTATGACCGAAAATAAAAAGGCTGAACTGAAGGTAGCGGGCATGGTTTGCGCCGCCTGCACATCAGCCATCGAGAAGGCTCTCTGCATTTTAGACGGCGTCGCCTCAGTTCAGGTCAACCTGGGGACGGAGACGGCATCGGTAGAATTTGATCCCGAGAAGCTCCGTCTCGTCGATCTGGAAAAGGCGATCCTGGATGTCGGCTATGATGTGATCGATGAGAAGGTCGTGCTCAGAATAGGCGGCATGGTTTGCGCCATGTGTGTGGGGGCGCTGGAGAATGCCCTCAAGAAATTGGATGGGGTTGTGGAGGTGCGAGCGAACCTTGCTTCGGAAAAAGCCTATGTCAGCTTCAATCCCCGCATGGTTGGCCTGGAGGATATGAAGAAGGCCGTTCTTGATACGGGCTATCAATTTCTGGGCCTCGCTGGAGAAGAAGCTTTGGCTGATCGGGAGAAGGAGGCCTTTCAAAAGGATTTGGCAGACAAGAAGAGGCGCATCATCATCGGTTTTGCCACCAGTTTCTTTCTCATGGCTCTCATGTACCTGCCTGTGCACAAAATCGTCCCCATGCAGGTGGCCATGGCCGTCCCCAATTTTATGAGCCTATTCATGCTCATAGTATCTGCCCCTGTCTTTGTCTATGTTAGCTATCCCATCTTCCGGGCCGCTCTGCGGGCGCTTGCCAACAGGAATCTGGATATGGACGTCATGTACGGCATGGGCATTGGCGTGGCCTATGGCTCCAGCATTATGGGAACATTCGGAATTGTGCTCACATCCGACTTTATGTTCTACGAGACGGCGGTCATGCTGGCCTCCTTTCTCACGCTGGGCCGCTACTTAGAGGCCCGTGCTAAAGGCCGCACCTCGGAGGCCATCAAAAAGCTGGTGGGCCTTGTGCCCAAGAGAGCCACCATCCTCAGGGACGGGCGAGAGATTGAGGTGTCAGTGGAAGAGGTGTTGGTAGGCGATGTTCTCCTGGTCAAGCCCGGCGAAAAGATTCCGGCAGATGGCGTGGTTATGGAGGGAGAAAGCTACGTGGATGAAGCCATGATCACGGGTGAGAGCATTCCTTCCCTGAAAGAAATGGGTAGCAAGGTAGTGGGAGGCACCCTCAACAAGAATGGCTCTCTCAAGTTCACTGCAAACCGGGTGGGAAGAGACACCGTCCTGGCGCAGATCATCTCCCTGGTGGAGGAGGCGCAGGGATCGAGGCCTGCCGTGCAGAGGATCGCCGACCGGGCTGTGGCTTATTTCATCCCTACCATCCTTGCAATTGCTTTCGCAGCGTTTGTTTACTGGTATTTTGTGGCCCATAATACTCTGCTCTTCTCCCTTACAGCCCTCATATCCGTATTAGTAGTAGCCTGCCCCTGTGCTCTGGGCCTGGCCACTCCTACGGCCATTACTGTTGGCATAGGAAGAGGTGCGGAGCTTGGCATTCTCATCAAGAGCGGCGAAGCTTTAGAAGCCTCAGAGAAGCTCAACGTCGTCGCCTTCGACAAGACCGGCACTCTGACGGTGGGCAGACCTGATGTTACAGACATAGCGGCTCTAGGAGTAGACGAAAAGGAGATGCTGCGCCTGGCAGCTTCCGCAGAAAAGCCTTCGGAACATCCCCTGGCGGAAGCAGTCGTCCGAAAAGCTCAGGAGCAGGGACTCGTTCTGGCCAATGCGGAAAAATTCGAGGCCCGGCCGGGAAAAGGCGTTCTGGCCCAGGTGGAGGGCAGGCGGATCGTGGCGGGAAACAGGATGCTTTTCACTGATGTGGGCATTGAAATCATCCCCGAGCTGCTCGAAAAAGCTTCGGGCTATGAAGAGCAGGGAAAGACGGCCATGCTCATCGCCCTGGACGGCCGGGCCTGCGGCGTTCTGGCCATCTCCGACCGGCTGAAGGCATCTGCCCAGGAGGCAGTATCTGATCTCCAGAGGATGAATTTGTCTGTGGTGATGATCACCGGCGACAATGCACGAGGTGCGGCAGCGGTGGCTGGCCTGCTGGGCATAAAAACGGTTCTCTCAGAGGTTTTGCCTGAAGATAAATCCAATGAGATCAAGAGGCTGCAGCAAAGCGGAAGCAGGGTAGCCTTTGTGGGCGACGGCATCAATGATGCTCCGGCTCTGGCCCAGGCAGATTTAGGCATTGCGATTGGCAGCGGCACAGATGTGGCCATTGAGACCGGTGAGATCGTATTGATGAAAGACGACCTGCTAAATGTCGTGGCTGCAATTGAGCTCAGCCGCAAGGTGATCTCTCGCATCAAGCTGAATATCTTCTGGGCTTTTGCCTACAACGTTGCACTGGTTCCCGTGGCAGCGGGCGCGCTCTATCCGGCATTCGGCATAACCTTCCGCCCGGAGCTGGCCGGTCTCGCCATGGCCTTAAGCTCTGTCACCGTCATCTCCTTCTCACTCCTGCTCAAAAAGTATATACCGCCGGCAATACAAAATAAAAACATAGGAGGCTAAAAATTGGCAATAGATCCGATATGCAAGATGACCGTCGATGAGAAGACGGCCAAGCTCAAGAGCGACTACAAAGGCAAGACGTACTACTTCTGCGCGCCGGGATGTAAGAAGGCCTTTGATGAAAATCCAGGCAAGTATCTGGGCAGCTAGGTCCAGGATAGCGCAGCGGGCTGCCGCTCCCATATTTTTTTTATTTTCGATCTTCTATCGCCTTGATCCTCTTCTCAAAATCATGCAGCTTCTCTAGTACATTTATAAACCTTCGCAACCATATTATTCTCTTATGCCCAACCGCTCCGCCGATTGGCTTTTACAGGCGAAGAGAGATCTCGATCAAGCTGAAGACTCGAGGCTGGCTGGGAGACATGAATGGGCCTGCTTTGCTGCTCATCAGTCGGCAGAAAAGGCAACTAAGGCGCTTCATCTCAACTCAGGCCAGGAGGCCTGGGGTCATGTCGTGGCCAGGCTCCTGATAGAGCTGCCGGAAGATATTGATGTTTCTGAAGAGTTGGTGGAGAAAGCGAAGGTTCTGGATAACTTCTACATACCTACGCGCTATCCCAATAGACTCTATGAATGTACTTGTACAAACGCATTAATTGAGATCGATTATTGGCGAGTTTTTAGCTTTCGCCTTTCTTTCTCAAACGGATTTCAATCCCAGCACGTCTTAAATCCAGCATTAGAACATATTTTGCAATTTCGATCAGGGCATTTAGTGGGGTCATTGCAGCGAAGGGTTGTATCCATTGGATAATCTGCATATCCTTCGCGTTCTTTGCCAAGCAAATATTGAAATATGGGATCATGATACGTTTCCATTAAACGCCCTGGTTTGTATATTTTTGTTGGTCGTCCAACTCCATTCTTGCGAGTATCTATTTCAAGAAGGGCTTCTATATCTCTGAGGACTCTTTGAGTTTCATCAATAGTTGCTTTGTCCGTTTCCAATCCTAATTCTTTGTTGATCTCTTCCGCCTCGATACCCGCATTCGGGTGTCTCAAGAGTGTTGAAATCACAGGCACTTTGCGAGAGCTATGTGGAAAGAGGTGCTTCGCGAGGTCTTCGGACGTCCACGCCATGACAGTGAATTATCCGTAGCTTGTATTTAAATCTATTACGATAAATTATGATTAAATAAAAATATAAATCAATAGATTTATATGTTTAATTCTTTTCTCTTTGTTCTAATGACAGAGATTCAGATCGTAAAAGTGCGACGGGTGGGCAAGGATTGCATCCTAACTATCCCGCGACATATGAAAAATAATATAAAGACGGATTGGATGAAAGTAACAATTTCAACAAGCGGAAGCTTAGTTTACGAACCCGTTTCTGAGGAAACATGAAGGTTATCGAAGCCAAACGCCTCTCTCTATGGGAGGAAGCAGCCCTCAAACTAAGCGATCTCACCGAAGATGACGGCTACTTGATAGCAAGTGGTGGCAAATTCAGAATTTGCTTGCCTTTGCATTTGAAAGATGATTTGGCCAAATGTTTGGGTCTGAGAGTCTCAATTCTGAGGACAGACACCGTTTACCGCTTGCGAATTCTGGGTGAGCAGAGCTAGGAGGCGATCTGATGGACGCCACAGATTGCGAGTCTCTGTTCACCGCTACTGAGAAACTGAAAGCAGAGTGGGCGTTGAGGGTTTATGCAGACTCCGGCCAGGGAGGTCGAAATGGAGCTTAAGCGCGAAATTGGAGAGATCTCCCGGAGCAGCGAATTCTTCAGTGTTAGCGAGCTTGAAGCCCAAACCGGCCAACCCCGCGCCAATTTTGCAGGAGTTGCCTTGAAGGAGCTTATGGATAACGCGATAGATGCATCTGAAGCAGCATCAACTAAGCCCGAAGTCAGCTTAGACTTGGCTCTGGTCGATGACATCCGCATTACTGTTACGGACAATGGTATTGGTATCAGCCCGAGCACCATCGATAGGATAAAAAATTTTGATATCCGGGTGACTGATAAACTGAACTATCGCTCCCCCAGCCGAGGGCAGCAGGGAAACGCACTTAAGACTGTTCTCGGGCTTCCTTACGCTCTCGGGGGCACTCAGCCGGTAGTCATCTCATCTCGCGGAATTGAGCACACAATCTATGCCAGTCCTGATCCATTGGGACAGGTCAAAGTGATGCATGCGAAAAAGGCCGTTCACGAAGTAACGGGCACCACTGTCGCCTTAACTCTACCCCGTGATCCGGCCACACACCAGTTCTCGCCTTTATGGTGGTCCCGAGCCTATGGACTCGCAAACCCCCATGTATTGATTAAAATCCGCTATTTTGACGAAAAGGGGCACGCGAGTTATCATGATAAGTCCTACCAGGAAATCTCGGAATCTTACCACCCAACAGTCCAAATCGGTAAGCAATGGCGCAAATTCATTGTCAACGATCTGACTGCTCCGGCATGGTACAATGCAGACACATTAAAGCGGCAGATTTTCACCCATATCAAGAACAATAGCGGTCTGTCGCTGCGTGAATTCGTGAAAACCTTTAGGGGTCTGTCGGCGAGCGCGAAAGCAAAAGCTGTATGCGACCGCCTGCCGAACATCCATCATCTCGGCGATTTCGAGTCCCAGCCCGAACAGATAGCATTTTTGCTGGCCGAGATGAAAGAGGTCGCTGACCCACCTTCGCCCAAAGTACTGGGGTTCATAGGCAAAGAGCACTTCCGCTTAAAGTTTGATGAATGGTTTGGGATAGAACCTGATCGCTTCTTTTACAGGAGATCGGAGTGCATTGTGGGTGGAATACCGTTCATTATCGAAGCCGCGTCTGCACAGGTGAAAACAGATAGAGGTGACATATTCCATCTCTTGAATTTCAGTCCTGCCTTTGAAGATCCTTTGACGGGCACCTCATTGGTCACAGAAAAAGTATCTCGGTCGGGTCTGAAATCATTCATGAGGGCGTGTTATGCCAATCCATATGCAGCAGACTGGGAGAATTCCAGACGAAACGTGGCAGTCGCCCTGCATATCGTTAGCCCAGCGTTCGAGTTCCTTGATAGGGGAAAAACGCGCATCAGCCTTCCACCGGAGGTCGCACATGAAATCGCGGAGGTCCTGTGGGTCGTGGGCAAATCGTTCTACGATGAAGGAAAGAAGCGCGAGAAAGACTCACACAGGCAGACCAGGGAGGCCGAGAAGGGTGAAAAGCAGAAGCAGAAACCGGATATAACACTGATTGAAGCCGTGACAGCCGTCTTGCCTGCTGCCATAGCCAAGGTTGCAGATTATCCTGTATCCGTTCGAGATCTCTATTATGTCGTGCGCGAGAAGATTCAGCAGCACATAGAAGAAGAACTTGAGTACAGCTATTTCAGCAATTTGTTAGCTACATACGAGCAGGATTATGGCCAGATACCAAATCTTTATCGTGACCCCCGAGGATTCCTCTATGAGCCCCACACAGCTAGGCGTATCCAGCTAGGCACGCGAGAAGTAGAGAGCTATCGTTTCCCGGCATGGCTCTATAACAAAATCCTGTTCGTCGAGAAAAAGGGGTTTGTCGAGCCCTTTATCGTTGCCGGGATACCCGAGAAATACGATCTTGCGATCGTGGCCGCGGAAGGCTATGCGTCAAAAGCGATCCGGACACTATTTCGGAATGCAGATAGAGATACAGATTACAAGCTGTTTGTGCTGCATGATGCAGACCATATTGGCTGCAACATCGCCCGAACAATGCGTGAGGCCACAGCCCGGATGCCGGAGTATCATGTGGATATTATTGATCTCGGTTTCAAGCTGCAAGAAGCACTCGACATGGGTCTTTCTACGGAATTCTATTCTCGGAAGAACGCCATCCCTAGCAAGCTTGTTCCACTTTTGACTGAGCTCGAGCTTGAGTACTTCACGGGTGTCCAAGTTGGTAAGAAAGAAAGGAAAGCAAAGCGCATCGAACTCAACGCACTTGGTCCTGAAGAGAGAATCGCCTTCTTAGAACGCAAGCTGGTCGAGCATGGAGCAACTGCCAAAGTGCTGCCGCCAGATGGTATCCTGCAAAACCGCATGATCAGAAAGGCAGACGAAAAGGCAAGAGAGATCGCAAGGACGCGGATAGAGGATTATTTGGACATAGAATCCATGATCGATGAATGCGTCAAGTCAGCCGACCCCATCGATGTGACCGATGATATCGATGAAGTAAAAGAGAAGCTCACAACCAATCCTGTTGCGCCCTGGCACATATTGCTTGATTTAAAAGCATTCGAACAGGCCGAGAATGTCATGGGAAAGTTGCCGTTGCAGAAGATGATCACTGATTTGTGTCTTGAGAAGGTGACGGAGGGTAGCTAATGCGCCATGCCTGTGCCGTCTGTTCCCATCCACAAAGAAAACGCATTGAGGAACGGGTCTTAGCAGGCGAGGACGCAATCACAATAGCGAGGGACCCATCCAGGAGGATGGAGAAATGCCTTTGGCCGATATATACCGTTGAGGGGATAATAGATTGGGATAAGTTTGCTAAAATATATCTCCGGCGTGACCATCGTGCAGGCATTGCGCACAATGGGTGGGTGGGCTGATGGCTGCCCACAAACCAACCGCAACCGACATCACACGCGAGCATTACATGCGCAAAGATGTTAAAGAGATCATCTGCAAGTATGCGATGCCCGGAACGGATGGTAGGTGGCGAGCAGCAAATGGCGATTTCTGGAAATGGTATCATCCTGACCCGTCCGGACGCACAAGGCTCTTGAATGTAGTCAAAGATTATGATTATATCGCGAATAATCATCGCACATTCTATCTGACACTGAATGTGTTCGATCCCGAATCTTTCATGGTGGACAGACCACAGGATGAGGTCACATCCGACAATCCATTGGGTGGACCAGCCGATACGGTTGAGTATTCATTATCGGTCGATATCGACGCTGGGAAAGGGCATGATATCGAGACACCAGATGTTAAAAGGGCAGTCGAGAGAGCAGCACAATTCTTCGTGAAATATCTCGCCTCAAATGGAATTAGCAATTCTGTTGCTGCTTTGTTTTCAGGCGGTGGAATTTATATCACGATCAATTCGGGAATATGTGTTCCGAAGACCGCAAAAGGCAGGGCAGCGTTCTTCGTCGCCGTAACGGATGCATTTAACAGGCTCATAGAGCATGTGTCTGATGAATTCTTCAAAGAGGACCCAGAATGCGAGGGAAAGGTAAAATTCGATGCTTTGAACAATGCGAAGCGGGTGTTCAAATGCATTCTAAGCATACATAAGAGAAAGCCGTTCGCAGTCACGCCGCTCGACACTGATATGATTAGAATAGACTTTGATCGGGCACGATTGCCTATCAAAGAGGACATGATCGAAGAATGCCAGGAATGGGGAAAGACTTGCGATCACGATGAGCGAGTCACATTGTTTACTCTGCTTGATGAGTTCAGAACGCCTGATAATGATCGGAAGAAAGAGACATCCGAATTCGGCGAGATATGGGTGTCGTCTTTTGGTGTGGATACCGCATACTTCCCGCCCTGCATTGCACATATCATCAATGTGCCGAATCGGGGTGAAGGCAAAACACGATTCACAGCCTTGTTGTCGTCATTCTTGTATCAGATGGGGTGGGACGAAGAGTCGGCATGGAAGCTTGTAAAGGCAGTATCTGATCGCAATGGAGTCGTAGATGCAGAACACATCTTCGAGTCCAGCTACGGGCGAATGAAATGCACTTCATGCCATAAGATTCAGGAAGATGGGGCAGGCTATCCGCACCGGGGGCTGAAGGGACTCGGCGCATGTCAGCCAACACCCGAATGCGGTCGGTGGCCGGGGGATTATGCGTTCGCGTATGCGTTTTGGGATGCACAGGAGAAGCGCAAGAAACGCGCCATGACAGCCGAAGGACCGACTGTAATCGATGCATATCGCGCCATGCTCAGGAATGAGGAGCTACTCCGAAATGAACAAGAGTTTGACATGTGGGAATGGAGAAAGAATAAGCACAAGATACAGAAGGCAGTGAAAAAGAACCGGATGAGTGCGACGGATGAGGAAAAAGCACACAAAGACCTCAAAAAATTCAAAGACGTGTTCGAAAAAATAGGCATGTCCTATGAAGACCTCTGTCCAATTCCAAGCGAGGCAAAAGATAACAAAGAAGAATTTTCTTGGAGGATCAGGAACCGAGCATTCAATGTGCTTAGAACCGGCGATCCCATCAAATATATCGCGGATAGCTGCAACCGGACGGTACTCGGGGCGGACACGGCGTTCAGGAAGATTGCGTGTTGTATCTCGGCACAGAATGTGAATCAGACAAACGGACTTCATATAAAATTCTCGGGGGATTCATCGGGCGGAAAAACGATCACCGTTTATACATTTGCGCATCACCTGCCTTTCGAGATGGTCTTGAAGGGGTCGATGAGCAGCAAAGCCGGATTCTATCACAAAGATGGTGCGAGGGTACTCAGGGTCTTAGATGATTATCAGGAAGGGAACGAAGATCTCGATACCGTTATCAAGCAGACCTCATCTGAGTTTCATCGGATCTATGAGCACAGGACTGTCATAAACCACGTTGGCAGGGTATTGACTATTGCCAGCGAGCAGACGTGGGCAATAACATCTGTGTTCGGATCTTCTGATATTCAGGTACTCAATCGTATCCTGCCTATAAATGTCAACGATTCCGTAGCACTAACAAAGGATGTCAACAAAAAAACCGTGGAAAGGTACGGCAAAGGCGAGTTGCAGCAGCCGGTGGATGATACGGTATTGGTATGCCGGGCCATGTTCCAGATACTAAGAGACGCGCCATTTATCAATGTGCGGGTGCCGTTCTATGATCGGATCAGGTGGATCGATACGAGCAACAGGCGCAATCCATCGCTGTTCATGGATCTGTTGATTTCAGTTACAGCCTTGAACAGATTCCAGAGAGAACAGGATTCGGATGGATATTATCTGGCGACTGAAGTTGATTTCAATACAGCGAAGGCATTGTTCAATGATAATGAGGCAGAAGAGCTAGTCAGGAGGTTCACAGCCCGAGAAAGGGATGTCATAAATCTGCTCACGTCGAATGCAGATGGACTTACCAGAGATAAGATAGCAGAGAAGATGAAGATTGCACCACAGAGAGTATCTCAGATCCTGAGTGGTGAAAAGGGGAAGGGCGGGTTGATGCAGAAAGTGCAGATCGCGGAAACCAAGCGATCTGATATGAAGACTCTATCTGAAGACCTCCGCCGAACCACGCACATGACGATCTATTCGTTGAAAGAGTACGACAAGTTTGCCGGGTTCGATGCAGTTGTGAAACTGAACCCAGATGATGGCGAAGCATCTCGACGAAAGGACGAAAGGGATGACGAAAGGAATGACGAAAGGAAGTTGACCGATAGCGGGAAAGGACACGAAAGGAAGAAAAGGAAGAAAGAGAAAGAGAGAGAGAAGAGAAGAGAATAATGATACCCTTTCCTCACAGGGCGACGAGGATACCTTATCTCTCTCGACTGGGAAAAATCCTTTCGTTCCTTTCGTGGCAGAGGCAGATAGCGATATTGATCCTTTCGCCGTGCTTTCGCACGAAAGGATGATAGAAGAAAGTGGTCAGAGCGTAGTGAATCCCGATCCTTTCGTGGCTGAGGCATCTATAGAAGAAGAACTCGATCGTGCCAAAACAGAAGAAGTGGCAAAGGAAGCCCACTTCAGCGCGCAGGCTGCCAAGTACACAAAGAAGCTGCATACCAGAACCGTGTTTGACCAGGATCTAGTTCGCAAGTTCTCCGAGTATAACAGGATCAGAGAGAACCGAGCGGTCAAATCAATGCACCGTCTCTCTCCACCTGACGACTTTGATATCGATGTTATTGATGGAATAAAATTCCACAACGTCGTGGTTTGTGCAGCCTGTAGTGCTGATCTCACATACAGTAGCCGGTTGACGAGGGACGGCAAGGTCTACTGTGCCCGGCCAGGCTGTGGCTATCCGGAGCGAGATGCGGAGGTCTCGGCATGAAGACAGCTTCTCTAAGAAACAAGCAATTCATGTCTGATCCCAGAGGCTTTCTTATGTAACAAGATGATATGTCATGTGGTGCGTATGCCATTTGCGTTACATAAGAAAATGATTTATATATCTTAGTGTACATGTAAGATAATAGTATCCAAATTAATATTTAAAAAAATGGATAATCTGGGCCCAAAGAGGCTACGCAATATTGTACATTGCAGCGAGAAAGGTCCGAAGCAAAGGGGGCTACAACCACAAGGCATACGACAAACCGCTATCATAGGAGAGCTAGACGAGCCATGACAAGAACGTGTACGGTCTGCAATCGCAAAGATGTTGATGAAATCGATAGGCAGGCGCGTATTGAAAAAGATATCGCAAACATAGCGAAAGAATTTTCGTTATCCTACTCGGCCCTTTACCGTCATATATCATCAAATCATCAGGCTCTTCGCTGTATCACGTGGGTAAGTTGAATTCTAGTTTTCCTGTCCTAAGATAAATAGTAATAATAAAATTCTTTGTTGACCTGAAGCCTCTTGCGCTATCCTTCGCAGC
>Ga0315273_10011400_pt1 | contig 11371 bp, 14 predicted proteins | sample YL17G02_0_MG_FD_205753 | JGI IMG/M metagenome (GOLD analysis project Ga0315273, IMG submission 205753) | Sediment microbial communities from Yellowstone Lake, YNP, Wyoming, USA - YL17G02_0 | ecosystem: Environmental > Aquatic > Freshwater > Lake > Sediment | place: USA: Wyoming | collected...
GCCTCGCCGGGGCCAGCCTTGCCTTGCCTGCCATGCCCCGCCGGACCGAACCTAGCCGCGCCACGCCACGCCTCGCCTGCCATGCCGGGCCAGGCCACACCGCACCGCACCCCGCCACACCAGGCCAGGCCATGCCGCGCCTGCCGTACTCCGCCATGCCACGCTGCGCCAAACCCCGCCGCGCCAGGCCATGCCGCGCCTGCCATGCCAGACCGCGCCACGGAAGACCATGCCGCGCTGCGCCGGGCCATGCCGCGCCTGCCATGCCAGACCGCGCCACGGAAGACCATGCCGCGCTGCGCCCGACCTCGCCTGCCGTGTCACCGTCTCTCCGCTTCCACGTCATGCACCGCCGCCCGCTCGGCCTGCCCCAGCTTCCGCAGCAACCGCGCCGTGTCCCGGTGTAGCTGCCGCTGCGCCTCGCGCTGCCGGGCGTGGTCGATCTGCCCCTCGCGCTCGCAGCCCTCGTGCTCCCCGTCGTTCTCCAGCGACCTCACCCGCCCCTGGCAGCGCCGGCACGTGTACAGCGCCGGCTCGTCGTACTGCTCGGGCTCGCCCGTGTAGCTGCTCATCGCTTCGGCTCCTCGGACTCCTCCCAACATCGGCAGGTGCAGACGTCGACCATGCAGCCTGCCGCGTCCCATCCGGTGTCGTGCATCGACTTGGGGTGCCCGCACTTGGCGCAGCGGCCGGGCCGCGGCTTCGGCTCTTCCGGCGCCGCTGGCCCCACGCAGTCCGCCACGCAGTCGAGCAGGAAGGCGTCGGACGGGCGCTTGATGCAGATGCACGGCATGGGCTGCCCGCTGTCGCTTACCTCGCACTGGCGCCCGCAGATCCGGCAAGTCATGAGCGCACCGTTTCAAGCACGGGGCGAAGCTCCGGGATGCGACCGCCGTGATCCAGCGCCGGCCAGCCATCCCACTCGAAGACGAGGGACAGGTCCGCGTAGACGTCGGGCGAGTCGAAGCACCGCACGTAACGCGCTCCGGCGGGCAGGCCCTCCCGGATGCGCGCGGGGGCCGACGGTCTCGCCGGTCGACAACATCTGCACGATGAGCTGGGCAGACACGCGGACGACGCGCTGCCCGCTCACGCCCGCGCCCCCCTCATCGCCATGCGGTTCCGCGTCCTGCGCCGGGCCTCGCGCCAGTCCGCCCGGATCGCCTCCTCGTGCTGCGCGTGGATCTCCAGCGCCCGCTCGTGGCACGCCCCGCAGAAGTCGGTGGCTACCCTGAGCGGCTCCCCGCAGGTCCCGCAGAGCGTCCCGGGGGCCGGCTCCTCGATGGCTGGCAGGGATCGCGTCATCTCGTCCCCCTCGCCTGGTGCGCGTTGTTCACCGCGAGACCCATCCAGAACGCCACCACGGCCCAGCGCGCCACCTTCGCCGCCCGGCCATGCCCTCGCTTCCGAAGCTCCCGGCATCCGACCGTCGTCACCGCAATGCCCGCCGCCTTGATCGCTACCGACACCGCGGGCTCAGACATGAGCGGGTTGCCCTCGTAGCAGGTGGCGCACCGGCTGAGGGCGTGGTGCGTTGAGGCGAGGTCAGCAGCAGCGGCGAACGACAGGACCGCTACGTCTACGTGGACGGCGTCCATGGTCCCCCCTGTGCCGGATTCGTGACCGGCCGGGAGGGGATGGGGCGCGGGCGCGTTGTGCGCCCTGTGCGCTGCGTCAGCGGGTTGGCGCGGGGGCTGCTACCCTTGCCGCCTGTCCGCGTAACCCGGTGTTCGGCTGACCCCATGCCCCTGCCCTGTCCCCGGTCGTGTCTGCTCTACGACTTGCGAGCCTTGCGCTTTGCACGCTTGGCCCGAACCGTGCCCTTGGCTGCGGCGGCCCGCTTGGCGCGCCTGGCTGCGACCATCATCCGAGCCACCCGGAGGCGTTCGGCCTTGCCAGTCTTGGCCCAACGCAGCTTCACCAGCGTCGTCCCCGGGCTCTCGACTTCGACTTCGTCTGCCATGCAAGGTGGAATCTAGGCGAACGTACGAACGATGTCAAGGGATTTGTTGGCCCCCGCACAACCTCCCGTGGCGTAGCCGAAAAGCGCCCCCCGCACGGTAGGGCAGACGGTCCAGGCGGGGGCGCAGGTGATCCATCCGGCCCCGCGGGCCACTCCTCGAACTTCATCGCCTGGATCAACAAGCCCCGCACCTTGCTCGTCAACGAACTCTTGGGCACCGGCTGGAGGAGCACCGTCTACGACGGGACGCTCTTGACGGGCGGCGGTGGCGCGGTGTCGATCGAAGGATCGAGCGGCGTCGTGTGGGCGTTCACCGAGGTGCGACCGTAGGGCCGTCGTGCTACCCTTCGGAGGGCGGGTCCTCCTGGGATGGGGGGAGCACGGTGCCCAGCCGGGTGATCCCCCACCCGCCCCCGCTACACCACCTCTATCGCCTCGACGTCGCTCACCCAGCGCGTCCAGTCGTCGCGCTTGCTGATCACGCGCACGAGCAGGCTGGACAGCGCACCCGTCGTGTCGAGCCCGCGCGAGCGCGTCAGCAGGATCTTGCCCCCGACCGGGACCTGCAGTGCCTTGCCCTTCGTGCTGAAGCGGAAGCGACGGCGCTTCACCTGGGCCTGCGCCGCGATGGCCTCCAGCCGGGAGCCGGACAACGGGTAAGTCGCGTCGGCTTTGTCGCGCAGGCACGTCGCGAACGCGCGCTGATCGGGTCTCCCGTGCCGGAGTGCCACCGCCGCGGCGGATACTTCGCCCATTTCGGTCAGCTCGTCGCTGTCGGGGGCGTCGTTGTAGGTGAGCCGGACGGTCCCGTAGAGGTCCTCCGGGTCGTAATGGCTCCCGAACGACAGGAAGTCCGCGTCGACCAGGGCCGGCGTCCCGGCGGGCGTCGAGGTGTCGCGCGGCAGGCAGTACCAGACGCCGCCGTTGAGCACGAAGTCGAAGTTGCCGCTCGTCTCCAGCTCGGAGAAGACATCGCTCACCGTGCGCGGGCTCCCGATGTAGAGGGAGCAGGGCTTCGCACCAGTGCGCGCCGCCACGAAGGATGGAAGGTTGATCGCGCTCGCCGGCACCTTGAGGATCTCGCGCAAGATGAAACGCCCGATGTCGGGCGCCTTCTCGATCACTGCGGACGCGGTCCCGGTGTAGGTGCCCGCCCCATCGTCTCCGTAGCCGCGAGCGTCGATACGGAGGATCTGATCGCCCGCGGGCGACGTGAACACCCTGTCTGCCAGGTACCCCAGGCTCCCCGTTCTGTCCGCGGTCACGTTGAAGCCCAGGATAGCCCAGATGCCCATCTGCACGTCGGCGCCCGTGGCGCACCGGAGATTGAGCGTCCCCGAATCTCTCTCGATCTGTACCTTTTGCGTTACATCCTTGAAGATGCAGCGGATGTCAGACGTGCCGGCGATAGTGTTCATCCAGTATGTGATCTCCGAGCAGAGGCTCGTCGGATCGTACGTCGGGAGGCCGGAGAGCGGATAGGGTGGCCATGTCGTGCTTGGAGCTGCTACGAGCACGGCACCGCCTATATCGAAGTGCAGCTTGTTGTTCTCGTCCGTTAGGATGATAGGTCGCATGTCGTGCAGCACATCGAAACGCCCGGTGGGCAAGGACTCCACGATGGAGCTCGCGCCCGTACTTCCGACGGCGACACGTCGTGCCGCGGAGCGTACAAGAGCGGCATCCTCGTCCGTGTACCAATAGACGTAATCCATCCAGGCCAGCCCGATGGCGGGCCAGTCGGTACAATCCGCGACCTCGTAGCTGCCCAGCGACACCGGACCTCCGCCGGTGGTGTGGATGTCGTACTGCACCGGCCGGATCCCCGTCTTCGTGCCCCAGAGCAGCGCCCGTGATCGCCCCCGGTCCGCCGGCTGGTAGGCGCCGGTTCCGCTGTTATCGTTGTAGGTCCGCGTCGGCAACGTGCGTAGCAGGAGCTTCCGGTCATCCTCCAAGTCGAACGAGACCGCGGAGTCCGTGACGGTCGGCGCCCCGAGCTTGCCCGAGGCGATCACGGGGCAGTCGTCCATGAGGGTCTCGTTGCCGCCGAGCTGGTACCGTCCACCCACCCTGATGATCGCGTCAGCCCCGAGCCAGTCGTATGCTGCGAGCAGCGGCTCGAGGCGGCCGCCTCCGTTGAGGAGCGAGAGCGAGCCGAGCGCGGAGGACATCTCGCCCCAGAACGAGTCCGCGCGCGCCGCTTCGACGGTGGGTATGCTGTCCACGTTGAGGAGCGGCTCGTAGTAGGCGAAGCGGTAGATCGGGGAAAGCCGCACGTCGTCGAAGTCGACGGTCCCTGTCAGGGTCCCCGTCACCACCTGCGCGAAGAGGGATGCGCGGAGCGTCCCCCATGCCGGGCAGAGGAAGTCGAAGGCGAAGCGCCGCCACGCGCCGTCATTCGAGGTGTCGGTGAAGACCTGGGTTGACGCCCCGATGGTCCGCCCGTCGGGCAAGACGAAGTTCGTCCCGGCGTCGTCGATGTAGATCGCCGCCAGGATGCCGGCGGCACCCGTGATGCGGTAGGCCCCGCTGAAGCGGTAGACCTGACCGGCGACGAGCGTCGTGAAGTCCTGCCTGATCCTCATCGCTCCCGTCGCCGCCGCGAAGGTGACGCGGGCCGCATAGCTGCCCTCGAGCGGGTCGCTCGTCGTCTTGTCGACCGTGATGGTGCCGGCGCTGACGCCGCTCGTCACGGTCCACCCATCCGGCGCTGCCCCGGTCCACGCCTCGAACGAGCCGTTCGCGAGGCGGTCCACTCCGAGCACCGGCTGCACGACACCGTGAGTCCCAATGTGGACGCCGAACTCCACGACAACCGAAGTCGCGGACGGGACGGCGTCGCCCATCAGATGAATGTAGAGAGTCGTGCCCGAGTAGTAGAACTTGCCTGCCGTCGCGAGCGCCTGCGCTTCTACGCGCGCAAGCGTCTCGGTGAGCGTCCGGACGCCCACCACGTCGAGCACGACCCCGTCGAACGTCTCCGATACCGCCCAGCTCCAGACACCACCGCCCTCGGTGGCCCACGCCGTCACCAGCTTCTTCGGCCGCATCTCGACCCAGAGATGCCGCTGCCCCACCGTCTCGCTCAGCAGGTCTCGGAATGGCCGCAGCCCATACCGGATGCCCAGCGCGCCGTGCCCGACGTCCGAGGCGATCGCGTCCGACGCAGGGACCGGCACGGCCTACCCGAGCGCCCCCGCGAACGTCGGCAACGCCACATCGAAGTAGAGCCCGCTCGTGAGGGTCTCGCTCACGCCCTCGACGAGGAAGCCATACTCCGTGTCGGTCGGCGTCGTGACGGCGTCGAAGCTGAAGAAGAAGCACCGCCCGGCGGGGACGAGTGCAAACGCGGCCGCCAGGATGGCGCGGTCGGCCTCGAGGATCTCGGACCAGTTCAGCGACCACGTCGGGCGCCGCGCCTTCTCGTCCTGGAAGTGCGCCCCGCTGATCGCGACCGTGACCTCACTCAGCTCCTCCCACGCCTTCGTCAGCCCGATCGCGTAGCTGACGCCCGGCTGCGTGTACGGGCCGGCGTACCAGATCCCGACCTCGCCATAGCCGAGCGCGTTCCCGCAGTCGTCGATGACCAGGCGCCAGTAACGGAGCGTCTGCGTCGAGATGAAGGCGATGCGGATGGTGGCGTCTCCCGCGAGGGTCTGGTTCACTGTGGGCGACGACCATGCGTCGGTGGCGTTGCCCTGGAGCGTGTAGGTGCCCCCGGCGCCGCTGTTGTGGTTGACCACGATGCCGCCGAGCACCTCGGCCGCGGTCACGAGGTCAGCCTTGACCCAGTGGCGAGACTGATAGACGGCATTTGCTCCACCGAACCAGGTACTCGACGCTGTGTCCGAGACCGCGAAGCCCAGCTCCTTGTGGCATGCGGTCGCGGTGTTCGCTCCACTCGACCACAGGAGCGTGAAGGCGAGGTCACCTCCAATCCCAAACTTATAAGCGCCGGCGCCCGCATTGTAGTCAACTGCCCAAGCCGGCGTTGCGTCGGCCGCTTCGAGGGCCGTCACGATCGCGGCAGCGAGCAGGGCCCCCGTCGCGTACGTCCCCGCTGCGATGGTAGCCACCTTCACGCCGCCCCGGTTGAAGTCGATCTTATTGTTGAAGCCCGCGACGATCGTCCAGCCGAGCGCGGACCGCCAGGCCTTCGACCGGAGCTGATCCTTCAGGCGCGACACCGGCTGCCCGGCCTGCGACGACGACGACGTGAGCACGGTTGCGGGGGTTTGGATCCGGTTGGTGACGCAGAGGCGCGGAGTGCCTGCCATGACTACCTCGCCAGCGCCGGCGCGAGGCCGGCCTGGAAGCGGCGCCCCACCGAGGATGCGATCTCTCGGCCGTCCAGGTGGACGTGCAAGTCCATGCGGGTCGGCGCCGCGGTAGCACCTCGCCCACCGCGGAGCCCCTCCTTGATCGCGTCCCGCACCATCGAGGCGACGCCCTCGGCCTGCGGGCGCGTGACCACCGCCTCCTGGCCGTGGAGCATGGACGGGGTGCCGGCGCCGAAGTCGACGAAGCTCGTCCCGGGCGTGCCCTGCGCGAAGCCGGCGTCAGTGTTTCGGATCTTCTGCACCTGAGCGTAGCCGGCGACCGCTGCGGCAGCGGCCGGGACGAGGTTCCAGGGCCATGGGTAGGCCGCCATCGTCTTGACGATTGCCGCGAGCGTGTCGATGATCGCCGCCGCGATCGCAGCGGCCTTGCTCTTGCCGAAGAGAGACCGCAGGATCGAAGAGGCGCTTGACGCGATGAGCTCGAAGCCCTGGATGGCCGATACGCTGCTCTTCGCGTTCAGGTCCGCCTCGGCCTGCTTATACGCGGCGTGGGCGGCCTGCAATTCCTGGTAGGTCGCCTTGCCGGCGTCGAGCATCTGCTGATACCGGAACCGGGCCTCGTCGGCCGTCTTCTGCAGTTCGGTACGCGTCTTGAAGAAGGACGCCGCGCCGACGAAGTCGACCATGGCATAGGACGCCGCGGCGGCGCGCGCCATCTCCGCCCACGCCTTCTTGTGCGCGGCCTCCTGCACCTGGTAGTTCTTGATGAAGGACGCCGTCAGCCGAGCGAGCCCGTCCTCCGCCGCTTTCGTCTCCTTCGCGTCGGCGTCGCCGAGCATCCGCCGCGCCTTGACCTCATCCTCGTAGAGCTTGACCTGCTTCTTCGAGAGGGCTTCTCGCTTCTTGGCTGCGGCCTCGGCTTCCTTTGCCGCCTTGTCCTCGGCCTTCGCCTCCTTCTCCCAGAGCTTCACCAACTCGTCCAGCCCAAGCTGCAGCTTCCGGTTCGTCTCGGTCAGGCCAAGCACGGCCTGACTCGTCTTCGGGATCTGGACCTCTTGCTCCCTTGCAGCCTTCGCGGCCTCGATCATGTGGACGGTGGTATCGATGACTCCCCTGCCCAACGCCTGCCACAAGCCAGGCCACTGGTCAAGAATCCGCGCGAGGGCCTGGGCGTCGGCAGCGAGACCCCTGAACCGCTCCTCCAAGCCAAGGGAAGATGCGGTCACCGCGACGAACTCCTGCTTCAGGGTCTTCCAGCTTGTCGTCAAGGAATCGAGCGCCTGTTCGGTCTTGAGTAAGGATTCAACCGTCTTCCCCCCAAGCGCCTCCTGCGCATCGACCGCACCGATCGCGATGGCATGCCACATCGCGATGTTCTCGGCGCCCGCCTTCCCGGTCGCAGCCATCGCGACCGCGGTCTTCTCCATCGGATCCTTGATGGCTTCGAGCTGATCCGCAAACCTCCGCACTGCCTCGTCGGGCGTCAGCTTCTGGTAGTCCGCGACGTCGATCCCGAACTTCCGCAGCGCCGCGCCGGACCCTTCGAGGTTCTTCTCCAGCCGCTCAATGACCCCACGCATCGAGTCGAACGAGATGTCCATCTCATCGCTGGTCTTGATGAGCTTCTGCAGGAACTCGACGCTGACGCCCGTGCTCTGGTTCGCCTTATCGAGCCCCTCCGCGAACGAAAGCAGCTCGCCGTAACTCTTCGCGAACGCGGCGCCGAGCGCGAGCGCAGCCCCGACCGCCGCCGTTGCCGCCGAGGCGATCATCGCGAGGCCCGCCGCCGACTTCTCCGCCGCCGCTTCCACTCCCCCGAGCGACTTCGTGGCGTTGTTCTCGACGTCCTGCAGGACCTTCGACGCCTCGTCGACGGCCCGGACGATGATCTCGACCTGGTTAGCCATGCGTCACTCGCTCGGCTTCGCCGGCTGCGCCCGCTGCACGTAGGGCCACTCGTTCCGCAGCAGCCCGCAGGCGTCCACGAGCCGCCTCGGCTGGCGCAGCAGCCCGCCCGGGAAGGGCCACGCCGGCGCCCCGCTCGGCTGCCCGTCGCGCCACCCCACCGACCACAGCCACCACTCGACGAACTCCTCGGCCCACGGCTGGTCGCTCAGCAGCCGCGACGGGCACACGGAGACGCAGACGCTGGGCTCCCCGTCCTCGCGCCACCCGGCAGAGTAGACCGCCAGGCGCCGCGCCGGGTCCGCCGCGCAGTTCAGGCTGCCGGCCCATCCCCGCTCCCGGTGGACGTCGCAGGAGAGGCGCCATCGAGCGTCGTCCCCGCCGGCCCGGACGTGGAGGGCGAGGAGGAGGCTTTTCCCTCGGCGGCCCCCAGGCGGGACAGCTCGCCCACCTTCTGAAGCACCGCCTGGACGAGCGCCCCGTTCGCGGCGTCGAAGAGCGCGGCTCCGGTCGTGATCGGGTCCTCGCCTTCGAAGGTCACGGGGTCGGGGAGCCGCACGTAGCGCGCGAAGATGCCGGCCGCCCACTTCGGGTCCACCGACGCGAAGAGCGCGTCGAGAGCCTCGGGCGCGATCTCCCCGCCCGACTGGAGCGCCCGCAGAGCCTCCTGCGCGGGCCGCGCCTTCAGGCCCACCGTCATCATGCGCCGGTTGAACTCGCCCTCTTCGGAGAAGTGCGGCGCCCGGATCTCGAGCTGGATCTCCTGGCCCAGAAACCAGAAGGTCGACGGCTCCCACCGCTTCAGCAGTTGCGGCATCTGTCCTCCCTAGATGAAGGCGATCGTGACTTCGTCGTCGCCGACGGTGCCGTAGACGCGCCCGCCGCCGAGCGTGATGCCGACCTCGCCGCCGCGGTCCACGAGCGTGCTGTCCGGGATCCACTTCGGGCACCGAAGCGCGAAGATGGCGCCGGCCGTCTTGCCGAGCTGGAGCAGTACGTCGAGCGACCCGAGCGCCTGGAGCGAAGCGTGAATGGCCGTCGTGTCCTCGTCCCCCGTGGTGAGCAGGAGGCCGAGCGAGAAGTCCACGTTGTAGCGCGACCCGTTGGCCGTGCGCTTGACACCCGTCGGGACGAGCGAGCGTCCCTCGTTCGCCCGGAGCTCCAGACCGTTGTTGACCTTCAGGGCGGCCGGGCCGGCGAGGTACAGCTTGCGCGGCGTGGCGCCCGCGTCGAGCCACACGATCGACATGGACGGGACGAGCGGCTGGCCGAGGAAGGTGAACGTCGGCCGCGCCTCGACATGCGCGAGCTCGGCGCCGCCCTTGCCGTCGAACGACACGCGGGTTAGAGGAGTCGACGCCGCGCTGTCCACCGTGATGTCCATGCTCGACAGGATCACGCCCGGCACCGCGAGCCGGTACCCGGCGCCCCCGATCCACCGCTTCAGGTAGACCGACGCGAGCGACGTGTTGAGCAGCTTGTACGTGGTGCCGACCTTGACGGTGCGCCCCGCGGCGGGGTCCGTCGTGAAGGCGCGGTCCACTGTCACGGTATCGGTCACGAGGTTCACGACCTGCCGGACCTCGTAGCCGACCGCGACGCTCACGTCCACGGCGAACAGGTCACCGATCGCGAGGCCCGACGCGGCGCCGCCGCCCCCCGCGAGGACCAGCGAGACACCTGACGATCCGGCCGCGGTCGTCGTGTGCGCGGTCGCCTTGTGCTCCGCGCCCATGACGGCTTTGAACGCGACGTCCATGTCGGGCAGCGTCGGGGTCGTCCCGTTCCCCGAGGGAATCAGGTCGGCCACGATCTTGACCGTGGAGGATTCGCGGCCCTTCTGCGTCGTGATGACCGAGGCCTGCGCGTAGTCGCGGTCATCGTCGCGGTCGGCGCGCGCGATGACACGCTTGACCGCCTCGATGCCGGTCTGGTGCTTGAACGAGTCGCCGGCCGCGGCGGCCCCGGGGTCGGTGCCGTAGGTCGCCTCGACCTGCAGCGACATCTCGTGTTCGCGTTCGAGGAAACGGGTGATGGCCATCGGCTACTCCTTCTCGATCAGCGGGGACTTCTTCTTGGCGGGCGGCGCCTCGTCCGGCTCCACCCTCAGCCCTTCGGCGCGGGCCAGTTCCGCCGCGACAGGCGCGGGGACCAGGCACGGCACATCGTTCGTCGCCATGCCGTAGGGAGGAATCCAGACCTCGGCGCCCGGGACCGTCGCGTAGACCTTCATCGCTCCCCCTTCGTCTTGCCGGCGAGGGCGAGCGCCCGCGCGGCGACCTTCTGCCTGTGCTGGTCCTCCAGCGAGGCCGGGAGCGGGGCCAGGACGAGCGCCTGGAGCTCGGCCACCGCCTCCTCGAGCTTCGCGAGGCGCTCCTCGGTGGTCATCGGTTGTCCTGCGGGTGCTGGTAGCGCACCACGATCCGAATTTCCACGACGACCCATGAGGCGACCGACCAGTCGAAGTCGGTCCGCCAGCCCTCGTGCATCGCGTCGATCACGGTGCCCGGGAGGCCCAGCCTCACGTCCTCCCACAGCTTTTGGACGACGTCGGCCTCCATGTCGGCCGCGATCTGCTCGCGGACCGGGAAGGGCGCGAGGATCGGATTGTCGGTCGCCTCCTCGAAGCGGTGGCAGCAGAGGATTCGGAATTCCTGGCGGCGGTCGAGCCTCAGTCCGTCGTAGGGCACCGTCGTCGTCTGGCCCGGCCGGATCAGGTAGATCGTCTCGAGGGAGGGGTCGAGGGCGCCCTCGTCGGGCCAGAACATCGTCCGCTTGACGACCGTCGGGGTGTAGACGTAGCCCCCGGTGCCGCCCGTGATGCCCTCCAGCTTGAGCCGGAGCGCCTCCGCCACGTCCTCGTGGCTAGAAGCCATGGCGCCTCAGCATCTCCCCCATGGCGACGTCCACGTCGGCGCTGATGCTGCTCTCGCCTTTGTCGAGCGCGGCCTGTCCGAAGCCGTGAGGCCGGAGCGTCATCCCGGGGTGCGGCATTCGCTTGCCCGTGCGTCCGAAGCCGCTGCGGATCACGTGCGGCTGGATCTGCCCGCCCCGCTCGAGGAGCGCCGGGATACCGCGCAGGAGCAGGGCCGTCACGCCGTAATTCGTGCCGAGAATGAGCTTCGACGCGACGACGAGCCGCTGGTCGGTGAGCCCGGACGGATTCTCGCCCCATATCCGACGCCCGATTCCGCTGCCCTGCGCGATCGCTTCCTTCGTCTTC
>Ga0315273_10011401_pt1 | contig 11371 bp, 12 predicted proteins | sample YL17G02_0_MG_FD_205753 | JGI IMG/M metagenome (GOLD analysis project Ga0315273, IMG submission 205753) | Sediment microbial communities from Yellowstone Lake, YNP, Wyoming, USA - YL17G02_0 | ecosystem: Environmental > Aquatic > Freshwater > Lake > Sediment | place: USA: Wyoming | collected...
CTCAGAAGTGTGCCATCACCTGTTCGATGATTTTATCGAGTTCTTCGGGAGAGAGCGTGTACCGCTCTTTTGCAAAGATCGCCCGCACTTCATCACGGGTCTTTGGCATGATATTTGCGACCCTGTAGGCGATCTCGGGCTTCATCTTCTCCATTTTTAAAAGTTCGGCTACTAAGGCGTTGGCTTTATCAGGAGAAGTCTTTTCAAGTTTATTGGCATGCTCAATACTGCGCCGGAACTCATAAGACATCTCTTTTTCTGCTGCAATACGTTCCGATTCCACTCCTGACAGGACTCCGCGCATCACGGGGAGCGTAACCCTCACTTCGCTAATGATACCCTTCACTTTCATGCCAATAACCTGACAGAGAATTTACTTTTGTGCTTTTAGATGTTGTGGTCGCGCAATGACGACTTTATCTGCATTACCGTCGCGGATGGTGAGCATCCACGCCCGCCCGCGCTGGCCGAGAATGGTTCCCGTCAGCCCGTGGAAGCGGCGGTGTGGCATTCCCTTCTGAATGCTCGGGTTACAGACAATGTGCACCCGGTCACCGATCTCGTATTTTTGGATCACGCAGGTTACGGGCGGAAGCCCGCGCTCTCGTAAATCCTTCTTGAATTTATACCGTGTTTTCTTTCGTGGTCCATTGTGATGTGCCATTATCTAATCTCCCTCCTTTGCTCCTTCTACCTGCACGACATCGAGGCTGAATACGTGCGCCGGTCTATCCAGAATCTCGGCTAGACTCGGACGGGTTCTTCCCCCATCCCCGGATATGAGTTCTTTGATGTAGAGTCCAGCTTCACCAAGAACTTCGACAACAAATTTGCCGTCCTGTTCCCCTCCATACTCAATATTGAGGACGATTCGCTCACGGATCTTGTCTGCTCTCCGGTGAGCGACCCTCTCGGGTGTGCGCTGGTGTATTGTGACACCCTGCAGGGTTTTTAAGGCATTTGCGAACTCATCCGCTGATAATCCACCGTCAACCCCGACCAGGATCCTGTATTTTTTATGCGCTTTGTTTGATTTAAGGGTTTCTACTTCGGCCTTGTCGCTCCAGCGTTTGATCGAAACAGAAACCCGCCCTTCTGTAACCCGGTTGATTTCCTGTTCAAGCTCGGCAAGATCAAGAGAACGCTTTTTAGGTTCGACCACTTCCAGAATGAACGGTCTGCCCGTACCAATCATCCGTGCGTCAATATCTTCCCTTCCCGCCCCATGAAGAACCGCATTTTTTGCATCGAACGCAGTAATGACCGGTCTCCCGATAAGTTCCTCCACCGAGTCCAGGTATTGTGCACCCGTGAAATTGCATTTCTCGCAACCTGTACCCCTGCATGCACGACAGTCCCAATGTGTCTGCGGGATACCCCGCTCAAACTTCTGGTACCTCCCGTAGAAAAAAACAGAATTGATCTGCACTTCAGTCGAGCCTGATGATGGATCGAGAATGACGACAATATCGGGTCTCTTGAAATCCGCCATCTTTCCTGTGCGCAGGGATACCGCTTTGCCGACTTCACGGTTCACTTCTGACTTGAACGGTTCCGGATCGGCAAGCGAGAGATCACTCCAGACCATCTCCTCATTCTCTGCAATAAGCGGTGGGACCCGGCAGCCAATCAGGAATGTTGAGAACTCGATTCCATTTACCTTTGCTACAACACGATCCGCCCATTCCGGAACGGCGTCAAAAAAATTTCCGCAGACCCAGCAGGTGCCGGTAAATTTTGTATAGGGATGGTTCTTTACAATGGCGAGGGCGATATTGAGGCTGCGCCCGCGTTCATCGTTGGAGAGCCCGTGTGAGCGCTTGCCAAAGAACCGCCCGAGACAGTGATCGCAACATTCCCCGTAGGCGAGTATTAATTTTACCTGTTCATGGATTTCCATCCACACCTCCTCCGGTCCAGTTCATTGAGCACTACCGTTATCGTATGATCGGCATGCAGGCCCGCCGGCCCAACAGAATACCGTGGGCACATTTCAACCAGCGATTCCTCTTCACCGGTGAAATTCAGGTGATCGGAGAGAATGAACGCATCCGGGATCGTCTCTGCAGTTCTCACATCGCTTCCCGTCTCGTCCAGCACAGCAAATGTATGTTCTGTCATAAGCCGTAAAAGCCCGCCTTTGCGCACAGACACTCCCGGTGCTGCTTCTCGAAACTCACTTCCTGCCGGTATGTCCAGCGCTTTTTTGATGAAAGCTCCGGCACTCCGTTCATCTGGTGAAAGTGAACGTACTGCATTTCCGGAAAACCTGACGGTTTTTGGTGCGGCCGCTTCCCCGCAGAGTACCAGGTAACAATCCACGTCACGGCGCAGATCGTGCGACAGGAAGAGTGATGTGTTGACACACCGGCAGAGAACATCCATGCGTCCGCCACTTCCCGGTAGATCATTGAGGGAAAATTCCCCATCGGTCCGGGCAAGGTGCCCGACAATGGCAAACGCGGTCATCTCACTGCATTCCCGAGAAGCGTTTCATCAGGCGCTGCATGTTGAATTTTCCTCCGCCGCCGCCCCGCAACCCTTTCAGGGTGCGCTGCATCATTTTGTAGTACTTAAGAAGTTCCCGCACCTCGTCCGGCGAAGAACCGGCACCACGGGCAATCCGCTGCATGCGGGAACTGCTGATCAGTGCCGGGTCATCGAGCTCCGCTGCAGTCATCGAGTCCATGATGATCCGGTACCGCACCATCTTCGTGCTGGTCACATCATACACCCCTTCGGGAAGTTCCATGTTGCCCAAAGGGAGCATTCCCATGATCTGCTTGAGAGGTCCCATCTTGTTGAGCGCTTCAAGCTGCGTATACATGTCACGGAGGGTAAACTTCCCTTTCATCATCGCATTGACGTCAACTTCTTTTGCTTTGATGGCTTCTTCTGCCCGTTCAACCAGCGCTTTTATATCGCCCATTCCAAGAAGACGGGAGATGAAACCGTCAGGATTGAAACGCTCGAGGTCCTCGATCGTCTCCCCGCTGCCGATAAAAACAATGCCACTTTTCGTTTCGGCAACGGCTGACAGGGCACCGCCACCTTTTGCGGTACCGTCCATCTTGGTGATGATCACCCCGTCAATATCGATCGCTTCGTGGAACCGCCGTGCCTGTTCGCTTGCCTGCTGTCCGAGCGCTGCGTCGATCACGAGCCAGCGGTGGGTCGCCCGGGTGATGGCATTAATCTCGATGATCTCCTGGATGAGGTCTGCTTCGAGCGCATGCCTCCCCTGCGTATCGACAATGACCAGTTCGAGATCCTTTAAACTTTCGAGCCCTTCACGGGTGAGTTTAAGAGCATCTTTTTCCTGTGGGTTTCCAAAGCAGGGCACATTGATCTTTGCACAGAGTGTTGAGATCTGGTCATACGCGCCCGGGCGGAATGTGTCGGCACAGAGAACACCGACTTTCATCCCTTTCTTCTGGAAGTAGCGGGCGAGTTTTGCTGTCGTTGTGGTTTTACCGCTGCCCTGCAACCCCGCCATGAGGATTTTCTGGGGTTCAAGTTTTACATCCGTAGACGCCCAGACGAGGCGGACAAGCTCCTGGTAGACGATCCGCAGTACATGCTCCCGGACGTTGGTCCCCTTGGGCAGTTGTTCGTCAAGGGACCGGGTGCGAATCGATTTGCTGAGTTCCATGACTAACTTGACATTTACATCTGAAGAGATCAGTGCCCGCTGGAGATCTTTTACCAGCTCGTCAACGGCTGCACGGTCGATCACCGTTTTTCCGGCAAGTTTCTTTAAGGCATCCTTGAGCGAGGTTGAGAGGGTGTCAAGCATCAGGCATCACTTCCAAGGAGTTCCTCAACAACCTGCACGGGATCAAAGGGTATGATATCTTCATACCCCTGCCCGGTACCAAGGAACATGAGCGGTTTTCCAATGGTGTGTGCTATGGAAATAGCCGCGCCACCACGGGAATCCATATCCGCTTTGGTGAGAATTACTGCATCTGCACCTACCGTCCGGTCAAACTCGGCAGCCCGCACTATGGCATCATTACCGGCCACCGCCTCATCCACGTAGACCACAAGGTCGGGTTTCATTACGCGCCGGATCTTTTCAAGCTGGTTCATGAGGTTGGATTTGGTATGGAATCTTCCCGCAGTGTCAGCCAGCACCACATCGACCTTGTGCGAAACAGCATACTGGACCGCATCAAAGAGCACAGCGGAAGGATCAGCTCCTTCCTTGTGCTGGATAATTTTAATTCCTATGCGCCCGGCATGCACGCCGATCTGTTCAATTGCACCGGCCCGGTAGGTGTCTCCCGAACCGATTACAACCGAATATCCCTGTTTTTTTAAGTATGCACCGATCTTTGCCACGGTCGTGGTCTTGCCCGTCCCGTTGACACCCGTGAAAAGGATCTTTACCGGGCGGTTGTGGGTCTGGATATAGTTTGCCAGGTCAAAGCCGTTACCGAGAACATCGAGTAATGCACTCTTTAACACCCCGACAACAAGCGCGTCAATGGATGCACCGATCTTCCGGTGCTTTCCGACCAGGCTCTTTTTTACGTGAGCGATAATCGCATCGCAGACCGGCAGCGCCACATCACTCTCAAGCAGCGTCATTTCAAGTTCAGAGAGTGCATCTGATAGGTCTTTTTCAGAGACGACCAGTTCCCGGTCGATGATTAAAACTTTAACCTTGTCAACGAACGTCGGCGCTGCAGAAGAAATGGTTTTTTGTGAGGCTGTGGTTGGAGATGACCCCCTCTTGTGGGTTTCCGGTACAGGAGGCGCCTGGGTGACTATAGCTTCCTGAATACTGCTTCCCAGCCGGTTCCTGGCTTCCTGCAGCTTTTCCCTGAGTCCTCCAAACATGCGAAAAAAAGCCCCGTTAATCCTGATCCTGTTCGGCTGATGCTGATTGCTGGTACCCGCTCTCAAGTCTTTTATTGATCTCATTCATCTGGGACCTCAGATGATTGAGCGTCTCGGCCACCTTCTTTTGCGAAGCTTCCATCTCTATGAGCCGTTCTTTTAAATATTCGACTGCATCTTTGTTCGAACGCTCGACAACAACTTCGGCACCGATACTCAGGAGAACTTTATCGGGTTCGAGAACCTTTGCCCTGACACTTGCTCCCCCGCCAATCTGGAGGAGAACAATCCCGTCATCGGTAACAATCATGGCTTCAAGTGCTTCAATAGCTGCGAGTGCCTCCATCCTTCCGTTCTCCAGCATTTCCATCTGGCCCACAAAAATTTCGGCCTGCTGTCCGTATTCTTTTAAGTAATGCTGGAGTGTCATCAGTTCACGCTGGTCCATCTGTTGCATTGTCTCTGCCAAAGTCCGCCTCTCCCTGTATTGATTTTTTTTAGTTAATTCTGACTCCTGATATGTATGTCCTTCATGAGCATAAATACATCATTGCAGGATTGTAGAGGGAACAACGGGAGTGGCAGGTTGCGAAGTGGGGGTGTCGGATATCCTGTGTTTTTCACTTTTCACAATTTTCAGGTGTCACAGAAACATACCCCCTGATCTCCGCAATTCGGGCTCCGTTTCCCCGTTCCGGAAGCCTTTTTGACACTAATTCAACAAAAACCAGCACTATTATTTTGGAAATCCCACGATTCTCTGCCCGTTAGGTTATCGGGGGCTATTTCGCAGCTGGAAATAACCGCTAATAGCACCTATTGCGAGGCAAATCTCCGATCAGATGGAACTGGGGTAGCGGGATGGGGAGGAGAGGGGAAAATGGGGGGGTTTAGTGGGTGCGGGCTGGTACAAACGAGGTGTCTGACACTCGTCGGGGCTTTCGACCCCTCGCCGGGTTGGCTGGCAGGATGCAGAAGGATTTACGTACGAATGATCTACTGATCCAGACTGTGTGTCCCCGTCATCTCTCTGGACAACACCTCTTTTGGCAGTTGTTTACACCGGCACCAAAAAAAAACCGATGCTGATCGTGCGGTTAAAAAATTGTGATGGGACTCCCCCAGGCCCCGGTAATTATTTACAGAGTTTGAAATTCCCACTGGCTGCGATATAGGTGTTCCCGTCACTTCCTTTCGTTAACCGGTAGTACGTGGTCTTGTAGTACAGGTTCGTCTGGACAGGATTGATATACACATACTCCACCCAGCCGGTGCCGTTCTTTTGTGCACCTGCGAGAATCTCATCGTGGAGTCGCTTACCCGTCACATCGGTTTTCCCCCGGAAGTTCGTGCCAACAATCAGGATATTGTCCGCGTGGGCCACCATGGTCTCATTGGCATCATACACGAATGCATAGAGAGCCGGGTTCTGTGCGTCCCGGTAGGGTGCTTCCCCTGCGTTGATGCGCCGGATCGTATCGGTTGCGTTCATAGCGATCGCCATGGCGGTCGTATCTACGAGGGCCACCACAGAGTCATCACTAAAGGGCTGCCGGGTGCAGCCTACCCCTATATTCCGGTAGACAATCCGTTCGTATTCACTGATCCCCTGTGCATCCTTCTGGTTTCGTACTGTCACGAGGGCCTGCGAAAACGCTTTGACCAGCTCATCCGGGACATCTTTGCTGAAGATATAATAGAAATCGTTCTCGCTCAGGGTGTACACGATCTCGTAAGCATCGGGATTTACCCCGTCAACCTTCATCTCGTATCGCCCGGTGATGTCGCCGGTAGACCAGAGATCGATCTCGCCTCCTTCCAGCATCTTTATGAGATCAGCGGGGACCAGTCCGTTGACGATATGCGATGCATTCACACCCTGGCCGGTGAGAAGGGTGTTCTCAATTGTGCCTTTTACCGCGCCGATCCGGTACTGGTTCAGGTCCGCCGGAGACGTTATCGTGATGTTCCTGCTCACGGGTGCAAAAACCACAAAACTGCCCTTGGTAAAAGGCCCGGCCCATGTATAGAGCGGCTCGCGTTCCGGCGAGCGAACGATGGAGAAGAGGACCGTGCCGGTGTTGCCCTGGGCCTGGCGGAGACCTTCTGACAAGGGAACAATCCGGACATCAGCCCGGGTGCGGTTTACTTCCATGGTGTCAAAGACCGCCTCAAGGATCTCAACCGAGATACCGGCAGGGACCCCGCCCTTCTGGTAATTGAAGGGCGCCCATTCTTCGGTCAGGTAATTGAGCTGTGCAAGCCCGACAGACGGGATGTACCGCCCAAGAATCCTCTCGTAAGTGCTGATACCCGTGGTATCCTTCTCCGTTTTGAGGGCATCCAATGCCTGCTGGAACGACTGCACCGTAGAATCCGGAACATTCCTGTTGAAGACATAGTAACCCTCCAAGGCCTGTAATGTGTAGACTACCGTAAAAGAATAATAGTCCCCGGTCACCTGTCTGGTGATGTACCGGCCCGGGGCCTCCGGGTAGCCCCACAGGTCGATCTCGCCGCTGGTGAGTTTTGCGATGATCTCAGATACGTTTGTCTCCTGCACGAGCTGGCTCTTGTTTACACCGGCATCGAGCAGCTGCTGGACCGCTACGTCATCAACGATAACCCCGATCCGGTATCCCTTCAGGCTTTCCGGACCTGTTATAACGATCTCCCGGTCCAGGCGGGCAAAGAGGACATTGGTATATGCATAGATGGGACCTGCCCATTTGAAGGACTGCTCCCGCTCAGGAAGCCTCGCGGCGGTGAAGAGCACCGTATTGTTCCGGGAAAGTGCGGCCTGGTATCCTTCTGTCCACGGGACAAGGTGTACCTTCTCCCGGGTCACCTTCGATCCCGTTTTTGCGGTGATCGCTTCGAGGAGATCAACGGAAAAACCTTTCAGCGTACCGTTCTCCTGGTAGTTGTAAGGAGGCAGCTGTTCGGTATAATAGGTCATGGTTTCTATGGGCGATGGCAGGAGTATTCCGGTGGAGGGTTGTTCTGTCAGGCACCCGGAGACCAGGACCAGTATACCACGAGCACTGGAATCAGATAAAGATACACTTCACGTTCGGGCAGCGACATCATTGAAACTCTGGCACCGGGATATTAAAAAATGCTGATTTTATTCCCAGTTTTCTGACATGTTGTTATTAAAAATATCTGGCAGAGGCTAAACGTACATTGGCGGGTTAAATGTTGGTGTCTGAATTGGCACTATTAACCTCAAATACCCCGCAGGCATGCACCGTGCAGCCATCGGCAGCTCCTCACCACTTCATTCGCGACGCGGTTTATTGGACCAGAGGCCGTGGAGATTGCAGTACGTTCGTACTTTGACATCCTTTGAGGGAACCGGGAACGAAACCTCGGGTTTTTCACCGGGCTTTAACCCCTTCACGTACATGGTGGGACCGGATATCACTTCGATCCATTCGATAAAGTGTTTATCCTCCATGGGGTGTGGCACGGACCCTACCTTAACAATGATCCCATCACCGCTCTTCTCTACCACGGGGATATGCTTCTCGGTGCTGGCATCAACGGTGTTCTCCTTTTGTTGCGTCATAGGTCTCCCGCAACAGACCAGCTGGCCTGCACCCTCATGGGCGATCATTACAATTTTACCGCAGGTTGCACATTTGAAAATTTCAAGCATCCTTTGTTCACTCCTGTTCCATGGATTCTCACCCGAAAATATGATAAAGGTTCCTAACCGGCTTTTCTTCACATTATACTCGATTCGCGGGGGAATGAATACTTCATCAGTATACTCCTGCCGGTCATCTAAAGACGGTCTGGTTAATGTCCCGGAGATAGACCCCCGCCCCGAGCCACCAGGCCTCGTCAACTTTCCGGACGTAACTCATCTTGGCTTCAAGGGTCATATTCCGGGTCGGGTTTGGGTAGTGGTAGAAGATAAAACCTCCCCCGTGCTGCGCCAGGGAGATCTCGACCCGGGTATAATTGACGCCGAAGGGATCCTGCAACCCGGAGAGATCTGTCCCGATCAGCCGGGGCTGGTGGGGGAGAGCAAGGGTAGTGCCGTTATAATCAAATGCGTAAATGTAGAGATTCCCGCGGACAAACGAGCCATTCACGTTGTTGAACTCCCGGAGAGCGGCATCTTTTCCATTCTTTCCGGCATACGTAATTGCCTCTCCGACAAAAGCGGTGAGGTCCTCTCTCAAAATGGGATCTGCCCCCACCATCACAAATGGGCTCTCTGCCTGTGCTTCGTAGATGCCTGCCCCGATGAACCAGTCCTGGTCCACCATCATGGCATAGCTGAGTTTGGGTTTGATTTTGTTGTTGTCTGCGGGATCCAGGTAGAGATACCGGACAAAACCCCCGCCGGAGTGAGCAGCACTGACCAGGTCCCGGATAAATGCTGTACCGTTTGCATCGGTGGTATTCAACCGGTTCCTGCCGATAAGGTCAGGCTGGTACGGGAGTGATAGGGTCATGCCTTTGGTGTCATAGGCAAAGATATAGAGTTCTCCTTCAGAAAACCGGCCGGACGGGTTATTGAATTCGCGGAGTGCGGCTTCCTTTCCGTGTACCTGTGCATATTCATAAGCTCTCTCGACGAATGCAACGAGATATTCCGGAGAGACGGGGGACCCGGATGCTGGTGCCGGGGTTGCTGCCGGGGTTATCACCGGTTGGTTCACGGCTGGGGTACCACTGTTCGTGCAACCGGCAACAAGGATCACTGTTATCACAAATGCGAGGGGGAAAAGAACCGCACGCGTTTTCATGAACAGGAATCGGAATACCAGCAAATAAAGCAATGGGAATGGCGCCTTGAGAGCAATTCCCCGACGGTGCAGGGAACAACAGATTCACGTACGAGTCTACTGCTGCCCCACTCTCAACCAGACCAGCCGGGTTCCCGGGAACTACCCCCACCCGGCCGTTCCCACGTCTCAAGGTGGTACAGGAACAGGAAATAAACTGCCGGTGAGTATATACGAAAGGGATTAAAACGAGAGATCATTGATGAGAATATCGTGTCTGAACGTCACTATGATTCCCGGTTGTCCCCTCATTCCATATTGGTGAGCCGCCTCTGCAGTTCCCCTGCCCCCTCTTTTTTTGCTACCATCAAAGCAGAGATGACCGCGTCTGAGAAGACGAGAGCGAGTGTCTCAAACAGCGTTCCGAGCGGGGCGAACGCGGACGAAACCGAGCGGTACTGCCCGGTCACCTGACGCACCTCATAACTGGAATGGTCACCCCGGTAATACCCGGTGAGATCGCCGAGATTCACTACGCAGTCCGCGGTCCTGCTCATGCGCGAGTCCGTCGATGCCGTGATGAGGCAGACACTGCCCCCGAGCCCCCTGACCGTCTCGCAGATCAACGCCACCGAATGTGTCTCACCGGATCCCGAGAAGACCACCAGCGTATCGCCGGGCTTCAGTGCCGGGGTGATGGTCTCCCCGACCACGTACACATCAAAGCCAAGGTGAAGCAGCCGCAGCGCAAATGCCCGGGCAATGATTCCTGACCGCCCTGCCCCGGTCACATACACCCGTTTTGCCTTCAGCATCTTTTGAAAGAATGCGGATGTCTCAACCTTCGTAAGCAAATCAGCCGTCTTCCGGATCGACTCTGCCATCTGCATCATATATGCCGGGATATCAGGGGTTTCATCGGTCATTTCAGTACTCAAATGTTATATACCAGCCGATATGAGGGTATCGGTGAAGGGTTGATCCTGGATCCTTTTTTTTAAAAAAGGACAAGATTTAACGTTGTGCATCGCCATCCTCAGGGATAATGAAACGGATCACAGCGGTGGCACGCGGGAGGGTACAGGGTGTGGGATACCGGTATTTCGTTACTGACTGTGCACAAGAAGCTGGTGTGTCCGGCTTTTCTGAAGAACATGCCTGACGGCTCAGTGCTGATGGTTGCGGAAGGTGGAGAGGAGGCACTCGATGTTTTTAAAAAAACTTGTCCGGGCTGCTGGCGAAGCGGTTATCCGGGTCGATGATCTTTCTGTTAGTAAAGGCGTAGCAAGCGGCGAGTTCTCCGGGTTCCGGGTGGAGTGGTGATCCAGCTGGTACGCCCGATAATTCCACATTTACCGGAAAAGTTAAAAAAAAGGTTTACGCACCCTTGACCGGGGTGACACCGTCAATTTTAATATATCGTCTCTTTAAGTTGTGCTTGCTGCCAATGACGGCAAATGTCCGCTCCTGCGCCTGCGTTGCATTCGGTGCTTCAATGACCTTTGTGTACGGCATCCAGTCTTCACCCATCCTGAATGTCCCTTTAACCTCAAACTTCTGATTCTCCATAAAACTCACTCCAGAAATCCAAATACGTCCTCTATCCTGCCCAGTTCAAACCCGCTTGTCTCATTGCCGGCAATGTAGCCTTTCTCATTCACTAAAAGACCCGTACCGATAAGCCCGCTGCCCATGTTGATCGTGCCAGTACCGACCGGGATCTTTGCAACTTCTTCGAGCCGCGCAATCTGGTGCGGGGTGGCACGCGGGTGCACGATGATTCC
>Ga0315273_10011402_pt1 | contig 11371 bp, 12 predicted proteins | sample YL17G02_0_MG_FD_205753 | JGI IMG/M metagenome (GOLD analysis project Ga0315273, IMG submission 205753) | Sediment microbial communities from Yellowstone Lake, YNP, Wyoming, USA - YL17G02_0 | ecosystem: Environmental > Aquatic > Freshwater > Lake > Sediment | place: USA: Wyoming | collected...
TCTGGGAAGGCTGCCCTCCGGTTATGTCATTGCTTCCGAGACCTGCGCCTTTGACTTGATTCAGGCTGAGTATATCCGGGATATTGAACCGGGAGAAATCTTAATCATCGACAAACACGGCTTACGCAGCATCCATTTTAAAAATGAAACCCGCAAAGCCCAATGTATTTTCGAATTGATCTATTTTGCCCGGCCGGACAGCCGGGTATTCGGCCGGAATGTTTATCTTTTCCGTAAAAAACAGGGAGAACTCCTGGCCAAAGAATATCCCTTAAAAGCCGATCTGGTCATGCCTTTTCCGGATTCGGGAACTTATGCGGCTATCGGCTATGCCCAGGCCTCCGGTTTACCGTTTGAAATGGGGGTGATCCGCAACCACTATGTGGGCCGGACTTTTATTCAGCCTTCGCAGAGCATGCGGGATTTCGGGGTCAAGGTAAAACTCAATCCGGTGCGGGATCTACTAAAGGGTAAACGCGTTGTGATCATCGAAGATTCGATTATTCGGGGCACCACCGCGCGCAGCCGCGTGCAAACGTTTAAAGAACTGGGCGTGAAGTCGATTCATATGCTGGTGAGTTGTCCGCCGCATCGTTGCCCGTGTTATTACGGCATTGATTTTTCCACCCGGGGCGAGTTGATCGCGGCCCGAAAATCGGTTGAAGAAATCCGGGACTTCATCGGGCTGGACAGTCTGGGTTATCTGAGCATGGAAAATATGGTCCAGGCCGCTACCATTCCTAAAGACCATCTCTGCATGGCCTGTTTTGACGGCCATTATCCGGTTCCGATCCAGGAAGAATTCAACAAGTTTGGTCTGGAATAACTAACAGTGTAAAATTCATAAACCCAAAAATGCATTAGAGATATTTCTATCGCCAAGTCCGAACAAAATAAGTTTTCGCAACCGTAACTCATCTTATACTGCTAACTTTATCGTCAGATCGGCAGGCGCAGAGTATTTCCACTTAACATTTTGAGATCATTACATTACCGCACTACAGACCTTAACGTCTCAGCGCCTGCCTTCAAAGTCAAACACCCAATAGTACAAGATAGCGGTTTTTGGCTATCTTTTACGGTTGCGAAAACTTATTTTATTCGGGCGAACTCCTATTTGGACATCTGATGTATCATCTCGGATAAAAGAAATCCCTTGCCATAAAAATTACAATTTTGTAGATTGATTGTTAGTTGTCAGTTACCAGTCATCAGTCACCAGGAAAACCATTTTCTTGATGACTGATGACCGATAACTGGTTATTTTTTTTAGGTTATACCCATGACCCCAAGCGTTAAAAAAACCAAACCGGATGAAATCGATTGTCTGTATGAAATTACGACGGTTTTGAACACCTTCGATTTGCGCAAGGCCCTCTATAAAGTCCTGGACCTGATGTCGGAACACCTCGGCATGAACCGGGGTTCCATCACGCTGCTCAATCCAACCTCTTCTGAAATTCATATTGAAGTGGCCCATGGCATGTCGCCGGTCCAAAAGAGCCGGGGTCGTTATAAACTGGGCGAGGGCGTGACCGGCCGGGTGATCGAGACCGGGAAACCCATGGCCGTGCCCAACATTCACGCTGAACCTCTTTTTTTGCACCGAACCGGACCGCGCAAGAAGCTGGAAAAAGACAAGATTTCGTTCATTTGCGTGCCGATCAAGGAGGGCCGTCGTACCATGGGCGCCTTGAGCGTGGACCGCATTTTTGACGAGGATTCGTCGCTGGACGAAGACGTCCGTTTTCTGACCATTATCAGCGGTATCATCGCCCAGAAAGTGGCTTTGCTGGAAAAAATCAATCGCGAAAAAGAACAGTTGAACAAGGAAAATATCCGGTTACAAGGAGAATTGAGCAAAAAATACAGTTTCAGCACCATTATCGGTAACAGCCGCAAGATGCAGGAAGTATTCCGGCTGATCAATCAGGTGGCCAAGAGCAACGCGAATGTGCTCCTGTTGGGCGAAAGCGGCACGGGCAAGGAACTGGTGGCCAATGCGATCCATTACAACAGCCTGCGGTCCAATAAGCCCCTGATCAAAATAAACTGTGCTGCTTTGCCGGCCACTCTGGTGGAAGCGGAACTTTTCGGTTATGAAAAGGGCGCGTTTACCGGCGCCGTGAGCTCCAAAGAAGGTAAATTCGAATTGGCCCATAACGGCACGGTCTTTCTGGATGAAATCGGCGCCCTGGCTTTCGAAGGCCAGGGCAAGTTGTTACGGGTTTTACAGGAACGCGAACTGGAGCGCCTGGGCGGAACCCGCACCATCAAGGTCAATGTGCGTTTGATCGCCGCCAGCAATAAAAACCTGGCGGAAGCCGTGGAGCATGGGATTTTTCGGGAAGATCTTTTTTATCGCTTGAATGTCTATCCCATCTATCTACCGCCCTTGCGGGAACGGGAGGCGGATGTACTTCTGCTGGCGGATTATTTTCTTGAAAAATATTCTCAGGAATATCAAAAAGATATCAAGCGCATCTCAACGCCCGCCATTGACGCCCTGGTGCAGTATCATTGGCCCGGTAATGTGCGCGAATTGGAGAATTGCATGGAAAGGGCGGTCCTGATCTGCGACGATCACGTGATCCATAGTTATCATCTGCCGCCCACTCTGCAAACGGCGGAAGAAACCGGCACCCAGCAGTCCAAATCTTTGCAGGAAGCCATGGAAATTTTCGAGCGCGAGCTGATCATCGACGCTTTGAAGAGCCAGCGCGGCAATATGCGCAAAGTCGCCCAGGCGCTGGATACCACCGAGCGGATTATCGGCTACAAAGTCAAAAAATACGGCATCCGGCCCAAGCAGTACGGCTGATTTATACCACGAAATACACGAAACACACGAAAAGTAAAAGCAGGAGTCGGTTTATTTTGCATGAACCGTTTATTTGGCGGAAAATAAGAAGTTTAAGAAACAGGGCATAGGGGGATTATGAACTACGAAACACACGAAATACACGAAAAGCAAAAGCAAGAGCCGGTTTATTTCGTGTCGTTCGTGTGTTTCGTGGTAAAAATATATTCAGCCCAACCATTCGATTCAATTCAGCCTTGATAGTCTTGAGCCAGTTTCAATCCCAAATCCAAGGCCTTGCGGTTCAACTCGATAAAGTCCGGTGTGATTTTGGTTTCCAGGACTTTCATGATCGAGTCGGTATGAACGGCTTGGGTCAAACCGATCAACGCGCCCAGCATGCAGATGTTGAAAACAATCGGTTTGCCGATCTGTTCCATTACGGCTTTGTACATGCCCAGCGAGACCTGGTGGGCGTCTACTTTGCGGGCAGGCTGGACGTAAAAACTGTCAATCAGCAAAAGGCCGCCGGGACGAATGGAACCTGAAAACTTATTATAGGCTTCCTGGGTTAGGCTGATGAGCACGTTGGGTTGGTTAACTTTCGGGAAATGGATGATCTTATCCGAAATGATCACATCGGAACGGGTGGCGCCGCCCCGGGCCTCCGGCCCGTAGGACTGAGCCTGAACCGCGTTCAAACCTTCATGCATGGCTGCCGCTTCGGCTAAAATAATGGAAGCAGTAATGACACCCTGGCCCCCTGAACCTGAAAATACAATTTGCATTCTTTCCATAATATAATATCTCTACTTGGTTTTTTGTGCTTTTTGAACGATTTTTTCGTATTCCGCGCAATATTCGGGACGTTCTTCATTAACAAATACACCGGTCTCGATCAAGGCCGGATTTTCCGTCTTTTTGGGCGAACCGATAGGCACGGTGTTATCTTTATAGAAGTTCAACATGTCCACAGCGCCGCCGATCTTGTTCTTGCGCCCGAAATAGGTCGGGCATTGCGACATGACTTCCACCACTGAAAAGCCCTTGTGCGTAATCGCCTCCTTAATGGTCTTTTTCAAAGCAGCCACATGATAAGTGGTGGTACGGGCCACGAAGGAAGCGCCGGCCGCTTTGGCCAGAGCGGCGATATCGAACGCTTCATCGATATTGCCGAAGGGCGCGGTGGTGGCTTTTTTGCCGTAACCGGAAAGCGGCGAGAATTGGCCGCCGGTCATGCCGTAGATGTTGTTGTTCATGATAATGGCCGTGATGTCGATGTTGCGGCGGGCGGCGTGGATGAAATGATTGCCGCCGATGGCCAGGGCATCCCCGTCGCCCATGGGCACGATCAGGGTCAATTCCGGCCGTGACAATTTCACGCCCGTTGCAAAGGCCAGGGCCCGACCGTGAATGGTGTGCAGAGTATGAAAATCCATATACCCGGAAATGCGCGCGGAACAGCCGATACCGGTGACCATGACCAGGTCGTTTTTGTTGAGCCCGAGCTCCGCAATGGCCCGGATCATGTTATTCATCACGATCCCATGCCCGCAACCCGGACACCAGATATGGGGCAGGAACCTTTCGCGAACATAATTTTTGACGGAAACAGACATGGATTAAACTCCTTTACCCTGGATGAGACGGTAAACATTACGGATATCTTCAGGACTGATAAAAGTACCGTCAATACGGTTGACCAGGAAGACTTTGTCCGGATGATGCACTGCTTTTTTGACTTCTTGCAGGATCTGACCCATGTTCATTTCCACGACCAGTATGTTTTTCGCTTTTTCGCAGCGTTCACGCACTGCTTTGGCCGGAAAAGGCCAAAGGGTCTGCAATTCCAGAAGCCCCAAGCGCTCACCGAGGGCCCGGCGGTTTTCCACTTCCTGAAGAGCGGAGCGGGCCGACGAGCCGTAGGAAATCAACACGCATTCCGCATCGTCGAGATAATATTCTTTCATCCGATTGATGGCATTGACGTTGTTTTCGATCTTATCGTACAAGTGATGGATCAGGCCATGGGCAATGCCGGGCTGGTCGGAAGGAAAGCCCCACATATTATGCACCAGGCCGGTGACATTGTAGCGATGCACACCGCCGAAATCGGACATGGGCAACCGGCCGTCTTCGCGGGGCAGATAAGGATGATAGTCCGTGCCTTCCTTGACGGAAGTATGCAAACGTTCCAGTAAAGGAATTTCGCCCGGTTCAGGTATGACCAGGCGTTCGCGCATATGGCCCACAATTTCGTCAAAGAGCAGGATAACCGGTGTGCGATAAGTTTCAGCCAGGTTAAAAGCTTCGACCGTGACGCTAAACAGGTCCTGGTGATTGGAAGCGGTCATGGCGATAATGGAATGGTCGCCGTGCGTTCCCCAACGAGCCTGCATCACATCTCCTTGGCTGACCTTGGTCGGTAAGCCGGTAGAAGGACCGCCTCTTTGCACATTGACCACCACGCATGGCACTTCCGCCATGATCGCATAACCGATGGCTTCCTGTTTCAAGGAAAAACCAGGTCCGCTCGTGGCCGTCATGGATTTATGACCGGTCAGGGAAGCGCCGATAATGGCACACATGGAGGCGATTTCATCCTCCATTTGAATGAATTTTCCGCCTTTTTGGGGTAGGCGCAGAGCCAAAAGTTCAGCGATTTCGGTTGAGGGCGTAATGGGATAACCGGCATAAAAATCCAGTCCCGCATACAAAGCAGCTTCAACACAGACTTCATTACCTTGTAGAAAGAGGATTTTTTTATCTTTTTTCATAATTAAGCCTTATAAGCAGATTTTTTATTCATTCAGAATAGAATTATTGAATGACTTCAATAGCCAAATCCGGACAGCGTTGTTCACAAAGTCCGCAATAAATACATTGATCCGGATTCTTGACCACGGCTTTTTCATGTTCATTCACTTCCAAAACATTTTTGGGGCAAAAAGCAACACAAATTCCACATCCCTTGCATAACTCGCGGTTGATCTCAATCCGTTTGGTATTTTTATCCGACGTTTTTTCAGAATCATTATTCATATATTGACCTATTTAAAAATAATTTTACTAACTTAAATAAATATAACTTATGTCAAAAATTATAGTGGTTAAACCATTATAATATTTCGAAACGGAATAGGTTTTTAGTCGATCAGTCCTGATCTGTCAAGTGAGTTTCTTGCAAAATTTTTAATAGATCAAAAAACTCAGACAATAATACGCAACTATTATTCCCAGTTTACAGGCATACTCAAGAGATAAAAGCCTTTTCAGGCTTATCAACCTGGTGTTTACCTATAAGTGCGGTTATCTGCTTTTTTAAATATAATAAATTTCTTGATCGAGGACTCTGATCCAATTTTCAAGCAACAGATTGATGGTCTCTTTATTTTTATCCGTGTTGAGGATCAGCACAGGGCTTTGACCTCTTGTCAGGCAAGGGTAGAGATAGTTGATATGAATTCCGGACGCTTTAATCGGTTTTAGGATGGCATTCAGAGCTCCCGGATGATTGGGTAGCACACAAGCGATTGCTTCGCTGCTTTTGAGCTTATACCCGGCGGTGTTGAGAATATTTAGGGTTTTTTCAAGGTCATTGGTTATCAAATGCAATGGGCCGTCATTTTCAGAGGAGAGATAAAAACCAAGAAGTTGAATGCCTGCGGCATCTAATAATTGCATTATGGCGCATAATGGGTCGGGATCATTTTTAACCGCAAGTACAATTTCTTGAACCGTTTGCATGCTTTTAGACTCCTTTTAGGGCAAATTCGGCGCCCCGGCTAAGGCCTTTTTGATTCAATTCCATGATATGAGCTTTTTTAGTTCCGGTTATTTCGGCCAAACCGGTCATCAAGGCCTGCAAACTCATCAAGCCGGTTTTGGCTACAAAAGCGCCGAGCATAATCATATTGATGGTGCGATCACTGCCCAGTTCCCGGGCGATGTCGTTAGCCGGTATACCGATTACTTCCACTTCGGAACGGGATGGCAAGACATCAATCAAATTGGAATTCATAAACAGAATACCCTTGCGTTTAATCACTCCTTGATATTTGCTTAAAGACGGTTTGTTCATAATTACGGCATAATCGGGAGCCGAAGCCACCGGTGAAAAAATTTCTTCGTCGGACACAACCACCGTGCAATTGGCGGTTCCGCCGCGTACTTCCGCTCCGTAAGCAGGCAGGTACGTTACGTTTTTTCCGTCGCGCATAGCGGAAAGGGCCGTGACAAAACCCATCATCAGTACCCCTTGTCCGCCGAATCCGGCAAAAATTGTTTCCCTGATCATATTGGTTTTATTCCTGCGACTTTTCAAATGAGTGCAGAGCGGATCTGCGTTGGTCGATTTCATCCTTGAGTACTTTTAAAGGGAAGATCTTGGTCATCTCTTCTTCAACCCATTTACAGGCCTCTATGGGTTGTAGTTTCCAGTTGGTGGGGCAGGGGGAAAGAATTTCCACCAAGGAAAAACCCAAGTTCTCCAATTGAACCTGAAAAGCCTTCTTTATTGCCTTTTTGGTGCGCTGGATGTTCTTGACCGAATTCACGGCCGTGCGTTCAATATAGGTGCTGCCTTGAGTGATGGCGAGCATCTGGCTCAAATCCAGGGGAGCGCCATCCCGGGTTGATTTTCGGCCGCCGGGAGTGGTAGTGGAGTCCTGGCCTATGAGCGTGGTGGGCGCCATCTGGCCGCCGGTCATGCCGTAAACACCGTTGTTGACGAAAATAACCGTGACATTTTCGCCCCGGTTGGCGGCATGAATGGTCTCAGCCGTACCAATGGCGGCAATGTCGCCGTCTCCTTGATAAGTGAATATGACGCGGTCCGGTAGCACCCTCTTAATGCCCGTGGCTACGGCAGCCGCCCGGCCATGGGCCGCTTCGCCCATGTCCACATCCAGGTAGTTGTAGGCCAACACGGCACACCCGGCCGGCGGTACGCCGATCACGCGTTCGCCGATATCCAGTTCTTCAATCACTTCCGCTACCAGGCGGTGAATAATACTGTGGCCGCAGCCGGGGCAATAATGAAATACTGCTTGTTTAAGATATTTCGGTCGCTTGAAAACGTTCTTTACCATGGTCTATTCCTTATCGAGCCGGCGCTGGTAGTAAAGGGTGCCGGCTACCTTGGTGATTTCATCCGGAGTGGAAACGACCCCTCCGGGGCGGCCGTAAAAATGAATTTGGTCTCTTTTGCGGAGAGACAGTTGCACGTCTTCCAGCATTTGGCCGGTGCTCATCTCAAAAACAAGGAACTCTTTGCCGGCCTGTTCCAAATCGCTTAAAATCTGTTTTGGAAACGGCCAAAGGGTGATGGGCCGGCACAGTCCGATTTTGAGGCCTTGTTCGCGGGCTTTTTTGATCGCGCCCTTAGCAATGCGGGCGGCAGTCCCATAGGCAATCAACACCAAACGGGCATCTTCGACCCGGTAGGTTTCGGCTGCAGGAATTTTATCGGAAATGGCCTGATATTTGCGGGCCAGTTTCCAGTTAAGTTCTTCTTCAAGGACCGGGTCCAGAAGCAGGGATTTGATGATCCGGCTCGGTCGATTCCGGGCGCCGTCCAGGATCCAGTTTTTGGGGGGTAAGTCGTTCAGATTTATCGGTTCCGGCAATTCCACCGGTTCCATCATTTGGCCGAGCATGCCGTCCGCCAGCAGCATAACCGGAGTGCGATAGAAATCGGCATAACTGAAGGCCTTTTGGGTCAGGTCCACGATTTCCTGACCGGTGGCCGGAGCCAGAACAATCGTACGGTAATCACCATGACCGCCACCCCGCGTAGCTTGGAAATAATCGCTTTGCGAAGGGGCGATATTGCCCAATCCGGGGCCTCCGCGCATGGTGTTGACGATGACCGCCGGTAATTCCTGGGCAGCCAGGTATGAGATGCCTTCCTGTTTTAAACTGATTCCCGGACTGGATGAACTGGTCATGGCGCGGCTGCCGGCCATAGCTGCACCGATCACCATATTAATGGCAGCCAGTTCACTTTCAGCCTGAATAAAAGTACCGTGTTCGGTCTTGTCCATTACCGAAGCCATATATTCGGTGAGCTCATTCTGGGGCGTGATCGGGTAGCCGGCATAGAAACGGCATCCCGCCCGAACCGCAGTTTCAGCGATAACATGACTGCCGCGCATTAACACTTTATTATTCTTCACGAAAAACCTCGATGGCCAAGTCCGGACATATAATTCCGCATCGGATACAAGCTTGACAAGTTTTACCATCCTGACTTTGACCCAAAAATTCGGCCGGATAATAACCTTTTTGGTTCAATGTGCCGGACGTCCCTATCACCTGATTCATGCAAACCGCAATACAAAGATAGCAGCCCTTGCATAATTCAGGGTTAATGACGATTTTACCTTTGGATGATTTTTCATTCATTTGCGATTACAGCTCAATATATATTAAAAATTCAATAAACTTATAATGAAATAGTAACTGAGCTTATATTAAGAAAAATAGGATTTTGTCAATCGGTTTTATTCATCTTCGCTGTTCCAGCGAAGTTTAGGGCGAGAAAATAAAGAGTCAGCTTAACAGCGTAGAGGTCTGTCAGGAGAAAAGGGTGCTGGGCTACGGCATCATTTCAATTCCCCTTTGCTGATAGTATGAAGTTTATTATTAAAGGAAAAGAGATTGCAAATAAGGGCAAGCTTATTTAGAATGAAACACGATTTATAGCCTATTATCCTAAGCCTTTAAGATGGACAACATGAAATACATGAAACCGGGTCAATTTAACCCGTATCAACTCAGGCTGGTAGCCTGGGAAATAACCAGGACCTGCAATTTGAATTGCATTCATTGCCGGGCGGCGGCCGGCCGGGGACCCTATTCCGGAGAATTGAATACGGATCAGAGCCTGAACCTTCTCGATCAGATCGCTAACACCGGCAAACCGATTGTCATTCTCACCGGCGGAGAACCTTTATTGCGACACGATATTTTTGAAATTGCTTCCTATGGTACGCGACTCGGCTTGCGCATGGTCCTGGCAACCAACGGCACGCTTTTAACGCCGGAGAAGGTTAACCGGATAAAATATGCCGGCATTCAAAGAGTCAGTATTTCCTTGGACGGTGCTACTCCCGAAGAACATGACCCATTCCGAAAAGTGCCCGGCGCTTTTCAAAAAGCCGTTAGGGGTGTTGAGCTTTTAAAAGCCGCCGGCATCCCTTTTCAGATCAACACCACCATCACCCGTCAAAATGCCGAAAAAATTCAAAAAATTCTGGAAATGGTAATCGCTTTAGAAGCAGTAGCCCATCATATCTTTCTCCTGGTTCCCACCGGTCGTGCCAAAGAAATGCGCGATCAGGAGATCCATGCGCAGGAATATGAAAAACTGTTACATTGGTTTTACGAAAAATCAAGAGGAATTCCCATTCATCTGAAAGTAACCTGCGCTCCTCATTATTATCGCGTCCTGCGCCAAGAAGCGCACCGGAAAGGCGAAGAAGTTAATTTAGATGCTTATGGACTGGATGCCGTTACGCGCGGATGTTTAGGCGGAACCGGGTTTGCTTTTATCGCTTATCATGGGCAGGTCCAACCTTGCGGATACTTGGAACTGGATTGCGGTAATGTCAAAAATGAAACATTTACGGCCGTCTGGAACAACTCGGAAGTATTTCAGCAATTACGGAATCCTAATCTTTATCAAGGCAAGTGCGGGCGCTGTGAATACTTAAAAGTTTGCGGCGGCTGCCGGGCTCGGGCGTTTGAAAAGACCGGTAACTATCTGGCCGAAGAACCTTTATGTGTTTATCAACCGGGTTAAAAAACATGGACGAAATGGACCGTTTGATTTTAAACCGCATTCAATCCGATTTTCCTATTGCTTCCAGGCCTTTTTTTGAGCTGTCCGAAGCTCTGCGGCTTTCCGAGGATGAAATATTGGAAAGAACGCGAAGGTTAAAAGCAGAAGGGGTCATCCGGCGTATCGGAGCCAGTCTGGATTCACGCCGATTGCAATTTACAAGTACCTTATGCGCGGCGATGGTACCGGAAGAAAAAATAGAGGATTTTGCGACCGAGGTCAGCCGTTATCCGGGTGTGACGCATAATTATTTGAGAAAAAACAAATATAACGTGTGGTTTACCGTTATTGCAGCCGATAGGGACGAAATCGAAAAGATCCTCGAAAGCATCAGCAACCGAACCGGGATAAAAAATATATTAAATCTTCCCGCTTTCCGGTCGTTTAAAGTCAAAGTTCATTTTGAATTTTGACTTTACTCCTCGTATTTGGCTTTTATTTTCTGCAGTTCCTCCTCGGACATTCTTCCGATGGAAACCAGATATTCTCCCAAGCGGGCTTCTCTAAGATTTTTGCTTGCTAAGATCGATTGAATCGATCTGGCTTTGGAAATATTGACGATGGTTTCTTCCAAAGTCAGACTTTTCTTTTTAAGTTTATAAGAAGGTTTCCAGGAATCAAAAAAGATAAAATGATAACTTAAAACAAAATATAAAGCAGCTCCTAGAAAAAGAAAGAGAACAAATTTTGTTGTCCGATTCATATCAAAACCCGAGGTGCTAAATAAT
>Ga0315273_10011403_pt1 | contig 11370 bp, 9 predicted proteins | sample YL17G02_0_MG_FD_205753 | JGI IMG/M metagenome (GOLD analysis project Ga0315273, IMG submission 205753) | Sediment microbial communities from Yellowstone Lake, YNP, Wyoming, USA - YL17G02_0 | ecosystem: Environmental > Aquatic > Freshwater > Lake > Sediment | place: USA: Wyoming | collected...
CTTTCTCTTCAACCAGCCGGCGTTTCTCCGCCTCAGCCGCCTCTATTATTGCCGTCTTTTCAACGAGTGTGGCGCTGGTCTGCTCAAGCTCCTTGCTGAGCTTTATCTGCTCGGCCTTTAACTGCTTGACATCTTCCTGGGCGGTGCTGAGCAACTGCGTCTGCTTTTCAGTGGTCGCCTGGAAGTCCTTGGTGATGCTTGCCCAGCCGTTGACCCTTTCAAGAAGCTCGGCCTTTTCTCTTTCGACGGTGTTAATCTTCGCCTGCAGGTCGTCGGCCTTAGTTTTCAGTGTTGAAAGCTGGCCGTTCAGCGACTTCTCAAGGTCGTCTTTTTGCTGAATCTTTTCCTTTAGCTGATTGTTCAAGCTGTCCTTGTCTTTTTCAAGTGAGTCGCGCTCCGAATTAAGCGAGGCGTATTTTTGCCTGTAGTTGTCCGCGTTGGCGACGTATGTCACCACGATGCCGCACAGAAAAATTGCGGATATAGTCAATAGGACTATGAGTATCTTAGTAAGATTGCTCAAGATTAGCTCCTTTCACCAGTTTTACTAAATTCCAATGTAGAGGGGATTATACCCTGCCACCCGATGTCTTATCAACACCCTTATTTTACGATTTTAGCACGTTTAGGTCAAGTTAATTTTGGTAAAATAGGGTATTTCACGGCCATGCCCTATTTTTACCGTCCTATATTACTGTCAGAGGCGCATTGGAAAACGGCCTTAGCCGCCGCAAGTCGGGCAAACTGGAATTCGCTTTTTAGCAATTCCGGGAGGAACTTTTTAAGGGTTGGCGTCCTGATTTGGCCTATTGCCAGGGCCGCCAGCGTCTGGATGCGGGCCTTTGCCTCCTGGTCCTGTGCGTTGGCTGTATCCTTTGTGAGGGCATCGATGACGACCTTTTCGCCCGCTATATCGCCCAGGTTGCCTAATTGTTCTGCCGCCACAAGACGTACCTCCGTCAGGTCGTCTTTGAGCATTGTCGAAAGGGAGTCCCTTGCCTGGGTCGTTCCCAGCGCTCCCATTGCCCGGATGCCGCAAACCCGGTCATCGGCGTATGCGCTTATCAGCATCGCCCAAATCTTTTGATAGATTTTCTCGTCGCCCAGCCGGGCGATGGCCTCAATCGAGTTTAATATGACCTTTTCATCGGAGGTTTCATCTCTCATGGTTTGGTAGAGCAGGGGCAGCGCTCGCTTGGGCGATTCGCCTGATTTGCCTATCAGGAAGGCGGCGTTTGCCCTGGCGCTTTGGTCCTGACTTTTTAAGGATGCGTGTATAATCGCAAGCCCGCTTGCAGCGCCAAGCTTATAAGCAGCATAGGCGGCGGCGATTTTGGCGTTTTCATTATCGTCTTTGAGTAATTGGGTGATGTCGTCCCGTGCCTGCGAGTAGCCGGTGTCGCCTATCGCGACGGCGGCCGCAAACCTCACCGGCACAAACTCGTCCTTGAGCAGTTGCTGTGTTTCCGGCATAAACTTGCGTGCCCGGCTTATCGGAATGGCGGCAACTATCTCGATGGCGTTGGCTCTGACGTGCGGGTTGCTGTTGGCAAGGGCCTGCTGAATTATCTGTGTGGCCTGAATTTCGAGTTCGTTGCTTATGGGATTGCCGGCTGTAACGTTGCCCGATTGCTGTTTTCCGGAACCTGTTTCACAGCCGCAAAAAGCAATCAGCGAAAGTATAACACAGGTGAAAACGGCCCTATTTTTTGCCGTGTGTTTCGTTGCCATTTATTTTGCTCCCTTTTTCGCCTTTGGTCCGTCGTTTCAGGAAGAATCGCTCAGCAATTTGCGCTATTATGATTACAACTACACTCAACTGACAAGCAAAATCCAGCCACTGGCCGTGTTTACTGAAAAAGGTGGTTCTTGCGTCGATGGGCACGGTATCGGCGAACCAGCCCGTAACACCCTGACGGTCAAAGGCCTTTTGCGGCAGATTTCCCGCCGCATAGCCGTCCTTAATCCGGCCAAGTGTGTCAACCATGCAACTGATTCCCGTGTTGACGCTTCGCATCACCGCTAATCTGTTCTCCACCGCCCGAAACGCGCAAATCACCGCGTGTTGTGAAAGCTCGGTGGCGGGCAGGACTTTGCCGTTTTCGAATCGGACAAACCATCCGTCGTTGCTTATATTCACAAGCCAGTTGATTCGCTTGTTGCCTTTCTCATCCAGCGCAAATTTTCTCGCCATAAAAGGCACCGCGTCCTCGTAGCAAATCATCACGCTGAATGTGTATGTCCGGTTCGCATCCTGCGGCTGCATTTCAAACACTGTATATTCCGTCCCCGGGTCGATCGTATAATCAAAATCGTAAGGCGACATCGTCAGGAACAGCTTGTGAATCAGCGGGATATTGGAAAAAGGCAGCATCTCGCCGAACGGCACGAGATATATTTTGGAGTATTTTTGAGGCGCCTGGCTGCCGTCGGACTTATACAAAAAAGCGGAGTTAAACTTTTGCGCCAGCCGAATATCATTTGCGTCGTATCTCGGCGTTCCGTCGTATGCGCCGACAAGGACATACGCGCCCTTTTTCGCGTGTTCGCTGATGGTTGCGTCGAAAAGTTTATACGAATGGTCATCAATTAAGAGGCGCAAGACCTGCTGGTTCAGTATCGCCTGCACCATTGTCTCGGGCCACACTACAAGTTTAGCCCCGGCAGAAATACACTGGTTGCTTTGCTCCAGCAGCTCATCGAAAATCTGCTCCTCCGCGGCAAACGACTTCTTGACGGCTATTGGTATATTCGTCTGAACCGCCGCAATCATCGGTCCCGGCGTGACGAACTTATCCGACTGGCTTATTCGCCATTGGCCATATCCCAATGTGCCGACCAGAATTATTGTCGCAATTATCAAGTTGCGAACAACAAGCCAGGGCCGACGAACTAATAACATTTCCGCGACTAAGCCGTTGACCATCGCCACCACAAATGATACGCCTGCCGCGCCGAATATGTCTGCTATCTGGATTAAAGTGGTGTTGGTGAATTGACTGTGAGCGAGATAGTTCCAGTAAAAGCCGCCTAAGAAAAGCCCCTGCATTTGCTCGATGCCAACAATCAGAACAGGTACAGCGATAAAAAGTGGTATTCGTTTTGTTCGGCACCATCGCAGGGACAATGCCAGTACAGGCCAGAGAAGGGCGGTATAAAGGCAAAACGCTATCCAGCCCACGACCGTTACAAAGCTCATCCAGTATATATTGCCGAGCCAGTAAATAAATCCGGCAATATAGGCAATCAGATAGAAAAAGGTGTCAGGAACCTTTTTCTTTATCTCATTTTTTTTCTCTGCGGACTCTGCGTTCTCCGCGGTGAATGTTTTGGGTAAACAGGCAAGAATAAAAGGCACATACGCCACCCACGCTAAAGGCCACCACCCAATCGGCTGCTGCGCCAACGTAAGCATCACCGCTGTCGCGGCAAACACAGTTAAAAGACGCAAAATGCCTTTAGTATTTTGAATGCTCAATCAGTTATGCCCTTCAAAGCGGTCGCTATCTCCGCGGAGATATACTGTTTTTGATTGTTCATTCGAATGGCAAACTGGCCGGTGAACAGTTCCAGAAGGTCTTTATTCGACAGTACCTGTTTTGGTGAATATCCGATGTCAGGTATAAGTCGTTTCAATTCACGTATTTCGACGATATTCAATTTATGCTCTTTTTCAATGCCCGCGCGAGTATCGAGTTGTGCGAGCCGCTGGTTTGCTTTTTTGGCGTAATCCGCGGAAATTTCGATACCGACGTAGTTTCTCCGCAGTTTGCTTGCCGCCGCCGCTGTTGTCCCTGAGCCGACGAACGGGTCAAGGACGCAGTCGCCGGCATTCGAGCTTGCCGCGACTATTCTCATAAGCAACTGCTCAGGCATCTGGCAGGGGTGCCAGCCGGTGCGCTCCTTGAATGTCCCGCACACGCGAGAATCCTCCCATACGTCGTCGGGTATCTTGCCCGCGGGGTTGGCTCGCTTGTCCGCGTAAATCAACTGCCGGTCGGATGGAACTCGCACCGCAAAATCGTTGAAGGTGAAGTTTTTCGGGTCGTTGACAAAATAAAATATGTGCGTGTGCGAGCGTGCGAATTTATCTTTTGTCTGCTGGCCAAAGGTGTAGTGCCAGATTATCCAGTTGCGCATAAAAAGCCCGATTTCGTCGGCGATTATTTTTACGTTCGCTGCGTAATCGTCGCCTATGGCAATATAAAACGAGCCGGTTGGCTTCAGGACTTTTTTGCAGGCAGTCATCCAGTCCTTTGTCCAGCCGGTGTATTTGTCGCTTGCGACCTCGTCGTGATACTTGTCATATTTGTACCCGATGTTAAAGGGCGGGTCGGCAAATATCAAATCCGCAAACGGCTGGTCGATTTTGCCCAGCGTCTCAATACAGTCGCCGCAGATGATACTGTTCAGTAAATTTTTCATACCGGCACATTTTAAGCTTAAAGCTTAAAACTAAAAACTAAAAACTTATGACATTATCGGCCTTGCCCGGGGAATTGTGAAGTAAGGCCGGGAAAAACGTGAAAAAACGTCGTGAGAATTTGGCATTGGCCGTTTGATTTATACTTTATATAAAGGGGACGATATGTTTCGCAGCAACGCAAAGCACAAGATTTTATCCGCCATATTTGAGGCAGGTCATAACTCAAAACGGATGGGCGGGATGACGCTGGTGGAGGTGATGATCGCCGTTGCGGTTGTCATCATCGCCGCATTAGGCACGCTGTGTTATGAGTATCTTTGCATTGACCACGTCCGAATCGCAAGGGCGGAGTTGACTGCGACCCGCATCGCCCAGCTTCTCCTCGAGGACTGGAAAAGCGATGGCGGCTCCCTCGATTACAATCCCGAAGACCTCCATATGGGTTTTTCGCTGCCTGATGACCTGCCCTCGAATTGCGTTACGGTCGTTGATGGTCTGCCTCTGCACATCAGTATGACTCATTCCGAAGTAGACATCGACCCTTTCACGGGCACCAAGCTCAGCGAGATAAGCGTTGTTGTCAGCTGGAAAAGGCATTTCGGGAACGGCGCACCAGCCGATGATGACCCGCGAGTAGCTCTTACAACTTATGTCAGACGGGACCAGTGAGACAACAAACTATGAACAACGAACTACAGACAACTAACTACGAACGGAAGATGAGAACCGGCTTTACCCTCATCGAGCTTGTCATCGCGATGTCGGCTGCGCTGATTGTTGTTCTCGTAGTTGGCACGCTCCTTGTCAGCGGCCAGCGAAGCTGGGCGCGGGCCTTCAGTTACGCTTACGCCAAACCCCAGCTTGACGCCATTGGGAGCACTATAACGTTCGGTTCCTTCGGCAGAAAAGCCAACAAGATGGATTACAAGCTTTATAAAATAGTTGGCAACAAGTTTGTGGTTGCTGTGCCGCTGGTTAACCCGGAGGAAGTCGTAACCGGGGAGGCAGTGGAGTTTCATTACTGGGACACGGACCTTGACGCTGATATTATGAAGACATCTATAAAAGGCACCGCGTATGCGCTTTTCTATCTCGATGGCGACAAACTTATGCTCGACACGGGGCCGTTGCCGCCCGGCGGAGTTGACGCTGCCGGCCACCGCCTTGCGGGCGAAAATGTCAATACCAGTACGCTTGCCGAAAACGTCACCGACCTTGAGTTCAGCCACACCACTCGAAACATCGAGGGCGACGGAAAAGGATGCATGCGTATAAATATGACTATCGCAGGAGCCGACGGCAGCACGCCCACCACCGTTACCGCGGCCACCCTGATGCGAAACACCTGGCCCTGATACCTAATTTAGAATTGAGAATTTGGAAATTTAGAATGAAATACACAAACAAATCAAATGCTATTGCCGGAGGACGTTTCTGTGTTCCGCATTCTGCATTCTGCATTCGCCGGACGCGGAATGGTTTTATCCTTCCTTTTATAATCGTGGCTGTCCTCATATTGGCGATTCTGGCGACGGGCCTCATAATGGTCGGATACGGTGTTCGTATGCAGGCCGTCAGGGCCAAATGCCAAACCGCCGCCTTGCTCGCCGCGGAGGCCGGCTACGAACAGGGAATCTTCTGGATGAGCGAGCAGCCCGATATCCTCGGCGCACTTCAGAATGCCCATTCCGGCGCGTCGGGGACCATCGACTTCGAGAGCGGCGATTGCAGTTATCAGGTTGACTTCGATGATTACATCGGCGCAAGACCCGTCTTCAGGATTACCTCAACCGGGACAAGCGGAATCGTTAAGCGAGTCGTGGATGTCCAGGTCGTCCAGGAGGTAACCGGCTGGGTTATGGGTAAGTGCCGTATTCCCACAGGGCCGACTTCCACCGGTCCTGTCAATTTTGCCAACGGCGAGATACTCGATATCCCGATTCACATCAATAATCTCAAAGATAGCCCCGACGAGCGAGACATATATATAGTTGGCAGCCCGGCATTCATGCAGAAAGTCGAAATGGGCGAACCGAGGAACACCTCCGGCGGCGCGGATAAATACGCTTCCGTAATGGGGCTTTTCAAGGACGGAATTTATTTTGACCAGCCCAACGTGCGAATCACCAGTGCCGCCGCCGTCCAGAGCAAGGTCAATCGTTTCCGCGACAGCACTAATGTGCTCTTCAGGTTCGCACCCGTCGGCACCGCCAATATCGGCACCGCTGCCACGAGACGCAACGCCGTTCAGCTCGAATTCTATATTGACACCAGCAGCGGCAGCGAGGTTGGAATGGTGAAAATCACCAATAACTGCACAGTTAAAACTTCTCCGGGCAACACCTATGACTATAATATGATTTCCAGCGAGGGCGCAGGTATTTATCAGAAATACGGCATCTACGCCTATCACTATGCGCCGGACGCGCCTTTGCTTGTTTACCCGATTACGGCTACTTACGTCACGCAGCATTTCGGCAGCAAAGAGAGCGACCCCGGCGGCCAAATCTTCGTTAACGGCGACGTCATAATCGGCGGCGACAGAACGAATCCTGACCCCAATATGATAGTAAAGGGTAAAATGACGGTTGTCGCCACGGGCAATATCTGGATAGCCGACGCCATAACAGTTCACGGCGCAAGAGACCCAGCGACGGCTTTGCCCGCCGAGGGCAACCCCAACGTACTCGGTCTTATCGCACAGGGAGTTGTCAAGATTGTGGACCCGGGCCTGTCGAATAACTCAGTCGTTGGTTATCCTGAGGCCAATGGCGTTCCGGACCGCATTTATCCTTCTGACCCCGCTAAAAAGCATTACTATAAGCCGGTCGCCAACGCGGATGGTGCCGTGGTGAACAACCGCAAACTGCCTCATAATATGGTTGTTGAAGCCGCCGTTACCGTCGGAGGAGGCGGATGGGGCGCGGAAAACGTCAATAGTAACAGCAGCGGCAGAAAAACAACGGGCCCCGGCAATAATGATTTCCTCGTTTTAAGGGGTTCGCTTTCAGAGTGCGTCAGGGGTATTGTCGGCCAGGTCAACTCCAACGGGTATCTCAAAAAGTATTATCTTGATAAGCGATTGCTTGAAGGAATTCTCCCCGGCGATATATGGTTCGGCGGCAAATATGTCCCCGCTCCCGCCGGCTGGCACGATTATAAACCCGAAGAGTAATCAAAACCTGAAATTCTTAATTGGTGCGAAGCATGCCCCGAAATCCTTTGTCGGGGGTTTTAAGCAGGGGGTGCGATTCTTCTTTGTAGGTAGCCGTAGGGCGGGGCTTGCCTGCCCTCGAAAGTCGTTGTCGGGGGCCCCGCCGAATCGAACTAACGACCGCTTAGTTGAACGCTATCCCGGAAAGTTTAACCTCGTCCTTCGACCTCGCTCAGGACACATGGGTTTCTTCAGGGAAGTTTAAGCGGGCGAAAGCCCCGTGATACTGCTTCGCCGCCTCGTCGTAAACTCTCGCCGCATCCTCCTCTCTGTCAAAGTTGCCGAGGAATATGCTTTTCCCATGAATCTTGATTCTGCTTGCCCATTTACCCCTCCTGCGATGAAAACAAACGCCCTTGTATTGTGATGAGCACCCCTTTTTCTTTTGTCTGTTGCACGAATTCTCCGTCGGCGTCGCCAAACGAAGGTTCGTCCTCCGATTATCAAGATTATCGCCGTTCCTGTGGTCAACTAATATGCCTCGTGGTGCATTCATAATTTCCCTGTGCATACTCATTATCATTATCTCATCTGGCTCGATCTTGACGCCCCTGATAGCGTAAAATTTCCCGTCTCGCCCGCCGATGCTCCATTTCAAATTGCCAAACAGGTAATAATCTCTCTTGTCGAGAATCGTCCATTCACCTTCGCCTAAATATATCCGCCGAAACTCATACCCGTATTTGCGCCTGCGATAAACCATCATCGGCCACGCAAAAATAATGTCCAACCAGTTTGGAACTTTGATTGTGATACTTGCCATAACATTCTCCTCGCTTGCCACGGCGTAGCCCTTAGGCGAAGCCGGGCCCCCAACTCAACACTAAACACTCAAAACCAAAAACTATGGAGAGGCCCCCGAGGTCCCTCTACCCTATGGCGCGAACTTGCGCGCTTTTGACGAAAATTCCGATTTTCGAGACCCCTCGAAATGCACTTAAGTCGTTATGGGATAAAGAGTAAAAAAAATTTTAAGAATTTTGGTTTTGGCCAAAAAACACTTGCGCGCTTTCGGCGAACAAATGTATGAAACGTTTGTATCATACAACTGTTTTATACAACCGTTTGGGTCCAGAATTTAAGCCGTTGTGTTGACAGTGGTTACGGCAATATTGACCACAAAAAAAGAATGCTTTTTAAGCCGCAAAAAGGCACGAAAAACGCACAAAAATGGGTTTACATCGTTTTTTAATGTACCCATCTTCCCGTTTTTTATACCAAAAATTTGCGCCTGAGTAAACAGATTCGAACCCGCCACAGGCGGGGCTGAATGGAAATATGCTTGGTTTTCCAGAATTATCTTATGCTGTACAATTTAGAATGAATTACATTGGCTTTCAAGCCATACTTTTTAGAAACACTTTTAATCGTTTCATAAACCCAAGATGGAGCCTTCGGGTTAACATAAACATTTTCGATTAACGTATTGATATCTATTTTCACACGTTCCGTGGTCGACAATCCCAATTTTTCCGATTCTAACACAAAAATACGCACCTCTTGTTCGTGCTGAAAACTTTTCCTTTTATTGGTTATCATTTCTATTTGCGCCGATGTTACAATTGACAATGACGATTCAATTTTGCGTACAATATCAGTTACGTTTTCATAATTTACTTTTCCTAGATATATTCCCCTATCTGCTTTTTCTATAACTTGTATTAATCTGCCTATTGAAGATTGTATTGCAATCCCCTCATCACTTTTCATATATATTTTCCATAATGCTGCCGATTCCTCTTCGTTAAGATGCCAGCAGTTTATGTGAATATTGCCCCGCATAAAAATATCATGAAATGTTTTTAGTATGAAGGTCGGAAGGTTGTTCTCTCTAAAATATGCGGAAATACTTGTATCATATGGGTCATCAAACTGGTTTGGATTACTAAAATGCAATTCACCGGTAATTAATAAATCAAGATACTTCGTTAAGTCGATATATCGCCATATTTTTTGACAACTATCTGGAATTGATAATAGTTTATGTTTCAACAACATCGATGCTTTCTTTTCCTTGAAACAATAAATAAGTTAAATCTTTTCAGTTAGTTTGCGACGTTGATTCGTAGTTTAACAGGATTAGCTATTTTTACCAGTGGACACTTGCAAATTATTGGGCAGGGCTTAAACTAATGGCCTATGGGAAAGAAACCTAAATCCGATTCTAAGAAAGCGCCGACAAGCGGTAAACCTTCGTCGCTTGTCGATACACGCGTCATTTATTGTGGCGATAACCTCGAACAGCTCAAAAAACTCCCCAATGAATGCGTTGACCTGATTTATATCGACCCGCCCTTTAACTCAAACCGCAACTATGAGGTCTTCTGGGGCGAGACAAAGGAAAAACGCGCCTTCGATGACCGCCACGCCTCAACGCAGGCCTATATCGATTTTATGCGTCCCCGCTGCGTCGAATTGCACCGCGTCCTCAAGAAAACCGGCTCTTTCTACTACCACTGCGACTGGCATGCCTCGCACTACGTCAAAATTATGCTCGACCAGATTTTCGGAGAGAACCAATTCATAAACGAGATCATCTGGAAGCGACAATCTGCCCATAGTGACGCTAAACAAGGTTCAAAGCATCTTGGCCGTGTCCACGACACCATCTTCTTTTATGTAAAGAGTGATGACTACCAGTTTACACACTTGTATAAATCTTATGATCAAGAATATCTCGATAAGTTCTATAAGTACATCGAAGAGGGCACGGGTCGTCGATATTCTCTTGGAGATATAACCGCCCCCGGTGGTGCGGCCCCGTCAAAAGGTAATCCATGCTACGAATTTCTTGGCGTGACACGCTACTGGCGATTTAGTAAACAGGAAATGGAACGTCTTTATAAAGAAGGTCAAATTGTTCAAGCAAAACTTGGAGCAGTTCCACGCCAGAAACGTTATCTTGATGAAGGCAAAGGGGTTCCGATTGGAACCGTATGGGATGATATTGGCCCAATTCAATCTGTATCAGACGAATCCCTCGGATACCCTACACAGAAACCTCTTAAGTTATTGGAACGAATTCTTGAGATGTCCAGCAATCCCAATGATATTGTCCTTGATGCCTTTTGCGGCTGTGGGACGGCGTTAGTCGCTGCCGAAAATCTTGGTCGCCAGTGGATTGGTATCGACGTTTCACCGACCGCCTGCCGTGTTATGGCAAAACGTCTGCGTGATGTCTGCAAAATGAAAGAGGATGAAACACTCTGGCGAATTGGTCGCGGCTTTGTCGTTCGAGACCTGCCTTGGAGCATCGAGAAGCTCCGCGAGCTTCCCCCGTTCGAGTTTGAGAACTGGGCCGTTATTGCTCTGGGCGGCAGGCCCAATGTCGCCAAGGTCGGCGATATGGGTATCGACGGGCGTATCTATCCGGTGTCGGCCACGCCGAAAAAGGACAAGGGCGAGCTTGGCTTTATGGATGTTTGGTATCCCATTCAGGTCAAGCAGAAGGACAAAGTCGGCAGACCGGATATCGACAACTTTGAGGCGGTAATGGCCAGAGAAGACCGCACACAGGGCTTCTTCGTTTCTTTTGATTACTCATCGGATGCGATGCACGAAATAGAAGCGTTCTTCAAAAAGACTGGCAAAATCATCCGTGCTATTACCGTCAAAGACATCCTCGACGAGCTAATCGCCTACAAACTGGCCTAAAACAGTGTTACCTGTCCTGAGCGAAGTCGAAGGAATCTGTGTTAATCAGTGTCTAAAAAACCTATGCCAAAAACTC
>Ga0315273_10011404_pt1 | contig 11369 bp, 8 predicted proteins | sample YL17G02_0_MG_FD_205753 | JGI IMG/M metagenome (GOLD analysis project Ga0315273, IMG submission 205753) | Sediment microbial communities from Yellowstone Lake, YNP, Wyoming, USA - YL17G02_0 | ecosystem: Environmental > Aquatic > Freshwater > Lake > Sediment | place: USA: Wyoming | collected...
CGCCCCCACCTCCACCCGCTCGGTGGAGAGCCTGTCCACACCCGCGCGACGGTGCTCCACGGCCGCGCCGCGCTCGGCCGCGCTCGGCCGTCCACGGTGTCCACGCCATGATGAATACGGTGATGATGTTCGTGCGAAGATGAAGACCACCACGAATCCACCGGTGGGCCCCGGCTCGACGTCCCCATCGGCCCCTCCAGCCCACTCACCCGGAGTGACACGTCCGTGAACCTGTCGGTCATCCAGGAGAACCTTGCCCGCGGCCTCTCGGTCGTCAGCCACGCCGTGTCCCCTCGAAGCACGCTGCCGGTGCTCGCCAACGTTCTCCTCCGCACCGAGGACGCCGGGCTGAAGCTGACGGCGACGAACCTCGAGATCGGGATCACCTACTGGGTCCCCGGCAAGATCGAGACCGACGGAGCGATCACGGTCCCGGCCCGGCTCCTCACGGAAATCGTCAACTCGCTCCCAAACGAGCGGATCGACCTGGAGCTCCGCGACGGTGATCGACTGCACCTCCGCTGCGGCCGCTTCGAGACCCACCTCCGCGGGATCGCCGCCGACGAGTTCCCGGCGATTCCGGCGGCCGGCGAGCGTCCCACGACCCGGGTCAGCCAGAAGGTGCTGCGGCGCGCCCTGGCCGAGGTGGCCTTCGCCGCCGCGAGCGACGAGGCCCGGCCCATCCTGACCGGTGTGCTCACGCGCTTCGAGGGCGACCGGATCACGCTCGCCGCCGCCGACAACTACCGGATCGCGATCACGACGATCCCGGGGCTCGACGCCGTCGAGGAGACGAGTGTGGTCGTCCCTGCCCGCTCGTACACGGAGCTGGCTCGCGTGCTCTCCGAAACGGACGACCCGGTCGAGATCATCCTGTCCGCCCAGAAGAACCAGGTCCTCTTCCACGTGGAAGGCGTCGAGCTGGTCAGTCGTCTCATCGACGGCCAGTTCCCGAACTACCAGGCGGTCCTGCCGGCGACCCACGCGACCCGCGTCGAGCTGGATCGGGACGACCTTCTCAAGGCTGTCCGCCTCGCCGCCTACATCGCGAGCGCCTCGGCCAACATCGTGAAGCTCCAGGTCGCGCCCGACGGGGCCCCGCAGGTGACCGTGGGAGCGGCAGCGGACGTGGGCGACCACCAGGGCATCGTCGACGCGGTGATCGAGGGGGACGGCACCACGATCGCCTTCAATGCCCGGTACCTGGGCGACGTTCTCCAGAACGTCGATGCCGACCGCTTCTCGATCGAGCTGAACGGCCCCCTCGCCCCGGGTGTCTTCCGGCCGGCCGACGGACGTGACTACACGCACGTCGTGATGCCGGTTCGGACGACCTCCTAGGCGGATCCCAGGGGAGGCCCGGGCCCGGCGCCCCGGCACGACCCTGCTCACCTCTCTTCGCCTCGCCGGGTTCCGCGCGTACGACGCGCTCGAGGCCTCGTTCGGCCCCGGCCCCCACCTGGTCTGGGGGCCCAACGCCACGGGCAAGACAAGCCTCCTCGAGGCCATCGTCCTGCTCGCCCGAGGCACCTCGCACCGCACCGGGACCGACGCCGAGATGATCCGCTGGACGGCGCCCTTCGCCCGCGTCGACGGCCGGCGGGGCGGCGACGGCGGGGCGGCCGAGGTGGACGTGACGCTCGTGCGCGAGGGCCCGTCGGGAGGCCGGAAGCGAATCCGCATCAACGGGGTGCCGCGCCGGAGCGGGGCGCTGGCCGGGGTCCTGCGGACAGTCGTGTTCGCGCCCGAGGAGATGCTCCTCGTCGTCGGGGCCCCGAGCCTTCGCCGGGCGGCGCTCGACACTCTCGCGACGCAGCGCTTCCCGGTCTACGCCGCCGACCTCTCCAGCTACGGGCGCGCGCTGACCCAGCGCAACCACCTGCTCCGGGCGATCCGGGAGGAGCAGGCATCCCGCGACCAGCTCTCCTTCTGGGACGCGAAGCTCCTGGGCGCCGGGGCGGCCGTGCTGGACGCCCGCCACCGCCTGCTCGCCGAGCTGGCGGCCCCGCTCGCGGAGGCCCACGCGGAGATCGCGCCCGAGGAGGGCGTCCTGCGGCTGTCGTACGTCACGAACGCCCCCGCCGAAGCGGGCGAGACGCCCGGCGGGGCGCTGGCCCGCCGGCTGCGCGAAACGGCGGAGAAGGAGCTCTGGAACGGCACGACCCTGGTGGGCCCGCACCGCGACGACCTCGCCTTCGTGCTCGACGGCCGCGAGCTCTCCTCGTTCGCTTCGCGGGGCCAGCAGCGGACGGCGATCCTGGCCCTCAAGCTCGCCGAGCTGGACCTCCTCGCCACGCTCGACGGCCGGCCCCCGCTCCTCCTCCTCGACGACGTCTTCTCGGAGCTGGATCCGGCCCGCCGGGCCCACCTCGTCCGCCGGATCGCGACGCTGCCGCAGGCCTTCGTCACGACGACGACGCTCGACGACCTGGACCCCGCGCTCCGCGCTGCCGGCACGGCGTGGCGCGTGGACGGGGCGGAGCCGTCGGGCCCGGGCGCGACCGGCACGGGCGCCCGCCTCATCGAGGCGTCGCCGTGAGCCCGGCCCGCCCCTTCGACGATCCCCGCGTGCCATCGCGCCGTCCCGTTCGCCGCGTCGGCGACCTCCTCCCCGACGCCGCCCGAGAGCTCGGGCTCGCGGAACAGCTGCGCTGGGCGCTTGCGGGAATGGCATGGGACGCCGTGGTCGCCGAGCGGGTGCCCGGCGCGGCCGGCGGATCGCGGCCGCTCAGGGTCGAGGGTCAGGCGACGCTGGTCGTGGAGGTGGCCGCGCCCGTCGTCGGGCAGGAGCTGCGCATTCGCGCCGAGGAGCTCCTCGAGGCGTTCGGCCAGCGGCCGGGCGGAATCCGGGCGGAGCGCCTGCGGGTGGTGGTGACGCGGGGTATGATCCGCTCGCCCTAGGCCCGGCGAGCCGTTCGCGCACCGCTGACCCGGGCGGCCGGCGTCACGCCGGCCCCCTCTCCACCGTCGTGTGAGTCGATGGCCGTCCGATTGCAGATGAAGCTCGGCGTCGTCGCCGAGGCGGAGCGCCTGGAGGACTCCCCGGACACGGTCGCCGTCGTCGAGCCGACAATCGGGGCGACGTCGAGATCCAAGGGGAACCTCTACGTCGTCGTCTCCGGCGTGGGGCGCGCGCGACGCCTCCAGGAGGCCACCCGGCTCGTCGCGGATACGGTGCAGGGCGAGTACTACTACGACGAGTCGGCCGGGCTCATCGCCTGCCTGGAGAAGGCGATCCGGGCCGCAAACCGGAAGCTCGCCGCGAACCGTGACCACCTTGGCCTGGGGGGCGATCTCGGCGGGTCCGTCGGGCTGGGCGTCGCGGTCGTTCGCGGGAGCGAGCTCTACGTGACGACGTCGGGGCCGGTGGAGGCCTACCTGGTCCACCAGGCGCACCTGCTGACGCTCCCCAACCCCAACGCCGGCATCGGCCTGCCGGCCGACGACCTCGCGCCGCAGATCTGGCGCGGCGAGGTGGCGGCCGGCGACACGCTGGTCCTCGTGTCGCGGAACATGACCGCCACGCTCGGCACCGACGAGCTCAAGGATGCGATCAACACGCTCCACCCCCAGGCGGCGATGGAGCGGGTCCACGGGCGTTTCGCGGCCGCCGGCGGCGCCGGCAGCGACGGCGCGATCGCCATCGAGGCGGTCGAGATCTCGTCGACCAGCCGGCGCGGCCGCCTGGTGCCCGCCCGCTCGCCCGAGCCCCTGGCCGGCACCCCGGAGCGCTCGCCGATCCCACTCGCCGACACGGTCGGCGGCGGCGTGGCGGCGGTCAGCTCGGGTGCCAGCCGCGCGCGCTCGGCCGCCGGCAGCGCGGTCGGGAGCGCCATCACCGGCCTCCAGGAGCTTCTGCCGCGCCGAGGGCCCCGCTACCGCCGCGTGACCCCGGCCGCGACCCGCCGCGAATCGCAGCGGCGAGCGGCCGTCGCGGTGCTCGCCTTCGTCGCGATCGCGGCGACCCTCGGCGTGGGGCTCTACCTGGTGGGCGGCTCCGACAGCGGCGTCATCGACGAGGTGACCGCGGGGGAGAAGGCCCTGGCGGTCGCCAGGGATGACGTCCGGCTCGTCTTCCACAACGGGTCCAACCTGGTGATCGACGACCCCCAGAAGGCCGAGGAGCTCCTGAAGGACGCCCGCACGCAGCTCGACGTGGCCGCCGCCAACGGCGTCCCCGCCGGCACGCTGCGCCCACTCCGCGCCGAGATCGTCGTCGGCCTCGACGCCCTCTACGGCGTCGTCGACGTCGCCCCGCGGACGGCCTTCTCGTTCGAGGGCCAGGAGCAGGCGTTCGACCTCGTGGCCCTGGTGCTGGGCCCCGACGGCGTCCCGTACGTGCTCGACCGGACCACGAAAGCGGTCTACCGCGTCGACCTGCGGGCCAAGAAGGCCACCGCCGTCGTGCGCGCCGGCGCGAGCGCCTCGGGCACGAAGGTGGGCGTCCCGAAGCTCCTGGCGGTGGGCGGGCCGGACGTGGTGGTCCTCGACGCCAAGAACGTCCTGTGGCGCTGGCGGCCGGCCGACGCCAAGGGCAAGGGGACGCTGGCCCGGGTGCGGGTCGCCGAGTCGGCGACGTGGGGCGCCGACATCCTGGCGATCGGCACCTACGTCCGCAACGCCGACGACGGCCTCTACAACCTGTACGTCGTGGACCCCTCGGAGCAGCAGATACTGCGCTACTCGCCGGCCCAGGACGGCAGCGGCTACCCCGGCGTCGGGTCCGGGTACCTGACGACCCCCCAGGACCTTTCGCGCGTGACCTCGATGTACATCGACGGCGAGGTCTACCTGGCGGATGACGGGATCGTCGAGCGGTTCGTCTCGGGGCGGGGTGGCGACTGGGGCCCGGACCCGCCGCCGGACGCGCTCCTGCGACCGTTGCCGGTCTACCGGCTCATCGCGTCGCCGGGGACGCGCGGCGAGGGGACCATGTACGGGTACGACCCCGGCAGCGATCGGATCCTGGCCTTCGACAAGGCGAGCGGGAAGTACCAGGCCCAGTTCCGCATCGCCGAGGGCGGCCCGGACTGGGCCGACGTCCGGGGCTTCTTCGTCGTGAACCGGGCGAACGGGCAGGCGCCGGTCGTCTACTGGATCGACAAGCAGCGCATCGGCGTGGCGACGCTCCAGGACGTCTCGACGCTGCCCACCCCCTCCCCGGCGCCGTCGGGCAGCCCGGGCTCGTCCCCGGCGGGCTCCGCGAAGCCTACGGCCGTGCCGAAGCCGAGGGTCACGCCCGCTCCGTAGCCGGTCCCGCGGCCAGTCCCGCGGCCGGTCCCGCGGCCACACGACCGCCGCTGCGCTCGTTCGATCGAGCGTGGGATAATCGGGCCATGGGCGGGCGCCTGATCGAGATGGCCGTCGAGAGTGTGCGGGTGCACATGCTCTCGACCCAGCACGTGGTGATCCTCAAGGACCTGGAGCGCCGGCGCTACCTGCCGATCTGGATCGGGCCGTGGGAAGCGAACGCGATCGCCACGAAGCTCCAGGGGCTCTCTCCGGAGCGGCCGCTCACCCACGACCTGTTCACGGGCGTCCTGGCCGAGCTGGGGGCCACGATCCGCGAGGTCGTGATTGCCGACCTCGCCGACGAGACCTTCCACGCCCGGATCCTGCTGGAGGCGGCGGGCAAGGTCCTCGAGATCGACTCGCGGCCGTCCGACGCCCTGGCCCTCGCCGTCCGGGCGGGGGTGCGCATCTTCGCCACCGAGGAGGTCCTCGAGCGCGCCGGCGTGGAGAGCGACCGGACCGACGACGACGAACCCCTCGACGAGGAGCGCCTCTCGATCTTCCGCGATTTCGTGAACTCGCTCGACGTCGAGCCGGGCACGAGCGGGCCCCGGGAGGGGCCGCCGGTCGAGTAGGCGCGGCGGGCGGTCAGGCCCTCGACGTGGACCCCACGATCGCCTCGCCGCGGCGCAGTGCCCGGGCCCGGTTCGACCACATGCGGAGCCGCAGGCCCCAGAAGTCCTTCACGGCGCGCCAGATCACCGACGGCCGGGCGCCGGTCGGGGAGCCTGCCGTCCGGGCGTAGTGCGGCACCCCCACCTCGGCGAGGGATCGCCCGGCGGCGCGCAGCTTGATGAGCAGCTCGGCCGAGAAGAAGGCACCCCCGGATTCGACGCGAACTCCCTCGAGGGCCGCCTTTCGGAAGAGCTTGCAGGCACAGTCCACGTCGCGTATCCGAAGGCCGAACCAGGCGCGGTTGGCCAGCTTGTACAGGCGGGCGTAGATCGTCCGGATGGGCGGGTCCGCCCGCTTGATCCGGTATCCGACGACGACGTCGGGGGCGTCGGCCTCCGCGAGCCGGCCGGTGAGGTGGCCGAGATCGGCTACCTGGAACTGGCGGTCGCCGTCGGTGAAGCACACGAGGTCGTAGCGGGCCGCCCGGAAGCCCGAGCGGAGTGCGGCGCCGTAGCCGAGGTTCGTGGGGTGGTGGACGGCACGGACGACGCCCGGGTGCGCCACCGCCAGGCGGTCCGCGATCGCGGCGGTGGCGTCCTGCGAGCCGTCGTCGACGGCGATGATCTCGAAGCGGTCCGCGAGCGCCGGCAGGGCGACCAGGGCCTCCAGCACGAGCGCCTCGAGGTTGGCCTCCTCGTTGTGGGCGGGGAAGAAGTAGGAGAGGGCGGGGACGCGCGCGCGAGAGTCGGGGCTCATGGCCTCATGGTAGCGGGCGGAACCTGGACCGTGGCCGGGACGCCTGCCCCGGCCGCCGGCCGCGGCCCGACGACCCGGTAGAGCGGCTGGGTGCCGGTCGGGTCCGGGATCGTCTCCAGGACCCAGGTCGCCTCGAGGTCGCCCAGCTCGTCGGGGTTGCGCACGAGATAGACGGGCCTCGCCTCGACGTTGGCCCGGATGACGTCGTCGACGCTGCCGAGATCCTCGTCGAGGCGATCGCGGTCGTCGACGACGCGGACGTCGGGCCGCTCACCCAGGACGACGGTCCGATACCAGAGCGGCGTGGAGAAGCTCCACCACGAGACGACGACCGCGTCGGCGTCCATGGTCTCGAGCGCCCAGCGGCTCCAGTCCGCCGCCCGCGTCTCGCGCGACATGTCGATGCGGGACGCGGTCGCGGGCGCAGCCAGGGCCGCCGGGAGCACCACCGCTGCCGCCAGCACGGCCCCAAGGGCACCCGCGGCCAGGCGTGCTCTCCCGTCCGGCCGGGCCCCGGCGCGGTCCGGCCCCGGGGCATGGGTCGCTCCGGGTTCGCCCTCGCGTCCAGCCGCGGGCGCGATGATCTCCACGAGGACTCCGGAGGCGACGCCGAGCCAGGCGACCACGATGAGCACGGGAGCCAGGTAGTAGCGGTCGATCACGGCGTTCGTGTACGACGCGGCGAACCAGCACGTGACGACGAGCCATGTCGCGGTGAGGAGGGCGAACCGAGGGCGCCGCAGGGCCGTCAGCAGGAATGCCGCCGGCACGGCCGCCGCCAGGACCCCCAGCTGGGACCCTGCGAGCCCCGCGAGGTCGCCCGCCTTGCGCCCGAGATCGCCGAGCGGGTCCACGAGGTCGCCGCGGAACTGCTCGGCGAGGACGATGGACCAGAAGCCCTCCCACGTGTTCGGGAGCCCGTAGACGAGCGGCGCGCCCATCGCGGCGCGGATCGGCAGCTCCAGGTAGAGGGCGGCAGTCGTGCCGAGGAGCGTCGCCGCGCAGAGGGCCACCAGCCTCGGGCGGAGCAGGATCCGCGGCTCCACGGCGACCACGAAGAAGGCGATGCCGGGGGCCAGCAGGATCGTCAGGGTGTGGTTCCCCAGCATCACGCCATAGAGGGCGGCGGATGCCACGAGCCAGCGGTCCGCCCGGGGTGACCCTCCCCGCCGCCGCCGCTCCCAGCCCACGAGCAGGACCAGCAGGGCCGCGATGAGCGCGACGTGGAGGGCGTGCGGGTCGGCGAAGCCGCCCATCCGCCACGGGATCGGCGTGAGCGCGAAGAGGAGCCCGGCCCCCACCGCGACGCTGGTTCGGCCGGTCAGCTGGCGCACCAGGACGACCGTCAACCCGGCGGCGACGGCGAGGAGGATCGCTGCCAGCAGGTTCATCCGGAGGGCCGCCTCGCCGGCCGGCGCCAGGGCGAGGGTCGCCAGCCAGCCCAGGATGACGTAGGTGGGGTAGCCGGTCGGGTGGGCCGTTCCGAGGACCGCCGGCACGGCCTGGAATTCGCCGGTGTCCCAGAACCCCTGGCCGGGCAGGAGCACGCTGCGGGCGAGGCCGAAGGCCACCATCCCGACGAGGGCCGGCGCGGCCGCGGCCAGCAGCGGAGCCGGCAGCCCCCCCCGCGCGGGGGAGCTCACCAGCCGAGCGTCCGAGCCCAGGCGATCCCCCAGGCCTGGATGGCGACGGACGCCGCGACGAGGACGACGGCGACGGTGAGGCGCCCCGCCCGGGCCTCCCCGCGCGGGCCGAGGAAGCGCTCCGTCCCGAGGGCCACGGCCACCAGCAGGAAGGGCGCGAAGTCCAGGCTGAACCGGTAGCCGAACTGGACCCAGCCCTGGCTGAAGTGCATGAGGTTGACCGCGGCGATGGCCGCCGTCGCCACGAACGCGCCGACCACCCGTCGGTCGCGCAGCAGGGCCAGGGCCGGCAGGGCGAGGAGGTAGGCGGGGCTGGCCAGCAGGAAGCTCATCCCCCGCTGCTCGGGGATGAGCCACGAGCAGCCGACCGCGCTCCACGGCAGGCGGGCCACGCCCGGATCGCAGGGCGGCATGAGCGCGGGCAGGCCGAAGAGCATGATCCCGAGATTCTGGGGGATGTAGCGGAGATCCTGGAGAGACCACCCGGTGTTGTAGCCGAGGTCGGGGTAGGCAACCGCCTCGTACCGGTAGAGCGCCTCGTAGGCCGGGTTGAAGAGGGAGCCCGTCGCGGCCAGGTTGTAGGCGAGGAGCCCGAGGATCGGGATCGCCATCCCGATCCCGGCGGATGCCCCGCGCCGCCGCCACCCGCCACCCCCGACCAGGAGGAGGAACGGGAACCCGAAGGCGACGGTCAGCCGGCTCGTCGCCGCGAGCCCGAGCAGGAAGCCGGCGGCCAGCTGGCGGCCGTCGAGGAGCGGCCGCGGGCCCGGTTCGCGCGCGGCCTCGCGCTCCTCGGCGTCGAGCGCGAGGCCGACGGCGGCGAGGGTGAGACCGACGGCCACGACATGGGCGAAGAACCACGTGGAGCCGAGCGACGCCGCGTACCACAGGGCGGCCCCAGCGCCCACGAACACGGTCAACAGGTTCCGGACGGACGGGCGCACCGCCAACCGGCCCAGGAGCCAGAACGCCACTGCGACGTCGAGGGCGCCGATGACGATCGCGAGAAGCGTCTGGTCCACTGCCAGGCCGGCCAGCGCGACGAACGGGAGGAGCACCACGGCCGGGAGCGGCGGGAACGGAATCATCCCGCGGCCCGTCGGGATGCCATCCCCGTCGACGACCGGGATGACGTCGTTGAAGTAGGCGTTGCCGGGCCCGGCGGCCGATTCGAGGACCGGGTAGCGAATCGAGAGCTCGCCCTCGAGCCACGCCTGGGCCTGCCAGGCGAAGTGGTTGTAGGTGGCCTCGTAGGAGGGGCGCGTCAGGTGGTACAGCACGAGGCACGCCAGCACGAGGCCCAGCCCCACGGCGAACGCCGTCCGGGCGCGAGGGGCGGCCGTGTCGACGAGGGCGCCCCTGGGATCGGCCGACGGGCCCTGGGCTATACTCCGCTCCACCTTCGCGCTCGTTCCAGGGAGGCCGTACAACAACCCGTGCCAGGCCCCGCAGCGGGCGAGAGCGTGCGGGCCGGCGAGCAGGCCCGGGTTCGCATGCGGGACGCCATCGTTCCGCTCGGCGTCCTTCTTGCGCTCGGCCTCGCCCTCCGACTCATCATCGCATACGTCCTGCTGCCCGGCTCCGGGTTCGGGGTGGACCTCGGCAGCTTCTCCGGGTGGGCGACCGAGCTCGCCCAGAATGGGCCGTGGGGCCTCTACGACCGCGCGATCTTCGTCGACTACACGCCGGGCTACCTGTACGTGCTGTGGGCGCTCGGACTGGTCAGCCAGGCGACGGGCGCGCCGGTCGGCGATCTCCTGAAGCTGCCCGCCATCGCCGCGGACCTGGGCCTCGCCCTGGCCGTCTTCGCCATGGCCGCCGACCTGGGTGCGAGCCGCGGCCGCGCGCTCACGGCCGCGGGCGTCGTGCTCCTGGTGCCCGTGACGTGGCTCGACAGCGCCATCTGGGCCCAGGTCGATTCGGTGGGCACGCTGGTCCTCCTCCTGGCCGTCCGGGAGCTGTGGCACGGCCGGTCGGAGCGGGCCGCCGTCCTCACCACGATCGCGGCGATCATCAAGCCCCAGTTCGGGATCCTCATCCCCCTCGCCGCGATCGTCATCATCCGCCGCCACTGGGTGGAACGGCCGGCCGACGGCAGCCGCCTCGGAGGCGGCCCGGTCCGGCTCGTGACCACCACGATCGCCGGGCTCGTCACCGCGACCCTCGTCTGTCTCCCGTTCGGCCTGGCGATCATGCCGATCCCCTTCCTGGGGATTCCGCTGGAGAGCAGCCTCCTCGGCCAGATCCTCCAGACCGCCGGTGGCTACCCGTATATCACGGTGAATGCCTACAACCCCTGGGCGCTCGTCTCGATGGACGGCGCCGGGCTGGCGTCGGCCGGGACGTGGATCCGCGACGTGGCCAACCCGGCGAACCCGACCGATCCGTTCTTCGCGCCACTGGGGATCCCCGCGGTCCTCGTCGGGGGCGGCGTCATGGCCGCGGGGATCGGCGTGCTGATGGTCGTCCTATGGCGTCGTCACGACGATCGCCGGGCGCTCCTGGTGGCGCTGGCCGTGATGGCCGTCGCCTTCTTCGTCCTCCCCACCCGCGTCCACGAGCGCTACCTCTACCCGTTCTTCGCCTTCGGGGCGATCCTGGTGGTCCTCCGGCCCCGCTGGGCGGCGGTCTACGCGGTCCTCGCGGCCGCCAACGTGGCGAACCTCTACGGGATCCTGACCCTGCCCTTCTACGACAACCCCGGTCTCGCCCCGATGCTCGATGCGTTCGGCGGCCTCGGCGCCCGGCTCGGGGAGGCGATCCGCTCGCAGGCCGGTGTCACGGTCGCCTCGCTCGCCCATGCCGGCGGCTTTGTGGCGGCCGCCGCCTTCCTGGCCCGCCCGGTGGCCGGGGAGACCGACCGGGCGCTCGACGACCACGATGCCGAGGGTGAGGTCGAGGGCGCGGACCAGCTCGGGCCGCGCCCCGCGGAATCAGCCGGCCCGATCGCGGAACCCGCCGTCACGGCGCTCCAGGCGGCGGCCACGCTCCCGGCAGCCGCCTCGCTCGCGGCGGCCGCCACGCCCGAGCCGGACGAGCCCGCCACGCCCGAGCCGGACGAGC
>Ga0315273_10011406_pt1 | contig 11369 bp, 6 predicted proteins | sample YL17G02_0_MG_FD_205753 | JGI IMG/M metagenome (GOLD analysis project Ga0315273, IMG submission 205753) | Sediment microbial communities from Yellowstone Lake, YNP, Wyoming, USA - YL17G02_0 | ecosystem: Environmental > Aquatic > Freshwater > Lake > Sediment | place: USA: Wyoming | collected...
AGCTGCTCGATGGAGACACTCACCTGAAAGGGGAGAAACGGCCGGGCATCGCAGGCTCTGTAAAGCGACCGGACTTTTGCCAGACGAGCGAGAGCCCCCACTCCCGGGGTCGCAGACGGCATCGAGCAACACATGGTGATGGAGAATAAGCCAGGCAGCCACTCCAGCTCTTGATCAATCGAGATCTGTGAGAGATCGAGTATGGGCCAGCAACCGGAAGGAGAGCTGGGCAAACGGCGGAGGGCTGGGATGGGAGTTGGCATAGCCGAGAAGGCGGGTAACGCCGCTGGAGCGAAGACTCCCACGGCAGTCGCACGCGGGAGGACAAACATCCACTACCCGCAGAGGTAGAAGAAGGATGGCAAGCGACCAAACGCGAATAGGAGCCCGTCGGCTCTGAGATCTGCTGAAGAGCCGGATGCTGGGAAATCCACTTGTCCGGTTCTAAGAGGGGCGGGGCGGCAACTGTCGCTACGGCGACGGGAGCACCCCGTCTACTCGACCCGGGTGACCGAAGGGAACCCGGCGGAGGAAATCGGAAATAGCATAAGCCCCGGCAGGGGCGCCAGAACATATTCACTGGTCTCAATTTCGGTCGCCCCTCCAGGGCTCAATCGTTTTTATCGGTTGGACCCGGGGTTCGCTGCACTCGCCCCCGGCTATTCTCTTTCGGCCCCTCCGGGGCATGGCGAACTGATTGGCTCGTGAGTTATGGGACAGTCTCTTTTGTGCAGCAGGTGACACTGGCGGAAATTGGGGGGCTGGCAGGGGATGGGGAAATGAAAAGGGCCCCGGGCTACGGGGCCCTTTTCTTGAGACGATGCTGCTAGAAGCTGAGCCTGGCTCCGAGCTGGAGGATGCGCGCTTCGCGGTAGCTGTTGGGCTGGCCGAGGTTTTTATTGGTGGAGGAGATGCCTCCACCCTGAACATCCGCGGTGAAGCCGGTGTTAATGCCCCAGACCTGCGGATGGTTGAAGAGATTGAAGACTTCGCACCGGATGGAAAACTTCATCTGTTCTGTTATCTTGAAGTTCTTCATGAGGGTCGCGTCGATGTTTGTGACGCCGGGCAGGCGGAAAGCGTTCCTGCCGGTTGTGCCATACTGGCCATCCAGTGGGCGCTGGAAGGCGGCAGGATTAATCCACTGATACCGGCTCTGCCCCGCGTAGGGATCACCGACCAGGTTGGCCTGGACGCCGCCGGCGTCTACTCCACCCAGGTTACCGTTGGAAGTAACCGTGAACGGCTGACCGGACTGGGCACGGAATAATCCCGTGATTTCCCAGCCGTTGAGGATCTGCCGCAACACAGCCTGGTCGACCCTGGCATCCGGCAGCTGGTAAATGAAGTCGACCGTCGTGACGTTCGTCTGGTCGTAGCCGGCTGCCGCCCAGTTCATCCGCATGTCGAAGGGGTTCCGGATGCCATCGGAGTCGTTATCCACCAGGTCCATGACTTTGGACCAGGTGTAATTGAAGTTCAGGGCCAACCGGTTGGCGAAGCGCCGGCTGAGCCGGAACTGCATGGCATTGTAGGAAGAGTAGGAGAGGGCCTCCACGGCGTTCAAGCTGCCGAAGCCGTAGTACGGCCGCAGAGCGTTGGACTGGTTTCTCACCGACGCCAGCAGGTTGGGATTGTTGATGAAGGTCCCTGCGGGGATGGCGTTTCTCTGCCGCTGATCCATCAGGTGAATGCCGCGATTTCCCACGTAGGAGAGATCCAGCGCGAACCTGGCGGGAAGCTCTCTCTGGATGCCCAGATACCAGGAGTAGATGGTAGGCATCGTGTTGTCTTTGGGCCAGACCAGATATCCGGGCGGGGTGATCTCGGGATTTGTCGGGTTGAAGGCGATGCTGGCGATGTTTTGGTATAGGACCTCGCCGGAGCTGGTGTTGGGATAATACGCGCCCGCCCCGAAGTTGAAGTTGTTCTGGCGCAACCGTTCGTAATACATCCCGAAACCGGCGCGCAGGGAAGTCTTCCCGTCGCCCATGAGGTCATAGGCGAATCCGACGCGCGGCGCGAAGAATTTTTTGGCGTCGGAGAATCCCCGCGGCACGCCGGCGCACGGATCGCAGATCAGGCCGATATTGACCAGCTGCGGATATGCGTCACCGACGATCCGGCCCAGATTGCTGGTGTTCATGCTGATGACAGGTCGCTTGCTGGGATCGTACTTGGCTGTATCCACGCTCCAGAGCACAAACGTGCCTTCGGCGCCCGCTGTGGCCTGGCGAGTATAGGTATAGGTCGGAGTGGTGTGCTGGAACCGGATACCGTACTCGATGGTCAGGCGTTTGCTCACCTTCCAGCTGTCCTGAGCATACGCCTCCCAGGATTGGAACCGGAAATAGGGGTAAACATGAACGTTGTTCATGGTGTAATTTCTGAGATTCCCCAGCATCAGGTTGGCCAGCGCCTGGTTGGTGTCGTTGACCATCGCGCCCTGCGCGTTATTGCCGAAGTTCATCTGTCCATTGAAGCCCCAGTTGCCCGTCTGCTTCTTGTTGTCGCGGTTATAGTAGAAGCCGAATTTCATGATGTGGGCGCCCTTCACCCAGGTCAGGTTTTGAGTGAGGGCATAGTCCTTGCCGTCATTGTGCCATCCCGGGGATCCAAGACCAAAATTGAGAGCGCCGGCACTGATGTTCGCGATGGAGTTGGTGAGGTTCGCCGCAGGATACAATTGGGTATATTCCATGCCCATTGCTTTGCGGTCGAGAAGATTGGGCTCGACGACCGACAGGGACTGCGACTGATGGTTGTAAGAGAAGATGGTTTCGCTGGAGAGCGTCGCACTGAATGAGTTGACGATATTCCAGGACCATGAACTGCCGGGCTTGGGGCGGAATTGCGTCTGTATGGGGAAGGGCTCGCTGCCCCAGATCGACAACCCGTTGGATTCCTCCTGGTCGTCGTTGACCCAGCGGAAGTAGGTGTTCATCTTGCTGCTCACGGCATAGTCGATTCTGAGCAGATCCTGGTCTTTATTCAACGTGACCGGATTGGTGTACGTGTAACGCACATACCCCGGATTGGGAGCGGCAGGCAGGCTCGTGTACCCGGGGATGTTGTTATAGATCTTGAGGGCGTTGGCGCTCAGCGCCTGCCACTGCGATTTGGGAACGGTGTTGTTGGCAAACGGAACGCCGTCCACGATATTGACGCCGCTCCATTTGAGCGTCCCGGGCTGGAAAACCGTCCCGGTCATGAACTGAGGCGCATACTGCATCGGGGTGGTCGTCTTCCAGGCGCTGAAATTCCCGTTTTGAGTGATGTCGGCGTTGGGAATATCGGAGTAGCCGCCTCCAGGGGTTTTGCGGCGCGTCATTTCCCGGTTGTAGAAGAAGAACACCTTCTTCTCCTTGGCCGTGGAAATCTTCGGCAGCGGGATCCAGCCGCTGAAATTGCCGCCGAACTGGTTGTAACGCAGGACGGAGTTTTTCGCAGTCAGGGGGCGGATGGCATCGAGTGCATCGTTGCGCACGTATTCGTACGCCGTGCCATGGAAGTTGCTGGAGCCTGACTTGGTCTGCACCGCTACGACCATGCCCGAATTGCGGCCGTACTCGGCGTTGAAGCTGCTCTGCTGAACCTTGAATTCCGCGATGGAATCAATGCTCGGCTGAGTGTATTGGGACTGGTTGTCTCCTACGTCCAGGTTGGGCGATCCGTCCAGGTAGAAGTTGTTCTGCGAGCCGCGTCCGCCCAGGGCATGGAATCCGCTCACGTCGTTGAAGTTCGTGTCGAAATCGTTGCGCGAGCTGCTGGTCATGCCGGGCACCGTGCTCATCAAAGCGACCCAGTTGCGCCCGTTCATGGGCAACTGCGTGATCTGCATGGTGTCCACCACAAATGCTTTTTCCATGGTGGTGGTCTGCACGGCCGGCATCTCTCCCGTGACATTGACGATTTCGCTGACCTGCCCGACTTCAAGCTTGATCTGGCCGACATCCAGCTTCGTGTTGACGTCCAGGTTGATGTTGTTCTGGGCTTTCTTGAAGCCGGCCATTTCCACCGTGATGGTGTAGGCCCCGGGCTGCAGATTCAGGGCCTGGAAGCGGCCGGTTTCGTCGGTGACGACTTCGCGGGCGAGAGTCCCTTTGCTGGCGTCGACAATCTTGATCTGGGCGCCGGGGACCACGCCTCCCGACGGGTCGACCACCGCGCCGCTGATTGTCTGCGACTGGGCCATCAGCATTGGGGCGGCAAAGAGCAGCGCCAGCAATGCCATAATGGGGATCGCGCATTTCCGCACGATCGTGATGTGACTCTTAAGCATGGATAGCTCCTTTCTACTTATGGAACAGCGATGCAAATCGAAATCCAGGAATTACTGCGTATTGCGGCAGGGGCTCCCCTCCGAACAACCGCACTGCTTCAAGCCCTTCAGGGCAGTCGATCGACCAGCGGCGCCTGCCGCGAAAATATGCTCTACTTACCAGGGATGTTGTGGAAAAAAACGGAGCTCTTTCTCTGGCACTGCTTCGCGAAGAGCTCCGCGGCAAACGGCTGAACTAGCCAGCCGGTTTGCATCAGGAGTGCCTTCGGGAATCGCGGATTGAACTGAGGCCATTTCAACCATCATCTCCGTCTCCCCTGGTTGATTATATCCAGATAAGAATATTAGGAAACAAAAAAAGCAGTGAACCGCGCGTCTTCTCCCCGCAGTGCAATGTTCTCTTGAGGCGGACGGGCTCAAGGGTTAGAGTCAATGGGGTAGCCGTGTCCGATCGGTGTGATTCGATGATCCATCAGGAGTCGACTTATGAAACGTTGCATGGTGTCAGCCATGATGCTGGGCCTGCTTCTGTCGCAGGCCGTTCAAACCAGGGAGAAGGAAATGGAACAGACAAGATCTGCTTTGCCCGCAGGCATCGCAAAATCCGATTTTGGCAAGACGAAAGAAGGCGCGCCGGTGGAGTTATACACCCTGACCAATGCCAAGGGCATGAAGGCCAAGATCATGACCTATGGAGCGATCGTGACGGAGTTGATCGTGCCTGACGGCGCGGGGAAATTGGGGGATGTCATATTGGGATTCGACAATCTCGGACAATACTTCGGCGACCACCCCTACTTCGGCGCAATCGTGGGGCGCGTCGGCAACCGCATCGCCAAAGGGAGATTCGCCCTCCACGGTGCGACCTACACGCTCGCCGCCAACAACGGGCCGAATCACCTGCACGGCGGGTTGAAGGGCTTCGATAAGAAAATCTGGCAGGCGGAACCGATGGAGAGTGCCGACGGTCCCGCATTGAAGCTTACCTATCTGAGCAAGGACGGGGAGGAAGGTTATCCGGGCAACCTCACGAGCACGGTGATTTACACCGTCACCGGCAGGAACGAACTGAAGATCGACACTTCGGCCACGACCGATAAAGCCACACCCGTCAACCTGACCAATCATGCTTATTTCAATCTGGAGGGGCCGGGTTCCGGAGATGTGCTGGGACACGAAGTGACCATGGCCGCGGAGCGTTACACGCCCGTGGACGACACTCTCATTCCAACGGGAGAGATTGCCGGCGTCAAAGGCACCCCCATGGACTTCACCAAGCCGGCGACGATCGGGTCGCGCATCGCCCAGGTGAAGGGCGGTTATGATCACAACTATGTCATCAGCATGGAAGGGGCGAAGACTCCGGTGTTTGCGGTGCGGGTGCGCGAACCCAGGAGCCGCCGGATCATGGAAGTCCTCACGACTCAGCCGGGTGTGCAGTTCTACACCGGAAACTTTCTGGATGGTTCGCTCAAGGGGATCGGCGGGGCCTATAAGAAGCACTATGGCTTCTGTCTGGAGACCCAGCACTTCCCGGACTCCGTGAATCAACCCAAGTTTCCGACCACGATTCTCGAACCCGGCAAAACCTATCACCACACGACGATCTATCGCTTCTCGGCGGAATAGAGCAGCAAGCTTGAAGTGGGCAGTGTGCAGTCTACACAGGGCGACCTAAATTTTGCCAAATGCTGAGGCGTCCAAGGTTATCTGAGTTCCGGGCAGCATACACAAGAATTTGGAAACGGCTCATGGTGCCTGCCAGTATGATTCTATAGTCATTCAGGCCCGAAGGGCCGGCAGTTCGTAGGCCCCGCCGTAAGGCCGGGAAAGGGTTGCGGACAGATGGAGCGCCAAAGGCGCGGCACTGCTATCTCAATAGTGCCGCGCCTTCGGCGCTCGATTTTTCATTTTGAATCGAATCCCGGCCTTACGGCCGGGCTATTCATTGCCGGCCCTTCGGGCCTCAAACCATCGTTTCACGACACTCCCACAATTTTTTGCACGACAGAAATCACCCTTCGCCTGCGGCAACATTTATGGCGCTCTGTATAGAGGTCCGAAGGTGACTTTTCATCCTTTGCTGCCCACTGTCCACTGCCCACCGCTCACTGTTTGAGTCGCTTGCCGGTGTCGCGGTCGAAAACGGCGTTGCGCAGGAAATCCTCGGAGCTCCATGGTGCTCCGCCTCCCCCCAGGTACTTCTGAAACCATTCCAGGTGAGCCGTGTAGTACAGCGCCATTTCGTACCAGCTCGGCCAGTGACCGGCGTTGGAATAGATGATGAGCTTCGAAGGCACATTCATCTTTTGCAGCGCCGTGAAGAACTCAAGGGACTGGGTGTAGGGGACTCGATAGTCCCTTTCACCGGAGACGACCAGGCAGGGGGTCTTGAAGTTTTTCACGTAATTGCTGGGAGACCACTTCTCGTAGAGCTCGGAATTCCAGGGTTGGCCCTTGAGGTCCCATTCGGGGAACCAGAGCTCCTCGGTTGCGCCATAAAATGCTTTCAAATTGAAGAGCCCCATCATCGACGCGATCGCCTTGAACCGGCCGGTGTGCCCCTCGAACCAGTTCATCATGTAGCCGCCATAGGACCATCCCATCGCGCCCGTCCTGTTGCGATCTACGTAAGGCAGCTGCTCGAGCGCGTCCGTGACCTTCATGAGGTCCTCGAAGACGCGGCCTCCCCAATCGCCGGAGATCTCGGCCGTGAAATCCTGACCGTACCCGGTCGAGCCGTGCGGGTTCGCGAAAGCGACGACATAACCGGCGCCCGGGTAAACCTGCCAGTCGCCCCGGAATCCGTCGGTCCATTGCATTTGCGGCCCGCCGTGCACGTTCAGAATCAGCGGATATCTGCGGCCCGTCTCGAAGCCATGCGGCTTCACGACAAACACCTGGATCTTCGCGCCGCCCGAGCCTTCGACCCAGATCGACTCCGCGGGGCGCAGATCCAGCTCGCCCGCCAGCGCCTGGTTGAATCCGGTCAGGCGCACACCGTTTGAAGCCTTCCCGCCCGCCAGTTCGGCGAGATAAGCCTCCACCGGTTCGTGGGTGGATCGCCTGAGGTAGATCATGCGGTCCGCGCCAGCAGGCTTGAACAGATCGATCGTCTTATCGACAAGGGTTTGGGAAATCGCGCCGGTGCCGAGATCCAGCCGGCTGATCGGGGTCTGTCCTTCCAGCGGGCTGGAGAAGTAGATCGCTTTCGAGTCCTTCGCCCATTCGAAATCTTCAATCCAATTCGGGAAAGCCTCCGTCGGGACGGCCGAGGCTCCCTTTGCCGTGTCGTAAAGCGCGAGGCGGAAGCGATCCGATTCATATCCGGGAATCTTTTGCATTCGATAGGCGATGTATTTGCCGTCGGGCGAATATTTCGGGCTTCCGTCGAAAGCCGGGTTCGACAACGTGATGTTCCGGGCCTTGGCGCCGGGATCGGCCAGGGATAGAAGCCAGAGGTCGCTGTTGGTTGACGAGGCGGGATTCCGGTCGTGATTCGATGAAAAGACCAAGGTCGACCCGTCGGGCGAAAAGTCGTAAGGCAGCGGCCCTCCGAGCTGGAAGGGGGGTGAATCGAAATCGCCCGGGGTCAGGTCCCGGATCTCACCGCTTTCCACGGTAACCAGGAATGTGTGCGTCCGGGTCCCGTCCTTCCAGGCAGTCCAGTGCCGGTAGAGAAGGCTTTCCGCCATGTGCGCCTTGAGCGCACCTTTTTCCCGGCGGCCGGCGACCTGCTTGTTGCAGCCGTCGTCGCCGCCGCATTCGGGATAGATATCGGAGGAGAAAGCGATCCACTTTCCGTTTGGCGACCAGAGCGGATCAGACACTCCCGTCGAGAGATGGGTGAGCTGTTTCGCCTCGCCGCCCGCCGCGGGCAGCAGATAGAGATTCGCGTCCCCGTCACGCGAACTGATGAAGGAGATCCATTTTCCGTCCGGCGAGAAGAGCGGGGAGCTTTCGCCCTTTTCGTGCCAGGTCAGCTGGCGGACGTTCCGGCTGTCGATGTTCATCTGCCAGATGTGGCTGGTGCGCTTCGCGCGGCCCAGATCGGAATCCGCCACGGTGAAGAGCGCGGACTTGAGGTCAGGGGAAACCGACAGATCCGAAATCGATTTAACCCGATAGAGATCCTCGATGGTGAACGCTCGCTTTTCCGCCTTGATGGAGCTCAACGGCAACAGCAGCAAAACCGGCAACAGACGCAGTTTCATATTTCGGCCCTCCGGTAAAACTAATACCACAGAGCCTGCCTCGCAGGTTTGGGCAAACGACTGAAAAGTATGAAGTGGGCAGCAGGCAGTGAGCGGCAGGCAGTGGGAAGCATCCAGCTTGTGTCGCAAAACCCAGTGAGCAGCTTGGACTTGGACCTCGACGTTGACGTCGACGGTCTTGTCCCAGGTATACTTTCCGGACATGACATTTACCAGATCGCCCTTTATCTGGGCCTGCTCACGTCCAACTCCACCTCCAGGTCGAAGTCCAGGTCCACGATTCCTGGTTAGTTTCTGTCGCGAAACTTTCCTCGGGAGCCATGAGCCCCGAAGGGGCGGGAGAAAACAGCCGGGAACCTGGATAGGGTTTCTCCGTCAAGAGGGTGCGAAGCCCTCCGGGTAAGGATAGTCAACCGCCCGTATCCAAATCCAGCAGCAAGTGTTGCGGGAAGAGGAAAGGTTGCGAGCTGAAGCGATAGAAGCTGAATCCGGTAGGTAGCCTCGAAAGTCCAAGGGGACACTTATTTTACTGTCCACTGCCCACTGCTCACCGCCCACTGTCCGCCTTCCACAGCCCACTTCTCACAGAAAAACAGCTCTTTGTTTTGCAGCCGGCATCTGGAATGATCATGATTCCGAAGGGCGATATGGCCGAACGCAAAGCCGTGACGATATACACCGATGGGGGCTGCATCAACAATCCGGGGCCGGGAGGATACGGCGTAGTCATGCTTTACGGTACACGCCGCAAGGAACTGTCCGGCGGATTCCGGCTCACGACCAACAACCGGATGGAAATCATGGCGGCGATTGCCGGGCTCTCGGCTCTGAAGGAATCCTGCCGGGTTACTCTCTACAGCGATTCGCAGTATCTCGTGAACGCGATCGAGAATGGCTGGGCGGCGCGCTGGCGCGAGAACGGCTGGAAGCGGAACAAGAAGGAGTACGCCGTCAATCCCGACCTTTGGGAGCAGCTCCTCGGGCTCTGCGAAAAGCATCAGGCGAAGTTCAAGTGGGTGCGGGGTCACGCCGGCAACGAGGAAAATGAGCGCTGCGACGAGCTGGCGCAGGCCGAGGCTCGCAGCCCCAACCAGCCTCCCGACCTCGAATACGAGCGGGCAGCGGGCAGTAGGCAGTAGGCAGTGGATAGTAACCAGGATTGGGCTGCTGGCCACGAGATAATTATTCCTGCCCACTGCCCACTGCCTACTACTCCGAGCCCACTGCTCACTGCTCACTCTTTCGAAGCAGACGGTTCTCCAGCATGGGGAGCAATTCCTCTGCCGACGACTGGATGGAGAGGTCGAGGGCGCCGGCAACGGGGGTGGATTCGGGATTAATTTCGACGGTAAAGGCTCCGCGCCGGCGCGCATCGGCGGCAAGGCCGGCGGCCGGATAAACCACCGCGGATGTCCCGATACTCATGAAGACATCACAGTCGAGTGCCGCCACGGACCGTTGCAGCACTCCGTCGTCGATCCCCTCTCCGAACCAGACCACTCCCGGCCTCAGGATGCCGCCGCAGTGGGGGCATTCCGGAGGAATTTTGGAGTAGGGAACCGTTTCATCCCACCAGCGCGCCGGCGATTGGGCACACTGATTCCAGCACTGCACCTCCCAGATGGAACCGTGAAAGCGGATGAGATTCTTTGTGCCGGCTTTCTCATGCAGGCCGTCGACATTTTGGGTGATGAGCGAGAAGCCCGGATAGCGGGCGCTCCATGCCGCAAGCGCGAGGTGTGCGGCGTTCGGCTGGCATTTGGAGATCTGCTCTCGCCGCCAGTTGTACCACTCCCACACGAGCGCGGGATCCCGCTGGAAAGCCTGGGGCGTGGCCAGCTGTTCGGGCGCGTGGTTTTTCCAGAGGCCATCCTTGCCGCGAAAGGTCGGGACGCCGCTCGCCGCGGAGACGCCGGCGCCCGTCAGCACCGTGATTTTCGATTCGGGTTTGATGCGGCCTGTGAGGAGTTCGATTGCTTCATCCATTTTCATAGTGCGCTCGCTTTCCGAATTCGTTTATTGTCTCACAGACCGGCTATCGAACGATAATGCGGAGGCGCAAGATGAAACGGATGTGCCTGTTTGCTTATACGGCTCTCCTGGCTGCCAATATCCTTGCTCAGTCGGGAATAGACATCCGGGATGTCGAGCGCATGCGGATCGTGCTCCCTGCCGAGGCATTTTTGCGCCAGCAGCCCATGACCGTCACCGCTTTTCCCGCCCCGCGCAGCGCCGGCGGCCTGCACGACTTTTTTTCCGAAGGGGATTACTGGTGGCTCGATCCCCAGAATCCCAGCGGCCCTTACATCCAGCGCGACGGCATGACCAATCCCGGCAATTTTGTCGAGCATCGCAAGGCCATGATACGGTTCGGCACCCAGGTCGCGACGCTGGCGTCGGCCTACGTGCTCACTCGCGAGGAGATCTATGCCGCACATGCCGTGAAACACATGCGCGCCTGGTTCGTGGATGAGGCGACCCGGATGAGCCCGCACCTCAAGTACGCCCAGGCGATCAAGGGAAGGGTGACCGGGCGCGGTGTGGGAATCATCGACACCGTTCATCTGATCGAAGTCGCCCGGGCGGCATCGGTGCTGGCCGCTTCGAAATCGATGAGCGCATCGGATCTGGCCGGCATCAAGAGTTGGTTTGCCGAATATTTGAAGTGGATGACGACGCACGAGTACGGCATCGAGGAGCGGGAGGCGAAGAACAATCACGGGACGTGCTGGGTCATGCAGGTGGCAGCATTCGCACAGTTGATCGGGGACACCGCGTCTCTCGACTACTGCCGGAAGCGTTACAAGCAGGTGCTTTTGCCCGGCCAGACGGCGGCCGATGGAAGCTTTCCGCTGGAATTGCGGCGCACCAAG
>Ga0315273_10011407_pt1 | contig 11368 bp, 19 predicted proteins | sample YL17G02_0_MG_FD_205753 | JGI IMG/M metagenome (GOLD analysis project Ga0315273, IMG submission 205753) | Sediment microbial communities from Yellowstone Lake, YNP, Wyoming, USA - YL17G02_0 | ecosystem: Environmental > Aquatic > Freshwater > Lake > Sediment | place: USA: Wyoming | collected...
TGGGAAAAGTATTATGCAGCGAAGGAAAAGTATAATGCAGCGTGGGAAAAGTATTATGCAGCGAAGGAAAAGTATAATGCAGCGTGGGAAAAGTATTATGCAGTCCTGTTAAAATACAAGCCACAACTTGAGAAACTGCATAAAAAAGAGTGCGGCTGCAAAGAGTGGAACGGAGAAAAGATGGTGTTTGGAAAATGACAACAGAAGAAGAATTTGACTTGAGTAAGAGAATCGTAGGAGAAGTATACGAAGGAGAATTAGACACATCACCATCTATGGAAGAAGAGGGATTTGAAGGTTACTTTGAGGTTGTCAGAGTTAAAGATGTCAAGGAGTTTATAAGGCGGTTGAAAGAAGAAATTGGAATAGATTATTATGCAGGAGATATTTTACCAAGAGAAGTTATAAAAATTATAGACAAACTTGCAGGAGAGAGGCTGAGATGATAGAAGACAAAAAGCTCGGGCTGAAAATTGCAGAAAACCCTGCTGAAGCAAAGTGGGAGACCATCAGAAGCAGGGCATCGGAAGCAATAGAGCAGCACAAGACAGAAATCGAAATCAACAGCGCAATAGTCAGGCTTGCAGACGAGAAGCTGAAAGAGCTGAGAAAAGGCAGAGGAAAATATATAGGATAATAATCAAATAAACAAGAACACGAACAAATCGTGTTCGAAGGAGAATAAAACATGGAAAACAAAGAAACCATCAAAGCGTTAGTAAAAGACATCGAGGAAAAGGAAAGCAAATCCGGAAGAATCTTTTGGAGCATTGAAACAGACAAGGGAAAGTTCAGCTGTTTTGAAAAAGAAATTGTTGAAGCGATTGGGATGAATGGAATTGGAAAGATTTGCAATCTTGACATTGCATCAAGCGAAGACGGAAAGTTCCAGAATGTAAGAAGCTGGGACGGAAAGCCTGAGGAAGCAAAGAAATCATTCACAACAGCAAAGGCATCGGTCAAGCCAGCAGAGCCTGACAAATGTCTTGTCTCTCAAGACAAATTTGCAGAAGCAAGAGAGGAGAAGAATAGGAGCATATACGTAAGCTATGCAAAAGACATCTTTATCGAACTGGTAAAAATTGATGCAGCTGAAAAGAAAGAATATCTTGCAAGTGAGTTGATGAAATCAGCAATTAACTTAATCAAACAGGCAGCCAAAGAGTTTTAGCATTTTTTCTTAAAAGAGCAGGAAGCTCAGCAGGCTGCAAGGTAGCCGCTTTCTGCCTTTCTGTTTTTTTCTTTTCAGCATGAAAAAAACATTCATTTGCAGAAAGTCAGCATACGAGCCTGCGAAGAGCTTCCTGGATATGACAGAACAGGAAAAATGCATGGCGAGAAAACAGCAGGAATTCGCACGATACCTAGAGCGCATCAGCGCGACAACATCTCGACAAGCAACGAGCTTCTCCCCCCGCCCGCTTGGCTTTGCCTCAGCAAAGCCAAGGCAAGCAAGTTAATAAGCCTTTTCGCTTGCGAGATGGCCTCTGTAGAGGCTATAAAGCCCAAGGACGCACGTTTAGCCTGCCTTTCGGCTCTTGCCAGCCTTCCCTAGCAATCGCCTGGCAGGGGCTATAAGAGGGGCAGGGCTCTGCTTTGCCCTGCCATTTGCAGCCCGCCTTATTTGGCAATGCTTGGGCGGGCTGGGGCAATGTCGCCTGAAGGCTCCATAAATTGCTTGCTGAGGCAAGGCATACGAACTTAGCAGCCAGCCAGCATGCACGCAAGCACAAGCACAAGCCACAGGCTTGAGCACGACTTGCTTGTTCTTGCTTAGCTGGGCTGGCTGCAGCAAGACTAAAGCATAACCAGCCAGCTCTCAGCCAACAAAGCCTGATGACTTGCTTGGCTGGAGGGCTTGCCTTGCTGGGCTGCCTGCAAGGCTTATGCTTTAGACTTGCATACTAGCCACCTCACCCTACCCTCTCCTCAAGGAGAGGGACGGAAGGCTCGCTGATACTCGCCTTCTAAAGAAGTAATAGGTAGAAAAAGTAAGGGTTGTTATTGTTGTGTGTGTTGTGTGTGTTGTGTAGCGAGTCTTAGAGATTAGAGTGATATATGTGATTATAGACTTCACAAAAAATTCTAAGAAAAACACCTCTGTTTCCACTGGAGATAAGCACAAATAAGCACGAGGTAACCTTCATTTCCACTCCACGACAGCAACAGCGACGCTAAAAGGGGTAGTTATTCGGTGAGTCGAAATTGCAGATGGAAAGTAGTAGTAGTAGTAGTAGTAGTAGTATAGATAGATAGATAGATAGATAGATATATAAAGCCAGGCAGCGTAGAAAAAGCATGAAAAAGCTATTCACGCAGGAAGCAACAGCAGGGAACAAGATTTTCTGGCTGAGTTATTTCTTTTTTGTTTGTGCTGCCTATGCCTCACTTTTCTATCTCAAGGCAAGGGGGCTTTTGTAATGGCAAGCCGATATATCTATCTTTCCGATGAGCTAAACAATCTTCTCAAAGAAGAAGACAATGCCAGCGGTCTTATTCAAAGCCTGCTCATGTCGCACTTCAAGACAACCGGCGGAAGCAAAACAGAAGTAATTCAGAAACTCGAGCAGATAGAAATTCAGAAAGCAATGACTCTCAAGCTGGCAGAGCAGGAGAAGGAAAAACTGCTGGCGATAAAGCATGGATTGGAATTGAAAGAAACAGAAATTGAGATGGCAGAAAAAAAAGGCGCTTCGAAGATTCTGAAATTCAGGGAGAATGCAATGAAAAACTTCAAAGACCTGGCTGCAAGGGAGATGACAGACGCAGAGTTCCTGGAATTTGAGGGGAGATTTGAACTCAATGAAAAAGGTTTTAACATATTCAAATTTGTAGAGGAGAAAAATGGAAAAAGTCCATGAACAATTTTGTCAGAACTGCGGCGCTTTGATGACTTATAATTTTCTTATTCAAAAATGGGTGTGCATGTTGTGCGGGAATTCTTGCTGATGCAAACTCCTAAAGGTCAGATAGTTCATGCTTTAAGACTAATGTGGCTAAGAAGCAGGGAAAGAGGCGAGGCGCTGAAAAATGCCAAATATTGCTGCCAAAAATGCGGCGTGAAGAAATCAACAGCAATAGGAAAGGAGCAGAAAGTCGAGGTGCATCATAAAAACGGCGTCGGAAACTGGGATTCTGTGATTGAACTTATTCGCAAGGAGATTTTGTGCGAGCCTGAATTTCTTGAGGTTTTATGCCCTGATTGTCACGAGGAAGCAGACAATGGAACAGCGGGAACTTGAAGCCAGGAAGGCTGAGGCAAAGAAAAAGCACAGATACAAGCTCGCTGCAATGACTCCTAAAGAAAACTCTACTCAGATGAAACTATGAAATGCCCTTTCCCTGTAAGAAGATGCAAACATTGCAACAAGCCGCTGAAATTGCCTGCGGCCAACAAATCAGGATATTGCAGCAACTGCTCACACCTGGCAAGAGTTAAAAACAGAACACAATGATAGACTTTAACCTAAACCTTCCATGGCTCACTTTGGATCCCTGGCAAAAAGAATATATAAAAACTCCGCCAGAAATTGATTGCTTCGTGCTTGTTCCAAGGCAGATTGGCGGGAAAACAACAGCCATGAGCATAAAAGCTGTTGAACTCTGCGTTAAGCATTACAAAGAGGGTGAAATTGTTCTTATCAACAGCCTGACAGAAAAGCAGGCAATGCTAATGCTGACAAAGGCTAAAATTTATGCAGAAGCAAAGTATCCCCAACTAATATGCAGGGATAAAGACAATAAACCGACTATGCACAAACTCATGTTCAAAGAGGGAAAACTAAACAAAGGAATTCTATGTTATGCTGCAGGGGAAGAGGGAGATTCAACTCGTGGATATACTTTAAAAAAATTAATGATAGACGAAGGCTCAAGAATGAAAGAACTCTACTTTGTTGCTGCGCTTCCAACTCTAAGCATGACTAAGGGAAGTATAGATATTTCCAGCACACCTTTTGGAAAAAAAGATAAAGAAGGAAATGAGAAGTTTTTCTATAAATGCTACAAAGATGATTCTTTTAAAAAATTCTTAGTTAAAATTGAAGATTGCCCAAGGAGAGATGAAGCGCAGATTGAAAAAATCCGCAAGAGGATGACCGAAAACCAGTTTAAACAGGAATATCTTGCCATGTTTATTGATGAATTGCAGCAGTTTTTTAGTGATGAATGGATTGAGAAAGTCTGCATCCTGAAAAAAGAGGGGATTATCAATAAAGGGGGAAGAAATTATCTTGGAGTGGATGTTGGCGGATTTGGGAAAGATGTAAGCGCTTATATAGAAGTTGGGAAGTTATCAGACAAAACAATAGAGCAAAGAGAGGGATTGAAAGAGCCACACAACAAAACAACAGAAACAACAAATAAAATTATTGAGTTGGATAATAAATTTAAAAATAAAAAAATTGGTGTTGATGATGGGGGAATTGGCTTTGGAGTTTTCTGCGAGTTAATAGACAACGAAAAGACAAAAAGAAAAACCATATCTCTTAACAATGCCTCGAGAAAAAAAGAAAGAGAGGAAGACGGAGAATTTTCAGAAAAAAAGCTCATGAAAGAAGAAATGTATGTGAATCTGAAAATGCTGGGAGAACAGGGAAGGCTAAAACTTTTTAATGATGATGAACTCAGAGCGAGCTTAGCTTCTATTCAATTTGAGGGAGATAAGATTTTCGGCTCAGATTCTCATTATACAGAAGCGACAATAAGAGCATGCTGGCTCGCAGAACAAGACAAAGATTTAAATATATTTGCTCACACATTCTAACATGGCAGCATTCACAAATACTAAAATAATAGCAGATGTTGCAGACCCACTCGCATTTTGCGGGGAATTAGTCGATGCAACATTCACAATAGCAACAATGGGCGATTTAGTCGGAACATACACAGAAGCTTATTTATGCGCCCTAGTAGAGTATGATATTGTTACAAATTGGGCGACTATAAGCACAATCTATAAAAAAATCTTTTCTGAATATGCCTGCAGGGCAATAGCTGTTGAAGCAATAAAGTATAACATGGCGGGCTTCACTTCAAGAGCAGAAGCGGAAGATATGATTGATTTTCATGTATGGAGAATGCAGGCAATAGAAAATCTTCTAAGAAAAGAAAGCGTTCAAAACTTCATAGGAGTTTAAGATGACTTTAAAATTAATTCCCAGCCTTTTCAAAAAAAGAGGACAAGTAAACTCATGGGATGGGAATAAGATGGCATTAAAGGATTTGCCAACAGTAACAAGTTTATCAAGTGGAACAAGCACAGACATCGACATAAACCCTGCTGCAACAATTCTAAAACAAAGTGCAATTCTTGAGGAAGGGATTTATTTAGTAATTGCAGGATTGAGAACAGACACTTACATAACTTTAGCAGGATGGGCATCGATGAAATTATGGCTGGCTCATGGAACAACACAAATAGATGGCAGCCTAAGGGAAGTTATGACTAATCTCGGAGCTGATGCTGAAAAAGTTGTAAGTTTGCAAACAGGAGCAATTTATGCTTTTAATGGAAAAGAAAAAGCAACTCTCTATGCTCAAGCAACAGAACTATGCTCTGGGCATGATTGCAACCTCTTGATAATAAAATTAACACCAACAGCCGCCTAAAAACATTTAAATACAAACTTCTACTCTAATTTACATGGCTACATTAAGAACAGGGCAGACAACAGACTTTACAGGACAGAACACAGAAGCTTCTGTAAGTGCTTTAACTCCTGACAGCCCAACTTCCAGCGAAACAAGATACACACCTGACTTCGAAAAGTGGTATGGCTATTATCGAAAGAATTCTGAGAACAGAGCAGTTATAGACAAATACGCAAGCTGGACTTTTGGCAGAGGCATAATTGCCGACGAGAAAAATCAGGAAAAGCTCGACAAAATTAAGGGTTTTGGAAAAGACAGCCCAAGAGGAGTTTTGAAAAGACAATGGAAAACTGCTTTAATCTGCGGAGATAGCTTTGGGCATATAGTCAAAGACGGACAGGGCAGAATGACTAATCTTAAACCTCTCGGAAATTTAACAATAGTCAGAAACAGCGAGGGGATAGTTGTAAGATATGAACAGGAAATAGACGGCTCAATAGTAAAATCTTATTCTCCTGATGATATTTATCATTTAAGCAACGAAGCAGGCTCAGATGAAGGACACGGAATTCCTTTTGCTGAATGCATGGAAGATGTTATTCTCTCAAAAATAGAAGCGATGGATGATTTAAAAATTCTTTATCATAGAAATATTAAACCAATTTCTTTCTTTGAAGTAGAAACAGACGACACCATAAAATTAGCAGCCGTAGAAGCAACAATAAACCTCGCTTACAAAAAATCTGAAAATGTTGTAATCCCAGCAGGAGTTTTAAAAGAAATCAAACAGGCAAAGACAGGGCAATACGCAACTCTTGATAGTCTGCCTTACATAAAATTCTTAGTCAGGCAATTTGTAACAGGCTGCGGAATGCCTGAAATTATTATGGGATGGAGCGAAGGCTCAACTGAAGCAGCCTCAAAAATGGTATATTTAGCCTATCAACAGGATATCGAGGATAAACAACTTTACAACGAGGAGCAAATCGAGGCTCAGTTAAACATAACAATCGAATTAGAATTTCCAGCAGACCTTATGGAAGCTCAGGCTGCGGGAGTTGCTCAGGGATTGCAAAGCTCACAACAGGGAGCAGGCATATCTTCTCCAGCAAGCATGAAGAAAGACGGAAATAAACAAGCAGTTAGAAAAGCCGATGTCAAAGCGTAAAAATTCACAGAGAAAAGAGATTATTTGGAACTTAATAAATTCAGGAATCTCAGGAACTCTCGTTCTTCTGGGAGCATTAACAACAGGCGGAATAGATGTAAAAAGCTTTTGCGTAGCCTTGATCACAGCTTTAATTGTCGCTGTTACTCAGTTTAAAGATTATTGGAAAAGCGAAGAAAAAGAATATTCTAGTAAAAATTATGGATTTATGAAGATTTTGTAAGGAGGTAACAAAAAATGGAAGAAGAAACTAAAAAAGGTGAAGAAGCAGAAGAAGAAAAACCCTTAACAAAACAAGAAGAAAAAATAAAAATTGTTGAAGATGCAAAAGACGCAGCTGCAAAAATGAAAGAAGAAAACGACAGAAAAGTAAAGCTGCTTGAGAAAGAAGAAAAACTTATTGCCAGGCGGGAAGCATTAAATGCTTTAGGCGGGGGATCTCCTGCAGGACAAACTCCGGCAAAGCCGGCAGAAAAGACAGCGAAGGAGTATGCTGATGATGTAATGGCTGGAAAAGTCAAGCCAAATTAAAGTCATTCGGTTTAACGAAAGACTTAAATAGTTCTGCTCATTGTAAAAAGCCATGGCAAACGGCGTAGCAATACTTGTTTATGAAACAGATGTTCCTATTTCTTTTACAGTTGCAGACGCTTTAGCAGTGGAAAAAGGCGATGTTCTAAGATTAGCAACACCAGACACAGCAGAAATGTCGTCGGCTAATAATGATTTATTCTGTGGAATTGCAGCTGAAGAAAAAATTGCGCTTGACGGAAAAACTAAAATTGCAGTTTATAGAGGGGGAATATTCAGGGTTGAAAGCGGAACTACAGGCTGCACAGTTGGAAAGACCGCAACTATTGAAGCTAAAAATGAATTCACAGACGGAGCTGCAACTGATGCTGAAAATGGAATTGTATTTGGACATTTCTTAGAAACAGGAACAGACGGGCAGTTTGTTCTGATGGAGTTGGGTAGATAATGGCGCCAGATTCAACAGCTATGGCGGAAATCCGCGGAATTGATATTAAGAAACTCGTAGAGGGATTTGCAGATGAGGGGATTATTCTCAAGAATTATTGCAGGGTGATGCCTTGCACAGCAAGAGAAATCAGATGGTATTCAAAATATAAAACTACATCTGGCTCAGCTGGAATAACAAATGGAATCTTAACAGGTCCGACTTCGCAGGGAGTTACAGGCTCGCTTATCTCAAACACATCTTCAAAATCTTTGCCTGTAGCAATAGAAAACAGCTACTCAAGAACAACAAGTTATGTGAAGAAATATTTTGCAAGCTCGCCTATGATTAGTCTGGAAGATTTGAAAGATTGCGACCCTGATGTATGGGGTGACATGATTAAAGACGCTGCAAGAGCAGTTAATTATCAGATTGATGCAAGAATTCAAACTGTCATGACAGCTGGCGGCTGTGGAACTGCAGCAGGAACTCAATGGAATTTGGACGCATCAGCAGACCCAATACTTGATTTTGAAAATGCAAAATTGTCGATGAGAACTTATGGATATGACGCAAGCGACGCAGTTGCTTACATGGACCCAATCTGCGAGAAATGGCTTGTTAGATGGCTCATCAATGTCAAGGGCTCAAGCATCCCAGGATTTTCAAGCGATAAAGTCGGAAGCGGAAAGGTTATGGAGCTGATGGGATTCAAGATTGTTGTTTCTCAATTAGCAACAGCAGACCAGGTTACATTCTTTATTCCTGATAAGGCGGTTGTATGGAAGGAATTTATGCCTCTAACTTCTGCAATAGTAAATGACGAGGGCATTGGAAAAACTGTCAGAGTATGGGCTGAGGGAGAAGCTATAAGACCAAACCCTTACGCTGTTTATGTTGCAACCAATGTAATCAGCTAATGGGCGATACTCTTGAGGGCGGAAAGAGAGATAATATTAATACTTCTCAGTTTGCTATAACTAACTATACAGAAGATTATGCTGTGAATTGTAATAATGTTATCGGCGCAGGAAGTGAGGGGCTTTTGGAATTGGCTGATGTTGTTGCAACTCTCATAAGAGATTTAATCAGGTTAGGAATAATTCACGGGACGGTAGCTTAAAATGGCAACAACTGACCAATACACAATTTTAGGAAGTCTTTATCCTAATAGGAAAGCTGTGAGATTGCTGGGAGCAAGTGATTGCGGTATTCAATCTGATAATGCAGGCGTGGCTATGAAAGCAGATGCAACAGGAACAATATCAGCATGGGTAATGATTCCAAATATCACAGATGCAACTTCTACAATAATCGGCTACGGAGATGATAATGTTGTTGAGTTCATTCAGTTATCTATTGAAGCTGGCTTATTGACTCTAAGATTAACAGACAATACCACAGCAGAAATAATTTATCAGGCTGATGCTGTTTTATTTGAGCCTCACACCTGGTATCATGTAGCAGTTACGCAGGATGGCGTTTATCCAGCCATGTATGTAAATGGAGTCAAGATTGCTGCAACTGGCGACGATGTTTCAGGAATAACAAAGTGGGGAACAGACTTAGCAGGATTAGATAAATGTTTTATTGGCTGTGCAAATAAGGCTGGAAATGGAACAGAAACAGAGGAATATCAGGGGTTTATCTCAAATGTAAAAGTGTGGAGCAGAGCTTTAACTGCTGCAGAAATAGTAAAAGATTATAATGGAACTGCGCAGACTGATGATTCAACTTACTTGAAAAACAACTGGAAATTAGAATATGATTTAATAGACAGCGGAGTGGGAGCTGACCCGGGAACAGCTGTTGCAGGAGCTATTCTTGTTGATGGAAATAACTTTACTTCTCAATTAACATTCGGCTGCGGAGTTCCAGTTGTTGCTGATAAGGTAGAAGTTTGCATAAGCGGAAATACAGGCTTTGCATGGGTAAGCCAAGCGGCTTAAAATGAAATCTCGTTTTGATAAACTCGAAACATTCTTGAGGAAGATTTATATATTTCTGAAATCTCTGTTCAAGCATGGCAAACACGCTGAAGGAAAAAGAGCTTAAAACCGATTGGGATGCTACAACTGCAGCAGATTCTACAAAAGCGTTCGGGCATGTCCAGAACTTAATCCCGACGGAGAAAAGTTTTATTCCTGAAAGAAAGAGGAAAGGTATAGATTAAGATGGTAGACAAAAGAAAAACTCAAAAGTTAATAAATTCTCTCAAGCCTCAGACTCAGGAATTTACGCCGATAGCGACAGACATGTTTCTTCCCAATCATTCAGGCGACTTGTCAGCTGGAAAAGTCCGGACAACTCCGACGCAGGACTTGAATGTTGTCAATAAGAAATATGTTGATGATGCAATCGCCGCAATTCCAACATCAGCGGCAGGCTCGGCATATTTTCAGGCATACAGAACTGCAACTTTTGACATAACAAACAACAATACATGGTATGACTATCCATGGACACTTGCAGCAACGCTGAATGTAGGATTTACGCATAATAACGCAGGAGCAAATCCCGAGCAGATAACCATCACAACAGCGGGAATCTATCAGATTCATTTCAGGGCTAATTTTTCTTTGGTTTCTGCAGGGGGCTGTATCCGCCTGCTGTTAAGCGGGACAGAAATCGCAGGAAGCTATGTAAATCAATCAACCAACGGAACGCCGCAGACAATCAACGAAACATTGATTGTGAGCTGCGCAGCGAATGATATTATAGAAGCACAGGTTGCAAATACCACTGCTGGCACGGATATTGTTTATGTTGATGTAGCAAACGCTCCAAATCCGACAACTTTTATTTCAGCTACAATTTCAATAATAAGGATTGCTTAAAATGGGCGAGAAAAAACCATCGCAGCGGGAAGTCGAGAGCTGCCTTGACTCTTTTATTTCAAGCCTTACCGTCGAGGATGTGCCCGAAGTAATGAAGCGAAGAATAGAGTATCTCAATACTGCAATCAATGTTTTTCAGCGTCAGGGCTATTGCATGAATGACTATCGCGGCATCGTGGACGAGCTCATGCGAAAGATTGAGATTTAAACCGAAAAGTATATAAACTACATATTCTTAGTATTCTTATGAAAAACATATTGTTAAAATGCGATGAAAAGTTTTTTTACAAATTGAAAGAGGGCAAGAGCATAAAAGAACAGGAGCTTGAGCGCTCGCTGACATGGGAAGAATACATCAAGCTGCTTTTTGAGAGGGGAAAATGAAAACAAAACCTGAAATCATCAAAGGAATGTTCTGGCATTGCCATCACGATATGCTGTGTGAATGGGTGTATGACTATCAGGAAAGAGTAAATCGCATCAAATCAACAAAACCCAAAAACGAAATAGAAACAAGATTAAGACTTTTCAAAGCAGTAAAAGGAAAACTGCCTGCTGAAGTTGTGAAAGCGGGGGAAAAGTGTGAGGCAGCGGGGGAAAAGTGTGATGAAGCGAGGGAAAAGTATAATGCAGCGTGGGAAAAGTATTATGCAGCGAGGGAAAAGTATTATGCAGCGAAGGAAAAGTATAATGCAGCGTGGGAAAAGTATTATGCAGCGAAGGAAAAGTATAATGCAGCGTGGGAAAAGTATTATGCAGCGAAGGAAAAGTATAATGCAGCGTGGGAAAAGTATTATGCAGTCCTGTTAAAAT
>Ga0315273_10011409_pt1 | contig 11368 bp, 8 predicted proteins | sample YL17G02_0_MG_FD_205753 | JGI IMG/M metagenome (GOLD analysis project Ga0315273, IMG submission 205753) | Sediment microbial communities from Yellowstone Lake, YNP, Wyoming, USA - YL17G02_0 | ecosystem: Environmental > Aquatic > Freshwater > Lake > Sediment | place: USA: Wyoming | collected...
AGAGATTCCGCAGGCCACTCATATGCCCGCCCAGGAAAACCCCTCCGCCTTCAACCGGGCCGTTTGGGATTTTCTATGCAACCATTGACCGAGGTCCGCCATAGCTTATTCATGCTTGCTGAAGGACTCTCCTTGGTAACGATCCCTCCGGACAACGGCGGAAACCGAAAGTGAGCCGACAGGTGAAAGTGACAAAAAACGAGGTGATAAGGATCTTGGGGGAGATCGCCACACTGCTGGAGCTGAAGGGGGAAAATCCATTCAAGTCCAGGGCCTATGAGAGTGCCGTCCGAAGCATCGAGCAGATGGATGAGGATTTCGAGTCGATGGTCAGGGAGGAACGGCTCGACGCCATCAAGGGGGTCGGGGAGGCGATCAGCGGGAAAATCCGTGAGCTGGCAGAAACGGGGTCCCTTCCCTACTACGAGAAACTAAAGGCCTCGGTTCCTGCCGGCCACCTGGAGATGCTGCGGATCCCCGGCCTGGGACCCAAGAAAATCAGGACGCTTCATGAAAGGCTCGGCATCGAGCAAATCGGCGAGCTGGAATACGCCTGCCATGAAAACAGGCTGGTCGACCTGCCCGGCTTCGGCAGAAAGACACAGCAAAAGATCCTCGCGGGGATCGAGCACCTGAAACGCTACCAGGAAAAACGCCTCTTTGCAGAGGCGATCGAGGAGGCGGAAACGCTCCTGTCGATGCTCCTGCAGCAGAAGGGAGTAACCGCCGCGAGCTTGGCCGGATCGCTTCGCCGCCGCTGCGAGGTTGTCAAGGACATCGATCTTCTCGCCGCCACGGACCATCCACAGTCCCTGGCCGAATCCTTCGTAAACCTTCCCCAGGTGGAATCAGTAACCGCCCGGGGCGACACGAAGGTAAGCGTCGTTCTGAAATCGGGAATCAATGCGGATCTGCGCATCGTGACCGGGGGGGAATACCCCTATGCCCTCCACCACTTCACGGGCAGCAGGGAACACAACACGGCCATGCGGGGCCGGGCGAAGCGGATGGGGATCAGGATGAACGAATACGGTCTGTTCGGACCGGCAGGCAACATCCCTTGCGGAAGCGAAGCGGAGGTTTTTGCGGCCCTGGGACTTCCCTTCATCCCGCCGGAACTCCGGGAAGACATGGGCGAAATCGAAGCCGCCGAAAAAGGGGCCCTCCCCAGGATCATCGAACCCGAAGACATCCGGGGGCTCTTTCACATCCATACCCGCATGAGTGACGGTACCGATACCCTGGAGGCCATCGTCGCCGGGGCGAAAAGGATGGGGCTCGCTTACATAGGGATCAGCGACCACAGCCAGGCCGCCTATTACGCCGGGGGACTTTCCGCCGAAAACATCAGAAAACAGATCGACATCATCGACGAATTGAACGAGAAGCAGGCGCCGTTCCATATCTTTAAGGGAATCGAGGCGGACATCCTGCCCGAGGGACGGCTCGATTATGACGAAGAAACGCTGGCTCTGTTCGATTTCGTCATTGCCGCCATCCATTCCCACTTCGGTATGGCCGCGGCGGAAATGACCCTCCGGATCCTGAAAGCCCTGGAAAACCCTTTCACGACGATGCTGGCGCACCCTTCAGGGAGACTGCTGCTGGCGCGTGAACCCTACGCCGTCGATCTGCCGGCGATCATCGACTTCGCGGCGGAGCACGGGAAGGTTCTGGAGCTCAACGCCAACCCTCAACGCCTGGATCTGGACTGGAGGCTCTGCCATTATGCGAAGAGGCGCGCTGCGAAGATTGCCGTCAATCCCGACGCCCACAACCTGGAAGGGCTGGGTTACCTTAAATATGGCCTGTATATCGCCCGCAAGGGCTGGCTCGAGCCGGGCGACTGCCTGAACTGCCTGGACCTTGACCAGGTCAAGGCCTTTCTGTCCCGGCGGTGACGAGTTATGGGCTTTGACCTGGAAAGAGAGGCCCTGATCGCCTCGGGTGTGACAGACGATCACGGGATTGCCAAATATAAAGATGAGATCGAAGCGGTGCTCCGGTTGTTCCCGTGGGAGCGACTTCCCGCCGCCGATCCCTGCAGCGCGGCCAGGACCCTTTTCAACTGGCTCTGGACAACGAGGCCCCAGCGCTACAGGCGGGGTGGTTCATACCGGCTTCGGGAGGTTATCGAGGCCCAGCGCGACGAAAGGCGACCGTCCGTGGGAAATTGTCTCGGACTGACGGTTCTATACAATTGCCTTCTCGGAAGGACAGGCATTCGGGCCGGCGCCATTCACCTGGAGTGGGCCTTCGAGCTCGCCCCCCACGTGCTGACGACCCTGGAGGCGGCATCCGGCCCCATCGACATCGAGAATACCCTGCCCGGGGGATTCGACTACCGTGGTCATCGGGACGCCCCCGGGCGGACGGTCTGGGGCGACAGGGAACTCGTGGCGGACATCTATCACAGTCGCGGCAACGACTGTTTCGAAAGGAAAGATTATCAAGGAGCGCTGGCGGATTATGAGGCCGCCCTGGCCTTGAATCCCGGCTATGAAACGGCCCGCCTCAACAGGGCGATTGTCCTGGATGTCCTTGAAAACCCTCTTTTTACGATGTGAAATGGAAAAGGAAGGGATAAACGGAGGACCCCTCGGAGGGATTCAAGTCCTGGATCTGGCAGGCGGTACAGCCGGCTTCTGCGGAAAGCTCCTGGCCGATCTGGGGGCTTGCGTCATCAAGGTGGAAAGGCCGGGCGGCGACCCGGCGCGCGCCCTGGGTCCCTTTTGGGAAGGGGGGCCCCACCCGGAGCAAAGCCTCTTTTTCCTCTATCACAACACCAATAAATACGGGATCACCCTTGAGCTCGAAGACGGGAAGGACCGAGAGCTCCTGCGGAGGCTTCTTGGAAAGGCGGACGTTCTGATCGAAACCTTTCCGCCGGGGTATCTGGAAAAGCTGGGCCTGGGATTCAAAGAGCTGCAGGCGGTCAATCCCCGGCTCATTTTGATCTCCGTTACCGGTTTCGGCCAGGAGGGTCCCAAAAAGGATTATGCATCCTGCGATCTCGTGGCCGCCGCGGAGGGCGGCCAGATGTATGTCTCCGGTCTCCCGGCCGGGACACCGTTAAAAATCTTCGGCGAACAATCTTTCTATACCGCCTCTTTGTTTGCCGCCATCGGGACGATCCTTGCCCTGAAAAGGCGGCGGCATACCGGAGAGGGCGGGCACATCGACATTTCCCTGCAGGAAGCGGTGGCGGCAACGCTCGATCATGTCCTCGTCCGGCACCTTAACGATTCCCTCCTGCTGAAGCGACAGGGAAACCTTCATTGGAACCACGATTTCTGCTGCCTGCCGTGCCGGGACGGGCACCTCCTGGTCAGTCTCTCCCGGCAGTGGGAGACCCTCGTTGAATTGCTGGATCGGGAAGGCATGGCGCAAGACCTGAAGGAAGACCGCTGGCGCGACGAGGCCTTCCGGACCACTCAGTTGGATCATGTGCTGGGCGTGATCGGCCGCTGGACGAAAACACACAGTGCCGCCGAGCTTTTTGAACTGGGCCAGTCGTTGCAATTCCCCTGGGCGCCAGTCTGCCGGCTGAAAGACATCCTGGGGAACGAACAGCACCGCTGCCGCGGATTCTTCAGGGACAGCGACCCTCTCCTCCCCGGCGGATCGCCCCGCTTCCCCCGCCTGCCCTGGCAGCTGGCAGCGCCTTGGCCGGCATCCCGGAAAGGGCCCCCCGGAATCGGCGAGGACAACGCCCGGATATTCCAGTCGGTTAAGGCAGGCAGTGAACAGAACGGGAAGCCGATTTTTCCTCCGGCGCGTCAAGAGCCGGACAAAGGGGCGCCCGCCCCTCTCCTCAAGGGCCTGCGCGTCCTCGATTTCACCCGGGTCCTGGCCGGTCCCTACACTACAAGGCTGCTGGCCGATTTCGGCGCCGAGGTCATCAAGATTCAGTCCGAGCGGACGATGCGGGGCGAAGAATCCTTCCGCTCCGCCTACTACCGGACCTGGAACCGCAACAAGCGGAGCATCACCTTGAACATGGGCCATCCCGAGGCCCGCCGGATCGTCCTCGCTCTCGCTGCCGAAAGCGCTGTTGTGGCGGAGAACTTCTCCCCCCGGGTGATGGCGAACTGGGGCCTCGGTTACGAGATCCTGAGGGAGGTCCGTCCGGAGCTGATCATGATCAGCCTTTCCGCCATGGGGCACAGCGGTCCCTGGCGTGATTACGTCGCCTTCGGACCGACGATCCAGGCCCTGTGCGGGCTCACCTACCTTACCGCTTATGATGAATACTCGCCCTTAGGTCCCGGGTACGCCTATGCCGATGCGGTTGCAGGACTTTACGGCGGACTCGCCGTCCTGGCCGCTCTCGAACACCGGGACAGGACAGGACAGGGACAGTATATCGACCTGTCCCAGTTCGAGGCCCTCTGCACACTCCTGGGACCCTTTCTCCTGGATGAACAGGCAAATCACCGGGAGATCATCCCGGGAGGCAACCGGCCTTCCCACATCCGGGCCGCCCCATACGGATGCTACCGCTGTACCGGTGATGACCGCTGGTGTGCCATCGCCGCCTGCGATGAAGGGCAGTGGCAGGCCCTCTGCAGGGTCATGGGCCGTCCCGCCTGGACGGGGGAAAGCCGGTTCTCCACCCTTGCGGGCCGACGGCTGCAGGCGGCTGAATTGGATCGAAGGATCGAGGCCTGGACGGACAGGCAGGAGGCGGGGGAACTGGTGCGCCGGCTTCAGAAGGAGGGTGTGCCGGCGGGAGTCGTCCGGACGGCGGAAGATCTCGCTGCGGATCCTCAACTGGTGGAAAGGGGATTTTTCGTCCCCCTGGAGCACCCCGTCCTCGGCCGGACGATCACCGACGGCCAGCCCATCCGCTTTCGCAATGAACCGCCGCCCTCCTGGAAGGCCGCCCCCCTGCCCGACGAAGACAACCGCTACGTCTATCGGGAATTACTCGGCATGACCGCGGCCGAGCTTGCGGACCTGATCGCAAGGGGCGTCATCGTTTAAAAATCGCCCGCCCTGTCAATGATCCCCTCCCGCCATGATCGGAAAGGCGCCCCATATTTCGTGGTCACTGACCGGGACAGTATCGGCGGCTCAGCGTTCGAGAGTCATTTGGGCAAAGGCGTCCTCAACGTGCGAACTCATGCCTGTATGAGCAGTAAAGAGAAAAGCGGCATGCGAATACGCGCGGAGCTTCCTAATGGAGTCGCCTTCGGCCTTTTCATCCATATTGAACACCTTGAAGAAGAGCGTCACATGTCCGTCCTTGAGCGCCAGCGTATCACCGGTGAAGAGATAGCGTCCTTCGACGAGATAGGACATCGAGCCCGGAGTGTGCCCCGGAGTTGTGATTGCGGTCACGTCGGCCCCGTCAGCAACGATCCGCTCACCGTCCGAAAGTCCTGTGTAGGCAGAGGGAATACTATTGTGCATAAACACAAAACGGCTCTTTACCCCCGTGATCATGGGCACCTCGTCTTTCGACAGATACACCCGGGCGTTGGGGAAGAGCGAAAGCGCGCCCACATGATCCCGGTCGGAGTGGGTGAGAAATACCGCTCGTACTTCCGCAGGGGCGATCTTCAGTTGCAACAGCTCGCGCTCGACGATTGCGCGATCGTCGTCGGCGTCGATCGCTACATAATGACCCGGCTTTCCTACCAGGAACATATTGGCCATCTTTCCCTTCAGTGCGAACACATCGCCTTCTACGTGTCCGGTCGGAAGCGGATTCATCCGTACCTCGCTGAACAGCACCGCGGCAGTGATGACAAAGACCGCAATAAAAGCCGCAACCGCAATAAGCGTCATTTTCCATGGTTTGCTTTTCATGTTCTCACCTCAGCGATTTTCGAGATGGAGGTTTGCTTTACTCCCCGGCAAAAAGCCGCCGCGGATTGTCCACAAGGATCGTTTTTACTTTTTCATCGGTTACCCCCGCCCCCTTGAGGACCGGTATCATATCCTTGAAGATGCGTCTCGGGTGCCAGTTTGGCTGCACTTTCGACATCATCGTTTCCAAAGGCCGGCCCAGCCACCTCACGATGGAATCGTGCGACATCATGAGTCTGTTGGTAAAACCGATACCGATGAGGCCGATGATGCAGCCTAAGGTCCAGCGGTCCGACATCTCCGGCGGCAGATCGATGCCGATCCGGTCAAAAGATAGATAGACCCCCTTGTCAAGGATGGCGGTATGGTACTTCATATCGCCGTTGCCTCCGGCGTGCCCGATCATGATCTGTTTCGGATCTGCACCCTCACCGATCAGCAGGTCTGCCTGCTCCGGCCCCATGGTCCCCGCTTCCGTATGCGTGATGATGGGAACGCCGGTCGCCTTCTGGGCCCTCGCTGCCGCTTTGAGAGCGTTCTGTTCGTATGGCGATATGGCTCCGTGGCCGGTCGCTGCTTTGATGACGCCTGCCCTCACGCCCGTCTTGCCGATCCCTTCGGTGATCTCTTTGACCAACAACTCTTCCATCTCCTTAACGACATCGAAAAAGGGGATTGTGCTCCGGAATCTGTAATATGCGGCGGCGCCGTTTTTCTCAAAGTAAACCCCGGTAGAACAGACGATGTTCATGCCCGACTTCTCGGCAATCTCCCTGAGAAGCGAGGCATCGCGGCCCAGATCGATAGGCGTTGCATCAACGTAAGTCTTCACTCCGTACGTTTTGAGTTCCCCGAAGGTTTCCAGGGCGGCCGTGACACAGCTTTCACGGTCGAAAGGCGCCACGGTTTCGTCTATCAGGTAGCCCGAACCCATGGCGGAGACGACGTGTTCGTGCATTAACGTTAATCCCAAGTCATTGGGAGACACCTGACCCAGCACCGTATTGACCATCTTCATCGCTTTCCTCCTTTTACTTGCATTTTGAGCTCTCCCCGTTTAACATTTCTCCGCATACTCTCAGCACGGTATAAGCTGAACCCTGCCATCAGCTGTATGTAACCTATTTGAATTGAGGGTAAAAATACACCCGAATAAGGCGGCAGGTCAAGCTCAGATATAGCGGACCACAACCTCCGGCAAATATCTTGAAGGATCTGTCAGAATATGTCATTTTCGGAATCAGAGGACCGGTGAAGGCATGACCATCGCTGCACGAACGGTGGTCACCTTCAGGAGCTCACAATATATCAGTCAAGAAATATAAGGGGTGGATCCATGGAAAAGATCAGGCTGGGCAAAACTAACATGATGGTCTCCCGGTTGGGCTTCGGCGGTATTCCCATCCAGAGGGATTCGGAAGAAGAGGCGGTGGCCATTGTTAAGAGGTGTCTCGACGCGGGCATCACTTTTCTCGATACGGCCAATGCCTATACCACCAGCGAACAGCGGATAGGAAAGGCGATCGCGGGTAAACGCGAGGGGCTCGTCATTGCCACCAAGACCACGGCCCGGAGTCGTGAGGGCGTGGAAAAACATCTCCATTTGAGCCTTGAACGCCTCGGTGTCACCTATATCGACCTTTACCAGTTCCACAATGTGAGTGACTCCAATGCATTGAAGACCGTCCTTGATCCCGCTGGACCCATGGCGGTGGTTAGAGCGGCCCAGAAGGCGGGACTGATCCGACATATCGGCGTCACCTCGCACCAGATGGATATAGCCAAGCAGGCCGTAAGATCGGGACACTTTGAGACGATCATGTTTCCATTCAATGTCATTACCTCCGAGGCCGCTGAGGATCTTCTGCCCCTGTGCCGCGAACACGACGTCGGATTTATCGTCATGAAGCCCCTGGCGGGAGGCATGCTGGAAAACGTCGCCATTGCCTTCAAATATCTGATGCAATTTCCGGATTTACTGCTAATTCCGGGTATAGAAAAGATACACGAGATTGATGAGATTGTCTCGGTGATGAGCGGCCCGAGCCTTTTGACGGAAGCCGAACAGCAGGAGATCGAAAGATTGAGGGAACAGCTGGGCTCCAGGTTCTGCCGGCGCTGTGACTATTGCCAGCCCTGCGATACAGGAATACCCATATCGATCGTGATGCAATACGACAGCTTTGTCAAACGATTGCCGCCTGAGGGGACCTTCTCAGGCTGGATTGCCGCTTCAATGGAGAAAGCGGCCGAATGCACCAATTGCGGCGATTGCGAAGAGCGGTGTCCCTTCGATCTCCCCATCAGAGAAATGATTGCCGAGTATGTCCTTACCTACGGAGAAGCGAAAAAAAGATACCTGGAACAGGCCGCACAGTAAAACACCGTACACCCTCCGCAGGATGACGATCCCGGGGTTTGCAGGGTAAAATCCCCCTTCCCCGGCCTCAGCGGTTCCACCACTTCGTCATTTGTGAGAGCTCGCCGGCCCAGTCCCGGGAAAGACGGCTATCGAGGAACAGGGCAAAGAGACGATCCATCGTCTCGACGGCCTTTTCCACCAGGTAGATTCGCTCCAGGATGCGGCCGCCCTGGTCATCCCTATCGTCATCATCCCTGTCCGTTTCAGGAAATTTAAGTGACTGAAAAGAAAAACGGTCCGCCTTGAAGGTGAATTCCCACTTCTGCGAATCCCTCTCCAGGATGATCCTCGCCTCCCTGATCCGCTTGCCCTGCCTGAGGGCTGCCTTTCCTTCCTGCAGGTCGGCGTGCAACCCCTGGCAAATGACGGACTCCGAGAAATTGCCTTCCCCCGATTTGAGAACCATCCGGCGGGCAAAGGTCACTCCCGCTTCCCCGATCCCAGGTATCGTGACGGCGCCGCTTGCCTCATCGCTTTTAAACCAGAGCCAGGTGAGAAATTCCCTGCCGATGGTCGTTACATCAACGGCGTCCTGCTTTTCAGCGTCGGCGATCCGGGCGGCGGTCTGCGGGTCCAGATACCGCGAATCCCAGGGACTGAGAGGCGCCAGGGCCACCTGGAAGCTATCCTGGAAAAAATCCTGGAAATCCTGGACCACCTTATCGGAAAGGGAGCAAAAGAGCACAGTGCCTGTCGAGAAGGACCAGCAGACATCGTAAAAAGACGGGACAGGCTGCATTTTCTCCTGCAGTTCGAGACGCAGCGCCTCCCTGATCGCCTCCCGCTGGTCACGGTGAATCTTCCTTATCCCTTTTTCTTCGCGATAGGCTTTTTCCCTTTCCAGAGTTTTCACCCTGAACAGGGAAGGAGGAATGACCTTGCGGTCGATCCGCAACGAAAAAATCAGGTAGTCACCGATTGCGTACTGCGCCTGGGCAAAAGAACTGTCGAGGATGTTTTCCAGACCCGTCCAGCCCAGAAGCTTTTCCTGAGCGGACAACGGACGGTCAGGAAAGGCGAATTTCTTGAGATTCTCGTCGATACTGCCGGAAGTGAGCTGTGGCGCTTCTCCCACTGCCCGGTAACGGGCAAAGGTGAGGGTGCCTTTCAACAGGCCCATGATAGATCTCCCCCCTTGTGATGTGAGGAGCACCCTATCCTGACGACGGCAGCTTTGTCAAGGTGATATCGGCCTTCAAATCATGACTCGTTGGAATCACAAGCCCCTGGCCGGAAACTATAACTAGGGACAGCGCCCTATTAATTTTCATAACTAGGGACAGCGCCCTATTAATTTTCGGAATTTAATTAGGGCGCTGTCCCTAGTTTAGTTTGTAGGGCGCTGTCCCTAGTTTGGGTCATGGATCCGGACGAAGCTGGAATCAAAACTCCCTGACCTGGAAGAGCACGCCGTCGAGGATCGTGGCGAGGACCTCGATGCCGGCGATCTGTTCGGGGGGAATCTGCGAAGGATCGCCGCTGAGGATGACGAGATCGGCCCGCATGCCCGGTTTAATGGAACCGATCTCTTTTTCCATGAATCCCGCTTCTGCCGCCCGGATCGTATAGAGAGCGATGGCCTGAAGCGGCGTTATCGCCTCTTTCTCCGTGACGGTCTCGCCCATCTCGGAGCGGCGGCTCACGGCGGCCCGGATGCCGATCAGGGGGTCCGGCGGAACGACCGGGCCGTCCGAACTGCCTGCAACAGTCACGCCGTATCCCATGAGAGTTTTCAATGGATAGAGCCATTGCCGCTGATCGGCGGGGACCGTTTCGAGATAACGATCACCGTTGTAATAGAGAAAGGGGGGTTGGGTGACAACGATGACGCCCGCAGCGGCGATCCGCCCGGCCAGGGCCGGCGGACAGACGGAGCAGTGCTCGATGCGATGCCGGCAGTCCGGTCGAGGGATCTTTCTCCGGGCGCCCTCGATGGCCTCCAGGGCGGCCTCGACAGCCCTTTCCTCCACGGCATGGATGGCCACCCGGAGACCCCTGCGGTGAATATCGAGCACCAGCTCGCAAAGGGCCTTGGGGTCGGGGTGTAGGCGGCCCGTGGCCTCGGTGAGGACGATCTTCACGCCACCAAAGCTTAGACGACGCTCTCCCTTCTCTTCCCGAAGGATCTCCTCATACTGCCCGCCGGAGCTGGCCTCAATCCCTAACATCATGGCGATGCGGGGCCGGAAGCTTCCTCCTGACTGCCAACGCCGGAAAAGCTGCCAGCGCTCGAAATCGTTGCGGGAGGAGGCATCGTGTACGGTGGTGATTCCCAGTGAAAGCAGGGCCCTGTCCGCCCGTTCGACAGCTCCCTCCATCATGCCGGCCTCGTCTGGCGGGATGCGCCTGGCGAGCCAGGAGCCCATCTCGAAAAGAACGCCCGTCGGCTCGCCCGTTTCCAGATCCCGGTCGATCCACCCGCCCTCGGGATCGGGCGATTCGGCTGTGATTCCCACCCGCTCCAGGGCCGCACTGTTGAGTACATGGGCATGGCCCGTGGCGTGGGTCAGCTTGACGGGATGACAGGCTGCCGCCTCGTCCAGGTCCCGGCGGTCGGGGTGCCGTTTCTCCCAGAGATGAAAATCGTGGTAGCCCCGGCATTGAATCCAGGTCCCCGGTTGCCGCTTCCGGGACTCTTCCCGAAGGACTGCCTGGATGTCGGCGATGCAATTCACACCCCGGCGGTGCCCCAGATCGGGCTCCATCAGGCTGTCGGCAAAGGCGTGGAGGTGGATATGGGCATCGATGAAACCGGGCAGTACGGTCCGTCCCCGGCAGTCGATGACCCGAAAGCCTGACCGTTCGAGGGATCTCCGGTCACCGGCATAGCCTACAGCCTCGATCCGACCCCGCCGGATCGAAACGGCTTCACCCCCGGGCCGGGCGGGATCCATCGTGATTACCCGGGCATTGATCAGGGCCAGAGCCGGTGACGGAGCTTCTTTCACTCGAAAATGCACATTCAACATATTGAAATAATGGCATCCTATTTCCCTCCCCCTTTGACGGGGGTGGGTTAGGGTGGGGGTGGGGTCGCCAAGCAATTTTCATCCCCCTTTGTGACGGCAGGCCGTCATGAGAGTTTCACCTACAAAGCAGTGAGGTTGGCTAATGAAACATCTTGAAGATTTA
>Ga0315273_10011410_pt1 | contig 11367 bp, 9 predicted proteins | sample YL17G02_0_MG_FD_205753 | JGI IMG/M metagenome (GOLD analysis project Ga0315273, IMG submission 205753) | Sediment microbial communities from Yellowstone Lake, YNP, Wyoming, USA - YL17G02_0 | ecosystem: Environmental > Aquatic > Freshwater > Lake > Sediment | place: USA: Wyoming | collected...
GGCGCAATCCTGACGGGCTAACGTTTCCTGCACAGCCGCCCACCAGCCGGCGGCATGCTCGGCAAAGGCGTGGCACCAGCGGCCAATCGTGCGGGGCGAGGGCAGACCGTCCGGTGCACACTGGCGCCCGGTCTCATGCCACGAGGCGTTGTCCTCGAAGCGCGCCACGACGACCTGCTCGATGACGACCAACAGGTAGTGGCGGAAGCGCAGCAGAAAACTGGGCAAAACCGAGAGGGTCGTGTGGCCAGCCTTGCAGAACCAGCGTTTGATCCAAATCCGGTAGACCTGGGGCTGATCTTTGGGCTGGCGCGGGTAAAAGCCGTGGCCGATGAAGGTGTGCGACGTGGCGCAGCACGGACAGCATTCCGGGCGCGGAAAGACGATCTGGTCGAAATGCACGAGGTAATCTTGGACAGCGCGGCCACAATCCAGTATAATAGGCACCTGTTCGTGTTGAACCCGACCCCGAGGACCGCCGCTAAGCAGAGCCCTCGGGGCCGGGTTCTTCCTTTCGGGCAGAATCAACGGCCCAGCTTACCCGACTTTGCCCCCGGCCGCCAACCCAGGCCGGCACCCTGCCAATGGCCGCCGGGGGACTGGCTCCCGGCACCCCCTGCGCAAACCCTACCCACTGGCTCCTGCTAACAAAAAAGGCCGCCCACAATGGACGACCTGACGCTTGACCCTGACTTGGACCACCACAAATTCAAGATGAATTCACGCGAATCGCGCCCAATTAACGCGAACACCTACAGCATGTGGCGCAGCCTCTTGGGAAAAGAGAGATAGCAGGTAATGGGCACAATTGGGCACGGCGGCGAGGTACCGGTCTCGCGCAGGGCGGCGCCGGGAACCAGGGTTGAGATCGAACTGGTGAGCGAGTCAGGCGCCCGCGAACCGCTGGTTTTCGATATTGTGCCAGATCGGAGTGCCGACTTCCCCGCGGGGTTTCTCGGCGCCGGGACGCCGCTTGCGCTCGCGTTGCTGGGCCACCGCGCAGGGGAGACGGTCCCCTACATGGTGGCTGACATCGTCGAGGTGCAAATCGTGAGCGTGGTCGCGAGCCAGCGACTCCCGTCGGGGGATGCGGCGGCGCGCCGCGAGGCCACCGAGCGCGAGGCGGTGAGCAAGTCGAACCTCGACGATGCGGTGCGGCTGGCGCTGACCGTGGACGTGAAGTGGGGCGATTACGATCCTGAAGGGATTGAGCCGGGATGGGGATGACCTAATTGATCGTCGCGCCAACCTCCTCAAGAAGGGTTTCGAATGGGATGACGGCGGGCGCGTCTTCCGTGATGACCCTGCCGAGAAATCGCATCAGCGGCAGCTCGGTGCTGCCGAGCAACCCCTCACTTTCCCAAATGGGCAGCGCCCTGGCCACTTGCTGGATCGCATAAGCGCCTTCCAGGGTTTCGCCTTCCATCTCGGCCACGGCCTGAGTGTAGGTGCGCCCCAACCCGAGCAATCGCCCCAACCGAACTGTCCGCCCACCGGCACAGGTTACATATTGATCACCCGCACCGGGAAGGCCCGCAACGTTTTCGGGCTTTCCGCCCATCAGAGAGACCAGGCGCGTCATCTCGGCGAGGCTGATGCCGAACAGGCCCGCCGCCAGGTTGTGCATGTGAGCGCCCGCCTCATCGATACCGCCTGCCCGCTCCAGCAGCCCGCCCGCGATGCCAACGGCGACCGTGTAGGCGTTCTTCAGCGCGGCGCAGGCCTCGACACCGATCAAATCGGTCGAAAGCCAGATATGGTAGTAAGCGGTGGCGAAGATTGCTCGGAGGCACTCGAGGGCCCCAGAGTCCCTCGATGTGAAGACGACACAGGAGTGGCGTCTGCCCGCCAACTCACCAGCGATGCACGGTCCTCCAATTGCCGCCAGGGTAACCCGATCGCGCAGGGACGCAGGAAGCTCGTCTGCCAGGACGTCGGGCATGATACGCGGATTGCCGACCTCAGACGCCTCCAACCCCTTGGTGACTCCGATGATCAGCGCGCCGGGCCAGAGCAGCGGCCCAAGTGTGCGCCCGATCCAGTGCACGCCCAAGGAGTTGACCCCGCTTACAATGACATCCGTCCCGTCCAACGCATCGGGGAGCTGCGCGACGTAGTAAGGCTGGACGCCATCCGGGATGCGGCGGCGAAGACCTGGATGGGTACGCGATTCGAGGCAGGACCGGATGATCTCGCCGTCGAGGTGCGTGCCGACAAGTCGGACCCGGTGCCCGTTGTCCGCTAGGGGCCAGGAGAGGGCCGTACCCATCAAGCCGGCGCCGAGAATTGTGATGGTCGACATCAGAGTAAGCCTCCGTGTGTGATACATCAAGGGTTTTGCGACAGGCCAAGATGCAAGCCCTCGCCCAGGCCTGTGATTCCTATCCAGAACAAGTTACGGCCAAACAGCGCTACTCCGTTTCTAGCAGGCTCTGAAATGGCTTCCACGCCAAATGCCGCTGTGCATTATAAGCGCGATGCGCGCCTGAGCCACAAGTGGAGGATCCGGGAATGGCTTTAGTGGTGGCGCGGACGAAGCTGACAGGGCACTATGGCCAGGCCGGCAGATCCGCTACCCCGAATCGTGATCGGGTTGGCCCAGGCGGGGACTGATGGCGAAGACCTTTCAAGAGCGTTGCGCCCCGGCCAGATCGCGCTTCCCGCATTCAGGCACGGCCACAGGCTGACCCGGCGATTCGCCCCGTAACCCAACTCCAAAGGAAATTGTATCCGCCAATCGGGCCGAAGGCATCCAACATCTCGCCGCACAGATAGAGCTTGGGTGCGATCCGGCTTTCCATCGTCGTGGGGGATACCTCGCTTAGGGGAATTCCGCCCCCGGTAACCTCGGCCGTCCTATACCCCTCGTGGCCCGTCCACGGCAGCCGGTAGTGGGTCAGCAACTCCACCAAGCGAGCGCGGTCCTCTCGGCGCAGTTGAGAGCCTTCGACAGACGCCAGCTCCACTTCTACCAGCAACTGGTGGGCTAGGCGCTCGGGCAGGAAATCGCGCAGCAAGGGCAAGAGGGGACCCCTTACGGCACGCAGCAGGGCGTCCCAGCTCTCGGCGTCCAATCCCGTCCACCGCACCCAAACGAGCGCACGAGGGCCAGGGGCAAGCGTGGTACGTACCGCAACGTGCGAGATGTTGAGCACCGCTGGGCCGCTGTAACCCCGATGCGTGAACAAGAAGCCACCGCGGGTTGCGTGCAGGTGCTTGCTTCCCTGAAGCTGCGCACTGAGGGTCACCGGCAGTGAGAGGCCCGCCAGGGCATGATGAGCGCCGTTGTTGCCGGTCAGTGGCACCAGGGCCGGGTACGTGGTCACGACCGAATGGCCCAGCTCGCGAGCGATCCGTAGGCCAGTCCCATCGGATCCCGTCGCCGGCACAGAAAGCCCGCCGGTGGCAAGTACCACTGAGCCGGCTGCCAACGTGTCTCCCGACTCCAGACGCACCAGCCATTCAGCTCCAGGCTCGCCGTCCGGACCGGAAGCGGGGGCACGTGCCAGGCCTACCACACGCTGCCCCGTCCGCAGGATCCCACCTCGCTGTTGGTGGGCTGACAACAGTGCGTCAAGCACGACGAACGCTCTGCCGGCGGCCGGGAACAACTTGCCTGTCTCGGGCTCCAGGCGCAGGGGTATTCTCAGCTCCTCCTCGAAGAAGCGGCGAACTGCGTCCAGAGGCCAGGCGCTGAAGATCTTGCGCAGGGTGTTGGAGGACCCTTCGGAGACAAAGTCCGAAGGTTGTGCTTCCGACGGCAGAACATTGCAGCGGCCGCCCCCACTGATGAGGATTTTCCGGCCGGGCCGGTCGCTTGCCTCGAGCAAGATCACGGGGCCCACCCGGGCGGCAAAGATGGCAGCAATCAGGCCGGCCGCGCCCGCGCCGATTACCACAACCGGGATCCGATCGGAGAGACGCATCGCACCCCCGTGTGTCCGCTGCTGTTGGTCAGTTGTATTTCGTCCGAGTCCGGTTACAGCATGCGGGCTTGCCAGATTTCCTCTCGAACGGCGAGGGCGACTTCAACATGAAAGGCTCGGTCGAGTGCCTTCCGTGCGACATCGCCGCCGATGCGGCCAAGCGCCCACGCTGCATGGCCGCGCAGAAGGGGCTCCCCATCGCCAAGCAGATTGACAAGGGCCGGTACGGCGGCCTGGTCGCCCCAATTCCCAGCCGCCAGACACGCGTTACGCACCAGGCCCCTCCGCCGGGCACGCATTACCGGAGTTCCGCCGAAGCGCGCACGGAAAGCGACGTCGTCCAAGACGAGCATCTCCAGGAGCGAGAGCGATCCGGTCGCATCAAGCCCCAAATCCGATCTCCTCTCGTCCAGCGAGACGGCCGCCGGGGCGGCACGGTTGTATGGGCACACCTCCTGACAGACGTCGCAGCCGAAGACCCAGTTGCCGACCAGAGGGCGCAGCTCGAGTGGGATCGACCCGCGTAGCTCGATCGTTAAATAGGAGATGCACCGCCGCGCGTCCATCACGCGCGGCGCTACGAAAGCACGCGTTGGACAGGCGTCCAGGCAGCGCGTGCAGCGGCCGCAGGTCCAGGCGCGCCGTGCGCCGCGCCCCTCCGCCTCTTGAACAGCGCCTTCGATGAGCCGGACTTCGAGTACTTCAGGCACTGCCAGCGCGGCCAGAAAGGTCCACGACCCCAGCCCCGGTATTATCAGGCAGGTATTCCGACCGGCGAATCCAAGCCCGGCCAGACCGGCAAAATCCCGCTCGAGCAAAGGCGCCGTATCCACCCATGCCTTGCCTGGGACGGAACGCGCGGTACGCGAGCGAACAAAGGCATCTAAGGCGAAGAGGCGGCGCTTGATTACGTCGTGGTAGTCCTGTGACTGCGCATAGCGGGCAATACTGCCGCGCGACGGGCCGACAGGTGGGGCAGGGTAGGGCCTTGGGTTGTAGTTGGCTGCTACAACGATCAGACTGCGTGCTCCAGGCGCAAGAAGGGCAGGATCGGCGCGGAGCTCCGCACGGGTCTCAAGATACCCCATCTCGCCGTGGTAACCTGCGCGCAACCACTGCTCGAATGCCGCGGCGTGCGCAGGCCGGCTGACCGGTACCACGGCAACCCGGTCAAAACCCAGCGCACGGGCCCTATCCACGATCTCACAGGTCAGGGTCATGGTCGCACGATTATAGCATCGTCGGCTGACACACGTATAATGCCGCCATGTCAGTTGAGACGGCGCTCGAGGCTCTGCGCCTGGAGCCTAGGTTCGTTCGCAACATAGTGCGGTGGGCTGAGATTCCTGCCCGGCCGGCGCGAGCGGCCGCGTTCCCGGCCGCGCTCGACCCCAGGCTGATCGAAGCGCTGGGCGCCCGGGGCATCGATGGGCTCTATACCCACCAGGCTGAGGCAGTGGCCGCCGCGCTTCGGGGCGAGAACACGGCCATAGTGACCCCTGCGGCCAGTGGCAAGACGCTATGCTACAACCTGCCCGTATTGCAGCGCCTGCTCCGCGATCAGGACGGGCGCGCGATGTACCTTTTCCCGACCAAGGCCCTATCCCAGGACCAACTGGCGGAACTCGCGGACCTGATGGATCGGGTTCAGCGGAGAACCTCGCCAGCTGAGACCCCGCTTGGCCTTTCCTGCGCGACCTACGACGGCGATACTTCGCAGGCACAGCGCCACAAGATTCGCGAGTCGGCGCGCGTGATCCTGACCAACCCAGACATGTTGCACATGGGAATCTTGCCCCAGCACACCCGTTGGGCGAGCTTCTTCGCCAACCTGCGCACGGTCGTGATCGACGAGATGCACGCGTACCGCGGTATCTTCGGCTCGCATGTAGCGAACGTGCTGCGGCGGCTGCGGCGCATCTGCCGGTTCTACGGGAGCGATCCGCAGTTCATCCTGGCGTCTGCGACCATTGCGAACCCGAGCCAGTTGGCCGCTTATCTGGTCGAAGCCCCGGTGAAGCTCATCGGGGCCGACCTCAACGGAGCGCCGCAAGGGGAGAAACAGGTCATCTTCTACAACCCGCCGCTGCTCGACTTGGCACTCGGCATCCGGCGCAGCTGCGGACTCGAAGCCGTGGACCTCGCTTCCCATTTCCTGGCACATAACGTGCAAACCGTCGTCTTCGCCCGCGCCCGGCTGACAACCGAGTTGATACTGGCGGATTTGCGCGAAGCCGCCGGTCTCCAGGCGGATGCACACAGCAAGATGGCAGGCATTTCTCAGCCGATCCGCGGGTATCGCGGTGGGTACCTGCCGAGCGAGCGACGAGATATCGAGAGAGGCCTTCGCGAGGGCAGTGTGCGCGGGGTCGTCGCGACGAATGCCCTCGAGCTTGGCATCGACATCGGACGGCTGGAGGCGGCCGTGCTGGCGGGCTACCCCGGCACCATCGCCAGCGCGCGGCAGCAGATGGGTCGCGCCGGACGCCGGCAGGGCCTGTCCGTGGCGGTCCTGGTAGCCACCGCGGGCGCTTTGGACCAATATATCATCGCCCACCCCGAGTACGTATTGGACCGCAGCCCCGAGCATGCCCTGCTCAATCCTGACAACGAGATCATCCTGTCCGGCCACCTGGCATGTGCCGCGGCCGAACTGCCGATCGAGGCGGGTGAGCTGTTTGGGGAGGCGCCCGCTGGCATGCCACGTGTGGCTCACCGCCGCGTCTCCGACCTTCTCGGCGAACTGGTCGAGGCAGAACAGCTCTACCGGGCGGGCGACCGTCTCTATTGGGGCGGAGAAGGCCTGCCATCCGCTGCCGTCAACCTGCGCAATAGCCGGGCAGACCGTGTCGTGATCCAGGAGGCGCGCGAAAGTGCCAGCCCAAAGATTATCGGCGAAGTCGACCGGGCCAGCGTGCCGCTCCTGCTCTATGAGGGCGCAGTCTACCTGCATGAGGGGGCTACCTACCTGGTCGAGCGGCTCGACTGGAATGGCGGCATCGCTACAGTACGACCCGCCGAGATCGGATTCTACACCCGGCCAAGCATCGGCGAGCAGATTGAAGTGCTCGCGGTGCATGCACGGGAGGAAGCATTCTCGCAAGTCGTGGGCAGCGGGTCCGCCGAGCTGGTTCCCGAACAGGTTCCAGGTGCGAGCGCTGGTGAGGCGAAGAACAAATCCGAATGGACGCCGGCCGCAACAAGTTGGGGAGATGTGCGTGTGGTGAGTGCCGCCACCGGATATAGGATCATCGAGCGAGCCACGGGCCAGTTACTGGGGTTTGGGAAGATCGACTTGCCCGAGCAGGTGCTGGAAACGCAGGCTTGCTGGCTCGAGCTCCGCCAAGATCTGATCGACGCACTCCGGTTAGCAGGTGAGTGGTATTCCGATCCGAATGACTATGGCGCGACGTGGCCCGTTCAGCGTGATGCGGCCCGGGCGCGCGACGGCTTCCGCTGCCAGAGTTGTGGCACACCGGAGATCGATGGGCGACAACACGACGTGCATCACAAGATTCCCTTGCGGGCCTTTATCGCGGACGCCGCGCTGCGAGCTCCATACCCGGCGGATCTCGCATGGAAGGCGGCGAACCGGCTCGACAACCTTGTGACCCTCTGTCCAGACTGCCACCGGCGTGCTGAGGCGTCAGTGCGGCTGCACTCAGGGTTGGGGGGCGTGGCGGCGTTACTGGCCGGAGTGGCGCCGCTGCACCTGATGTGCGACCCCAGCGACCTGGGCGCGGTCGCTGACCCAGCGGCCCGCGGCTCCGGCTTGCCGACGATCACGATCTACGAGAAGGCACCGGGAGGGGTAGGTTATGCGGCCGAGCTGTACGAATCGATGCCCGAGCTGCTTCGGGCCGCGCACGAAACGTTGACCCTCTGCCTATGTGAGCGGGGATGTCCAGGGTGTGTGGGGGCGGTGCCCGAGCACGAGTACGCGCTCGATGCGAAGGCATTGGCCAAGGCAATTCTGCGCGAGCTCAGCAGAGCTATTTGAGCTTCCCTCGGCGGTATGGCGCGCGGTCGCTTTGCAAACAGTCAGAGTGGATGTTATAATCGGCAAAGTGTCCAGTCAGTCGATGCCAGATAGGCCCGGGTCCGAATCGGCCGTCTTATGACGTCTGGCTTGATATCATTCGCGATCTCATGGATCCAACGCTCAGGCGCTTCGCGGTGCTCCATCAAATACGGGGAGACGCGCGCCCGACGCCACTCGGGACACTCCGCTGAACCGGCCATCCATCGAGGCCAGAGAGAAAGGCGACAATGGTCAGTAGTCTCCTTGTCGAGCAGGTCGGTAACCAGAAGCAACTCATGCAGTTTGTTGAGTTTCCCTTTAAGCTATATCGAGGAGATCCGAACTGGGTTCCACCGTTGATCGAGGAGCGGCGCGATTTCTTCGACCTCAAGAAGAATCCTTTCTTCGCTCATGCGCGGTTCCAGCTCTTCCTTGCGACCCGCGGCGGCGAGCTGGTCGGCACGATCGGCGCGGTAGTCGACGACAACCACAATAAGTTCCACAACGAGCTAATGGGCGCATTCGGGTTCCTGGAGACAATCGAGGACCAAGCTGTCGCGGATGCGCTATTGAGCGCGGCCGAGGAGTGGGTGCGGGCGCAGGGAATGTCGATCATCAGGGGACCCCTGAACTTCTCGACGAACCAGGAGATCGGAACGCTGATCGAGGGCTTTGAAGAACCGCCCATGGTGATGATGACCTACAATCCGCGCTACTACCCGCGCCTGATCGAAGCACACGGCTACCGGAAATCGATGGACGCCTACGCCTGGATCGTGGACCTCAAGGAGGACCTCGAGAAGGCGCCGTCCAAGTTGGCTCATGTCGCCCAGAAGGCCGCCCAGAAGCAGGGCATCCGCGTCCGCACGATAGACATGCGGAACTTCCGGCGCGAGGTCGAGATCGTCAAGCAGGTCTACAACCAGGCGTGGGAGCGGAACTGGGGCTTCGTCCCGATGACCGATGCCGAGTTCGAATTCCTGGTAGTCAGCCTTAAGCCGCTGATAGATCCCAACCTGATTTTCATCGCAGAGACGGCGGACGGGAAGCCGGCGGGCGTGTCCCTGACGCTGCCCGACCTGCACCAGGCGCTTCGCTGGTCCGGGGGCGGCCACATGTGGCCTTTGGGCCTGCCGAAATTCTTATGGCACAAGCGGAAGATCAACCAGGGCCGTCTGCTGATTATGGGGATGATCGAGCAGTACCGGGGCCGCGGAGCGGATGCGATCTTCTACTTCGAGACCGCAAAGTCGATGCTGGCGCACGGCTACAAGCGCGTGGAAGGCTCGTGGGTCCTGGAGACAAACACGATGATGAACCTGATCATCGAGCGGATGGGGGCGGATCGCTACAAAACCTACCGGATCTACGAGCGGTCACTTTGAAGGTATTGGTCACCGGCGGGACAGGATTCCTTGGCTCTCGGATCGCTGCTGCATTGCTGCAGCGCGGCGACACGGTTCGGGTTCTGCGGCGGGAGAATTCGAGCCTGGTGGGGCTGGAAGGGCTGGGCGTCGAACACGTCATCGGCGACGTCCTCGATCCGATTGCGGTAGCGAAGGCCGTTGCAGAGTGCGCGTTGGTGTTCCACGTCGCAGCCATCTCGTCATACTGGCGGTCTCAACGTGACCAGATCTACCGCGTCAACGTGGAAGGCACGCGAACTGTCATGGAAGCGTGCCTGGACGCCGGGGTGCCGCGCGTGGTTCATACATCGTCGGTGGCGGCAATCGGGATTCCCCCAGCCGGCACCGTCGCGACTGAGGCCACGCGATTTGACGCGCAGAGCGCTTCGTTTGCGTACGCCGACAGCAAGCATCGCGCCGAAGGCGAGGTGTATGCCGCGATCGAGCGAGGGTTGACGGCTGTGATCGTCAACCCAGGCATTGTAGTGGGTGCTGGCGACCACTATCTCATATCGGGCAGTATAGTGGTCGAATACGCCCGCCGCTCGGTGCCTGCAGTGCCGCCTGGCGGAGCGTGCGTCGTCGACGTGGAGGCGGTCGTAGCAGGCCATCTCGGGGCCGCCACACGAGGGCGTACAGGCGAGCGCTATATCCTCGGCGGCGAGAATCTCACCTACAAGCAAATCGCCGCGACGATCGTTGATGTCGCCGGACGCCGGGCGCCGCGTTGGACGATCCCGAGGGGGTTGCTCGGGGCTGCCGCATCCGCCGTCGACCTCTTTAACCGTGTCAACTCACGACCGCCGGTCGTCAGCGGGGAGCAGATTCGCTTGAGCGCGCTCGACTTCTTCTGCGACTCGAGCAAAGCCGTCCGGGAACTCGATTACCCGCTCCTGCCCTTTCGTGGCGCCGTGCAGAAGGCATATGAGTGGTATAGAGAGCATGGGTATCTCACTTAGGGAGGACTTATCCGTGGATCTATTCGAGAAATGCCATGGGTTCACCGAAGCCAAGGAAGCCATCGCCGCCGGCACCTATCCGTATTTCATCCCCTTGACGGAGAATGAGGGGACTGAGGCATTGTTCAAGGGTCACCGGCTCATCATGTGTGGGTCCAATAACTATCTCGGTCTGACGACGCACCCCAAGGTGCGCCGCGCTGCCATTGAGGCCATCGAGCACTACGGGACGAGCTGCACCGGCTCGCGGTTTCTCAACGGCACGCTGGAGATGCATGAGCAGTTGGAGCATGAACTCGCCGAATGGGTAGGCAAGGAAGCCGCGCTGGTATTCTCAACCGGCATGCAAGTGAACCTCGGGGCCATTAGCGCACTGGCCTGTCGCGGCGACTATGTCATCCTGGATAAGGAAGACCACGCGAGCATCGTGGACGGTGCAAAGCTCAGCTACAGCGAGACCAAGCGCTTCTCTCACAATGACATGGCGGAGTTGGGGCGCCTCCTCGCACGGTTGCCCGCAGACGCGGGCAAGCTTGTCGTTGTCGATGGGCTATTCAGCATGGAGGGCGACATCGCTCCGTTGCCCGAGCTGGTCTCCCTGTGCAGGGAGCATGGTGCGCGGCTCATGGTGGATGACGCCCATGCGATGGGCGTGCTGGGAGGCGGCAGAGGGACGGCCGCGGAGTTCGGGCTGACCGAACAGGTCGACCTCATCATGTCCACTTTCAGCAAATCCTTTGCCTCGTTGGGCGGCTTCATCGCCGGCGACGAGGCCGTGATTCATTACATCAAGCATCACGCCCGGGCTCTAATCTTCAGCGCGAGCATCCCGCCTTCCAACGCGGCGGCCGCACTGGCGGCACTGCACGTGATGCGAGATGAACCCGAGCGGGCAGTACGGCTTTCGGAGATTGCGGCTTACATGCGCAAGTGCTACCAGCAGCTCGGCTTCAATACCGGGAAGTCGACGACACCGGTCATACCGATCATCATTGGCGATCGCCAGAAGACGCTCATGGCGTGGAGGCTCCTGTTCGATGCAGGCGTGTTCGTCA
>Ga0315273_10011411_pt1 | contig 11365 bp, 3 predicted proteins | sample YL17G02_0_MG_FD_205753 | JGI IMG/M metagenome (GOLD analysis project Ga0315273, IMG submission 205753) | Sediment microbial communities from Yellowstone Lake, YNP, Wyoming, USA - YL17G02_0 | ecosystem: Environmental > Aquatic > Freshwater > Lake > Sediment | place: USA: Wyoming | collected...
GATGCGGCCCGACATCGACGCCGGGCCGATGGAACGGAAACGGAGCATGTCAAACGGCGAGCCTGCCGGAGTAGCCGGCGCAGCCTGCTGGCCGGCTCCGGCCAGGGTCTGGCCGGCAATGGCCAGAACAAAGGCAATTGCCGCGCCGAGACCAATCACACGTAAGCGCTTCATCACGGGTAGCCTCCAAAACATCAAGGGAGAGACGGCCGATTATAGGCCAGTCCGGGTCCGTTGCGCGCGGCCATTTCCGAATGCCCGTTCGGGGTCATGTGATTCGACCGGCCCCTCGACACGGGAAGGCCTGGGGATGTATCGTGCCACGTCTCGCCACGATCAAGGCTCCTCGGGATCCAGGGTCGGGACCGTTTGGAATTCACCGAACAACGCCACGGAGGCATCATGTCGACACGCGGGCCAATCGGCTCCGGCCACCTCGCGAAGCGTTTCGCACTGGCCGTTTCCCTCATCCTCGTTCTCACGGTCCTCCAGTTGCCGATGTTCGCTCAGGCGACCACGACAGCGCCATCGCAGAAGCCGGTGGTGGCCGCGCCGCCATCGGCACAGAAGCCGGTGGCGATGCCCGCGCAGCCGGCAGGACAGAAGCCGGCTGTCGTCATTCCACAAGCCGCGCCGAAGGCGCCCGAGAAGGCGCAGGAGCCGCCGAAGAAGCCACTCAGCTGGGCGGACCAACTCCTCGCGCAGGAGACCTACGCGACGCCGCCGCCAGAACTGGCGCCGGCCGTCCTTGCGCCGCGCTGGCAGAACGTGACGCTCGGGAACGCGAGCCGGGACAAGAAGAGGTTCCTCAATCAGATCGGCGATGGCCCGGTGACAATGGCCATCTTCTCGAAGCCGTTCCATGAACTCGGGGGCGTCTTTATCGACTTCAAGGCCAATCGCGCACGCTCGCTGACCATCAGCAACAACGTCGCCATCCAGATCACGTCGGCGTCTGATGGCACGAAGCAGACTGTCCAGACTCCACCCAATGCCCGCGTGTCGAACGCCGCGTGGTCGCCGGATGGGAAGAGCGTCGCGTACTACGCCCACGCGGACGATGCGACGCACATCTGGATCACGGATATTGCCACCAACAAGGCGCGGCAGGTGACGACCACGCCCGTACTCGCCACGCTCGTATCGACATTCGAGTTCACCGAAGACAGCAAGCAGATTACGACCGTCGTGATCCCGGACGGCCGCAAACCGATGCCTGTGGCCCCGGTTGCGCCGAGCGGACCTGAAGTGAAGGTCAGCGAGGGGACCGACAGGAACCGGCTGCGAACGTTTGCGAGCCTGATGTCCACGCCATACGAGTTTTCGCTGCTCGAATGGCACACCACCGGGCAACTTGTGATGATCGACGTGACGGCGCCGGTGGCACCGGCCATCAAGGGCAAGCCGGCGGCGCCGGCCAAGCACATCAAGAAGATTGGCCAGCCGGCGATGATCCGTGCGATCGATGCGTCACCGGATGGCAAGTTCGTGCGCGTCACGACGATGACGAAGCCGTTCTCGTACATCGTGCCGGCGAGCAACTTCGGCCAGGTCGAGGAGGTCTGGGACGCTGACGGCAAGGTCGTGGCGAAGGTGACCGACAGGCCGCTCGACCTCGGCACGCAGGACGCGACGGCGCCGGATCCATCAGAACCGCCGACCGGTCGCGGCGGCCAGCAGGGCAAGCGCGAACTGGCGTGGCGTACCGACGGGCAGGGCCTCACCTATCTCGAGCAGGAGCCGGCAGCGCCGGGCGCTGCTGCCGGCGCGTCTGGGCGAGCCGGTGCCGGGCGTGCGGGACGGGGCGGCGCAACCGCCGGCGGCGATCAGGCTGCCGGTGGAGCGCGCGGTCAGACGCCGCAGCGGAAGGACCGCTTGTATCAGTGGGCGCCGCCGTTCGCCGAGAAGGGTGCCAAGGTCGTCTTCGAGAACAGCACGCGCATGAATGGCGTGCGGTACTCGCCCGACATGCAGACGATCTTCTTCAGGGAGACCAGCGGGCAGAACACCGTGGAGGTCGCGGTCAACCTGAAGGAGCCCGAGCCGCGATATACGCTCGTGCGCTTCCGGACCGATGAGCCGGCGGCCAATCCCGGAACCCTGGTCTCGACGCGGGGTGGTGGTGGCGGCGGCCGGGGCGGTGGTGGCGGCGGCCGCGGCGGAGCCGGCGGTGGCTCAGGCCCCGTGATGATGTCGGCCGACAACACGAGCGTCTACTACCAGGGCACCACCTACGATAAGGACCCCGAGCAGGTCGGGCCCAAGACCTTCATCGACAGGGTCACGATCAAGAACGGCGAGAAGAAGCGGCTGTTCGAGGGCGACAACAAGGACGCGTATGAAAGCGTCGCAACCGTGGTTGATCCGGAGGCCGGCAGGTTCGTCATCGAACGCCAGAGCCTCACGCAGACGCCGCAGTTCTTCCTGGTCGATGGCACCGCGCGCAAGCAACTCACCGAGAACACGGATCTGTTCCCGGATCTGACCAACGCGCCCAAGCAGCGTGTGATGGTGGAGCGCGCCGATGGCATCAAGTTCGCCATCAGTGTCATGCTGCCACCGGACTGGAAGCCGGGCGGTCCAAAACCGCCGGCCATCTTCTGGCTGTACCCGCGCGAGTTCGTCGATCAGGACGCGATCGACAGGCCGGATCGCACCTTCAACAAGAATACGTTCCAGAACTTCGGCGCGCGGTCGATGCAGTTCCTTGTGCGCCTGGGCTACGCCGTGGTGGTCGAATCGCCGGGCGGCGGGCTCCCCATTGTCGGGCCGGCCAACCAGCAAAACAACAACTACGTGAACGACCTGCGGAACAGCCTGTCTGCGATGATCGACGAACTCGATCGCCGCGGGTTGGCGGATCGCAACCGCCTGGCGATTGGCGGCCACAGCTACGGCGCGTTTACGACGGTCAACGCGATGGTGCACACGCCGTTCTTCAAGGCGGGCATCGCGGGCGACGGCGCATACAACCGGACGCTGACACCGATCGGGTTCCAGAGCGAGCGCCGCGATCTCTGGGAGGCTCCGAACGTCTATCTCGGGATGTCGCCGTTCATGTACGCCAACCACCTGACCGGCGCCCTGCTCATGTACCACAATCTTCACGATCAGAACGTCGGCACCGACCCGACCAACTCGATCCGGCTGCATCATGCGCTCAACGGGCTCGGCAAGACGTCGGCGCTGTATCTCTATCCATTCGAGGATCACGGGCCGGTGGCGCGCGAGACGCTGCTCGACCTGTGGGCCCGCTGGTCCGCGTGGCTCGACAAGTACGTGAAGAACCCGGTGAAGGTAGAAAAGAAAGCCGCGCCGGCGGAGGGGATCGAGAAACAGTAGCAACGAGCAAGACGCTATCGGGGATGAGGGGTCCAGCACGCGGGAGGGCGGTTCCTTCGCGTCCCCGCTCACGCAAGCCGGCAAAACGCGCCTTACCGGGACGTGTTGCCGATCTGACGATTGCGCTATTCGCGCAGCCTGTCTTGGCCCTCACGGCGCATTTTGCAGACTTCGCTGTCGGCTTGGTTCGAGGGGCCGCTTCGGAAGCCGCTCTCCCGCTGGAGCCTGGAATCCTCCCGGCCCGCCCCCACGTGCCGGCGCCGAGCCCGTGCCGAACTTCACGACCTTCCGCGTTTTCATGTTGTAGACATCGCCCACCGACAGCACGTAGTACGGCTTCTCCCACGGCTGATAGACGCGCGTGCTGTCGTGGATGACCACCTTCCACTTGCCAGTTACTTCGAACGTGTCGCCGGTGACGATGATCGCCGTTCCTTCCGAGAGGCCGATCCCGAGCAGGTCCGGCATTTTCCTGATCACCTCGATCAGATCGTCCCACCGGTTGCGCGTATTGATGTGCTGGTCGATCGCGGACTTGCGCAAGAATGCGAACCCGTGTTCGTGGTCCTTTTCCGGCGTCATCATGATCTGCGCGCCGGCAATCGCCCCGCGCACCAGGTAGTCACCCTGGATCGTCGCGCCAGCCGAACTGCCCCCGATGACGCCGCCGCGCTCGAGGACCTTGTGGAATTCCTTGCAGGTCAGCGTGTTCATGTAGGAGTCGACGATGTTCCATTGGCGGCCGCCGTCGAACCAGACCGCGTTGGCCGTCCGCAGGATCTTCGCGAACTCCTCGGTGTCGGCCATCTTGGGATCGTGCGTGTGGAGCATCCTGACATTCTTCACACCACGTTTGAGCCAACCGGCAACGACCTGTTCTTCCTTGTATTCCCTGATCGTGCCGTCCGCGTTCTTGTTGCCGCCCGCTGTTGGCACGATGACAAACGAAGCGTTCGGTCCGCCCGCCAACTGGATGAACTTCTCGTAGATGCCAGCACCTTCGAACGATCCGCCGCCGACAATGACCAGGGTGCCCTTTGCCGGGCCGTACTCAGGTGCGTCCTGCCCGCTGATCTGGCCACCAGTCTGACTATTCGTCTGACTGGTTGCTTGACTGTTTGCCTGGCCGCTGATCTGGCCGCTCGCTTGAGCGTTCGTCTGACCGCCCATCGGACTGCCGTAGCTGGCAGTGAGCACAAGCGCGGCCGCCACCCCCATCACGAATCGTCTGCGCATCATGTCCTCCGATTCACCAGGCGAGCACGGCGGGCGGTCCGCCGAGGCCTTCCGCCCCCTTTAGCCCGGGCTGAGGTAGGATAGCCCGGTCGCGGGCATGTCCCGCGGCCAATCTCGAATCACAAAGGAGAGGGCGATGCGTCAGCTACGAGCGGTCCTTGGTGTTCTGTCTCTCGTCGCCGTCGTGGCCGGCGTGGCGGTGCTGACCGCCGCGGCCGACAACGAGTCCACGCGCCTGCTGCGCTCGCCCACGGTCAGCGCGACGCAGTTCGCGTTCGCGTACGCCAACAACATCTGGGTGGTCGAGCGCGCCGGCGGATCGGCACGCCGGGTCACGAGCTTCCAGGGCCAGACTGGCAATCCCCACTTCTCGCCCGACGGCAAGTGGATCGCCTTCACCGGCGACTACGCCGGCAACACTGATGCGTACGTGGTTCCTGCGGCGGGCGGCGAACCCCGGAGGCTCACCTGGCATCCAGGCGCCGATCAGGTCCAGGGCTGGACGCCGGACGGCAAGTCGGTTGTGTTTGCGTCATCGCGCGCCACGTGGGCGCCGAGCGGCTCGCCGCGATTCTGGACTGTGCCGGCCGAGGGCGGTGTCGAGGAGCCGATGGCCCTGCCGAGAGCCTACCAGGGGAAGATCTCCGCCGACGGTACGCGCGTCGCCTATCGGATGAACAACTCGTGGGACGAGGAGCGCCGCAACTACCGGGGCGGTCAGAACCGGCCGATCTGGATCGTGGACCTCAAGACCTACGATCTGATGTCGCCGCCGTGGACCGATTCGAAGGATGTCGATCCGTGCTGGGTCGGCGACACGGTGTTCTTCATCTCCGATCGTGACGGTGTGGCCAACGTGTGGTCGTTCGACACGAAGGCGAAGAAGCTCGCACAGGTCACGGCATTCAGGGACTTCGACGTGAAGACGATGAACTCCGGCGGGGGCGCCGTGGTCTTCGAGCAGGCTGGCTACATCCACGAACTCGATCCGAAGAGCGGCCGCGAGCATGTCGTGAATGTCCGGGCCGCCGGCGACTTCCCGTGGATGATGCCGAAATGGGAAGACGTCTCGAGTCGCATGACCAGCATCAGTCTCTCGCCAACCGGCAAGCGGGTCGTCGTCGAGGCGCGGGGTGAGATCTTCACGATTCCGGCCGAGAAGGGCGACGTCCGCAACCTCACGCAGTCGAGCGGTTCGGCCGAGCGCGACCCGGCCTGGTCGCCAGACGGCAAGTTCGTGTCGTACTTCAGCGACAAGTCGGGTGAGTACAAGCTCGTCGTCGAGCCGCAGGACGGCCTGACGGCTCCGCGCGAGATTGCGATCCAGAATCCGACGCACTACTACACGCCGTCGTGGTCGCCCGATTCGAAGAAGATCATGTTTACCGACACCAATCTCAAGGTGTGGGTGCTGGACGTGGCGACGGGACAGGCCAAGGTCGTGGGCAACGATCCCTGGATGGTGCCCACGCGCACGCTCAATCCCACATGGAGCCCCGACTCCAAGTGGGTGGCGTACTCCAGCCGGTTGCGGTCGCTCTACCACGCGATCTTCGTGAGCAATGTCGAGACGGGCGAGAGCAAGCAGGTGACCGACGCTCTGGCCGACGCGGTGTTTCCGGTCTGGGACGCGGGCGGCAAGTACCTGTGGTTCTTCGCATCGACCGATTTCGCGCTGCGATCGCAGTGGCTCGATATGACGTCGTACGACCACGAAGAGAACTTCGGTCTTTACTTCGCGGTGCTGAAGAAAGACGACCCGAGCCCGCTGCTGCCCGAGAGCGACGAAGACAAGGGCGTGGGCAGCGCACCCGCGCCCGGTGATCCGTCGACAGGCTCAGGTCGCGGAGGCCGCCCTTCGACAGGCTCAGGGCAAGCGGCCGGTGGCGGGGCGGCGGCTGAAGCCGGCGGAGCGGGCGGCGATCAGCCCGCTCCCGCTGCGCGCGGTCCGCGTCAGCCTGTGACCGTCGAGATCGATTTCGCCGGCTTGCAGCAGCGCATCATCTCGGTCCCCGGCGTGCCAGAGCGGCCGTACACGCTGCTGAAACCAGGCGTGGCCGGTACGATGTTCTATCTCGAACCGCCGGCCACGGCCGGCGGCGGGGGAGGGCGGGGCGGTGGCGGAGGCGCCACGCTGCAGCGCTATCGCCTGAGTGAGCGCAAGGCCGCGACATTCGTCACGGGTGTCGCCAACTACGACGTAAGCGCGGATGGCCGCAAGCTCGTGTATCGCGGCGCGGGTGGCGCCGGTGGCGGAGGTCGAGGCGCGGCCGGAGCCGCAGGCGCCGGCAGCGGCCCCAGCCTGTATCTGGTGGACGCCGACCGCACGCCTCCACAGCCCGGCCAGGGCCGTCTCGAGGCGACGCTGCGGATGTTCCTGGAGCCGAAGGAGGAGTTCAGGCAGATCTTCAACGAGGGCTGGCGCAACCAGCGCGACTACCTCTACGTGCCCAACATGCACGGCACCGACTGGCCGAGGATGAAGCAGATGTACGGTCCGCTGCTGCCGTACGCGATGCACCGCGCCGACCTCAACTATCTGCTTGACAACATGGGATCGGAGATCGCCATCGGGCATTCGTACGTGCGCGGCGGCGACATGCCGGAAATCCCGCCTGTCTATGGTGGCCTTCTGGGCGCCGATTTCACGATCGACTCCCAGCGCTACAAGATCACCAGGATCTACGACAACGAAAGCTGGAATCCCGACCTGCGCGCGCCGCTGGCGTCACCAGGCGTGGATGTGTCGGTGGGCGACTACGTGCTCGCCATCAACGGCGTCGAACTGAAGGCGCCCGACAACATCTACCGCCTGCTTGATGGCACGGCCAACCGGCAAACCGTGCTCACCATCAACGCCAAGCCTGTCATGGAGGGCTCAAAGCAGGTCACCGTCATCCCGGTTGCCAACGAACAGGGGCTGCGCACGCGGGCCTTTGTCGAATCGAACCGGCGCCTGGTCGACAAACTCTCCGACGGGCAACTCGCGTATGTCTATGTGCCCAACACCGGTCAGCCCGGCTACACGAGCTTCAACCGCTACTACTTCGCGCAGCAGGAGAAGAAGGGCGCGATCATCGACGAGCGATTCAACGGCGGCGGGTCGGCGGCCGACTACATTATCGACGTCCTCCAGCGCGACTTCGACGGCTACTTCAACAACGTGGCGGGCGACCGCTATCCGTTCACCAGTCCTGCGGCCGGCATCTGGGGGCCGAAGGTGATGATCATCAACGAGATGGCCGGTTCGGGTGGCGACCTGATGCCGTACATGTTCCGGTACCGCAAAATCGGCCTGCTGGTCGGCAAGCGCACGTGGGGAGGCCTCGTGCACACCGCCGACACGCCGGGCTTTATTGACGGCGGCTCGATGATCGCCCCGCGCGGCGGGTTCTTTACGCGCGACAACAAGTGGGCCGTCGAAAACGAGGGCGTCGGGCCGGACGTCGACGTGGAGAACTGGCCGAAAGACGTCATCGCAGGCCATGACCCGCAACTCGAACGCGCCGTGCAGGAAGGGCTGCGCATGCTCAAGGCGAAGCCGGTCGATCGCGCCACGAAGGAGCCACCGCCACCGACCTGGGGAAAGCGGAAATAGCGTTGTTACCGGCTCCCCTGCTTCGCTCGTTGAGCTACGGTCGAGGTCTCGCCGTAGCGCTGCGGCGCGGAGGCGGACAGCCCGGCCGCGCTGGAGCGTGGCGATCCCAGGGCCAGACGACCTTGGGACATCTGGCGACGGGGTAGCGTCGTGCAAGTGATGCGGAAGAACACGTCAGCGGTGTTTCTTGGAAGCGAGACACACGGAGGATCAGCTATGCATCAGAAGACCACCACAGCCGCGAGACTCGCCATTGGCGCGATTGTCGCTCTTCTGTTCGCCATTGGGCTCAACGCCCAGGGCAGAGGCGGGGGCCCGGCGCCCGACCCGACCGTCGAACCGATGAGGTTCCGGTACATGGGTCCCGAAAGCTCCGGCCGCATCTCGGCTGTCGCGGGCATTCCAGGCGACACGAAAACCTACTACGCCGGCGCGGCCTCTGGCGGTGTCTGGAAGACCGCCGATGGCGGTCAGTCATTCGAGCCGATCTTCGACGGGATGCCCGTCCAGGCGATTGGCGCGCTTGCTGTCTCCCGCTCCACACCCGACATCGTGTGGGCTGGCACCGGTGAGGCCTGGGCGATTCGCGACGCCGACATCATGGGTGACGGCGTCTACAAGTCGAGCGATGCCGGCAAGACCTGGAGCAACGTCGGCCTCAAGGAGACCGGCCGCATCGGGCGCATCCTCATTCACCCGACCAATCCCGACATCGTGTTTGCGTGCGCGCTCGGCCGCGCCACCGGAGCGCAGGAAGAACGCGGCGTGTTCCGCACAACCGACGGCGGCAAGACCTGGCAGCGCGTGCTGTTTGTGAACGCCGACACCGGGTGCTCTGGCCTCAGCATGGATCCGAAGGACCCGAACCTGCTGCTCGCCGGTACGTGGGAAGTGGTGATGCATACATGGGCGATGTACAGCGGCGGACCCGGAAGCGGGGTCTACCGATCAAGAGACGGTGGAACGACGTGGCAGAAGCTCACGTCACCCGGCCTCCCGGTCTCGCCGGTCGGCAAGATCGACGTCGCGATAGCGGCGTCGAACGCGAAGCGGATGTTCGCCCTCATCCAGACGCCCAATCAGGGCTCGCTTTGGCGCTCGGATGACGGCGGCGACTCGTGGAAGGTCGTCAGCTGGGATCGCCGGCTCATCGGCCGCGCGGGCTACTACATCCGCATCGAGGTCAATCCGCAGAATCCAGACGAGGTGCTCGTCGCCAACAGCAGCTTCCATCGCTCAATCGATGGCGGTCTGACCTTCCCGCCAGGCGGCGGAGGTGGTTGCGGCGACTGTCACGACATCTGGATCGACCCCACCAACGGGGATCACTGGGTGGCGACGGGCGATGGCGGAATGGGGATCACGCGCGACCACGCGAAGTCGTTCTTCAGCGTCATCCTGCCAATCGGCCAGATGTACCACGTGGCGGTCGACGACCAGGTTCCGTACTGGCTCTACAGCAACCGGCAGGACGATGGGACGATGAGAGGGCCGAGCACGTCGCCGGTGCCTGTTACCAACGTGCCGTCGTATTCGGCGGCGCAGGCTGGCCGCGGCGGCCCTTCGACAGGCTCAGGGCAGGCGGTTGGGCGGGGAGGCGGCGGTGGTGGCGGCGGCCGCGGCGGTGGCGGCGCGGCGTGGCAGCCGAACATCGGCGGCTGCGAATCGGGGTTCACGATTCCGCTGCCGGGCAATCCCGACATTATCTGGGCGACCTGTTACGGCAACGAGGTGACGCGCTTCGACAACCGGCTTGGCACCGCGCGATCGGTGGCGCCGTGGATCCACACCCTCGATTCTGAGCCGAACAAGGCAAAGTATCGCTGCCACTGGACGCCCCCGCTGGCGTTTGATCCGTTCGAAAATGAGACCGTGTACTACGGCTGCCAGTACATCTTCAAGACGAGCGATCAGGGGCAGACATGGAGCATCATCAGCCCGGATCTCTCCACGCAGGATCCGACGCGCATCGTGTCGTCGGGCGGCGTCATCGGCGACAACCTCGGCCAGTTCTACGGGGAAGTGGTGTTCGCGATCGCGCCATCGAAGGTCCAGAAGGGACTGATCTGGGCCGGGACCAACGACGGCCAGATCTGGTACACGCGCGATGGCGGCGGTGCCTGGACGAACGTGTCGAAGAACATCTCGGGCCTGCCGGCATGGGGAACGGTTCGGAAGATCGAGCCGTCCCGCTTTGACGCGGCGACAGCGTACGTCGCCGTCGATCTCCACCTGATGGATAACCGTGAGCCGTTCATCTACAAGACCACCGACTTCGGGAAGACGTGGGCGAAGATCAGCGACGCGCTCCCGAAAGCGCACCCGCTCGACTACGTGCTGTCGTTCGTGGAAAACCCGAATCGCAAGGGTATGCTCTTCGTGGGAACCGGGCACGCGTTCTTTTACTCCACGGACGACGGGAAGACGTGGACCGTGTTCAGGGAGGGACTGCCGGCGGCGCCGGTAAGCTGGATCGAGGTGCAGCCGCAGGCGCACGACGTGGTCATCTCCACGTACGGACGGGGTCTGTTCCTGCTGCGCGACATCACGCGCCTCGAACAGCAGGACCAGGTGGTCGACCTGGCGCCGGGGTTCCTCTATCAGCCGCGCGTCGCGTATCGGCTGGCGCGGGGCGGGAGCGCGGAGTTTCTCTACTCGCTCAAGGCCGCGTCACCTGATCGCATCACGTTTGAGATCGTCGACGCGAATGGCCTCATCGTCCGGAAGCTCGATGGATCGAATCGGGCCGGGCTCAACAGGGTCGCCTGGGACCTGCGGTACGACGGGCCGGCGCAGGTGGAGTTGCGCACGATTCCGCCAGACAACCCGCATATCTGGGAAGAGGCGCGCTTCAAGGGACGCGACACGCGGCCGATCGTGCACTGGGGGATTCAGGGGCCGCAGCGGCAGGGGCCAATTGCGGCCCCCGGGCGCTACCTGGTTCGCATGACGGTGGGAGACCGGGTGTACCCGCAGTCGTTCGACGTCATCAAGGATCCGAAACTGCCCGCGCCGCCATCCGACCTGGCGGCGTCGACCGTGGCGCAGATCCGGATTCGCGACGATATCAACAGGACCGTCGCGATCATCAACAAGCTCGAAGTGATGCGGAAGCAGATCGAGGACCTGCTCAGGGTCAACGCGGGCAAGAAGGCCGCTGAGCAGGTACTGCGCGGCCTCGATCAGAAG
>Ga0315273_10011412_pt1 | contig 11365 bp, 9 predicted proteins | sample YL17G02_0_MG_FD_205753 | JGI IMG/M metagenome (GOLD analysis project Ga0315273, IMG submission 205753) | Sediment microbial communities from Yellowstone Lake, YNP, Wyoming, USA - YL17G02_0 | ecosystem: Environmental > Aquatic > Freshwater > Lake > Sediment | place: USA: Wyoming | collected...
CGAGAACGAGATCCGGCGCACGGAGAACTATCGGCAGGCCCTGGCGCTCTTCATGTTCGACATCGACGAGTTCAAGAAGATCAACGACACGCACGGCCATTATGCCGGCGACGTCGTCCTCAAGAGGTTGGCCGAAATCGTCCAGAAGAACACCCGGGGATACGACCTCGTGGGCCGCTACGGCGGTGACGAGTTCATGGTGCTCATCACGTCGTCGACCGCGGAGCAGGCGGCAGCTTTCGCGGAACATCTCCGGGAAAAAATATCCACGACCGATATCGCGATTCCAGGTACCGAGGTCCCGGTTCGGATCACCATCAGCGGTGGGCTCGCGATCTTCCCTACCCATGGGCAGTCGACCTCCGAACTGTTCCGGGCCGCAGACGTGGCGCTATACGAATCGAAGCGTCAGGGAAGGAACCAGATCCTGGTTGCGACATCCATCGGACTGGACGGCGGGATCGCAAAGGGTACCGATGCAGATCAGGAAACTCCGATGACGACGAACATTCCTACAGACACCGGATCAGATGCCGTCGAATATCCCCTCGGGAAACTCGGCGGGGATCTGAATACATGATCTGGTCCCCGTGATGCTACCTGACAGACAAACAGAGCAAGGGGGGTCCCACGTCAGCAGCGACAATTCAAATTTCGTCGATAACCTGCATAATGCCAAATTTTGCAGTGGGGATACCGTGTTCAAGAAGGCAATAACCGGTTCTGCAGCATTAAAGGATTTGATCGTTTTAGTAGTCGCATCAATCCTTGTGGTTGGTTTTTCCATGTTTTCTGGAGGTTTGGATGTAATCGAAGAATGGGAACGGAAGAATAATCTATCGAATCTTCACATTGAAATAATCGTGATCGCACTCATCATTTTTGGAATAGCCATCACAATTTTCTTGATCCGTCGATATCAGGAACTCCAAGAGGAAATCCTTGAGGGACCGGAATCCAAGAAGGGATTGAGGTCTGGCCAAGAGCAGGCGATTCCGCAAGACAAGGATCTGGAAATCCTTTTTTACCAGGTAGAGGCCGCTAAAAAGGAATGGGAGCGGTCGCTTGATTCCATTGAAGATATGGTAATCCTATCCGACCTTGATGGAACTATCCATCGGTGTAACTGTGCATTCAAGGATTTCATCGGTTTGCAGTATGAGGATATCCGCGGGAAGAATCTCGTATCACTGCTGTCAAGTCTTGGGATCGAGGGGAAAGACCTAGATTTAAAAGATCTCAACGCACGTATAAATATCATGGGGAAATGGTTCGTTGTGAAGTCCTTCCCCTACAAGGATTTCGAAACCGGAAATATCACCAAATCTGTAATCATCATGAATGTTGCGGCAACAAACAAGGGATCCGCCAGAGTCCAATTCGTTTGGGGGCGCGCAGAGTAGGTTTCCCCCGTCAACACCGTTCCAGCAAGACCCCCTTTTCACCCCGAAAATGGCAGTTGTTTGCACGGGGTTTGCAGTCCGTTCCGCTTCCGGTGAAAATCCCTTCGTCCAGTTGGCCTAAGACCCGGGAGCAGGTCGTTGTGATATCCAACGCAGATCTTCCACCTTGATGGTCTGCTCGATGTATTCAAAAACCGAATCCACTGGTGGGTCCGCAAATCGTTTCAGCCTTAAAGTAATTTTTTCGTGATCCTTGACCTTACCCATTCCTCTGAATAAATCTTCCAAAGACCGTATATTGCGCCCATCGACTCCGTCGAGGATATCCCCTTTTTCATTACAGAGGGGAACCAAAAGGCACAGGGATGTCAGGAAACGCCTGCTTGATATCGGTTTCATGGGTACCGTTCATACCCGCGGGCGCGGGCGAGGAAATCGAGGGGAACGGTTTCCAGGTCCACCACGGCCAGGAGGTCGGGCGGCACGGGGTCGTAGGTGATGACCGCCTTCAGGTATCCGCGGCAGACGTCGCACGTCTCGACGCGCGAAGTTCCCGCCCGCACCGAAGGCAGCAGCACACCCCGCGTGGACGGCTCATCGTTCCGGCAGTGGACGCACGCCAGCCGGGGGTATCCCCAGGAAGCGGCGCACCGCCCGCACCGCAGGTGGCGCGCCTGCACGTTTCCGCGCAGCTCCGCGAGGAGCGCCGGTTCGCCGCACACCCAGCACGCACCCCGGTCCCACCGGGGTCCCTCCGGGAAGAGAGCCATGGCGTCCGTGCCCCAGCGGCGGAACGCCGGCCGCACCGCGTACTTCGACAGGGCTTCCAGGAGTTCCGGGGAGGAGGCGCCGCCAGCGCCCGCGTCGGCAAGGACCGCTTCGAGGTCGGACAACAGACGCGCCGCCGCCGCCGCGTCGTAACCGGGGAGCGGATCCCCCAGCAGCGGCCTCCCGCGCGAGAGCGTTTCCTCCGCGGCGTCGCGGGAGAGGGCGAGGGGGGCCGCCCGGAGGTCGGCGTCCCGCACACGCGGCAGCACCTCCCCGTAAACCGCCGCCGCCGCGGCGAGCTCCGGCGCGCCCGCGGCGAGGGACCGCAGGCGGGCCCGGAGCGGGTCTTCGGCCGTCACAGCTGCCCGGCCTGGACCAGGCTGATCCGGAGCAGGAGGCCGCCGAGCAGGACGAGGCACGCCATCAGGATGGCGGCGGATTCCGACTGGACGTGCCGGCCCGGCCGGTGGGCGTACCAGTTCGTCGCGAGGGGCACGAGGGTCCCGAGGAGGATCGCGCCGCCCCAGAACATCACCGCGTACGGCCCGCGGAACAGCACCCCGGCGTACTTCCCCGCGGCGATCACGATCGCTATCGCCAGCGCGATCTCCAGGATCTTCACGATGCGGTCGAACCGCTCGAACTCCTCCAGTTCCGGGCCGGGGTGGATCCGGCGCCACTTCATGACCAGGTAGATCGCCGCGGCCCCGGTCGAGCTGGCCGATGCGATGAAGAGCGCCCCGACGAGCGGGTCGGTGAGCGCCCACAGCGGGCGGGCGGTCACGTTCAGGAGCACGCCCGTGTACCCGGCGATGAAGAAGCCCGCCGCCGACCCGACGGCGGCGTACACCTTCCGCGGGACCCGGCCGTACACCCTTGCGAAGGGGGCGAAGTCGAGCTTCCCCTCCGCGACGAGGTTGTCCAGGAAGGAGAGGAACGCCATCGCGCCGTAGAGGACCAGCGCCCACGACCCCACCGACATGGGGGAGGAGAGGTTGACGTACGGGAAGCCGCTCCGCGCGTCGAACAGCAGGTGCCAGAACCGGAGCGGCTGGCCGAGGTCGCCGATCAGGAGCGGCGGCGTGACGAGGAGGATCGGGAACGCGATGTAGAACGCGGCCCGGCTGATCCCCCGGTGCCGGCCCCCGCCGAAGAACTCCGCGAGGGACCCGATGAAGTACGCCCCCGCCGACACCCCCCCGAAGAAGAAGTAGAGCCCGATGTAGAACCACTCCCACCCCGGCGCATGCGTTACCGGGCTCATTTCTCCACCTCCTCTCCCTCGCTCCCGGACTGGCCCTGCTCGCGGAAGGCGACGAGGGCCGCCATCCCCACGGCGACGGCCCCCGCGACGGTCACCGCGGAGGACACGACCAGGCGGCCCTGCGGCACGTCGGGCTTCTCCGGCTGCCCGTATACGGACGGCGCGTCGTTGAAGAGGTAGAAGACGTTCAGCCCGCCCGCTTCCTTGTACCCGTAGATGTTGGCCTTCCCGTGGCCAAGGCTCTTGAGTTTGGCCAGTCGGGCATCCGCCTTTTTCTTCAGCTCCGCCACTTCTCCGTACGCGATCGACCCCGTGGGGCACGCCTTCGCGCAGGCAGTGCCCAGGCCGTTGTGGATCCGTTCGTCGCACAGCGTGCACTTCCTCGCGGTCCCCGTCAGGTGACTGAAGGCGACGACCCCGAAGGGGCAGGAGGGGAGGCAATATTTGCACCCGATGCAGACGTCCTGCCGCACGACGACGTTTCCCAGGTCCGTGCGGACCAAGGCCCCGGTCGGGCAGGCGTTGAGGCACCCCGCGTCATTGCAATGCTTGCAGGAGTCGCTCGAGATCAGCCACCTTCCCCCGACGCGGTTTTCCGGGAACTGCTCGATGAACCGCACGCGCCGCCAGTTGGTGCCCGTGAGGTCCGCCGTGTTGTCGTAGGAGTCCCCGGTGAAGTTGGCGGCCACCGGGATCTTCTCCGCCGGGTCCACCCGGAAGTCGGCCGGCTCCCCGGGGAGAACGTTCCACTGCTTGCACGCGACCTGGCACGCCTTGCAGCCGATGCAGATCGTGGTGTCGACGAACATCCCCTTAGGCATGCTGCGCCCCACCTCCCTTCTTCCCCGCCCGGATGTCGCAGGTGAGCACCTTCCCCTCGTGGATGGAGACGTTGGGGTCGCCGACCAGGGGCGTGAGGTTGTTCACCACGTCCCCGTGGGCGCTCCCCTGCCACCCCCAGTGCCACGGCAGGCCCACCTGGTGGACCGTCTTCCCGTCCACCATGAAGGGACGGATGCGGCGGGTGACCAGCGCCCGGGCCTGCACCTCCCCCCGGGCCGTGCGGATCGTGACGTACTCCCCGTTCTTGACCCCCTTCTCCTTCGCCAGTTCCGGGGAGATCTCGCAGAACAGCTCGGGCATCAACTCCGCCAGCCACGGCAGCCAGCGGCTCATGGTCCCGGTCAGGTGGTGCTCCGTGAGCCGGTAGGTGGACAGGACGATGGGGTACTGCGGGTCCGCCGTCTGGTGGTACGGGTTCCCCTCCACCTTCCAGACCTTGGCCACGGGGTTCGCCTGCTGCCCGTACACCGGGTTCTTCACGGGGGACTCGTACGGCTCGTAGTGGGCCGGCAGCGGCCCGTCGACCAGCCCCGCCGGTGCGAAGAGCCACGCCTTCCCGTCCGCCCGCATGATGAAGGCGTCGTTCCCTGAGAGCCAGTCGAACCCCAAGGCGAGGTCCTTCCCCCGGAACGTCGGCGGCTTCGTCACCTGGAAATCAATCCCCTCTCCGGACGGGGCGACCCACTTCCCGGATACCGGCTTCCCCCCGGGGTCCTTCGTCCCGCTGTCCGCCGCGGGGTCCCAGTAGACGAGCTTCTTCCGCTCCGACCAGGGGCGCCCCGCCGCGTCCGCCGAGGCGCGGTTGTACATAATGTGGCGGTTCGCCGGCCAGGCGAACCCCCACCCGGGGGAGACCCACGCGTCCGCCTTGCGCGACGCCGCGCGGTTCTTCCCCTCCTCCGGGATGACGCCGGTGTAGATCCACGCGCCGCACGCCGTGGAGCCGTCCTCCTTCAGGACGGCGAACGTCGGTAACGGCTTCCCGTCGGCGACGGTGTACCCATTGATCTCCTTCAGGATCCGGTACGACGACGGCTCATCCTTCACGCGCCAGGCGGCCACCTCCCGGGGCTCCGGCTCGTACTCCCACGCCAGGTTCCGGATCGCCCAGTCCCGGGGGCTCGCGGACTCCTTGTACATCGCTTTCAGCCGCTTCCCTATGTGGTACGTGAACCAGGTGTCGCTGCGCGCCTCGTCCGGCGGGTCCACCGCCTTGTCGTGCGCCTGGATCAGCCGCTGGGTGTTCGTGAACGTCCCCTCCATCTCCGGGAGCGTGGCGGCCGGCAGGAAGAAAACCTCCGTCTTGATGTCCTTCGACGCCACCTCGCCGGATTTGACCTCTGGCGAGTTCCGCCAGAAGGCCGCCGTCTCCGTCTCGAAGAAGTCCCGGACGACCATCCACTCCAGCTTCGCGAGCGCCTTCCGCTGGAGCCGCGCGTTCTGGCCCCCTACGGCGGGGTTCTGCCCCATCACGAGGAACCCCTTGATCTTCCCCTCCGCCATGGCGAGGAACATGGGCATGTGGGAGTGGTCCCCGGTGATCTTCGGGTGGAAGTCGTAGCCGTAGTCGTTCGCCGCCGTGGCCGCCTCCCCGAACTGGGCCTTCAGGTACGAGACGATGAACTTCGGATAGTTCCCCCAGAAGCTCGTGGCCACCGGGCCCCCTTCCGTCACCACGAAATCCTTCAGGGTGTCGTGGGCCTTCCGGGCGTCCGGCATGTTCAGGTATGCCGGGAGGGAGTGGTACAGGGTGGCGATGTCGGTGGATCCCTGGATCGTGGCGTGGCCGCGCAGCGCCAGCACCCCCCCGCCGGGCCGCCCGATGTTCCCCAGCAGCGCCTGGAGCATCGCCGCCGTCCGGATGATCTGGACCCCCACGGTGTGCTGCGTCCACCCCACCGCGTACGTGATGTTCGAGGTCTTCTCCCGCCCGGAGTTCTCGAGGAGCGTATCGGCGACCGTAAGGAAACTCTCCTTCGGGCAGCCGCACACGCGCGCCACCATCTCCGGCGTGTACCGGGCGAAGTGCCTCTTCACGACCTGGAGCACGCAATGGGGGTTCTTCATCGCCGGGTCGGTCTTCGGCCGCCCGGGGACCTTCCGAAGAAGCAGGTCGGAGAGGGTCGCGGGTTTCCCCGCGGGGGGCGCCGGCGGCGGGTGCCGCTGGTACGCCCAGCTTGCGTTGTCGTACTTCTTCCCGTCCGGCGACAGCCCCGAGAAGACTCCACCCAGTTCCTCCGTGTCCTTATAGTCCGGGGAGACCAGCGTCGCCGCGTTGGTGAAGTTGACGGCGAACTCCCGGAAGAACGGGTCCTTGTTCCACCGCTCGCTTTCGAGGACGTGGCGGATGATCCCGCCGAGGAAGGCGATGTCTGTGCCCGAGCGGATGGCGACGTGGACGTCGCACAGCGCCGAGGTGCGGGTGAAGCGCGGGTCGACGTGCATCAGCACCGCCCCGTGCTCGGTCTTCGCCTTCAGGGGCCAGCGGAACGCCACGGGGTGGCACTCCGCCATGTTGGAGCCCATGATGAGGACCGCGTCCGAGTTCGCGAGGTCGCGGGGGAAGGTGGTGGAGCCGCCGCGACCGAAAGTGACCCCCAGACCGGGGACCGTGGAGGAGTGTCATATCCGCGCCTGGTTCTCGACGAACACGACCCCCAGGGAGTGCATCAGCTTCTGGTGGATGTAGTTCCACTCGTTGTCCATCGTGGCGCCGCCCAGCGAGGCGACGGCGTACGTGTTCATCACCCGCTTTTGCGCCGTCCCCCCCTTGCCGTCAGGCATCTCCTGGGATTCGTTGAAGGCCGCGTCCCGCGTCGCCTTCACCCGCTCCGCGATCCGGTCCATCGCCCAGGAGAGGGGCTTCTCCTCCCACCGGTCGCTCCCGGGGGCCCGGTACTTCACCTTCGTCCACCGCTGCGGATTGACCACCAGCTGGTAGGTGGCGGCGCCCTTCGGGCAGAGGGTCCCCTCGTTGATCGGGGAGTCCGGATTCCCCTGGATGTCGAGGATCTTCCCCGCCGCGGGGTCCACCGTGACGATCTGCCCGCACCCCACCGCGCAATAGGGGCAGACGATCGGGACTTCCTTCCCCTTCTTGAGGGGCACCTCCAGCGCCTTCGCCTCCACGGGCCGGGGGTCGATCCCCAGCGCGGCGAGCTCGGCCGCGACCGCCGTGCCCGCCACCCCCGCCGTGCCCTTGAGGAAGGCCCTCCGGGTCAGTTTCCCGCCGTTTCGCTCCGCCATCCGCGTCCCTCCTTTCCCGGTGCCGCCGGTTCCTGCCCGAGGGGACTCCGAAGCGCCCCCTCGTGACGGAGTTCGGTCCCGGCCGCTGATCTAAGGGTGCGTCCAGTCCGGAGTCGCTCCCTTCCGTCACCCTTTTTCGAGGACTTCCCGCACCTTCCTCGCGAGCGCCGACGGGGTGTACGGCTTCCCGATGAAGGATACACCCTCGTCCAGAACCCCGTGATGCACGATCGCGTTGTCCGTGTAGCCCGACATGAACAGAACCTTCATTCCCGGGTGGTGCAGGACCAACTGCGTCGCCAGTTCCTTCCCGCTCATCCCCGGCATCACGACGTCCGTCAGGAGAAGGTCGATCCGAACGGCGCGTCCCACCGCAGCCGCGACAGCCTCGCCCCCACTCCGGGCCTGCATCACCTGGTACCCCAAATCCCCGAGGATCCGGGAGCACAGATCCCGCACGGCGTCCTCGTCCTCCACGAGCAGCACCGTCTCCGCCCCGCCCGGAAGGTCCACCAGGCGGGCGCCCTTCACCGGTTTCCCTTCCTCCTCGACCCGCGGCAGATAGATTTTGAAGGTCGTCCCCTTTCCGACCTCCGAGTACACCTCGATGGAGCCACCCGACTGCTTCACCGCACCGTAGGTCGTCGCGAGACCCAAGCCCGTTCCGCTCCCCCGCTCCTTCGTGGTGAAGAACGGCTCGAAGACATGTGCCTTGACCTCTTCGCTCATCCCTTGCCCCGTGTCGCTGACCGCCAGCATCACGAACCGCCCGGGGATGACGTAGGGGTGCAGCGCACAGTAGTCTTCGTCCAGGTCCACGTTCGCGGTCTCGATCACGATCTTCCCGCCCCCCGGCATCGCATCCCGGGCGTTCACCACCAGGTTCATGAGAATCTGCTGGAACTGCCCCGCGTCGACCTTCACCGATCCCAGGGATTTGCCGGTGATGATCTGCAACGTGATGTCCTCACCGATCAACCGCGCCAGCATCGCCAGGACCTCCGCAACCTGGCGATCCAGTTGCATCACCTTCGGTTCGATGATCTGCTTCCGGGAGAACGCCAGGAGCTGCTGTGTCATCAAGGCCGCCCGGTCTCCCGCGCGTTTGATCTGCTCCAGTTCCCCGACCATCGGGGATTCCTTCCCGACCTTCTGCAGCAGGAGTTCGCAATACCCTGCGATGACCGTCAGGATGTTGTTGAAGTCGTGCGCTACGCCCCCCGCCAGGCGCCCTATCGCCTCCATCTTCAACGCCTGCTGCAGTTGCGTCCGCAGCTTTTCCTTTTCCTCTTCGGCCTGCTTGCGATCCGTGATGTCGCGAAAGGACCACAATCTGCCGATAACGGAACCGAAATCCATGATGGGCATCGAATACCGCTCAAAGAGACGGCCGTCCTTGAAGAGGAGAGTGTCGCTGCCAAGATCCGCGGTACCGTACAGCTGTTTCACCTTCCGGAGAAAGCCATCGGGGTCGACCAATTGTTCCAGCACGAAACCCAACATGGCATTGTCATCGCCGGTATCCGCGAGCGATTGCGGAATGCGCCATAGTTCCAAGAATCTCCTGTTGGAAAAAATGGTCTTCCCCGAAGCGTCGACGGCCAGAACGCCGTTGTCCGTTGAGTCGAGGATGACCCGTAGACGTTCTTCGTTCTGGCGGGACACTGCAAGGAGTTTCAGATTCTCAAACTGCAAGGCGATGGAAGAGGCGATGGTCCCATGGTGTTTGAGCGAGTATTGAAGCATGACGGCCAAGTAAAGAACGATAAGAAAGGCCAGAATGGTTACCTTGTCCCCCCCCTCCAGAATGCAACGAATGGCGTAAAGCAGCATGGCGGGCACCATGAACGCCGCAGGAGCCCATTGGATCGAAGAATGGGAGACCGTTGTCGATGCCGACAGGCTCGCCATGACGAGGACGAAAAGAGCCAGGAACCACGGATCCCCGTGCGGGAGGATCAGGAAGGCGGAACTTCCCCATACGATCCCCGAGATCAGAGCCAGCAGAAGATACGCGTTTTTCCAGTTCTTTGCCACGAAGGACTTCGTGCACGCATTGAGAAACCGCCTGTAAAGGATGACCCGGCTGACAGCCACTGCCGAGATCGAAAGGACAAAGCAGAAGATATTCCCGCGAGGAACGATATCGCGAACCGCATACGAAAGAACCAGCGCGACGACGACCGAAGCGGCCTGCATCGTCGGGACCTGTTGCATGACAAGGCGGAGTTGCTCCCGGCCGATCGCTTCCCCGAAGTCATTGTCCATGTGGAAATTGTACCGGACCGCCCGGGGGGAGTCTACCGCGATGGGCCGGCCCTCCTGAAACCTCGAAGGCTACATGTTCATCGTTCGAAAGGGACGACTCAACTCTCGGCAGGAGGGAGAACGTGAAAACAACGACCGGTATCCCCTATCTCCCGGACAATGATCTTGCCGGCCCGGCAGATGTGGTCAACCCCATGCGCGCCCGCCGTACCGGCGGCAAGCTGCTATACCTCGACCGCATACTGCTGCACAGCCCACCCTTTGCGCTGGGGTGGAATTCCATGTTTGGGGCCATCCGCAGCCAGTTGTCGTTGTCACCCAAGCTGCGGGAGCTGGCCATTGTGGCGATCGGAGTGCTCAACAAGGCCGACTATGAATATGCGCACCATGCGCCGGATTTTCTGAAGGCCGGCGGTACCAGGGAGCAGTTGGGCGCGTTGGCGGATATGCCTGCCGCCCTTACCAATACCAAGTTGTTCGATGAAGCGGAGCGCGCCACATTGGCGCTGACCTACGAAATGACGCGCAACATCACCGTGGCGGACGCCACCATGAAGAGGGTGCGCGTCCTGTTACCTGACCAGCAGGTTGTGGAGCTGGCGGGAACCATCGCCGGTTACAATATGGTGTCCCGCTTCGTGGTGGCAATCGGGATTGAGCTCGAAGGTTGAACAATCCCCTCCTTAGCGGTTCGTTCGGACTCCCGAATTCTTTTCTCCGGAGTGGACATCTAAACAGGTAAGTGTTTATCGACGGCAGAGGCGAGCAACCGTGGACACCGGGGAGGAATCCCCGGAAGGAGGATTCGGGATGAAAATCAAGAGGATGATACCGGTCGGGTTAATCGCGGTTTTTGTTTTCCTTGCGATGGGCGAAGGGGCGCCCGCCATGGACCACGCAGTGAAGAAGATGACGAAGGACGGGGTGGGGAGTTATCTGGCCGACGCCAAGGGGATGACCCTGTACTGGTTCAAGAAGGATTCACCCGGCAAGAGCGCCTGCGCGGGACCGTGCGTGGAGAAATGGCCGATCTATTATCGGGAGACGGTCGCCCCGGGGGAAGGGACGAAAGCGGAGGACTTCGGAACGATCACGCGCGAGGACGGGAAGAAGCAGACCACGTTCCGCGGGTACCCGCTCCATTACTGGGCGGGGGACAAGGCCAAGGGAGACACCACCGGGCAGGGAGTGAACAACGTCTGGTACGTGATCGACCCGGCGAATTTCCCGCCGAAGATGTAGCGGGGGAAGAGTACCCTTCCCCTCTCGCGGAGACCGGGGCCGACCGGATCCCCTTCCGGCTGGCCCCGGCCCGATCTTCGGCGTCATGGATCCCTCCTTTCCCGATCGTTTTCCGGTATGGTATCGGATATCATACTCATGTTTTTTCTACTGTTCCCTCGCGGGACAAGGAGGTATTTCATGAAGCGAGCCGTTCTGATCACCCTTGCTCTGGCCCTGATCGCCCTCCCGGCCCAAGCGGAAGAGAAGACGCGACTGTCCGTCGCCACCGGCGGAACGGGCGGCGTGTACTACCCCCTGGGCGGGGCCGTCGCGAACGTGCTCTCCAAGC
>Ga0315273_10011413_pt1 | contig 11365 bp, 12 predicted proteins | sample YL17G02_0_MG_FD_205753 | JGI IMG/M metagenome (GOLD analysis project Ga0315273, IMG submission 205753) | Sediment microbial communities from Yellowstone Lake, YNP, Wyoming, USA - YL17G02_0 | ecosystem: Environmental > Aquatic > Freshwater > Lake > Sediment | place: USA: Wyoming | collected...
GTACGCATTAGCACCAGCAATGTCGACAGATGTATACGATAAACCGTCAGATGGACCGACGCCAACATTGAAGATGGCAATCTCACCCGTAGTCATCGTCATCGCAAGAACGCCACCAATTGTTACTGTGGTGGCACCAGTCGCACGGACGCGAAAGGTAGATTGGAACCCTAGTTCAAAGGTGCCGGTGGAGTTGGTGATTAGCTCAATCCAAACTAATCCGACTTCTGCATTACGCTGGGCCCCTGTGGGCATATTTGTTGGTTTCAAGATAAAGCTCCTTAGTATTTAAGCCTGTGCTTATTATACCAGAAACTATACCACCATCAGCTGCAGTGGTTTGCGAAATATTTCAAACAGACTCTTACGAAGTCGGTTTTGTGGGGTTATATCTAGGGCTTCAAATATCTTTTCATACTTGAGTACTTCAGCCCAGGCCTTTTCTTCAGATTCCCACTCAAGGTCTTCATCAGCTTCGATTTCAATAAAGCGACGTAACTCATTGAGTTCTTTATCGAAAACAACATAATACACTAAAACAACCTTATCTACCCAAAAGATACTGCAGGTCTTAAATATCTCAAAGTTTAACTTGTAACCAAGAAGTGAACAGAAGGCCTCTATAGTAGGAAACTCGCTGCCGCCTGCTGTGGGTAGGTTTACTTCTATGCGGTCATTATTATTAGCCTTAATTGTCTTACGCTTAATAGTCAGTTCACCCTTGTCGTCTGTCCAACGATATCTAATAAAATCCCCAGTGTTGTTTACAAAATAGGTATCGTATGATGAGACGTTCATTTTCTTGCGAATGGGGAGTGTTTCTATGATTTCTAGGAACGCCTCTCGTTTGATTTTCTCTGCGTCGAATTTAATTTCAATTTCTTTAAATTGCATAATATTCTCCTATAAACTTAGGCTCGCCATTTTCCATTAATACTATTTATCAGTTGACGAGATCCATTGGGATATACAAGGCAAGAGCAATGCATCCAACTAGAAGGTCCACGATTATATGATAGCTTTAAATAGCTAGATGTGCCGACTTGCCATGCTCCTCTCAATATTTCTGGGGAGTGAGAATGTCCACTAACAGAGTTTCCATAAGCCGCTTCCATAGTGCGCAGAGATCCTCTAGCTCCATTTGCGCCAATATCACCATGAGCACCTAGTTGTATGCGTGCAACTTTAAAATCTTCATCTCGCTTAAGCCAACGAATCTTCTTACTCTTAAGACCGTGTGTTTCAATCCCATACTTAAGAGGATCTTCGCCATCAAGCATCTGTAGACTAAGCAACAAAGATAGGCGATGATTTTGTGGGTCTTTGACGTAGTTACCATCCTGCAAGTAGCGCTCAAGAAATTCATCATGATTTGATTTAACCATAACTATTTCATCTACAAGATCTGATAATGAATTCAAGTCTGAAGCTAAAGTTTCCAGTTCTGACTTAATATCTAGCTCATTGGCTGCAGATCGCTGTGCTTTAAGGATGTTCCTGTGTTGCTCATGATGGTTTATAGAAACACCACTAAATGCATCATGCAGTACTAGGATCTGTGGTTTGAGGGTCTGCATTACATCTTCCCATGCAGCACGTGCAGTGGGGTCTGTTTCTTTAGCATGCCAGTCGCCTAGTACAAAGGCTTCAGGTGCCACCGACTCTATGGAATTATCCGAATTATATTGAAGACCAATATCGATAAAGGATCCGTTGATGTCGCCCTGTATTTGGCGGAAATGGTAGATGTCCTTATCTTCAACTTCAACTATAATTGCACCCATTACATGGTCATGTTCAGCAATATGAGCTGTTCGCTCACTCATGTAGTTTTCTGTGGAATAATCAGGTTTAGTGACTGCGCCAGTGGTCATGAGCATATGTGGTAGTTTTATATTAGATACTGGTATTGATTTCATTCGCTGTTTTGGCGAAGCATAGATAAAACTACCATTACGTTGGCCGATTCGAGCCAATCCTGTTAGAGGATCTACGTGCTTGGCGCTAAGTTTAATGGTGCTGATATATAGATTAGAGTTTAGAGCAGTATCGCCAACAACAGTGAATACATGCTTTGAATCTACTAGTTTCTTATCTAGACTACCGTATTGCTTTCCAAACTCTCTGTTATGAGCAGGATCAGATGCGACGAGAACTAGTACAGCTGCATCATTGCGCTGACAGTAGTTCTCCATGCTTGCTAAGAGACCTGAATCTACCTGGCAGCTAGTTACAGCAGTAGTAATAATAAAACGCTTATATTTCTTAACTGCGTCTTGTAATTCTTTAAGAGATTTAGGACCAATGATGTCTTTGATGTCGACGTCATGAAAGCTATTAGGAAGTGCTTCTCTCGCTGCCTGGGATAGTCTAGCTAGTGACCTAAAGTGATGTGTCACAACATCTTTGGTAATACCAGCATCCACTAGATCGTTCATTCTAACATGTCGTTTTAATTTTTCAGATAAACTAGCAAACACTTTAATTATTTGCTGTTTCTTGTCGAGTTCTTGATCAACTACCATGATTACCTCTGATATTGATGGCATTTAGGATATCAGCAAACACTTCATCTACATTCTTACCATCTACATTAATAGATGTAGTATTGAATCTACTTGAGTATGCGACCATATTAGCATTAACGTTATTCATAAAGGACAAGCCCTTCATTTCTATTGCGTCGCCTGCTTCAAATTCTTGTTTAGAGGATATGGCCTTATCGAGGCCGGCTTCTACGCTACCAGTTAATAGTATCACCATATCATACAGATTCAATCCCGACAGCTGTGATTGATATACTATGTGTTCACCTATACCACCCATCCAATGGAGATCATTACCACATGCTTCGCCATAAGCGAAACCAGATAACAAACCTCTATCTTGTATGATGAAGTCGTATTTATCATATGCAGGTTTAATTACTTTTTCTAAGTGAATAGAACGAATTGCTTGACTAATCAACTCTCGTGCTGAAGTAGTCATCTCAAGCTCATACTTAGAATTAAGCATGATATTGCGAAGTTCCATTGTAAGTGGAGAATGTGAGGTTCCTGGCTCCTTGGTTTGAAGCACCTTATAGCCTAAACTACGAAGATGGTCAACAAGTTTTTGTGTTTGAGTTGTTTTTCCAACCCCCTCAACACCTTCAATACATAGATACTTTGTCATCTTAATATCCTAAAATTTAGAATATGATTCACAGATCTATTGTACTTTTGTAATATCTGATTAAGGCAAAGACATCTTGCACAGCATTTCGATGAATAGGAAGTCCCATTCCATGGAATCTCGCCAAGCCTCTTCGCTATCTGTTCTCTGGTAACCCCACTGAGTTCCTGCGCCAGGATTCTTGGCATACTCGCTTTTGAAGAAAGCGTTATATGCAGCAGCTTCATCGGTACGTCCAGCCAGCCACATGTAAAAAGGGTTTTTAGGTTCTATATTGGATAGTTCTTTTCCAAAACCTATATCGCGTTTACCGTCGTGTATTGCAAGGATTAGTGCTATTACGGCCTTTAAGTGAGTCTGATATCCCTTAGGGGTAGCCTTAAGCTCTAGTCTGTTGTATCGTCGTAAAAGGAAGCGTGTTAATCTGTAACTTAGTGGCACCTTTATTCCAGCATAACTCATTGTCCACCAAAGGGTGGGTGTAGCAATATGGCGTGTATCAGTGGATTCTACTGCTGGAAATAATCCCCCCGTTGTTTTTATATACTTCGTCCATCGATCAGCCATCGCGTAGTCACCAGTGGCTTGCACATACAAGATGAATCCTAGCGCCATGTCGCGGGAGAAACTGTTCTTAGGTTGATTGTTAACGCGAGATGGTGCTCTCCAAAGCCTTCCATCTGGAGTCTGGCACATCTGTATACCTACAGTGGATTGTCTGTCTCCAACAGCTTGCATCATTCCGGCCCACAGCATAGAGTCACCATCTGTGTCCGTCATCACCGGCATTCCATATGATTCTAAGAGTGGCATAGCTTGAACTCCTCATATTGCTCTCTAGTATTATCCCGGAATACTATTCGTGTAGAAATAAAAATGGCCGGTTTGCACCAGCCACTTTCATCAGTAATTTTAATTACTAATTACTTTCCAGTATTCTTCCAAGCACCATTGAACCGAGGAGTGTACACAAAGAGAGCTCCGTAGAGAACAATTGCAAACTCAAGGGCGGTTGTCACGATCGCGAAGTTGATCTTGCTCAGAGGAGCAAGTTGCTTGAAGCGCATGCACTCGGCGCTCATGTCAAGCATGAATGCTTCGCCGAGGCCAGGACGCTTAGCGTCGGCATCAACATAAGCACCCAAACCAACTTTGTAGTTACCAATGAACTGAGCAGAAGCAGCAGTGCTGCCTGCAGCAGAACGGTACACTTTGTAGTACTTGGTTCCGGATTGTGCAGTAGGCATGGTCAACACGGCGGCACCATCGTTAGCACTAACCACGACTGCTGCCGTGATGTTTGTTGGAGACGATTCACCGAAGTCAGAAACTTCAGTAACGCGGTATTGATAGGTGCCAGCTTCCAGTTTACCGGCGCCTGCAGAGTATACGCCAGTCCATGCGCCAGGTGCGCTTGGGCAGTTAGCGTTAACAGCTTTTTCACGAGCTTTGCCGCGAGGACGCAGGAACAAGTTAGGCTTAAGGTCCATTGCGCCGGCAGTAGTTTGCACTTTCGACACGTCGTAACCGACGGTTTGATTAGCAAGACCAGGAGCCGAGCGGAATTGTGGATAGAATTGACGAACAAACGAGCTCAATGCGAGGGGCTCAATGTGGATCTCGCTAGGGGAACCGAAGTTCTCAAGCAAGATAACCGAAAGCTCTTCGACGTCGTCTTGGGTCAAAACTTGACCATCGAGATCACGAACGATCGACTCAAACGAGCCGTATCCTTCGAAATCACCCGAACGATGTTGCTCATCGCTATCGCCGCGAAGCAACTGCTGAAGCAAACCGTTCATCGCGATGCTGTCAGAAGGCAGATCGGACAGAGCGCCAAGTTGGTCGCCCAAAGCACTCGTGAAGTGAGCATGTGCCCAGTAAAGTTCGCGCTCAACGTTCTTCAGAAGGTGCATAGTACCTTCTTTTGCTTGTTGGGCGACAACGTCACCAACAACAGTTTTGATCAACGTCATTTGGTGCGAAACCTTACGACGTGTACCGAAGAACACGATGCGCTGACCATCACGAATGTAGCTGCTATCTTCTTCTTGAGGAGCGCCACCTTCTGCAAGGTATGGAGCCGAATCAGAGCCGTAGCTCGTCAAGCGGTTGTACTGCTCAAACAGATTGGATGCTTTATCGATCGAAATCGCTGGCCACATCTTGAGGTTCTTCATATCGAAGGTAACGCTCTTGAGGGTAGTTTCCAGTGATTCAGTCTGGATAACGCCGCCGTAGGTCAGGTCAGTAGGTTTCCCTGCATAACCGTAACCAGCCGAAATTGCTTTTTGCAAGTTATCAACATCGTCAGGAGTCAATACGCCCTGCTCAATGCCCTGCATGATACTGTTTACTGCTTCATTAAACATGTGCTTCGTCCTTACTTGATGTTATATTTGTTAGCAATTTTTACAAGCTCATTACCGTTGGCCAATTCTGCGCCAGCGATATCAGCACTATCAACACGAGTACCAGATTTCTTAAGACTGAACAGCTTCTCAACAAGAACACTCTTAGTGAGTGGCTCGCCTTCGCTTTCACCAGCAATGCTTTTCTTAAGAGGAGCAATACCGCGGTAGCTCACACTTTTAGCAGCAACTGGTGCATCAGCGATGTCAGAAACAAGTTTCGTAATCTTATCGAGTTGGGACTCGAAAGCAGCAAACTTATTATCGACATAAGACTTAAGGAGCGTAGATTGCTCTTCGAGAGACTTCTTCATGTCATCAGCTTTTTCAGCTTTGTCGTTTACGCCATCAGCTTTTTCAGCTTTGTCGTTTACGCCATCAGCTTTACCAATAACTGGCTTCTTGTCTTCTTTTTTGTCTTCTTCGCCTTCTTCGCCTTCTTCGCCTTCTTCGTCATCTTCGTCTTCGTCATCTTCTTCTTCATCTTTACCAAGACTACCTTGGGGATCTTTGCCAGCGATACCTGCACCAGGTCCACCCAGCTTAATCTCAGAAGCAGAAAAACGATCAGACTTCTTCATCACTTCGAGTTCCGCTAGGGACTCGTCGATCAGAGACGCGAGGGATTTCATCATTTCCTCATTCATCTGTGTTTCCTTTCTTTTAATCTATAGTATACAGCAGACCATCCACTGCATACTATAGGCTGGATTACGAACCTAAACCGATGCTATCAGCAGTACCGCGAATACGAGCTAGCTCAGTAGTAGAACCACCGGATTCGACGATGACATCGTTACCGAAACTGGTAAGTTCAGCCATGACATTAAGAGCTTCAGTAGTATCAAGTACTGCAGCAATCGTGGTTTCAGCAGCAGCGCCTTTAACTTTTAGTGAACCAGGAGCAGCAACTCCGATTCCAAGGTAAGGCGATGCGGTTGGGCTTACTCCACCCATTGGGGATTGGACCGATTTGTCAACATACGAAATAGTAAGTACGTCGCCACCAGTTTTGGTGACCGTTACACTAGTTGCAGTACGAACTGCCGTAACTCCACGCTGCCCCAAATTCCGGGCAATCTTGTCTAGCATCGCTTCTTTGTTAGCCATCTTATTCTCCGTTATTTCTAAGTTTTTGCAAAACTGCGTAATGCAGTAATTACTATAACACATTGTTTAACCCAACCACCTGTATAATAAAGGTTAGGAGGGTATTATGAAGATTTGTGGAAAATGCCATATAAAAAAAATACTAACAGAATTTCACAATAATTCAAGCAGGTCTGATGGAAAAAGCGGTTGGTGTAAGAGATGCATGTATCCAGCTTTAATTAAAAAAAAGAAACGAGATCAATTACTTAAAAAACAAAATAAGACAACACAAAGTATTAAAGCTTGGATAGATTTTCCAAAAGAAGTATGGCTTAGCGTTCGAGGTTACGAGGGGAAATATGAAGTGTCTAATTTTTCTAGAATTAGATCTATACGCAGTGGATTTAAGCTTAAAAGTACCCCAATAAATAGACAGTCAGGTTATTGCTATTTAGGATTAAGTGACGGTATGGGTAATGATAAAACTGTCTATTTACATCGTATTGTGGCAATAGCCTTTATTCCAAATCCAAACAATTATGAAGTGGTTAATCATCTAAATGGGATAAAGAGTGACTGTAGTATAGATAATCTAGAGTGGAATAGTCAGGCTCAGAATGTTATTCATGCTATAAAAACACTAGAAAGACACGGTAGTCTTTTCAAGAATCGTACACCAAAATGCCTACAAATTCAAAAAATAAAAAATGAAATTAATAAATTCTATAAGAGAGCTCAACACCTTAGTCGTAAAACAGGTGTAAAGCATGTAGTAGACCACATAGAGCCGCTGAATGGCCATCAATCTTGTGGACTACATGTGCCATGGAATTTGCAAGTTATAACCAAAAAAGAAAACGAAATAAAGAACAACAAAATACCTACTTGCTAGTCATTATACCGTATAAGCTAGTAAAAGGATAGTGTTGTCCGCAATTTCTACACTTTACTTGATGCTTCATATACACCTCACTTTTACCGCACTCATTGCAGTTGATGTATTTCATGCCACCTCTACCATCATCAAGCTTTTCTGCTTGAAGTACTGAGCCGCCTGTTCTAGCCCCAGGTGCACTCGCCCCGCCATAGCCAGCAGTTAGTGCTTTATTTAGTTTTCTAGGTTTATAGTCTTTTAGTTCTTCATCAGGGAAGTTTTTATCGGTATACTCTTCATGAGTGGGAATATCGAGTCGTTGGCCGGCTTCGTATTGACCGTAAGTATTCTTAAGCTTGCCATGAATATCTTTAAGTCTGGCTAGCATAGATTCTTTTGTTTCTTCTGGAAGTTTCTCTTGTAAAGCCTTAAGAGCAGGCCCTCTAAGAGCGTCTCTGCCAGATAGAGATTCTGCTACAGTAGACATCACTTCATCAGGGTCGCCTATGGTGTAATCGCCAGTATAGGCCGGAACAAAGTGCTCTAAGAAATGGCGCTCGTGAGGATCAAGGTTGGCATTATGAATAACATGTCTAGAAAATTGATCTGCATCAATTGGGCCACCTTGCTGGTTTTTCAATTGATTAGCAATATTAGTATTTTTAGAGTGTTGAGTCTCATGTATATCAGTGGTATTAATAGCATTATTCAAATTAGCTGCGGTAGGCGGCTTACCTATCCTAGCAAGCATATCCCTAGAATGCTCAGGATCCACGTTATACTTGCCTGATTGTATGTATAGTGCGCTGCCTTCATTTGGTTTAAAAGAAGGGCGTGCTTCCTTAGGCGGAGTAAAAGAGGGGTGACCTGCATCCATCACTCTTGATTTAGCAACTGTGCTAATCAAGTCATTGATTTTAACAATATTACTAGATACTTTTTCCATAACAGTGCTGCGGATTAATTCGTCAACACTATAGTCCGGCAGTTGGCTTTTTAAACCAGTTTCTTGAGCAATAGCCCGTATTTTATTGAAGTTATCAACAATCTTTTCTGCAGAAGCATACCTAGCAATATGTCTAAACGAAGGAATATCGGTTTTAGCTAGGTGCATTACTGATTTGATTAGGGCTTTATCTTGTTTCCAAGAGGCGGTCTTTTCAAAACTAGTAGGCTCAACTAGAGTGGCGTTGTTAGCAGGAGTAAAGGTTAGTGCTACTGAGTGGATCTTGGTGCGTGCCAACAGATTGGTATCACTAATCCCACGGGCTATAACACCACCTTCTACGGAAGCTTTAAGCTTTAATGGTGTATCAGATTTGTGGATATTTCTAAGTATAGCAGCGGCGGCTTTTGCATTAGGATGATCGTCATCGTCATATAGGACGCCAGAGACATAGATAAAGGGTGCTTTGACTTTTTCCCAATAGTATTTATGCCTATCACTGTCGCAATCTTCTGATTTCATTATTTTTTTAGCACCAGTCACTCGACCGATACTATTAAAAAAACCCTTTCCGTGATTGTCATTAAGTCTGCCGTTACCAGAAATAAGTTCAGAGATATCTGCACCTTCGACACTCAGCATTTCGCCCTGAGTATCTCTAAGTTGACTCCCCGCTATCATGTCGATTTCTAGAGGTTTTTTCGCCATACAACAATCTTATCACAACACTAGTTTAGACTTAATCTGATTCTTTAAAATCAGCAGCATCTTCCATAATTTGGTCGCCATCATATGTACTTATGATCTCTTTGAAAGAGGAGGAGCTGCGTATATGTGATATTGCTTTCTTTTCGGTTTTCTTAACAGTATCTACAGATATATTGAGAAAGTGTGCTATCTCCATATCTGTGAAACTACGATTATCAGGTATATAGTTTTCGGCTAGTCTGAAAAAACAATAATTAGCAAGTTGGTGGTTCACTGCGTAAGGGCAGCCAGGAAGTTTTGCCTCTTCTTCTTCAGAAAGCTCTTTACTTGCATGCCGCAAAGCTTTAAGCCGTTGTACAGCTAAGGCACAAAAAGTCTCGGGGAGAGTCTCTAAGTTCCGCGGGCAGCGCTTATCCATTATATTTTTGGGTTTTTCTGACATAATGTTGTTTCCGTGATATTCTGCAACAAATAGAAAAAGGCCAACCCTAGTCTAAGCTATAGGTTGGCCTCGTGAGTATGTAGACGTTTTAATTTACAGCTGAAACAACAGTCTCTGACTGCTCAACATCTTGAACCTTTGGAGGTAACCGCTTAATTCCTAGAAGGGTTATACTATGAGTAGTGCCATTTACATCAGCGTCAAAGGTATCGCCAACCTTCTTATTGAGAAGATCTTGCTTTAACTGTGGAAAACCAATTTCTGCAACATTCAGTCGTGTACGAAGAATTCCACCGCCAGCCCCCACTTTAGAGGTGAGTACAATGGCACAATCCTCTGTAACTACATCAGCATCAACAGCGCCAACCTCAACATCCTGTTTTGCTGATGCTTCTTCAAAGTCTTTAATTTGAAGAGTTTCTGCTCGGGTAGAAACGTCAACAGGATTAAGGTTGAGGAGTTCTTGCATTGCTAGGACTGTGTATTGCAATTCTCGCTGACGAGCCGTTAGCTCGTTCATATCTTTAGACATACCTGTTACAGATTGCCCCATCTGCTGGATAAGCATCTGGCTAACGCGTGTAGCCATCTGTAGTTGCTTAACGCCAGATTCTGCTTCTTGAAAACGCTGTACTTTAGTTTTATTACCGCGAACAGTCATAATTATCTCCTAACTGGTTGTTGATTAACTGGTTTTTTATTAATAGAAGTTGGTGCACTTTGTGCTTCTTTTTCCTTCAAACGCTGACAAAACACTTTAAGTATTTGAACCTCCTCATCTGCAAAAACTGGAGCCGATATCTTTTTAGATCCTAAAAGTTCTTCCAGTCGTCCCTTAAGGAAGTTGGTAACTTCTCCTTCGAGTTCATCAAACGTGTCTCCTCGCTGCTTAATAAGGCGCTTGCTGAGGATTGCTGAAATTGCGTTGGCTTTTTCGAGTCTGTCGAGACCCGAACCTTTTTCATTAGTGGCTTTATTGATCGAAGTACCACTAGCACTAGTAGCATCGACGTTTTTTCTTTCCAGTTTAATGGGCGGCGTCGGTGCCTGAGTGTTAGTACTACTAGTCGTGTTATCATTTTCTGTCTTAGGTTTATCAAGTTTATTGACATAATCACTCAATTGTTTGGGCGCAAAGTTATACTTATGCGCAAGTTTAGTATATAGACTTGTTGCTAAACGAAATTGAGGAGATGTCAGCGGTTCATTGTTGTCGACACAGCGCTTCCAGTGAGCAGAAGCATCGGGGTCAATCATTAGGATTCTGATTGTCTGATTGCGCTCTTCAAACTCTTGAAATATTTCAATATCATCATCTGATATCAGGGGTTTTCTACCATATACATGGGACCATACAAACTCGCCATATATTGAGCGATCAAAGACAACATCTTTGTCATTGTATTCCATATACATATCTAGCATATCATCTACATATGATGGACCAACGTAACCATCTTCCTGATATTTCTTATCAGGGGCGGACATGTGGACGACCTTATAACCTTGTTGTCTATACAACTCAGCTACAGTAGATTTGCCTGATCTATCTATTCCTTCGCAGACTATCCAACTCATTCATTCTCCGTATCTGTTAACTACCAAAGTATGAATAACCAAGAGGTGTGTGGGTCGGGCGCTACTCCAACCTGCATTTTAAGCCTTCGGCTTTCAAGTTACTAGTGCCAACCTTCCGGGTCGGCCGGCTCACAGAGGAC
>Ga0315273_10011414_pt1 | contig 11365 bp, 7 predicted proteins | sample YL17G02_0_MG_FD_205753 | JGI IMG/M metagenome (GOLD analysis project Ga0315273, IMG submission 205753) | Sediment microbial communities from Yellowstone Lake, YNP, Wyoming, USA - YL17G02_0 | ecosystem: Environmental > Aquatic > Freshwater > Lake > Sediment | place: USA: Wyoming | collected...
CCGCGGCGCCGGCTGGTGTCGGACCGCGGCCTCGACGCACGCCCGGGCGATCTCGAGGAGGCGGGCCCGGGCGGCATCGCTCAGGCGGGTGGGCTGGTCGGGCATGGTCGCATCCTCCGCGGAGCCGAAGAGGATCGCACACAGAGGCCACAGAGAGCACAGAGAGCACAGAGAAAGGCAGAATACCGAATATCGAACACCGAATATCGAGTGTCGAAGTGAAAGACAAAGGCCCAAGTCCTGCCGGCTCGTCTGGCCCTATTTCAGGATTCGATATTCGGTGTTCGACATTCGATATTCGTTCCACTCAGGCCTCGTCTGGCTCGGCACCCCCGTTCTCGCCGCCATCCTCGGGGGCCTGGGGGGATTCGGGTTCGGCCTCATCGCCTGGCTCGGGCGGCGGGGCGCCCTCGGGGGCCTCGGCGCCTTCCTCGCCCAGGTCTTTCTCCATGACGCGGGCGATGGCGACGAGGCGGTCGCCTTCGTCGCAGCGGATGAGCGTGACGCCCTGGGTGTTGCGGCCGATGGCGCGCGTCTGGCCGATGGCCATGCGAATGACCTTGCCCTGGGCGGTCATCATCATCAGGTCGTCCTCGTCGCGGACGGTCATGATGCCGACGACCTTGCCGTTGCGCTCGGTGGTCTTGATGTTGATGACGCCTTTGCCGCCGCGGCCTTTGGCGAGGTGTTCGGCGAACTCGGTGCGCTTGCCGAAGCCGTTCTCGCAGACGGTCAGGAGCGTGGCCGTGTCGTCGACGACGGCCATGCCGATGACCTTGTCGTCTCCGCGCAGGCGAATGCCGCGGACCCCGGTTGCCGCGCGTCCCATCGGGCGCACTTTGCTCTCGTGGAAGCGGACCGCCAGGCCGTCGCGGCTGGCCAGCAGGATGTCGTCGTTGCCGCTTGTCAGGGTCGCGCGGATCAGGCGGTCGCCCTCGTCGAGGTTGATGGCGATGATGCCGCGCGACAGGGGATGGTCGAAGGCCTCGAGCGGGGTCTTCTTCACCGTGCCCTTCTCGGTGGCGAAGACGACCTGGCGCTCGTCGAACTGGCGGACCGAGGTGCAGGAGGCGACCGTCTCGTCGGCCTCGAGCGAGAGGAGATTGGCGATGGCGCGGCCCTTCGCTGTGCGGCCCTGCTGCGGGATATCGTAGACCTTCTGCCAGTAGACCTTGCCCAGGCTGGTGAAGAAGAGCAGGTAGTCGTGGGTCGAGGCGACGAAGAGGTGCTCGATGAAGTCGCCTTCCTTCGTGGCGGCGCCCGTGATGCCTTTGCCGCCGCGGCCCTGGCTGCGGTAGGTCGCGAGCGGCAAGCGCTTGATGTAGCCCTCATGGCTGAGCGTGACGGCGACCTGTTCCTCGGCGATGAGGCCCTCGCGGTCGAAATCGACCGACTCGTCGGTGATCTCGGTGCGGCGGTCGTTGCCGAAGCGCTTCTTGAGGTCGAGGAGATCTTCCTTGATGATGTTGCGGACGAGGGCTTCGCTGGCGAGGATGGCTTCGTAGCCGCTGATCTCTTCGAGCAGTCGGCGGTATTCCTCTTCGAGCTTGTGGCGTTCGAGGCCGGTGAGGCGCTGGAGGCGCATTTCGAGGATGGCCGTGGCCTGGCGGTCCGACAGGCCGAAGCGCTCGACCAGGCGCGCGTGGGCCGTTTCGACGTCGGGCGCCCGCTTGATGATCTCGATGATCTCGTCGATGTGGGCGAGGGCGATCCGCAGGCCCTCGATGATGTGCGCGCGGGCCAGCGCGCGGTCGAGCAGGAACTGGGTCCGCCGGCGGATCACCTCGATGCGGTGGCGGACGAAGTACTCCATGATCTGCTTGAGGTTGAGCGTGCGCGGGCGGTTGTCCACCAGCGCGATCATGATGATGGAGAAGCTCGACTGGAGCGGGGTGTGCTTGTAGAGCTGGTTGAGGACGACGCGCTCGTCGGCGTCGCGCTTGAGCTCGATGACGAGGCGCTGGCCGGCGGAGCCGCTCTCGTCGCGCATGTCGGCCACGCCCGGGACGAGGCCGTTGTTGACCGCCTCGGCGATGCGCTCCTTGATGGAGAGGCGGGTGACCTGGTAGGGGATCTCGGTGACGATGATGTGCGTCCTGCCGCTCTTCGTCACCTCGGTGTGGGCGCGGGCGCGGACCTGGATGATGCCGCGGCCGGTCCGATAGCTGTCGTGGATGCCCTTGCGGCCCGCGATGATGCCGCCCGTCGGGAAGTCGGGGCCGGGCACGAGCTTGATCAGCTCGGAGATCGGCACCTCCGGCTCGTCGATGAGCCGCACGATGGCGTCGACCAGCTCGCCGAGGTTGTGGGGCGGGATGCTCGTCGCCATGCCGACCGCGATGCCGCTGCACCCGTTGGCGAGCAGGTTGGGAACCTTGCCGGGCAGGACCGTCGGCTCGGTCCGCGTCTCGTCGTAGTTGGGCACGAAGTCGACCGTGTTGTACTCGATGTCGGCGAGCATCTCGGTCGCGGGCGCGCTCAGGCGGGCCTCGGTGTACCGCATCGCGGCCGGCGGGTCGCCGTCGAGCGAGCCGAAGTTCCCCTGGCCGTCCACCAGCGGACAGCGGTAGCTGAACGCCTGAGCCATGCGAACGAGGGTGGGGTAGACGACCTCCTGGCCGTGCGGGTGGTAGTTGCCGGAGGTGTCGCCGCAGATCTTGGCGCACTTGCGGGGTTGGGAGCGCGGCCCGAGATTGAGGTCGTTCATCGCCACGAGAATGCGGCGCTGCGAGGGCTTGAGGCCGTCGCGGACGTCGGGCAGCGCGCGGGAAATGATGACGCTCATCGCATAGCGCAGATAAGCGTCCTTCATATCCTCTTCGATGGCGATATCGCGGATTCGCTCGCCGGGGTGATCCATAGTCCGGGGCATTTCTCCCGTGAAACCGTAAGGCCAATGCTGCTAAGGTGTTACGCACTCGCTGAAAACAAGGCGAGCGACTCCTCGCAGGGGTGTCGCCGCCCGTCCGGTGAAAGCCTGATTATACCATTTCCGGGCCGTCGACGGCAAGCCCTTTTTGCCGCGCGCAGAGGCCGAAAAAGGCCGCTCTTCGTAGCGACTGGCATGGGGAGGGAACGCGAGCCGATATCGTGGGCGGTCGGGTGGCACAGCCGCCCTCAGCTGTACTACGCGCGCGCGGAGTTTTTCTTGTTTTCGTAACCGTTCAGGTGGGGGGCACGCGAACTCCGTGACCTCACCTCCGCACCCCCTCTCCGCAAGCGGAGAGGGGGAGGATCAGAAGCTGAACCGGCCACCACCTGAACGGTTACTTGTTTTCTTTGCGGCGCGCGGTTCGCCGCCGTCCCGTCTCCGCAGCCGCTTCCTCCCCGGCACGGCTCTCGAGGCGAGGAGCGTCTGGCCACAACGCGAGGATGAGATTCTCGATCTGAAGGCGGAGCGCACCGGTGCAGGCGGCGAGGACGCTCTGGCTCTTCCAGTCCCAGGGCTTCCGGGCGAAATCGGCCACCTTCGCGGTCTTCTCCCCGCCCCGGGCAGCCGCGTCGAGGATGATCTTCCCGGCCAGCACGTCCCAGTGGTTCATCACGGGGGTGACAAAGGCGTGGAGCCAGCCCGCTGCCACGTAGCAGAGGGCCAATTGGGCGGAGCCGAACATCAGGATGCGCCGGCAAATCTTGCACAGCGGGCCGAGGAGCTGGTCCACAAAGGTGTCCGTGATGTCGCGACGCGTGGTGCCGAGATGCGTGCCGAGCACGCTGGCCTGGAGGCTGGTCTCCTGCGAGACGACGAGCGGACGAGGCTGCCCCCATGGACTGCAAACGCGTTCCTCGGTTCCGGGAGAGGTGAATGTCCGAGCCGACTTTTCCGTCGTCCCCCGCACGGCGGACCGCGGCACAGGCCGCGCTGGGCGGGATTCGCAGAACGCGATGACATCCGCGATGGCGGAGAACAGCTCGCCGGTCGGGGGGCAGTAGACGGCGGCGCATTGGGGCACGAGCGCCTGGGCCTTCGCGTCCCACCGCGCCGCGGCCACGGCGACGCACCACGTCGGCAGCCCGGCCTCGAAGTTGATCGTGCCGTCGATGCTGTCGGTGATCCACACGATCTGTCCGTCCGTGGCCTGCTCGGCCCATCGCGGGGCCTCGTCGCCGCCGATCAGCGGCAGGGGCTCGCCAGGGAACGCCTTGGCGACCCCGTCGCGAATCTCCTGGCTCATCACTCGAAAGGACATCTCGTCGGGGCTCGCACGGCGCCCCGCGCTCGGCCCGTCCGCGGCGGCCGGCCGCCGCCACTGCTGCACCATCGTGCTCCCGGCCTCCGCCACGGCCAGCTTGGCGACGTCGAGCAGCCGGAGGCGAACGCCCAGCTCGCCCAGGCTGGGCGCCTGGAAGAGCTGCCCCAAGACCTCATCCATCGCGCCAGGCGCCGCGAAGGCGAGTGCCATCTGGACGAGTTCCTCGGGCGGTGGGAGGCTCTTGCCTTCCTCCCGCCGCTCCATCGTGGAGAGCGCCATGGGCCGGAACGCGTCGCCACGCCAGATGCGAACGTGGTTGCGGAGTCCCTTGCGGGTCATCCCCCTGGCTTCGCGCAACTCCCGGATTCGCGTTCCGACGCCCCTCAGGAGGTGAACCGCAACGGGGCTCCACGTCAGGCGATCGGCCTCTCCGGCTTCCGCCAGCCCATGGCTGACCAGGTCATCGAGGCCCTTCCTCATTTCCGGGCCGTTGGCCAGCCCTTCCAGGTTTCCGGTGGGCAGTTGGCGTGGCATTACGCGACCCTCCAAACCAGAGTCGATGTGGCGCGTCGGACCAAGGGTAGCAGTTCAGCCCGGTCCTTTCAAGGGCATAAGGTTTTTCCGCGGATGGGGTGCCGGCGAGGCCAGTTCGCGGGAGATTCCCAGCGGCTCCGTCCTGACGCAGGGCAATTCCGGTTTTTCATCAGGGGCTCGCATCGTGGCCGGTCCCGGCTTACACTCAGGACGCGTCGAGCGGCGCCGCTCGACGGCCGGGTCCGATCCCCTCTCTCGAAAGGAGGAAGGCTGACATGGAGCACGGAAGCTCAGTCCAACCGATCTTCAAGCGCTACGACATCAGGGCCAAGTACCCGGATCCGCTCTCGCCCGAGGTCGTGTACCGCGTCGGCTGGGCATTCGGGATTTACCTCAGGCAGGCATTGCACTGCCGGCGCGGCCTCGTGGCCATCGGGCGAGACATGCGCCACGGGTCGAACGAACTGGCCCATGCCGCTGCCCAGGGCCTCGTCGCCGCCGGCATCCGGCCGGCCAACCTCGGACTCGTGGCCACCGACATGCTCTACTTCGTCTGCGGCGAGCACCCAGACCTGTACGACGCCGGCATCATGATCACCGCGTCGCACAACCCAGCCAACGAGAATGGCCTCAAGTTCGTCCTGTCTGGCGCCCGACCCATTTGGGCCAAGCGCGGCCTGAACGTCGTCCGCGACATCTATCTTTCCCCGGAGGAGCACGCCCCCGCCCCCGCTCCGCTCGGCGCCATCGAAGAACGGCACTACACGGCCGCGTACATCGCGAAGCTCTTTCGCCTCGCGCCGGAGCCGATCGCACCGTTCAAGGTCGTCGTGGACGCCGGCAATGGCATGGCGGGTCTCATCTTCCCGCGGCTCGCCGAGCGCCTTCCCTGCCAGATCGTCCCCCTCTTCTTCAAGCTCGACGGCTCGTTTCCGAACCGAGGCTCAGACCCCACGAAGCCGGCCAACCTCGCGAAGCTTCAGGCCGCCGTCATCGCGGAGCACGCCGACCTCGGCCTCGCCTTCGACGGCGACGCCGACCGCATGGCCGTCCTGGACGAGACCGGGCGTCTCGTCCCCGGCCCCATCGCCGGCGCTCTCGTGACCGCCTGGATACGGCAGCGAATGGACGACGTCCGGGTCATCCTCGACATTCCCTCTCACCGCGCGGCCGAAGAGGCCATCCGCGAGGCGGGCGCGTGCCCCATCCTGGGTCCCGTCGGCCATCCGCTCGTGAAGCAGAAAATGCGCGACGAGGATGCCCTCCTCGCCTTCGAGTTCTCCATGCACTCCTACTTCCGGAGCTTCTACTCGTGCGATTCAGGCATGCTCGCCGCGCTCACCGTGCTCCAGATGCTCACGGCCGCCGGCCGGCCTCTCTCGGCCCTGGCCGAGCCGTTGCGGGCCAGGTATACCCGAGAGGACAGCGAGATCCCTGTGCCGAGCGACGAGGTCGGCCTGTACGCCATCTCGCGCGTCGACGCCGCCTTCTCCGACCAGGAGGCCATCCGCGTCACACGCTACGAGGCGGACCTGCGGAAGGATTACCGCGACTGGTGGTTCTGCCTGCGCCCCTCCGGCTCGGAGGTCATCCCCCGGCTGCGCCTGAGCGTCGAGGCCACGGCCCGCGAAGCCGCCGCGCAGCACATGGCCGAGATCACAGCCATCATCGCCGCCGCCTGTTCGGAGCGCGCCCTCCACGCCGCATAGAGGTGTCAAATCTTCATTATTCAATTATCCCCTGACCCGGCGGCCAGGCCGCGCATAACGGGGGCATGGGAAGACCGCTACGCTTTGAACCCGCTAACGCCTTCTACCACGTTTTCTCCCGGGGCAACGAGCGCCGGACGCACGAAGGTGTCAAATCTTCATTTTTCAATTATTGCTTGACCCAGCGGCCAAGCCGCGCATAATGGGGGCATGGGAAGACCACTACGATTCGAATCCGCCAACGCCTTTTACCACGTGTTCTCCCGGGGCAACGAGCGCCGGGACATCGTCCAGGACGACCGCGACCGCCAGCACTTTCTCGACCTGCTAGGCGTCCTGGCCGAGCGCTTCGAGGCCGAGCCCTGGGCCTACGTCCTCATGCCCAACCACTACCACCTGGTGCTGCGGACCCTGCGCCCCAATCTCTCCCGTGCGATGCAGTGGCTCGGCGTCGCCTACACCAACTGGTTCAACGCCCGCCACGCCCGCAGCGGCCACCTCTTCCAGGGGCGGTTCAAGGGATTCCTGGTCGAGGACGACTCGTACCTGCGGCGCCTTCTGCTCTACGTCCACCGCAACCCGCTGCGGGCCGGGCTCGTCGAGCGGCTCGCCGATTACCCGTGGAGCAGCTATCGGTGTTTGGCCTACGGGCGGGGGTGCGCGGGGTGGTTTCGCGCGAGCCGGGCGCTCGGGCTCTTCGGCGGCGATGCGGGACGGTTCCGCCGCGCCGTGCAGGAGTACAGCGAGGAGGACGACCGCCTGCTGGAGAACCTGCGCCACGGCATTTGGCTGGGGGGCGCGGAGGGCCTGCGGGCGCTGGCCAAGCGGATGCGACTGACTCGCCACCGCGAGCAGCCCCAGACGCGCGCCGTGCTCCGGAGCGCCCGCGGGGAAACGGTTGCGGCGCTGGTGGAGCAGTGGGCCGAGGGGCTCGGGATAGCGCAGGAGGAGTTGGCTGCCCTGCGGCGCCCCGGACGCCGCGTCGAGCGCCCCCTGCGCGACGTCCTGGTGCACCTCGTCTGGCGCTCGGGCGACCGGCGACTGAGCGCCGTCGGCGAGTACTTCGGCATTGGCCCGACCGGCGTCGCCATGGCTGCCCACCGCGGCGAGGCCCACCTTAAGACAGACCGCCGCCTCGCCGAGCGGGCGCGACGGATAATTGAATAATGAAGATTTGACACCTGGCCACTGCCTGGCCACTGGCCACTGGGGGGCACAGGGGCGCAAGATCGATAAAACGGCGAGTCGCCGCAGGATTCGCGTGTGTTTGCCGATCTTGATACCCCAGAAGGGGCGCAAGATCGGATGGCCCGCCGGCGGGCGGGGAGTCTGTTCACTGTTCTTGGGGTTCCCTGTGGCCACTTCTGCCGTGCTCGTGCTCGTCTTTTCCCTGTGGGGGAAGCAGGAAACCGAGCACGAGCAGGAGCACGAGCACGGCAGACCAGGCAACCAGGAAACCCCACGAAGAGAGGCCATATCCCCCGGGCGGCGTCGCCTTGACACGCCGGCGCGGGTCGGCCTATAATCCCACGGCCCGAGCGGTTGACGGCGTCGGAGGGTCACGAGGGTTCCGAGCATGACGGCAGTGGACGTGGTGATTTACGGGATCGGCGGCATCCTGGCCTACCTGCTGGGGGCGACGCCGTTCGGGCTCCTGGCGGGTCTCGTGCTCAAGGGGGTCGACATCCGCGAGCACGGGAGCCGGAACATCGGGGCGACGAATGCGATGCGCGTCCTCGGCCGCCCCATCGGCATCGCTGTGCACGTCCTCGACATCGCGAAGGGCACCGTGGCCTCGTTCGTCCTGGCGCACCTGGCCGCCCGCGGGCGGGCGGATCTGGTGCCCGCGCTGGGCATCGCCTATGGCCTGGCGGCGATTCTGGGCCACGTGTTCCCCGTCTACCTGCGGTTCCGAGGGGGGAAGGGGATGGCGACGAGTCTCGGGGTCTTCTTCGGGCTGGCGTGGCTGCCGACGCTCATCGCGGGCGCGATCTGGCTCGGGGTGAAGAAGGCGAGCCGCTATGTCTCGGTGGCCTCGATGGCGGCCGTCGGCTCGATCCCCGTCGCCATGGCGCTGGTGCCTGACCCGCTCCACGGCGGGGCGCGGACCTGGTCGAAGCCCGAGCTGATCGGCTTCGGCATCGCGGTGGCCATCCTGGTGATCGTGCGGCACAAGAGCAATATCGTGCGCCTCATTCAAGGGACGGAGCACAAGGTGGGGGAGAGGGCCGGAGTGGCGAGCGGAGGAACGACAGGAGACCAGAAAGCAGATACCCCATGTCCAACATCCGATCATCCATGACCGGGACACTTCAGGCGAATGTGCCCAACGGCCCCCATGTGTGATTGCGCCCTTTGAGGAGAACGCCGGATGCCCGTCAAGTTCAATCGTCCAGCCCGGGCAGTCGAGGACGGGGATTCTGGCCTTCCGCGGCTTTCCGGCGAACCCCGTCGTGCGCACCATGGGCGGCACGCCGATCACGTACTACTTCCTCTCCTTCAACGACGGCCAGGACTACGTCAAGCGGCACTGGCGAATCTAGCGTTTGGAGCCTTAGGCTTGTTCCCTGCTCTCCACTCGTCGCTGCGGCTTCCGAGGGTTCTGGCGCTCGCATGGGCCGCCACGGGCGCGATCGCGTGGGCAGCCGCGCCGCCCCAGTTCACGGTCGAGGCGCTGCCAGAGTACGATGCGCTGTTCCGACGCGAGAGCGGCTGGACGGGCGCGGACGTGGCCTCGACGGTCGCCCTCTCAGACGAGGTCACGCTGTGGCTTTACGGCGACACGTGGGTCGGCGACGTTCGGGACGGGAAGCACGTGAACGCGACGATGGTGAACAACTCGGTGGGCGTCCAGCGCGGCCGGGATCCTGCGAAGGCATCGGTCGAGTTCTTCTACGGACGCGGGCGCGATGGGAAGCCCGCGGCGCTGATCACGCCGGCGGACGGCCGCGGCTACTTCTGGCTCCAGAGCGGCGTCCGAACGGCGAATGGGCTTTTTCTCTTCGCCGCCCAGGTCGAGCGCGCGGGCAAGGGGGACGATGCGTTCGGTTTCCGGCACGTGGCGACGTGGCTCCTCGAGGTCGCGAATCCCGACGACCGCCCCGCGGCATGGCGGATCGCCCAACACCGGCTGCCCGCCGGGCGGTTCTCCCGCGACGAGAGCATCACGTTCGGCGCCGCCGTGCTGCGGCACGAGGGATTCGTCTACATCTACGGCTACCGGGACCGGGCGGACCCCGTCTTCCGCGAGAAGCACGCCATCGTGGCGCGGGTGCGCGAGGCGGACCTCGCGCGCTTCGCCCAGTGGGCCTACTACGCGGACGGGACGTGGCAGGCGGAGTGGGCGAAGGCGAGTCGCCTCTTCGGCCACGCGGCCAGCGAGTACTCGGTGACCTGGTGGCCCGCGGCGCGGCAGTTTGTGGCGGTCTACACGCGGGACAGCATGTTCGGGTCGATCGAGCTGCGCCGGGCGCAGGCTCCGGAAGGGCCGTGGGGAGAGCCGGCCGCGGTCTATACGTGCCCGGAGCTGAAGTGGGACAAGCGCGTCTTCTGCTATGCGGCGAAGGCCCATCCAGAGCTTTCGCGCTCGGCGGAGGAGTTGATCGTCACCTATGTGGCGAACTCGACGAGCTTCTGGCACATGGCGGGCGACGCGCGGCTCTACTGGCCGGTCTTCCTGCGGCTTCGGCCATCCGCTCCCTCCATCCCTTGAGGCGGGGAGGCGGCGATACCCTCCCGAAGGTATTGGAGCCTTCGGGAGGGAGAGCGTCCCGCTCAGAGGGCCATCGTCTCCCAGAGGGCGCGGTACTCGCGGAGGTAGGCCACCGGATCTTTCTGCTGCGAGCCGATCTCGATCATGGTGAAGCGGTCGTAGGGCATGGCCTTGAGGAGGGTGAACAGCTCGCGATAGGGGTACCGGCCGCGGAGATCGTTGATGTGGGCGTGGCGGATCCAGGGCCTGAGCAGCTCGAAGTATTCGCGGACGGAGCCGTCCTTGAGGTCGGATCCGTTGGAGTTCCAGCAGAGGCCGACGGCAGGGTGCTTGCAGGCCTCCATGATCTGGCGCATGCGGGGCGGGAGGGCGGTGCCGCCGCCGTGGACTTCGACCCACAGCTCGATGCCTTTCTCCTGGGCGAAGGGGCCGCACTCGGCGAGCGCGGCTCCGATCTGCTTCAGGGTGGTTTCTTCGGGGACCTCCTTCGGCAGCGCGTTGGGGCGGACCTTGACGCCGCGGGCGCCGACGTCGACGGCGAGCTGGACGAAGGCGCGGGTGAGATCGATGTTTCGCTTCACCTCCTCGGGCTTCGGCGAATGGTATTCGCAGATGGAGCCGAGGGCGACGAGTCGGACTTGGGTCTTGGCGAAGAGATCCTTGATCCGGGCTCGGCCCGCGGCGTCGAGCGTCGGCTCGACTCCGTGGCGGTGGGTGGTGCGGAGTTCGAGGCCCTCGATGCCGGCGTCCTCGCAGGTCTTGATGAGGGTGGGGAGGTCCATCTGGGCGCCGATCATGTAGGTGACCAGTCCCAGGTGCATGCGGGTCTTCGGGGGTTCGGCGGCGGGCTCCGCGGCGCGAGCCAGGCGTGGGCCGCCTGTGGCCAGGACCCCTGCGGCGACGGCGCCGCTGAGGAAGTCACGGCGGGTTGTCTCTTTGGCCATGTGCTCTCCTTTGAAAGAGGACCAACCAGGAGAAGATCCACCACGGATTACACGGACGACACGGATCAAGACCGAAGACGGGCAGAGACTAACCGCGAAACACGCGAAATGACGCGAAAGAGGAAAAGAGGATCGATCACAGATTCCCCATCGCGGCCTTTGGCCGCAACCAAACTCCAAACTCCAAATCCCAACCCACAAACAAATCCCAACGCGGAAACCCCAAACGCCAGACAACTTGCGGAAAAAGCAGCCGGAAATCTTCCAAAAAAA
>Ga0315273_10011416_pt1 | contig 11363 bp, 10 predicted proteins | sample YL17G02_0_MG_FD_205753 | JGI IMG/M metagenome (GOLD analysis project Ga0315273, IMG submission 205753) | Sediment microbial communities from Yellowstone Lake, YNP, Wyoming, USA - YL17G02_0 | ecosystem: Environmental > Aquatic > Freshwater > Lake > Sediment | place: USA: Wyoming | collected...
TTTCCTGACTTTTGAGCATCTGCTACGGCCCTGTCTGCTTGAACAAGCTCCGGAGGGAAATACCAGCAACATGCATTTTTAACATTTTTGGGAGCAAATTCCAGTCCGGCGCAACCGATAAGAAAAGCCAGGGAAGACAGTGTAATAAAAAGTAAAAGTCTTTTTAAAGCAATTGCATTCATTTTTACACCTCCTTATTAATAAAATCAGGGAATAAAACATACAGCCTGAATATTGTTATCCATATATCACCCCCTTATAATAGTATATATTGCAAAATAATATTGCCTTGAACAGCTTTTAGAAAAATTATATCATATCTTCGATTAAAATGATCTTTTTCAGGTAAAATTATTTTAAAAAATATATAGGAGGCTGTATGAAATATCAGATTGGCAGTACTGGAAGGGTTATAGTGGCAAGATTTGAGGACAGGGAAGATATTCTTGCAAATATTATTGAGATTGCCCGAAAGGAAAATATTAAAAGCGCAGTATTTCATCTCATAGGTGGGATAAGGCAGGGCAGTGTTGTAGTTGGCCCTGAAGAGGATAAAATGCCTCCGAAACCAGTATGGAAAGATATCAAAGAGAGTCATGAGGTTATAGGCAATGGCACAATTTTCTGGCAGGAAAATGAACCAAAGATTCACTTCCACGGGGCATTCGGGAAAAAAGACATGGTTAAGGTCGGTTGTCTGAGAGGATCATCAGAAACATTTCTTGTACTTGAAGTAATTATTATCGAAATACAGGGGATCGATGTTAAAAGAGAATTTGACCCGGTTTCAGGATTAATCCTTTTGAAGGTTTAAGAATAATGCCGATCAGTTATCAGTGAAACCCTGACATTATTTATTCAGTGCTTTTTTTGACCGGTTTTAACGGCACTGTCAGCGTAGCGTGGGTTCCGAAGCCTGTTTTTGAATCGATCTTGAAATGCCCCCCAAGATACTTCAAGCGCTCATGTATGGTAAAGAGACCAAAACCGCCGGATTTACTGGTATGAGAGTCGATATGCGAGGCATCGAACCCTATGCCGTCGTCTTCAACATCAATCTGAACATTTTTATAATCTCTCTGCATTGAGACTTTTACATTGCGTGCCTTTGCATGTCTTGTCACATTGATCATCAGTTCACGTACTGCCTGGTAAAGAAGGATTGAGGTTTCATCAGCCAAAGGTTTGGGTTTTTGATCATCTTTAAAATGGAATATCAAACCGAGCTGTTTCTGAAATTGATAGCCGAGCCATTTAAGTGCGGACTCTAATCCCTCCTCGTAAAGCAGTGGTGTCCCAAGTTGAAATGTGAGTGACTTGGCATATTCAATAGTCTGGTCGATCAGATCTACTATTTCAACAGCAGTGGCTTTGAATTCAGTTGAAGAAACCAGTTCATTAAACACTACCAGTTTATTTTTACAATAATATAGTGTTTGTCCAATGTAATCGTTCAGTTCAGTTGCAATACACCGGCGTTGACGCTCCTCGACCAGGGTAAGTTCCGAGGCGAGAGAACGAAGCTGCTTTTGATACGAAAGAAGCTTTTCTTCAGTCTGCTTTCGGTCAGTAATGTCGGTAAGGATGGCAAAGCTGCCGGCAAACTTACCTTCATCATCAAAAAGCGGTTTAGGTGAAACAAGGGTATATATTTTCTTGCCATCTTTTCTGGTTACGGCAAGTTCATAAGGTGTAGCATCTCCACTCAATCTTTCAGCCCACTGTTTTTTAAATATGTGCTGGTTCTCTTTGTCCAGAAGTACTGAATAGTTATAACCCAATAATTCATCACGGCTGTAACCGGACATCTCGCAGAACTGTTCGTTTACAAATGTGATAATGTTATTCTGATCAATAACTGAAAGCCCTTCGTTCATCGTCTCTATTAATGTGCGGTGATGCTCTTCGCTCCTGCGCAGAGCGTCTTCAATACGCTGGCGCTCTGCAATTTCCTGCTGGAGCTTCTCATTTGCTATTGTCAGTTCAGCGGTTCGTTCCTGAACCCTCTGCTCCAGATCATCGTAGGCTTTCTGCAAAGCTGTCTCTGCCCGCTTACGTTTGGAAATTTCTCTGGCTATACTTTCAATAGTCTCGTTCGTTACTTTTTTCAGGGATTCCAGCAGCTCTATTTGTGATTGTCCGGATACCCTTGCACGAAGGTTGCCTATGGATACCTTATGCAGTACATCAAAATGTTCTGCAAGGCAAATAGCAAACTCATGCGAGAGATCAACGATTTCGCCGATCTCCTCAGCAGTCAGATTAATAAGATGTTTTAATTTACTGATAAGCTCGATGCCTGATTCTTCAGGTATCCTTACCGTAGGATCGCCGGATGAAATCTTTTTTAATGCCTCAAAGACTTCCGAGAGACTCAGGGCCAGTTCCATGCTCATGCTCTCCAGTTCTCTGTCCCTCTCTCCAATGATATTGCCGTATTCCCTGAATTGCTTGTTTACAATATTGAGCGTAGCTCTCATTGAGCTAATATCATTATTTGCCTTAAAAACATCACAATCAAGGCACATTTCTATCTTTTCGATAAACATTCCCTGGATTTCGTCCCTGCAGAGGGTTTCGGAAAAAAGCCAGCACTTAAGATCCTTTGCCTTGAAAGCGGGGCAACCCTTTTCCTTGCATTGAAAAACTTCCCAGCATTTAACCGATCCCATTGTATTAACCATAAGTTTTTGTATGCATATTCATAAAATTAGCAGCCTCTGTTAAATCTAAATATAAACATATATTGTATTTTAGAACAATTTCAGGCGATTGTCTAAGATAGGGACTGTCCATAAACGGAAAATTCCGAATAATGTCATTCCCGCAAGTTTAAGCCTTATTGGCAAGCCTTAAAATAACAGAGACAACAGCCTTCGTAACATTCAGCATAAAATTGAAATCAAGGGTTTCGTATCTGTCATGAGAAGTGTGGTAATGAGGATTTCTGAACATGGCTGTGTCTGTAAGCATAAGCGCCGGGTAACCTTGATCCCAGAATGAAGCATGGTCGCTGAAACGGGTTTCAGGTATAATTCGGCCGTTGAAAGGAACCTTATAAGTTACAACACTGAGTTCAGGTACATATTGATCTGATATGCTGCAGAAGGCTTCCATAATGTCTTTAGATTTTCTGTTTGCTATAACTCCGAGGAAATTACCCTTTTTGGGGACAGGGATTCTTACAAAAAGGGGTGTGACCTGACTTCCTTCCTCATTATCAGTGTAGCCGACCGATTCCAGAATAAAAACAGCTTCATACCTCCTATTTAATCTCCTTGACTCTTTAGCGAAAAGGTCACTGCCGATCAAAAAATGAATGGTTTGAGGCTGTGGCTCCTCAAGGGTAAATGACGAGAATTGAACAGTTTTATTTAGCTTGAGCTTACTTATAATATTTGCTGCTTCAAGCAATACTGCCACCCCGCTGGCATTGTCGTCTGCGCCAGGACTCCCCCATGCAGCATCGTAGTGTGCGCCAAGGAGTATCCAATCATTTTCATTGTCAAAACCTTCCTTCGTGGCTGTAATGTTGCGGTAGTCTCTCCCATTAAATGATACTTCCTGATTATCTACAGAAAGATTAAATGAGCGCAAGGTATCTTCAACATATTTTGCCTTTTCTTCCAATGAGTTATAATTTTCCCATCCATGACGTAACCCTTCTGTTCTTTTGACAAATTCCCTGAGCCTGTCCATGCTGATATTCGATAATATGTCGTGTATATGAGATGACACTTTTAAATAAAATTGAGAAATGGTGAATTTTATAAAATTATTATTTTGATAATACGTATACGTTAAAATGACGCTCTTTTTTTGTCAACCTTTTAAAAAATAACGAGATATTGACAGTCCGAAAGACTATCTGATAAAATTAGCAATAGCTATTTATTAAGAATGTTTCATTTGAGGCACTGAAAAATACAGATAATGTCCATGATAAAAAAGGAAACCGATATATTATTGAATCAGCAGTCTGATATAAAAACAGAAAAGATGGCTAAATGCTGGGAAGTTCTTGACTGTAATGAAAAAGCATGTCCTGCCTATATGTCAAGCAATTTAGAGTGCTGGCTTACTCCAGGGACCCTCTGTCGAAACTCAATACAGGGAAATTTTCTGGACAAGATTGAATTATGCATAGGGTGTAATGTTTTTTCAATAAATGTAAATGGCGATTCAATAAAAGAAACTCTAAAAATAGTTGATAAACAGCTCAGGGAATTCAGGGCGATTGTTCAGGAGAGGGATGAAGAGGTGGAAAGCATCGGTCTTGAGCTGGCAATAAGTCTCTCTGAGGTATTTGAAGCATTAAAGAAAATTTCTCTGGGAGATCCATCGGTAAAGATATCCGAAGATTCTACAATAGAGCTTATCAGCAAATTAAAACATATCGTTAATATGACAGCTGGAGGCATCGGTGAAATCATTGATCTCTCGCATGAGTTTGCTATTTGCCTTGCAGAACATTTTGACGTATTGCACAGGGTTTCAAAGGGTGATCTCAATGCAAAGGTAACCGGAGGTTCACAGGTGGAGCTGCTTGAATCACTAAAGAATGTAACAAATGAAACAATCGAAAATATATCAAATGAAATCACTAAACGAAAGAACGCAGAAGATGCGCTCCGTAAATCTGAAGAGAGGTACCGGATTATCTTCGAAAACACAGGGACCCCAACAATAATTGTGGAAGAAGATATGGTGATATCCATGGTAAACAAGGAATTCGTAAAATTCTCAGGATATCTAAGAGATGAAATTGAAGGCGAAAAAACCCTGCTGGAATTTATTCTGAAAGATGATTTCGAAAGATTTAGAGAGAATTATGATACAAAATCATTTCCCCTGAAAAACTCTTTAAATTCTTTAGAGTTCAGGTTTGTCAACAAACATGGCAATGTTAAAGATATCATAGCAATTGTTTCTTTGATACCGGGAACAAAAATGAGGGTAGCCTCTTTATTGGAAATCACCGAGCGCAGGCAGAGGGAAATGGAAGCTATTGTTATGTTAACTACTGCCTTGCGTTATGCCCAAACCCGTGCAGATATGCTGCCTGTAGTTATCGATCAGTTGATGGATCTGCTGAAAGCAGAAGGAGCATCATTGGCTATCCGCGATACAGTCAGTGGAGAGACGCTGATCGAAATTGCGCGGGGTAAATGGGCAAACTGGACAGGCCTAAGATTGCCGCCGGGTGAGGGGATAAGCGGACATGTCATTGATACAGGGCTCCCTTATTTAAGCAATGATATACTGTCTGATCTGCGCTTTGCCAGGCCCGAGCTGATCGGTGATCTCCATGCTGTTGCCTGTGCCCCGCTTATTGCACAGGGGCAGACAATAGGTGCGATCTGGATAGGCCGTAAATCTGAAATTGCAGAATATGAAGTCCAGCTGCTCACAGCAATCGGAGAGATTGCTGCAAATGCCATACATCGAACCTCACTTTATGAGCAGACTGAACAACGTCTGCAACGCCTTTATTCGTTGCACGCTATTGATATGGCTATAACAGCAAGTCTGGATCTTCGTGTTACACTCAATGTTCTGCTTGAACATGTTACGAGTCAGCTTCATACAGACGCTGCAACAGTTCTGCTGCTTAATCCCTATTCGCAGACTCTCGAATATGCTGCAAGCCGTGGCTTTCGTTCACATTCCATTAAAAAGACGAGGCTGAAATTAGGTGAGGGCCATGCAGGACAAGCAGCAATCGAACGACGGTTGATCAGCATTCCGAATGTGTTAAAGACAGAAGACCCATGCGTTCGCACACAAATACTGTCAGGTGAAGTATTTATTGCACATCATGCGGCCCCGCTCATTGCTAAGGGCCAGGTAAAGGGAGTTCTCGAAGTTTTTCACAGGTCGGAACTCGCACCGGACCCTGAGTGGCTGGAATTTTTTGAAGCCCTCGCATCACAGGCAGCCATTGCCATAGATAACGCTACAATGTTTGATGAACTACAGCGCTCAAATATTGAACTTTCACTGGCTTACGACACAACTCTGGAAGGATGGTCACATGCACTTGATATGCGTGACAAAGAGACAGAGGGACATGCCCTGCGGGTAACCGAGATGACCATTCAGCTTGCGCGCAGTATGGGCATAAGCGAAGCTGAACTCGAACACATACGGAGAGGAGCATTACTCCATGATATCGGGAAGATGGCAATCCCTGATACAATACTTCTCAAGCAGGGTCCGCTCGACAATGAAGAGTATGAGATCATGCGAAGGCATCCTGCCCATGCACATAAGATGTTATCGCCAATTTCCTTTTTAAGACAGGCATTGAACATTCCTTACTGCCACCATGAAAAATGGGATGGAACAGGCTATCCTCATGGGTTAAAGGGTGATCAGATACCGCTTGAAGCCCGCATATTTGCTGTTGTTGATGTATGGGACGCTCTAATGTCAAACCGTCCATATCGTCCTGCCTGGAATAGAGAAGATGCATTGAAATACCTACACGAGCAATCCGGCCGGCATTTTGACCCAAAGGTCGCAGAAGTTTTTCTCAAAATTCTTTCGTAAAAGCCTTCATTTGCCATGACGAACTAAACGCCTCTTTTGTGTCATTCTGAAGTAGCAGTCCGACTGAAGAATCTATCCGGGAATATATTTGTTTTTATTTACCTTGAAATCTTCCTTAAAATCTGGTATCCAATATGGTATGAAAGAAGGAAATAAAGTGAGTGTAGCCGGGGATTACCTTGCCCGTTTAGAACAAAAAGTCGAAGCGCTGAAGATACTTACCGAGGTCTCTCCTGTTATCTCATCAACTCTCGATTTAAAAGAACTTATGACCATTGTTATGGAAAAGGCAAAGGATATCATGAAGGCAGAGGCTTGCTCAATCCTGTTGTATAACAAAGATACTAAAAAACTTGAATTTGAGGTTGCGATCTCTAAAGAAAAAAATGCATCGGATATTTTGAAGGAGAAAATCATTCTTGACATAGGGCAGGGAATTGCAGGATGGGTGGCGCAGAATCGTGAACTGTTATTTATTAAGGATGTAAGGAAAGACAAACGCTTTTATCATGGAGCAGATAAGAAGACCGGATTCACGACAAGGAGCCTTATCGCTGCTCCGCTTATCGGAAGGCGCGGGCTTATTGGTGTTGCTGAAATCATTAATCCCAATAAAGAGGATTATGATTTAGAGATACTGAAGATTCTGACCAAGCACTTTGCCATTGCAATAGAAAACGCGCTCTACCATAAAGATGCACTTGAAAAAGAAAGGCTGAAACAGGAACTAGAGATAGCTGCTACATTGCAAAAGAGCTTTCTCCCTGAATCTCCACGCTATAAAAAAGGTAATGTAATAGTTTCAGCAGTGAATATCCCTGCAAAACAGGTTGGAGGCGATCTGTACGATTTCGCAGAACTTTCCGGCGGTAAGCTCGGAATCTTTATAGGGGATGTTTCCGGCAAAGGGGTATCTGCTGCTCTTTATATGGCCAAAATTATGAGCGACTTCAGATATATTGCCCATACAGAAGATTCTCCTGAGATTGTGATGGACAGATTGAATTCCCTGCTCTCAAAAACTCCCCGAGGCATGTTTCTTACGGCAATTTATATGATAATGGATACAAACAATGGAGAAGCTGTTATTTCTGTAGCAGGACATCCGCCATTCCTATGGATAACACAAAAAGGGGTAAAAGTATCTTCTCTCGTTTCCGGAGCACCGCTTGGAATAATATCAGAAGATTATAGTTCAGGCACTATTTCTCTCAGTAAAGGTGACAGGCTTTTGTTGATCACTGACGGCGTATTCGAGGCAAAGAATAAAAGAGGAAAGAGGATTGGTTTTGCCGGTCTTGTGCGTTTTGTAAAAGAGCATAAGAATGATAAAGGACTTGTTAAGAAGATTACTGAATATATAAATACATTTTCAAGAGGCACTGAAAAGGCGGATGATCTGACCATTGTAGAAGTGAAATATTTATGAAAGACTCTGTAACTATTACTATTCCGTCCCATCCGAAATATCTTTCTATCGTTAGATCTGTAACAGGGAAAATCGCACAAATATATGAAATCACTGAACCCTTAACAGAGGATATGAAACTTGCTGTTGACGAGGCTTGTGCAAATGTCATTAAGCATGCTTACAGGGGAGACAGAACAAAAAAGATTGTATTAAAATACAAGATTACAAAAAAGTCCTTTAATGTAATTATCGAAGACAGCGGGATCAAGGCACAAACAGATTTAATAAAAGGGAGGAGCTTGGACGATATAAGGCCTGGGGGGCTGGGAATTCACTTTATCAAACGGGTATTTGATGTATTTCAGTTTGATGAAAAGAAGAAAAAAGGCAACAGATTGATACTGATTAAATCCATGAACATAAAGAAATGAACATAGAGATCGCATCCTATAAAGGCAGCAAGATAATCCAGCTCTCAGGAGACATTGACATGTACTCGTCTCCTGAACTGAGAACCGAATTGATGGGCCTGATAAAGAAGAAGATATCACCATTATATGTTGACTTTAAAGGGGTATCTTATATAGACAGCTCAGGCATAGCAACCTTTGTTGAGGGGCTGAAGAGTATGAAGACATATGATGGAAAATTACGTCTTTTCTGCATACCTCAGGGAATCATGGAGATATTCAGGTTTTCGAAGCTTGACAGGGTATTCGAGATATACGGAAGCATTGATGATGCCATCAATAGCTGAAAACATCCTGAACTCTGCAGGCAGGAAGGCAAGATCAATTTCCAGGGATATACACGATGCTTCAAAGATTATAAACGATATTTTTTTCTGGTCGTTTATCTCTCCCCTTAAAGGCAAGCCGCTCAGGTTCAGGGCGAGTATTAATGAGATGGTCAAGGCTGGCTATAATTCAGTGCCGATCGTAGCCGTCATTTCATTCTTTATAGGTATCATACTGGCATTTCAGGCAGCATACCAGCTTAAGAGGGTAGGAGCGCTTATTTATGTCGCAAACCTTGTAGGCGTATCGATAACAAGGGAGCTTGGACCGATAATGACTGCCATTATAGTTTCAGGGAGGAGCGGTTCTGCCTTTGCAGCAGAAATCGGATCAATGAAGGCTGCTGAGGAGGTTGACGCCCTTATCAGCATGGGGATAAATCCCGTAAGGTTTATCGTTGTCCCTAAGCTTATTGCCCTTATGATTATGGTTCCCGCACTTACAATATTTTCAGATTTCATAGGCATCCTTGGTGGCTTTATCCTGTCTGTGACTATTCTCGAAATGCATCCTGTCAATTATTTGCTGCAGACAGTGAATGCCCTGCTCGTAAAAGATGTAATGACCGGACTCATTAAGGCATGGGCCTTTGGTATTGTGATAACGACTGTTGGTGCATACCAGGGGTTTAAGGTAACCGGAGGCGCAGAAGAAGTAGGAAGACGTACAACTGCTGCTGTTGTTGCCTCTATTTTTCTGGTAATCGTTTTTGATCTTTTTTTTACGACAATGTTTTATTATTTCACATAAGACTATTATGGAAAATGCTATCCAGGTGACCGGTCTTGTTGCCCATTACGGTGACAGAGAAATCCTGAAAGATATATCGTTCTTTATACCAAAGGGAATGACGACTGTAATACTCGGAGGAAGCGGATGCGGAAAAAGCACTCTCCTGAAACATCTGATCGGGCTTTTGAAACCAACACGGGGCCAGATCAACATCAACGGAAAAAACATAGCAGTACTGAACGAAAACGAATTGAATGAAGTGCGGAAGAAGATGGGAATTTTATTTCAGGGAGCTGCCCTTCTCAATTCCATGACAATCGCAGACAACGTTGCCCTTCCTATGAGGGAGCATACCAGGCTGGAAGAAACCACAATACAGATTATGGTGCGCATGAAGCTTGACCTTGTTGGGCTCTCAGGTTTTGAAGAGTTCTATCCTTCGCAGCTTTCCGGTGGAATGAAAAAGAGAGCAGGCCTGGCAAGGGCAATAGCACTGGACCCTGAGCTGCTTTTCTTTGACGAGCCATCTGCAGGGCTTGATCCCATAACTGCTGCAGGACTCGATGAGTTGATACTAAAACTCAGAAATGTATTTAAGATGACGATAATTGTTGTAACCCATGAGCTTCCAAGTGTATTCACGATCTCGGATTATGTTATCATGCTTGATGCCGGCGAGGTTATATTTTCAGGAACGCTCGATGAGCTGAGGGCGTCTGTTCATCCAAGAATAAAGATGTTTCTTGAGAGACAGCCCGAACAGGAGACATATTCACCTGAGGACTATTTCAAGATTATTGCCGGGGAATAAAAAATCCTCTCCTTAACACGGGGGGGCAGGGTGGGGTATTGAAAGAAGAGATTAAGGCAGGAATAATAATCATCGCATCACTTGCTATACTCACCAGCTTTATCATCCTGATAGGCGGCAGCCAGCTTTTTGAAAAATATGATAAATATTATATGAAAGTTATGAATACAGCCGGACTCGAAACGGGTGCGCAGGTCAGGCTCGGTGGTGTAAGGGTTGGAAGGGTTACAGACGTCAAACCGCCTGTTAATCCCGGAGAGCCTGTTGGTGTGGAAATCGGCGTAAAGAAAGGGACTGTTCTGTATAAAGGCACTAAGGCTCTGATTACACAGATAGGATTTGTCGGAGATATATATCTCCTTCTTGCTGTTGACAGCACAATAAACGATAGGATTAAAGTTGGTGATGTTATTCCAACTGAAGAGAAGGTTCAGTTTGATCTGCTTATGGCAAAGATGAATACCCTCTCACAATCAGTGGATAGTCTCATAAAAGATATAAACAAGCTTTTCAGCCAAAAGAATGTAAAAGGGATAGAAACTTTGATCGGGAATACAAACAATGCTATTATTTCCGGATCATCGAGCCTCGAAAAAATAGCAATGAACATGAAGGATACTACAGGAAAACTTGAACGTGTTCTCAATGAGGTTGAAGATGTTATCCGGAGCAATAAAGGTGAAGTTGCGCAGTTGATAAAGAAGGCAAGGGAAGATATAGAGAAAGCGGGTGATATGATCAAGAGCATAGAATCAACAGCAAAGTCAGTTGAGAAGACATCAAAATCAGCTGATAAGGCTATTGACCTTCAATCAAAAAATCTCGAAAACCTTATCGGCACTATGACAAAAACTACAGAAGAATTGCAGGAACTTCTCCAGGAGATAAGACATAAGCCGTGGAGTGTTATTTATAAAGAAAAAAGGGGGGACTGAGATGAAGAGGATTCTTTTGTTTATCTTATCTGTTAGCTTGATTTCAGCTTGCTCAATGCCTGAAACAAAGATTTACAGCATTTATATATCTGCACCCTCTGCGCCCCCGGATATCAGGGAGGTGA
>Ga0315273_10011417_pt1 | contig 11363 bp, 5 predicted proteins | sample YL17G02_0_MG_FD_205753 | JGI IMG/M metagenome (GOLD analysis project Ga0315273, IMG submission 205753) | Sediment microbial communities from Yellowstone Lake, YNP, Wyoming, USA - YL17G02_0 | ecosystem: Environmental > Aquatic > Freshwater > Lake > Sediment | place: USA: Wyoming | collected...
CTGAAGACGAAGTTCGCGCGCGCGACGAGCGTCTTCATCGCGGAGTATCGAGGGCTGGGTGTCCACCCGGTGGACGTACTTCGTCGGAAGATGCGCGCGGAGGGCAAGGGCGCGTACGAATACCGTGTCACGAAGAACACGCTGTTGCGTCGCGCGGCGGAAGGCTCGGTGGTCGAGTGCCTCACGAGCCACTTCAGGGGCCCGACGGCAGTCGCGATCTCGTACGGCGATCCTGTGGCGCTCGCGAAGATCCTCGTCGACTACGCCAAGGAGCACGACCGGTTCCTGCTGCGCGGAGCGATGCTCGACGGACGTGCGCTCGACAAGGCCGAGATCGCGACGCTCGCGACGCTGCCGTCCCTCGATGCGCTGCGCGGAATGCTCGTCGGCCTGCTGCAGGCGCCGGCGGCGCAGCTCGCGCGGCTGATGATTGCCCCCGCGGGCCAGCTCGCCCGCGTCGTGGAAGCGCGCCGGAAGTCGCTCGAGGAGCGCTCAGGGGCGGCGATCGAGGAGCGCCCAGGGGCGGCGCTCGAAGAGGCGGGAGCCGCTCCCGCCGCCGCGTCCTAGCGGGGCGCGGACCGGACCCGAATGCGGGAGCTCTGCGCGAGAAGCCCGCGAGAACACAAGAAAGGTAGAGGGACATGGCCGATCTGAACGCAATCGCAGACCAGCTCTCCGGGCTCACCGTCATGGAGGCCGCCAACCTCGCGAAGATGCTCGAGGAGAAGTGGGGCGTCTCCGCAGCGGCGCCGGTGGCAGTCGCCGCTGCCGGCGCGGGCGCCGCAGCGGCGGCTCCCGTCGAAGAGCAGACGGAGTTCAACGTCATCCTCGTGACCGTGGGCGAGAAGAAGATCCAGGTGATCAAGGAGGTCCGTGCGATCACGGGCCTCGGCCTCAAGGAGGCCAAGGACCTGGTCGAGGGCGCGCCGAAGTCGGTGAAGGAAGGCGTGAGCAAGGACGAGGCCGCCAAGATCAAGGCGCAGATCGAGTCCGCCGGCGGGCAAGTCGACGTCAAGTAACGCTTCGCGCGCGAAGTGATCCGGAGGCGCGTGCCCTACCCGGGCGCGCGCCTCGAGCCATTGGACACCCGAACTCGGAGGGCCACCAGGACCCGTGACCGAAACTTTTTTCTCCGAGAACGCACCGCGTGTTCGAAAAGACTTCTCGAAGGTTCCGCCGATCCTCGAGATCCCGAACCTGATCGAGATCCAGAAGCAGTCGTTCGAGCGCTTCCTGCAGACCCACGTCGAGCTGGAGAAGCGTGAGAACACGGGGCTTCAGGCGGTCTTCAATTCCGTCTTCCCGATCAAGGACTTCAACGACACGGCGTCCCTCGAATTCGTGGGCTACGTGCTCGAGGAGCCCAAGTACGACGTGCAGGAGTGCCTGCAGCGCGGCATGACGTACGCCGCGCCGTTCAAGGTGACGATCCGGCTCGTCGCCTGGGACGAGTCGGAGGGCTCGCAGACCATTCGCGACGTGAAGGAGCAGGAGGTCTACTTCGGGGAGATCCCGATCATGACCGACAACGGCACCTTCATCATCAACGGCACCGAGCGCGTGATCGTGTCGCAGCTCCACCGTTCGCCCGGCATCTTCTTCGACACCTCCACGTCGTCGACGGTGAGCGCCGCCGGCAAGAAGATCTACTCGTGCCGCGTCATCCCGTACCGCGGGTCGTGGCTCGATCTCGAGTTCGACCACAAGGACCTGATCTACGCGCGGATCGACCGCCGCCGGAAGATCTTCGCGACCGTTCTGCTGAAGGCCCTCGGCTATACGCCGGAGGATCTGCTCGCGTACTTCTACAAGGCGGAGCCGATCAAGCTCGACGGCAAGCGCACGCTCAAGAAGGTGGTGCCGGAGCTCCTCGTGGGCCAGCGCTGCACGCGCGAGGTCAAGGACGCGGCGGGCAACGTGCTCGTCCGCAAGGACAAGAAGTTCACGAGCGCCGCCGTCAAGAAGATCGTCGCCGACGGGATCGAGTGGGTCCAGGTTGGCACCGACGATGTGATCCGCACCGACGCGGTGAAGCGCGTCGCCCCGATCGACATCGTGGACGAGAGCACCGGCGAAGTGATCCTCGAGTGCAACGAGGAGATCACCGAGGGCCATCTCGAAGACCTGCGATCGCGCGGCATCCTCGAGTTCCCGCTGCTCTACCTCGACCCGATCTCCACCGGCACGGCGCTGCGCGACACCCTCCTCGCCGACAAGACGGCGACGCAGAACGAGGCGATCCTCGACATCTACCGGCGGCTCCGCCCCGGTGATCCGCCGACCATCGACACGGCGAACAACCTCTTCCACAACCTGTTCTTCAATCCGGAACGCTACGACCTCTCGCGCGTCGGGCGACTCAAGCTGAACCACAAGCTCGGCTTCGAGGCCGACGAGCGGGTGATGACGGTCGCGCCCGGCGGCGGGCGTGAGGAGGTGCCGCTCGGCGAGCTGCCGACGCTGCGCCCCGAGGACATCCTCGCCGCGGTGAAGTTCCTGGTCGATCTGAAGAACGGCTCCGACCCGGACAAGCGCATCGACGACATCGACCACCTCGGCAACCGGCGCGTTCGCGTCGTCGGTGAGCTGCTCGAGAATCAGTATCGGATCGGCCTCGTGCGCATGGAGCGGGCGATCAAGGAGCGCATGTCGCTCCAGGAGATCGAGACGCTGATGCCGCACGATCTGATCAACTCCAAGCCCGTTTCGGCGGTGATCAAGGAGTTCTTCGGGTCGAGCCAGCTCTCGCAGTTCATGGACCAGACGAACCCGCTGTCGGCCGTCACGCACAAGCGGCGGCTCTCGGCGCTCGGGCCGGGCGGCCTGACCCGCGAGCGCGCGGGCTTCGAAGTCCGTGACGTGCATCCCACGCACTACGGCCGGATCTGCCCGATCGAGACGCCGGAAGGCCCGAACATCGGCCTGATTGCGTCGCTGTCGACCTACGCTCGGGTGAACGACTACGGCTTCATCGAGACGCCGTACCGAGTCGTGCGTCAAGGGCAGGTCACCGACGAGGTGAAGTACCTGTCCGCGCTCGAGGAGGAGCGGCTCGCCATCGCCCAGGCGAAGGTGCCGATCGACGCCCAAGGCCGGTTCCTCGGCGACCAGGTGTCGGCGCGGAAGCAGGGCGAGTTCACCATGCTCGCTCCCGACGAGATCCAGATGATGGACGTGTCGCCGAACCAGCTCGTGTCGGTCGCGGCGTCGCTCATCCCGTTCCTCGAGAACGACGACGCGAACCGCGCCCTCATGGGATCGAACATGCAGCGGCAGGCCGTGCCGCTGATGCGCACCCAGGCGCCGCTCATCGGCACCGGCATGGAAGCCGTGGTGGCCCGCGACTCGGGCGTGACGGTCGTGGCCAAGCGCGACGGCGCGGTGGTCGCGGTGGATGCCGCGCGCATCGTGATGAAGCCCGATGACGACGAAGGGACCGGCTCGAACGTCGACATCATCAACCTGATCAAGTACCAGCGCTCGAACCAGAACACGTGCATCAACCAGAAGCCGATCGTGAAGCCGGGGGACCGCGTCCGCAAGGGACAGGTCATCGCCGACGGTCCGGCGACGGAGCGCGGCGAGCTCGCGCTCGGTCGGAACGTGCTCGTCGCCTTCATGCCCTGGGGCGGGTACAACTTCGAGGACTCGATCCTCATCTCCGAGCGCGTCGTGAAGGACGACCAGTTCACCTCGATCCACATCGAGGAGTTCGAGTGCGTCGCGCGTGACACGAAGCTCGGCAAGGAAGAGATCACCCGCGACATCCCGAACGTGGGCGAGGAGGCCCTCAAGGATCTCGACGAGTCGGGCATCGTGAGGATCGGCGCGGAGGTGAAGTCCGACGACATCCTCGTGGGCAAGATCACGCCTAAGGGTGAGACCCAGCTCTCGCCGGAAGAGCGCCTGCTGCGCGCGATCTTCGGGGAGAAGGCGGGAGACGTTCGCGACACCTCGCTGCGCGTTCCGCCCGGAGTGTCGGGCACGGTGATCGGCGCCCAGGTGTTCTCGCGGCGGGGCGTAGAGAAGGACGAGCGCGCGCGCGCAATCGAGGAGCAGGACATCGAGCGCCTGCGCAAGGACCAGGAGGACGAGATCCGGATCATCCGCGACAGCGCGATGCTGAGGGTTCGCGAGCTCCTGGTCGGGAAGAAGGCCGCGAATCGCGTCGCCGACGAGCGCCGCAAGCAGACCTGGCTCTCCTCGGGTGACACCATCACCAACGAGACGCTGAGCGAGATCCCGCTGCGCCGCTGGAAGGAGGTGCAGATCTCCGAATCGCGCGTCCAGGCGCAGGTCGATCGGGTCTTCGGCAGCGTCGACGAGCAGGCGACCGTCATCAAGACGGTGTTCGATGAGAAGATCGCGCGCCTGAAGAAGGGCGACGAGCTGCCGCCGGGCGTCTTCAAGATGGTCAAGGTGTACGTGGCCATCAAGCGCAAGCTGTCTGTCGGCGACAAGATGGCCGGTCGTCACGGCAACAAGGGCGTGATCTCGCGCATCATGGCCGAAGAGGACATGCCCTACCTCGCCGACGGCTCTCCCGTCGACGTGGTGCTGAACCCGCTCGGTGTGCCTTCGCGCATGAACGTCGGGCAGATCCTCGAGACCCATCTTGGGTGGGCGGCGCGCGGCCTGGGTGAGCAAGTCAACCGCTTCCTCGAGCGGGAGTACTCGGACGAGAAGCTGCGGACGAAGCTGAAGGAGATCTACTCCGATCCGAACGTCACGCGGGCGCTCGACGGCGCTAGCCCCGCGGCGCTGCGCTCCCTCGCCGAGAACATCCGGTCGGGCATCCACATGGCCTCCGCGGTGTTCGACGGGGCGCGCGAGGAGGAGATCCGCGACGAGTTCAAGCGCGCGAAGCTCCCGACCTCGGGTCAGACGATCCTGTTCGACGGTCGCAGCGGTGAAGCGTTCGACGGCGACGTGACCGTCGGCATCCTCTACATGCTGAAGCTCCATCACCTCGCCGACGACAAGATCCACGCGCGGAGCATCGGCCCCTACAGCCTCGTCACCCAGCAGCCTCTCGGCGGCAAGGCGCAGTTCGGCGGACAGCGTCTCGGCGAGATGGAGGTGTGGGCGCTCGAAGCGTACGGGGCGGCGTTTGCCCTGCAGGAGTTCCTGACTGTGAAGTCGGACGACGTGCTCGGCCGCACGCGGATGTACGAGTCGATCGTGAAGGGTGACAACGTGCTGGAACCGGGTCTGCCGGAGAGCTTCAACGTGCTGGTCAAGGAGCTGATGGCGCTCGGTCTGAACGTCGAGCTCAAAGAAGCCAAGGAATAACGGGGGACGACAGTTGCGCGACCTCTACAATCTGTTCGAGAAGCCCAAGGATCCGCTCGGGTTCAACGCGATCCGGATTTCCATCGCATCGCCGGAGAAGATCCGCGAGTGGTCGTTCGGCGAGGTCAAGAAGCCGGAGACGATCAACTACCGGACGTTCAAGCCGGAACGCGACGGACTGTTCTGCGCGAAGATCTTCGGTCCCGTGAAGGACTACGAGTGCAACTGCGGCAAGTACAAGCGCATGAAGCACCGTGGGGTCGTGTGCGAGAAGTGCGGCGTGGAGGTGATCCAGTCGAAGGTTCGCCGCGAGCGCATGGGTCACATCACCCTCGCGACGCCGGTGGCGCACATCTGGTTCCTCAAGTCCCTGCCGTCGAGGATCGGCAACATCCTCGAAGTGTCGCTGCGGGACCTCGAGCGCGTGCTGTACTTCGAGTCGTACGTCGTCACCGATCCGATGGAGACGGCCCTCAAATTCGGTGAGCTCCTGAACGAGGAGCGACTCGTCGAGGCCAAGGAGGCGTACGGGCGCGACGGGTTCAAGTTCGGCATCGGCGCCGAGGCCATCCGCGAGATGCTCTCGAAGATCGACGTCGAGAAGGAGTGCTCGGTGCTCCGCGTCGAGATGAAGGAGGCGACGAGCGAAGCGAAGCGCAAGAAGCTCGCGAAGCGCCTCAAGGTGCTCGACGCGTTCCACGAGTCCGGCAACAAGCCCGAGCACATGATCCTCGAGGTCGTCCCGGTGCTCCCGCCGGATCTACGCCCGCTCGTCCCGCTCGACGGTGGCCGATTCGCGACCAGCGACCTGAACGATCTCTACCGGCGCGTCATCAACCGCAACAACCGCCTGAAGCGGCTCCAGGAGCTGAACGCGCCCGAGGTGATCATCCGCAACGAGAAGCGGATGCTCCAGGAGGCCGTCGACGCGCTCTTCGACAACGGCCGCCGTGGCCGCGTGATCACCGGCCCGAGCAAGCGCCCGCTGAAGTCGCTGTCCGACATGCTGAAGGGCAAGTCGGGGCGCTTCCGCCAGAACCTCCTCGGCAAGCGCGTCGACTACTCGGGTCGGTCCGTGATCGTCGTCGGCCCGGAGCTCCGGCTCCATCAGTGCGGTCTACCGTCGCGGATGGCGATCGAGCTCTTCAAGCCCTTCATCTACTCGAAGCTCGAACAGCGCGGCTACGTGACCACCATCAAGGCTGCGAAGAAGATGGTGGAGAAGGAGCGGCCGGAGGTCTGGGACATCCTGGCGGAGGTGATCCAGGAGCATCCGGTCATGCTGAACCGGGCGCCCACGCTCCACCGTCTCGGCATCCAGGCGTTCGAGCCGTTGCTGATCGACGGCAAGGCGATCCAGCTCCATCCGCTCGTCTGTGCGGCGTTCAACGCCGACTTCGACGGCGACCAGATGGCCGTGCACGTCCCGCTCTCGGTGGAAGCCCAGATCGAAGCGCGCGTGCTCATGATGAGCACGAACAACATCCTGTCGCCGGCGACCGGTCGCCCGATCATCGGGCCCACGCAGGACATCGTGCTCGGCTGCTACTACATGACCCGCGAGCGTCCCGGCGGGCGCGGCGAGGGCCGTCGCTTCGCCAACCCGGGCGAGGTGAGGATCGCGTACGACGCCGGCGAGATCGACCTGCACGCCGCGATCCATGTGCGGATGAACGGCTCCGGGCTGTCCGACACCACGACCGGTCGCGTGCTGCTGCGCGAGATCGTGCCGGACGAGATCCCGTTCGAGATCATCAACCAGGTGATGGACAAGAAGGCTCTGGGCGAGCTGATCGACCAGGCCTATCGCCGCCTCGGCAACAAGGCGACGGTGATCCTCGCGGACCGGCTGCGGACGCTGGGCTACCAGCACGCGACGTCGGCGGGTGTCTCGATCTCGATCGACGACATGCAGATCCCGAGTGACAAGGAGCGTTTCATCGAGGCTGCGAACGAGCAGGTCCGCCAGATCGAGGCCCAGTACCAGGAGGGTCTGATCACGGACGGTGAGCGCTACAACAAGGTGATCGACATCTGGGCGCAGACGACCGAGCAGGTGGCCGCGCAGATGCTCGACCGCCTCGGCACCGACGTGGTGAAGGACGCCGACGGCCGGGACGTGAAGGTCCCGAGCTTCAACCCGATCTACATCATGGCCGACTCCGGCGCGCGAGGATCAGCCCAGCAGATCCGGCAGCTCGCTGGAATGCGCGGGCTGATGGCGAAGCCGTCGGGCGAGATCATCGAGACGCCGATCACCTCGAACTTCCGCGAGGGGCTCTCGGTGCTCCAGTACTTCATCTCCACGCACGGCGCGCGGAAGGGTCTCGCGGACACGGCGCTCAAGACGGCGAACTCCGGGTATCTGACCCGTCGTCTCGTGGACGTCGCGCAGGACATGATCATCCGCGAGCAGGACTGCAAGGCCGAGGAAGGCATCGAGATGGGCCCGCTCGTCGAGGGCGGCGAGATCATCGAGCCGATCGGCGAGCGCATCCTCGGGCGGGTCGCGCTCGAGGACGTGCGCGATCCGATCACCGACGCGGTGCTCGTGTCCCTCGGCGTCGAGATCGACGAGGACAAGGTCCGCATCATCGAGGATGCGGGTATCGAGCGCGTCGTGATCCGGTCGGTGCTCACCTGCGCGTCGCTCCGTGGCGTGTGCGTGAAGTGCTACGGCCGTGACCTCGCTCGCGGCCACATGGTGAACCTCGGGGAGGCGGTCGGCGTGATCGCCGCGCAGTCGATCGGCGAGCCCGGCACCCAGCTCACGATGCGGACCTTCCACATCGGCGGCGCGGCGACGCGGCGCGCGGAGCAGTCGAGCGTCGAGATCCACAGCGCGGGACAGGTCCGGTACAACAACGTTCGCGTCGTGCAGGACCGTCACGGCAAGATGATCGCGATGAACCGCAACGGCGAGATCGGGATCTTCGACGTGACGGGCCGGGAGCGCGAACGCTACCCGGTGGTGTACGGCGCGCAGGTGCTCATGCCCGACGGAACGCACGTCGAGCCCGGCGCGGTGATCCTCGAATGGGACCCGTTCGCCAATCCGATCCTCTCGGAGGTGGCCGGCCGGATCAAGTTCGGCGACATCATCGAAGGCGTGACGATGCAGGAGCAGGTGGACGAGTTCACCGGCCTCTCGTCGAAGGTCATCATCGAGTCGAAGGACCCGGAGCTCCGTCCGCGCATCTCGGTCAAGGACCCGAGTGGCGTCACGCAGCCCGGTGGTCGATCCCTGCTCCCGGTCGGCGCCTACGTCGCAACGACCGAGGGCGAGGAGGTTCACGCAGGCGACGTGATCGCGAAGATCCCGCGCGAGACGACGAAGACGAAGGACATCACCGGCGGTCTGCCGCGCGTGGCCGAGCTCTTCGAAGCGCGCAAGCCGAAGGAGTTCGCGATCGTCACCGAGATCGACGGCATCGTGTCGTTCGGGAGCGACTCGCGCGGCAAGCGTCGGGTGATCGTGACGCCCGACGCCACCGACGGCGGCGGCGAGCCCAAGGAGTTCCTGATCCCGAAGGGCAAGCATGTGTCCGTGCACGAAGGCGACCGCGTGCGCGCGGGTGAGCCGCTGATGGATGGGGCGTCGAATCCCCATGACATCCTGCGGATCAAGGGCGAGAAGGAGCTCGCGAAATACCTCGTGGACGAGGTGCAGGAGGTCTACCGCCTTCAGGGCGTGAAGATCAACGACAAGCACATCGAGACGATCGTGCGCCAGATGCTGCGCCGCGTGCGCGTGAAGGAGGTGGGCGACACCGACTTCCTCGTCGGCGAGCAGGTCGAAAAGGTGGTGTTCGAGGCGGCGAACGAGGAGATGAAGACCGAGGGCAAGCAGCCCGCGATCTCCGAGCCGCTCCTCCTCGGCATCACCAAGGCCTCGCTCTCGACCGAGTCGTTCATCTCGGCTGCGTCCTTCCAGGAGACGACCAAGGTGCTCACGGAAGCGGCGATCTGGGGGAAGACGGACCACCTGCACGGGCTCAAGGAGAACGTGATCATGGGCCGTCTGATCCCCGCCGGGACAGGGCTCGCGCGCTACAAGAACATCGGGATCCAGATCGACGCGCCCGAAGGCCTGGCGCAGGGTCCCGAGGAGGACGAGCTGCTTCCGCGCGTCGCGCCTGCAACCGTCGCTTCCCCGGCTGCCGAAGGGTACGTCGCGGCGGCGGGGGCTGCGGGTCGGGAGGTTCTCGACTAGCTCGCGCATCAACGTGTTGACAGGGGCACCAACCCCGTTAGAATGCGACGGTTTTTCGGGTCGAGGCCGCTCTTAGTCGCGTCCCTGCCAGCTCTCGCGAGCCGGCACTCCGGACGCGACCGCTGTCTTTCCCGTGGAGATCCAATGCCGACGGTTCAGCAGCTCGTGCGCCTCGGGCGCGCGCGGAAGCGAAAGAAGTCTAAAGCGCCCGACCTCGAGGCGGCGCCGCAGAAGCGTGCGGTGTGCATGCGCGTCTTCACGCAGACACCGAAGAAGCCGAACTCGGCGCTCCGGAAGGTTGCGCGCGTGCGGCTCACGAACGGACGCGAGGTGAATGCGTACATCCCCGGTGTAGGCCACACGCTGCAGGAGCACTCCGTGGTGCTCGTACGCGGCGGACGCGTGAAGGACCTCCCGGGCGTCCGCTATCACATCGTGCGGGGAACGCTCGATTCCACCGGCGTTGCCGATCGCCACAAGAGCCGGTCGAAGTACGGAGCGAAGAAGCCTAAGTAACTATTCTGTGTCAGCGGCCGGCGGGGTGTCCGGAATGTCCCGACCGGCCGTTGGCGTCTTGGAGCCCGCGAGATCATCTGATCCGCGGAGAAGGTGACCGAGCGAGATGCCCCGACGTCGAGTGGTCGAAAAGCGAAAGATCACGCCGGACCCCCGGTTTGGCGACCGGATGGTGGGCCGGTTCATGTGCATCATCATGTACGACGGGAAGAAGAGCACCGCCGAGCGCATCCTGTACGGCGCGCTCGGAGTGATCGAGAGCAAGACGCGCAACGACCCCTTGGCGATGTTCCGCCGGGCGCTCGACAACGTCCGGCCCCGCGTCGAGGTGAAGTCGCGTCGCGTCGGCGGCGCGACGTATCAGGTGCCCGTGGAGGTGCGGCCCGAGCGCGCCACGTCCCTCGCGATGCGCTGGCTGGTCCAGTACGCGCGCTCCCGGGACGGCAAGAGCATGCAGGACAAGTTGGCGAACGAGATCATCGACGCCGCGAACGAACGCGGCGAGAGCGTGCGAAAGCGCGAGGAGACGCATCGCATGGCGGACGCGAACAAGGCGTTCGCCCACTATCGCTGGTAGGCACGAACCAGCGTAGTGCCACTACAGCAGGAGACGAACCGGATCGTTTGCGCGATCCGAGACGTGAGATCATGCCCCGCACGACCCCGCTCGAGAGAACGCGGAATATCGGCATCATGGCGCACATCGATGCGGGGAAGACCACGACCACCGAGCGCATCCTCTTCTACACCGGTGTGAACTACAAGATGGGTGAAGTCCACGAGGGCTCGGCCACGATGGACTGGATGGAGCAGGAGCAGGAGCGGGGCATCACGATCACCTCCGCGGCCACGACCTGTCACTGGAAAGAGCACCGCATCAACATCATCGATACGCCGGGCCACGTCGACTTCACCATCGAGGTCGAGCGTTCGCTGCGGGTGCTCGACGGCGCGGTGGCCGTGTTCGACGGCGTCGCCGGCGTGGAGCCCCAGTCGGAGACGGTGTGGCGGCAGGCGGACAAGTACCGCGTTCCGCGCATTGCGTTCGTCAACAAGATGGATCGCATCGGTGCAGACTTCCCGCGGTGCGTCAGCATGATCCGCGATCGGCTCGGCGCGAAGGCAGTGCCGATCCAGCTCCCGATCGGCAGCGAGGAGAAGTTCCGTGGCGTCGTCGACGTCGTCGCCGGCACCGCCGTCGTGTGGGACGACGAGAACCTCGGCGCGAACTTCCACGAGGAGCCGATCCCTGCCGAGCTCGCCGACGCTGTCGAGGAGTGCCGCGAGCAGGTGATCGAAGCGGCTGCGGACCACGACGACGCGCTGATGGCTCGCTACCTCG
>Ga0315273_10011418_pt1 | contig 11363 bp, 8 predicted proteins | sample YL17G02_0_MG_FD_205753 | JGI IMG/M metagenome (GOLD analysis project Ga0315273, IMG submission 205753) | Sediment microbial communities from Yellowstone Lake, YNP, Wyoming, USA - YL17G02_0 | ecosystem: Environmental > Aquatic > Freshwater > Lake > Sediment | place: USA: Wyoming | collected...
AGCATCATCAACATCTTCCGGATGCGCGAGATCGTCCGGAGCAAGGGGCAGTTCTACCTCCGCATGGCCGAGGAGGTCGAGCCGCTGGTGGAGGCGGGCGGGCCAGCGGTCGCGCGTGCGGCGCGGTTCCTCGCCGACGCCGCGCAGACGGCGTTTCGCGCGAAACTCGTACGGAAGCAGCACATCGCCTTCGAATTCGCGACGGCCATGGCGGATCTCGAGACGGCCGTGGCGCTGGCCCGCGCGGCGGCGCGCACAGACGACGAACTGCTGAAGGCGCAGTCGCGCCTCTGGGCGTGCCAGGTGACCCTGGCCGTGCCGGCGCGCATCCTCGCGGCCCTGAGCGCGTCGAACGGGGTAGCCGCCGAAGACTTCTCGCGGCTTCAGCGGCTCGGCGACCTCGATGGCGGCATCACGCTCCAGGCAGGGCGGCTCGCCGACATGAACCTGGTGGCGGAGCGGATTACGGGCTTCCGCATCGCTGACTAAATCAGGAGATCGCCTGAGTTGACCACGGCGTCTCGTGTCCGCCGGGTCTGAAGACCCGGCCTCCAACGAATGGGGCGTCTCGGGTCCAGAATATGGCGCGCATGGGCATCACCTGGGTCACGTTCGAGAGCCAGCGCTTCGCCTACCGGCCCGACCGACCGGGCAGACACTACGCTCTGATCGTCGCGGTCATGCAAGCCAAGGTGCACCAGAACTCTGACGTCAGAAGGGTGCTGCTCGCGACGGGCGATCTCGTGCTGAAACCTGATCACCACGAGGAACCCGGAGCCCGCGCGGCGTGGCACTACTGCGATATCCTCATGCAGATTCGTGACGAACTGCGTCGCGAGGATGCTGTGGTGGTTCGAAAGGCCGGCTGAGAGAATGCCGGAAGGAGGATTGCCGATGTTCCGCCGATTTGGCTCATGGACGTGTGCCGTGGTCGTCGCGTTGTTCATGTCGCCGGACGCCGTCGCCCAGGAGCGCGCCAACCGCTTGATTTCGCTGCTCGAGGCCGGCAAGCCCGCTATCGGAGTCTGGACGGCCGCGACGGCCGCTCCGCGCATAACGAAGGTGCTGGCCACGTCGGACGCCGACTACATCGTAGCGGACATCGAGCACGAGGTGTTCGACTTCGCGGCCCTCAGGGGCTTCCTGCTCGGCGTGCAGGATTTCAGCCTCCGCTATCGGGCCGAGGCCAGGAGCGCCCCGGTGGTGCTCGTGAAACTCGCCAATCGGGCCACGTGGGACCCTCGCTATGAGATTGCCGAGTCGCTGAAGGTCGGGCCGGCGATGGGCGTGTGGATTCCGTTTGTCGAGAGCCGCGCCGACCTCGAACGCGCGATTTCAGCTGTCCGCAACGCAGAAACGTCCGCCCTGGCCGGTCTGAACATCCCACGCGAGCGGCGCGACGTGTGGCCACTGAATCCCAAGGGCGAACTGTTCGTCGTTGCGATGATCGAGAACGAGAACGGCGTGCGCAACGCCCAGGAGATCGTCGAGACGCCCGGCGTGAGTGCGATCGAGTGCGTGCACATCCCGGACGCGGACGCCGCGCGCATTCTCAAGATGTGTCTCGATCGGAATGTCGTGGCAGCGGTGGATGCGACGCCAGCCGACGTGCAGGCGAAGATCGCGGCCGGCTACCGGATGCTCAGCGTCGGGTGGGACTCCGCGCTGCTGCAGCGGGCGCTCACGGACACCGTGAAAGCCATGCGCAGGTAGAACCGGTTTTCGGTGACACCGACCCGCAGACAGGGTCGAGAACGAGGCGACGATCAACGCCGCGCTGATCGCGGCTCAGGGAAGGCCGGTCGACATGGGCGGCTACTACCAGGCAGACCTGGTGAAGACGACGAAGGCGATGCGTCCCAGCCCGACGCCGAACGGCATCATCGACGCGATCGCGTGGGGGTGCGGCCACGGCTCCGCATGGACGTGTGTCGCCTCGGCCTCGAGCCGCTTGGGCCCGTCGTGGGACAAGCACATCGCCGAGATGGAGCCCGCACACCGGTGGGCAAAGACCACGCTGCGCACGAGGGACGGGGTGAGCGTGTACTGGAATCGGTCCATCGGGAGACCATCAGAGCGGCAGTCACGCAGCACGTCGTCGTGTCAGCGTCTGGTCATGGCAGCCCCAGCTCCCCACCAAGGATGTGCGTGACGAAGTTGGCGCCGCCCTGAACCGAGGCGGCCATCTGCCGGATCGTCTCCTTTGCCTCGACGATCTTGCCCGTCCGCTCGGCTGCCTTTATGGTGCTGGAGTAGGCGGTCCACACGTCGGCGCTGGTGATCTCGTAGCCGTAGCCCTGGACCAGCCAGTGCAGCGCGAGCAATCCCGCGCCCAAGGCGAAGGCCGGCTGATCGTCCACGTGGTCACGCGCCGCGCGAGTCAGGGTCTTGGGATCGCATGGTGTGCGCCGCGCGAGTGCCAGAGCTTCCTCGAAGTGACCGGCGCCCTTGGCCGCCGCAAACCACTTACCCTCGTCACCGGGGGTCGTCTTCACCAGGTCAGCGAGGATGTTGCTCGTGGCTTTGTGCGGGTACTTCTTGGCGACGGCGCGGAAGGTGGCCAGGTAGGTGCCGCCACGGTTGGCCGTCAGGCCGTAGCGGGCGTAGGCCTCGTCGACCATCCCGGAAGAGAGCAGCAGTTCTTCACAGAGCCGGTCGATGTCCCAGTCGCTGGCCCACGGACTGCGGCACGCCTCGGCGTAGCGCATGGCCTCGGCCTTCTTGCCTTGCGCCGCGAGCGCCTTCACTGCCCAACGCTTATACGGCCAGATGACGTCCGCCTGGACGAGGTCGATGATCTCCCCGTAGCGCTCGGCCCGGAACAGGGAGCCAAGGCACGCCGACGTTCCGTGGAAGTGGCCGCGCAGGCGCTTGTCGGGGCTGAGCGCCATGCGCGTGATGTCCACGAGCCGGTCGGCCCATTCGGAGGCGAGTTCCTTCGACGCGCAGAGCTCGCCCCAGTAGTCGGCGAGGCCCTCGATGTACGGGATCTGGTCCTCGTCGTGGGCCTTGAAAAGCCGATCGAGCCAGGCGGCGCGAGTCTTCGAATCGGCCAGTGCCTCCGCGATCACGGGCACGAGCTCGGCGATGGCGTTGTTGACGGCGGTGCCGATGGCACCCGACGAGCTGTCGACCTGCTCGAGCGCCGGCGAGAGCCGTTCGAAGAGGGCGACCGCGCCTTCGGCCGCGAGCACGGCATCCTTGCGGGCGACCTTCTCGATCTCGGCGACCGCCTGCTTCACCCGCTGGATCGCGGGCTGCGACCTCCAGCCGAACGCGTGCCGGCGGAAGCGAGCCTTGAACTCCCACTTGTGTGGCTCAGCCTTCGTCATTGCACGCTCCGGATCGCACGCTTCACGCCCAACGTTAACGGGACAAGCTCAGGCCCGAGACACACGGTGGCGAGGCCGTCGACATAGGCCTCGAAACCGAGGCAGTCATGGGTGGTTTCTCGATCGCACCACATGCTTCCTTCAATTCAGCCCCAGCGCCTTGAACGCCGCCTGTCGCAAGTCCCCGTAGAACACCGGGTCAACCTGCTCCAGCACGTCCGGCTGAACATCGAGGAACTGCCGTTTGTTCTCGATCGGGATCAGCGCACGCTTGGCTCCGTTGTCCATGGCCACCTGGAGCGGCTCGACCAACGACCGCACGGGTTTCACATTGCCCTGAATGCTCATGTCGCCCAACACCAGGAGGCCGGGTTGCGCCGTTGCCTTCCTGAGAATCGAGTACGCGGCGATGAAGAAGGCCACGCCGATCTCGGCCTCGACCTTGTTGCCACGCAGGTCGATCACCTCGACGTGGAAATCCGAGACGTCTACGTCGTGGGCGACGCCAAAGGCGTTCTTGTTTCCCAGGAGGTAGCTGAACGCACGGTTGATGGACTCCTTCATGTCTCCCGAGACGCCACCCGCCGGTTTCAGTTTGCCGGTCCCTGACGAGAGGCTCACCTCAATCCGGTAGAGCCCAACGGTGCCATCCGCACTCACTGACGCGGCGTAGACAGTGCCCGGCGGAAGCGGGTTGGCGGAGATAAGGTCTCGGCCACCCTGTTCCGGCACTCCTACGAAGTGTTCCTCACCTGTCTCATTCGTCAGGTAGCTGAACGAGGTCTGGTAGTACTCGAAGGCTCCCATCTTCTTCAGCTGTTCCTTCACGCGTCGGCGGCCCTCGAGCGCCAACTCAAGCAGCTCGCCCAGGTCCTCACGGGTGACCGTGCCGTTCGGGTGGAGGATTTTCATCATCCCGGACACGGTTCGGCGCACGGCCTTGCGGTCTCGAGCGTTGAGATGGGCACCAAGCGAGAAGTGGTGGTCGATGACCTCGGTGAAGTTGTGCTTCCGGAGCTCACGCAACGCTTCGGCCAGGTAGTCGACCACGAAACCGTAGTGATCCGTGAAGTGCTCGTTCCGCATCTTCGGCACTTCCCAACCTGGTAGGTAGAAGTGGAGCCGGTCGATAAAGGCCATGTCGTCCCGGATCACGTCCGGCATGGCCGCGAACAGATGACCCGTCTGCACCATCACGTCGACAGGCTGCTGCGTGTTGCCGAACATCGCAAAGGACGCGTAGCCGGCCATAGCTTCCTGTCCCCGCTGGAACTGGCCAGACTCACAGTACGTCTTCATCATCGTGATGACTTCCTTCGGCATCTTCTGGAGGTCGGCGACCTCGTCGAAGCCGATGGTGTCCCACATCTGCACCATTCCCTTGTAGCGCCCCTGTTGCTGACCGAACAGGTTCGCGACTGTGGTCGGGCCGGTGAGCAAGGCAGCGTACGGGGACAACTCCTGCACGGCATAGGTCTTACCCGTGCCCCGGGGTCCGAGCTCCACCAGGTTGAAGTTGCGCTCGCACAGCGGGATAAGCCGCGTAAGGAAAAGCACCTTGAGTCGCCGCTCCATGACGGACGGCTCGTACCCGATGCTACGCAGCATGAAGTCGAGCCATTCACCGGTGGTGAACTCCGCACGGAGTTTCCGGTACTCGTCGAGGTCAAAGGTGGCGATCTGGATAGGGGTGAGCTTGTCGACCCAGAAGGGGTATTTCCCCTTAGACTCTTCGTCGTACTCGAAGCGCATGTCGACCTGGGCCCATATGCCGCCCGTCAAAAGTCGGTCAAAATCGCGCACGTAGTGGTCGGGGATATGTACGAACTTGTGTCCGAAGTTGGTGACTTCGGCCCAGTATTGCGAGTCGACCAGCCGCACCTTCACTTTATCGATGAACGTGTGCTTGCCGTTCTCCTTCACCCTGCTCTGCGCCTTGGTGCTCTCGTCGGGACGAATGTAGTTGTCGGCCAGAGTGTCGTTGACGACCTGAAGCCCCATCTGGATGGCCATTTCGTCGCTGGAAGCGCAGTACTTGCCGAGCAAGTACTCGAGCACGAAGACCGGAACGTTCGCGCCTACCTTGACCTTGCGGACGAGGTCCTTCCGCACCACCTTTCCGGCGAACACCCTGTTTACCTTGTCATCGAGAGCATCTCTGGCGGGCGTCGTTTCGGTGTTCATCGTCAAATCCCCAGCTTCACGGGCAAGTCACCTGACTGGTCCAGGACGGCGTCGGTGGATGGGTCAAGCACGACTATTCGGACAGTCTCACGGTCGTCGCGAGTGAGCATCAGGCCCACGCTGGCCTCTGTTCCTGGCTCCACCTGCAGTATCCCTGTCGTTCGATCGAACGCGGCTCCAACCGCCATTCCCGTTGCGCCAACCTCCTCGTTCCCCGAAAGCAGGATGACGCGCAGGGACACGCCTGCCGCGACGTCGACACCCAGTCTTCCTTGCTCCGTGACCCGAACCCTCACCCCGAAGGTGCGGTTCGTGATCTTCTCTGGAACGCCTACCAATTTCGCGACGGCTTCCCTGTCTGGCGTGGAGGCACCCACGGCCATGCGCAGAGTGACAACGGGGATGATGAGCTCCTGGAGGCTGAAGCCGCCGTGATGGAAGCAAAGCCCTCCAGCCGCTTTGAACACACCCAGGCTCGTCGGGAACACGAAGTCCAGGTCTGTCTGATAGCCCAGCTCAGCGCCGGTGATGCGAACCGTTCCCGCCGGCGTCGTCCCTCCGCGACCTATCCAGCACCGCCGGTGGATATCCAGGGTGTCGCCCCCCGGATTGTCGGTGCGCATGTCCTCGTCTTTGCGGATCGAGAACTGGTGGCCGTGGTCGCCGGTGATGACGAAGTTCTCGATACCCGCCGCGGCCAGCTTCTTCACAGCGCGGGCGATGTTGCCGATGATGGTGTCCATCACCTGGCGGGCAAGCAGGTCACCGTCCATCTCGCCGATGGCGTCGATCTCCTGTGACCGGACCACGACCAGTGAGGACTCGCCGACGAGCTTGCCGAGCCTGGAGGGCGGTGTGCTCAGGAGCTTGCCGAGGGTGACGTCCACCGCGTCTGGCACTTTGGCCTTAAGGAACTTCATGCGCTCGTTCAGACCCGGCATGGCCGTGCCTTCGAGGCTGGCCGCGAGCTTGCCCTTCTGATCCACCACCGCGAAGCTCGCTGACGCTCCCGGAAGCAGCGCGGCCATGCCGACCGGGGTGATCGACGGCAGTGCGGCAATGGCCGGTCGGATGGTGAGGTCCCTCGCTCCCTGAAGCTGCTTCGCCAGATCGACACCCATCTCGAACCGCAGGGCGTCCACAAGAAAGTAGGCCGTACGCCCGCCCATCGTCTGGACGACGTCTGGGTAGACCCGGGTCTGGTGCAGCGCGCCAGGCACCGTCCATGCAGCCTCGCCAAGCGCCCGGGCGAAGCCTTCGGCCATGCGCTTGAGCAACTCCTCGTGCTCGCGGCGGATCACCGAGAGCGCCTTCTCCGTTTCGGGCTCCTCGTCCATCTTGGCGGCCCAGGCCTCCAATCGGCGCTGAATCGCATCGACCTGATGCCACCCGCCGTCGGCGGCGTAGGCGGCGACCCACTTCCCCGGGTCGGGGCCTGTTTTCGCGAGGCTCGGACGCACGCGCTCGATCTCCTGGCCCAACTCGGCCATCAGCCGGCAGACCTCCCACTGAGCCTGTCGGCCGACGTCCCGGTCCACCCAGAAGCTGCGGCTTCGGCCGGCGACGATGGCCACGGCCTCGGCATAGCGTTTTCCGGCGATCAGTTCGCCGGCGTACGCCAGCAACCTGCGCTCCTCGAAGCGGAACGTGTCGATACTGCCGAGATGAGCCGCGTCGAGCCTGGCGCCGTCCAGATTGAGATCTGAGGCGACGCTGTTGGCCAGGACGATGTACTGCTCGGCGTGGGTCTTGCGAAGGGTTGCGGCCACGTCGCGGAGGTGGTCGACCTGCTCCTTGCCCGTAGGCGCCGGAACCATGCTCAGCGATGCCGGCGGCTCGCAGGTCAGGTCCGACCGGAACTCGCCCACGAGCACGTAGCGCAGGGCCTTCGCTCGAGCTTCGGAGGCCGTCGTGGATTCAGGCAGTGCGAGCCCGAGTCGGGTCTCGATCAGCTTCAGAAGCTCAGGCGTCGCGTCCTTCGCTTGGATAGCGGCGTCCTTAGTCTCGTCGGCGAGCCATTGAGCGAGCAGCGCCTCGCTGTACGCGCCATCGAACAGCGCTCGCAGCATCGACGCCTGCGTGCCATTGCCGCCCTGGGAAAGGAAAGAAACGATGTCGTCGTAGGTCACCGTCGCTGGCCGCAGCATCTCGTCGATCTGGCCGTCCGTGAATCTCTTACGAAGCACGTTGAGTGCGAGGCGCTTGAGCTGGGGTTCGTAGCAGATGCCGCTCTTCTCCATCTCCATCAGGACAGACGCCTGCCTGTCTCGTGCAACGCCCGGAAGATAAATGATGAGCGTGTCTGGCTTCTCCAGCGCGGCGATCGGTTCGACGGCTGCGCGTACTCCGAAGAAGCTCCCCGCGTAGCGCGCAAGGAAGGTCAAGCGCTCGCCGACGAGCACGCGCGGAAGGTCGCCGTAGCCCTTGCCGACTTCAGGCAGCTCGCGGTCGAAGAATGGCCGGAACTCGCTCCTGGGGTCGTAGAAGACGACGACCGAGCGCGTCTTGAGCATGTCGTCGAGTTGCTGACAAAGGTACTTGTGGAACGGGTGCATCGTGTCCTCGTCTTCCGATTACTGCACGACGCTACGCCGGGAACCTCATTCGATACTGGTCGAGCTCCTTGACCTCATGGTCGGCATCGAGCCACTGGCCGGCACCGAGAAGCACACGCATCATCTCACACCGTTGCTGGACGCGTGCCGCCATCACCTGTTCGTAGGTCCCCTTCTGGAAGCAGTACACAACCGTGACCTTCTCGCCCGGGCGGCGGATACCACCGAGACGGTGTACGCGGCCGATCCGCTGCTCCATGGCCGCCGGATTCCAGGTGAGATCGAACAGCACGACGTGCCGGCAGTAGTGGTGCAGGTCGATCCCCTCCTGCGCTTTGGGCGTCGCAATGAGGACCAATGGTGACGAAGGAAGGTTGAACTTCTCAAGGTTGTGCTCGTCCGAACCGGTGTCTGCATCGTAGCGAACGACAAGCGGAAGCCGACGTCCACGTCCGAGGATTGGCTGGAGCTTCGCCCACGCCTCGGGCCCGTCACCAAGCCGTTTCCTGTGGCGCCCCCACCACGCGTGGACTGAGGCTTTCTCAATGTCGGGGCGATCTGCGGCGTGGGCCATCACCTTAACGACACCTGCGGCGTGGCTGCTGTCGATGCCCAGCCAACCAGCAACTCTTTCCACGTGGCGACGAAGGCGATCGGCGTGCCGCTCGATGCTGCGGCCCTTCTCTTTCACGTCCGGGTGTTCATCGAGCAGCTTCCTGAGAGCCTTTGACGTCTCGAGCCGCTGAGTAAAGACCACGACCTTGATGTCTTGGCGCATCAACGCGACCAGCCGCTCAGTCGCTTCTCGCAGCTTCGGGTCAGTGAGAGCCGCCCGTTCAGTGACCACGCGGTTGAATGTGCGGCTCCAGCGCGAGTCCGCCCCTCTTAGCGGAGACTCCGCGAGCGATTTTCGTGCCGCTGGCCAGGATGAACACAGCGATTCGCGCCGACTGGCGATGTGTGTCTTCTGCCCGCTCTGCAGAACTCCGTCGATGAGTCTCTCGAGCAAGAGTGTCGGCAGGAGGGCCTCTGCTGAGGAGTCTCCGCTCCAGTGCTCGGTCGTACGCTCCCGTTCATGGTCCCAGGTTGCCCTGACCATGTGCCGTCGGATCTTTCGCTCGAGCTCCTCCTTTCCTGGGAATGGCACTCGGTGCGCGACGGCGTTACGGAAGTCGTCGAGCGGCAATGCTTGAATCGACTTCTCAAATGACTCGTCGACGCCGCGCGCATGGCTAAAATCCAAGAGGCGCTTGCGAAACTGATTCACTGACAGCGCAAAGGGCGTTGCCGTGACCAGCAGGCACTTTTCGAATCGCTGCTGCAGCAGGCGGGCGACGACATTGTGCCGAGCCGTGCCTTCAAGCTTGTGCGCCTCATCGACAATAATGAGGTCGAAACGAGTTCCGCGGGGGAGCCGCGACCGGGCATGGACGCGATCGAGCAAGTCGTCGACGGCGTCATACGCGTCATCCTTCCACCCGCGAGTATCGCGGTCCAGCCAGGCGAGGATGCGCTTCGCGTTCGTGTCTGAGACCATCTCCGGTTTCACGCTTCGCAGGTCGCACTCGACCATGTACTTGATCAGTTTCCGCTGCTTCGCTGGCCGCAACCGTAGGCCTACCAACCGACCGGCCCGACGGAGGACAGTGAGCAGGCAACCAGCGTCTCTCTCTCTGGAACCGTACTTCTTCAGTGCCTCATAGGAGGCGAATGCGATCTGAGGGAGGTTCCCACTCAGCGAATCGGCGACCAGTTGATCGATGCTCTCGTAGCGACGGGCGGTCCAGCCGCCTTCATCCCAACGCCCCTTCCATGGCTTTCTCACACACCTTGTGAGTTCCATCCATCGGTCTTTCCATACGCCGGCCATATACCGGCTATGGGTCAGTACGAGCACGTGCCCAGATGGACTGGCCGCCAGGCGCGCGAACGCGACGGCAAGCGCCACATAGGTCTTACCCTTGCCGACTTCATCGGCCAACAGAACCCCAGGTTCGTTCTGTTCGTACAGCCTCCGGCAAAGGCCGCGAGCTCGGGTGTTCTGCGAAAGGAGCTCCTGCCGACAGGACGGCCCGAGGTGCTTGCCGGCAAGCGCCAGATCGATGTCTTTGCCAGGGCCAAAACCGATCATGTCGGCTCTCCCATGGCCTTTGCCGCAGCTCGCAATTGCGGCCGGAGCGCCGACGGCACGGTCGCTATCCCCAACCCTCTCCGTAAGCGCCTGGCCCGTTCCCGCCAACTCGCCCGGTCTCGCCTAGAGGCGGTAGAGGTCGAGAGATTCCTGGCCACAAGCCACAGCTCTAGACGAACCCACACCCGCCACACTTGTTCATGCGCATTAACGATTACGGCTGGGTCGTGAGAGTCGAAGATCCGTTGAAACAGCCTAAGCTGCCACTGTTCTTCGACTGGATTGAGAGTCTTATCGCAGAACGTTTTCTCGATGTATCGCATCCGTGCTGCAAGGTCGCGGACTCGCTCAGACCACTCAAACGTCTTGCCCTGATTCGGTTCAACCTCGCCGGGCGAAACGCCGTTTCGTCCACTGTCATCCTCGCCCTTCGCCAACACCGCGCCGAGCATTCTCAACCACTCCTCTGGTGTCCGATCCGTCCCAATCTGCACGCATGCTGGTAGCAGCTCAACGGGGATGTCGATCGGGCAGCACCCGTCGACGGCGCCCCCGCCATGCTTGCGTGTTACGAGCCAGCTGATGCCATCGACGAGTGCGAAGGACTGGGCCAGTGTTCCATTGTCAAGGGAGACTGATCGCTCCGCGTAGCGAAGGTCCGTACGACGAGCGTCGGCCGCGTCCTTCCATTCGACTCGAAGTGCGCGATGCAACGGATCGTAGGTCGCGCGCCGCAATGGCATCCATGCGGTCACTCGGTCCATTGACGGCTCTACGAACTCGGCGTCATCTATCGCGCGCCCCTTTGACGCGATAGCGCGTAGCAATCGCCTTGCGTCCGCCCATCGTTCATCGAGGATCCACGCGACTTCTACGTTTCCCCAACTCGGCGGCGCAAGCAGTGCAGCATTCGTCATGTTGGGGGAACCGACGAGGAGGCGTGCTCGCTGGGTCCGCTTCTGACTATGCACCAAACAGGCAACCTTGGCGTGCAATGGACCCGTTGCAGGTCCGACCGGGTGAAGCACAATACGCTGGGCGAGGCGGCGTTCGGCGGCCTCGAACACTTCGTTGCTGCGGAAGAGTGACCCACCTATGTTCGGCAGAAATGGACCATGTGTGAGACACGATCAAGATCTCTGTGGAGTGGATTGGAGGACG
>Ga0315273_10011419_pt1 | contig 11363 bp, 9 predicted proteins | sample YL17G02_0_MG_FD_205753 | JGI IMG/M metagenome (GOLD analysis project Ga0315273, IMG submission 205753) | Sediment microbial communities from Yellowstone Lake, YNP, Wyoming, USA - YL17G02_0 | ecosystem: Environmental > Aquatic > Freshwater > Lake > Sediment | place: USA: Wyoming | collected...
GACCGTCATCACCATCAGCCGGACCGCGGCGTCGGGAGGGAGATGCGCGCCGGAAGCGCTGGCCGCCGCCAGCGGGACCGCGACCGGCATCAGGACCGCCATGGTTCCGAACGAGGTTCCGGTGGCGAAGCTCATCCCGGCGCCCGCGGCAAAGACGAGAGTCGGCAGGATCCAGGGCTTGGCGAGATGGGCGATGGTTTTCCCGACGTAATCCCCGGTCCCCAGCTCGACCGAGATGTCCCCGAGCGCCCAGGCCAGGATCAGGATGACCAGAGGAGGGATCATCACCCACGCGCCCTTAGTGGACGCATGCGTTATTTCCCCGGTCCGCATGCGGGTCACGGACACGGTAAGCGCCAGCGCGGTGAGGAAGCTGGCCAGGGAGGAGTAGAACATCGCCCGGTAGGTGTTGGCGGCGCCGATCAGGTCGCGGAATGAGGCGCCGGCCAGACGACCCTGCGCGGCCAGGTTCGCCCGTCCACTGAATCCCAGCGCCACCAGGGTGCCAAGGAGCAGGACGCCCATGGGCACGACCGCCAACCAGAAGTTTCCGCCGGCAGGACCCTTGCCGAGTCCGCCCCCTTTTCCCTTGAGGGCCCGCCTTTCCGAGTCCACCATCGGGCCGAAGTCCCTCCCCGTTGAGCCGATGATGAACACCAGCGCAAGGGCGAAAAGGAGGTAGAACCGGAACGGAATCGAATCGAGGAAAACCCCGTACGGGGACAGGGCGCGCAGGGCCGGGTCAGGAAGCAGTTTCAGCGCCTGGTCGATGAGTCCGACCTCGTACCCGATCCAAGTGCTCACGAACCAGACGCTGGCGTCCGCCGCCGCGGTGGAGTCCACGATGTACGCCAGCTTCGCCCGGCTGAGCCGGTGGTGGGCGAACACGGCCAGGAACGCCGGCCCGATCAGGAGGCAGTTGGCGTAGTCGTCGAAGAAGATCACGAGCCCGGCCAGCCCGGCGAACACCTGGGCCCGGCCGCGGGAGGAGGCGAACTTGACCATCCGGGAGACCATGCCCCGGGTCCCGCCGCTGTCGGCCATGAGCCCCACGGTGGCCCCGATCAGGATGGTGAAGACGAGGAGCAGGACCCGGTCCACGGTCGTGAACGGGGTGAACGGGTACTGGGCCACGAGGCGCCAAGCCGCCGCGGGAACGCTCCCGCCGGTGGCCAGCAGGGCCCCGGCCACGACCCCGGCGAAGAGGGATACATACACCCGTTTCGTGGCGATGGCCAGCCCGATCGCGAGAAACGGGGGGATCAGCGAGTAAACCGTGCCGGATAGTGGAACGGAAGTCGTCAGCCGGAGACCTTGTCCAGCTCGGACCTTTCCTCGGGCGTCAGCTTTAAGGCCGCGGCGCCGAGGTTGTCGGCGAGCTGTTCGGGCGAGTTGGCGCCCACGATCGGCGCGGTAATCCAGTCATGGGAAAGCAGCCAGCCGAGCGCCATCTGGGCCACGGTCTTGCCGCGCTTTTTGCCCAGCCGGTCCAGCGTTTCTATGACCTTGAACGTCTTGTCCGTAAGCAGGCTCTTGAGGCCGCTCGCCCGGTCGCTGGCCGGGAGGGGCCGGCCCTTGCGGTACTTGCCCGTAAGCAGGCCGGCCATGAGCGGGCTGTACGGGATAACCGCCACCCCGTATTTTTTCACCAGGGCGACGTGGTCCTGCTCGAAGTCGCGCAGCAGAAGGTTGTATTTCGGCTGGATGGACACGAGCTGGGGGAGTCCGGCGTGCCGGGACAGCGCGAGCGCCTCGCCCAGGAGCCCGCCGGAGAAGTTCGAGCAGCCGGCGTACCGGATCTTGCCAGCCCGGATCAGGCCGGCATACGCGGCCAGGGTCTCCTCGATCGGGGTTCCCGGATCCGGCCAGTGGGCCTGGTACAGGTCGATAAAATCGGTCTGAAGCCGCCTCAGACTGTCCTCGCAGGCCTGGACCATGTGGACCCGGCTCAAGCCCTCGCCGGTGGTCCCCGGCCACATCCGGACCATGCACTTGGAGGCGAGCACCACTTGCCGGCGGTTGCGCCGTTTCTTCAGCCAGTTCCCGATTATGGTCTCGGCCTCGCCCCCTTTCAGCCCCTTGACCCAGTAGGTGTAGATGTCCGCCGTGTCGATGAAGTTTCCCCCGGCCCGGAAGAACGAGTCCAGCACCCGGTACGACATCGCCTCGGTGCAAGTCCACCTGAATTGCATGGTGCCGAGGCAGATCTCGGAGACCCTGATCCCGGTGTTTCCGAGCGGACGTGAGGGAAGCTCTGGTTTGCCCATCAGGAGGTCAGCTTGTCGAGCTCGGCCAGCTCGTCAGCGCCGAGCTTCAGTCCCGAGGCGCCGAGGTTTTCCCTCATCTGGGCGACCGAGTTGGCGCCCACGATCGGCGCGGTCATCCAGTCGTGGGACAGGAGCCAGGCCAGGGCCACCTGGGTGACCGTCTTGCCCCGCTGGCGGCCCATCCGGTCAAGCGCGTCGATCACGGCGTATCCCTTCTCGTTCATGGCCCACTTGAGCCCCGAAGCCCGCTTGCTGCGCGGAGCGGGGCGGCCCTTGCGGTACTTGCCGGTCAGGAATCCGCCGGCAAGCGGGCTGTACGGGATCACGGCCACGTTGTATTTCCTGATCAGCCATAGGTGGTCCTTTTCCAGCTCCCGGGCAAGCAGGTTGTACCAGGGTTGGAGCGATACGTATCGCGGGAACCCGCCACGGGCTCCCGCCACCAGCGCTTCGGCCAGCTCGGACGGCGCGTAATTGGATGCGCCGATGTACCGCACCTTGCCCGCCCGGATCAGGTCGTCGTAGGCGCGCAGGGTCTCCTCGATAGGCACAGCGGGGTCGGACCAGTGGGACTGGTAGAGGTCGATGTGGTCGGTCATGAGGCGCCGAAGGCTGTCCTCGCAGGCCTTGACGATGTGGGCCCGGGTCAGTCCCTCGCCGGTCGGCCCGTCCCACATCCTTCCCCGGCACTTGGTGGCCAGTATTATTTCACGGCGGTTTTTCCGGCGCTTCAGCCACTTCCCGATCACGGTTTCCGAGGATCCTCCGCCCAATTCCCTGACCCAGTTGCTGTAGATGTCGGCGGTGTCGAGGAAGTTCCCGCCGCCGTCGAAGTAGGCGTCCATGACCTCGCAGGAGGCGGACTCGGTCGCGGTCCACCGCCACTGCATCGTGCCGAGGGCGATCTCCGACACCTTCAATCCGGTCGGGCCAAGCAGGCGATACTCCATCCGGGCCAATGTTATCAAGGTGATAAACCATTATCAAATGCGGCCAGTTCCTGTATGCTGTGACTGTGATATGGGCACTACTATTCATGGCGGCGTCGGCGAAAGCAGTTGAGGTAATTCCGGCGGGAGACCTCGGCAAGCCGGCCCTCTGGGAGCCGATCGAGGGGACGCCGGCGGTGGAATCCGTGGTCGTCGACGGGAAGCCGGCGCTGAAGATAACCTGCCCTTTTTCGACGATGGAAGGCTGGCGGGCGGGGGCCGACTACCGTTTTCCCGAGAACGCGGACCTGGGCGGCAGCCGGTGGCTGAAGGTAAAGGCCAAGGCGGACGATCCCGAGGCGGTTTCCGAGATCGTCCTTTATTTCCAGTCCGGTGCCGGATGGTACCGGGGTGGGATCGGGGGCCTAAAGAAGGAATGGTCCACGCTGACCGGGACCAGGGGCCGGTTCGGGACCGAGGGCGTGCCGGACGGGTGGGGACGCGTGAAACAGATGCGGGTCGGCATCATGCCCGCGGCGAAACGTGACACTGTCGTCTATATCTCCGGGTTCGAGGGAACGAGTGCCCTGGGCACCGAAGATGCGGCCAAGGTCGGGCACTGCACGACCCTGGCTGAGCTGAAGACCTGCCTGGCCGGCACCCCGCAGGAAGGGGAGTTCGCCCGGGGTGAAATCCTGCTCAACCAGGCCGAGAAATCGGGTGACATCGAGAAGCCGGAGGCCCAGAAGTTGATCAAGGAGGCGCGGAAAGTCTTCGTGGACGCCTACCTCAGGATACAGAAACCCAGGGAGGGCGAGGTCCGGAGCGCGTGGTGCCATTCGGGCACCGGACCGGAGATGGGCTGGACCAAGGCCGTGGACCTTTTGGCCGACAACGGGTTCAACACAATCTTCCCGAACCTGCTGTGGAGCGGCGTCGCATACTATCCCAGCAAGGTGGTTCCGGTCTCTCCCGCGGTGGCGCAGAAGGGCGACCAGCTCAAGGAACTGCTCGAAGCCGGGAAGCGCCGGGGCGTCGCGGTCCACGTATGGAAGGTGTGCTGGCAGTTCGGGTGGCAGGGGGACCCGTCCTACGTGGTCCCCTTCCGGTTCGCCGGCCGCACCCAGGTGGACAGGGACGGGAAGCACAGCGACTGGCTGTGCCCGGTCAACGTGGCCAACCGTAAATACGAGCTGGACGCGATCAAGGAGCTGGTCCGCAACTACGACATCGCCGGGTTCCAGCTTGATTACATCCGGTACAGCGGCGAGGAATGGTGTTTCTGCCCGGCCTGCAAGGCGGCCTTCGAGAAGAAGATCGGGAAAAAACTGAAGGATTGGCCGGTCCCGGTGACGGGCGAGGGGAAATACGCGGGTAAATACGACGACTTCCGGCGGGAAGCCATCACGAGTTTCGTCCGGGAGGTGCGCAAGGAGACGAAGAAGATCAGGCCGTCGATGAAGCTGTCCGCCGACGTGTTCCCGGTCGCGGATTCGGCGCGCAACTCGGTCTTCCAGGACTGGGGATTGTGGGTCAGGGAAGGGCTGGTGGATTTCGTCTGCCCCATGAATTACACCGAGAACCTGGCCGAGATGCGGTCCCGTACCGCGGCTGACCGGGATACGATCGCCGGGAAGGCCCCGTTCTATGAGGGTCTTTACGCCACGTATTCCCCCGACCAGGTCCAGGAACCGGACATGCTCGCGGCCCAGATCGCGGCCGCGCGGGAGCTGGGCGCGGGCGGATTCGTCCTGTTCGAGATCCAGGACCACGTATTGACCGGGCTTCTTCCGGCCCTCCGGCTGGGCATCACCAAGCCCTGAGCGGGCGAAGCTAGCCGAAGGGTCACTTCACCCGTGGTCCTTAAAACCCACCTCGTTACCCTCTCGTTCGACCATTCGGCTGGCTCATGGTCGCGGTGAGCCCTTCGACAGGCTCAGGGCAGGCAAGCGTCGAACCGCGACTGGCTCAGGGTCCAGTTGAGTCTATGATGGCCACACCGATGAAAAGTCATCTTGTTACTCTCTCTTTTGACGACGGATTCGCGAAGTCGTTCGCCCGGACCGCGGCCATATACGAGGAGTTCGGGATGAAGGCGTGTCTTAACGTAATCGCCGCGATTTCCAGCAAAGAAGTCGGATCGCCGAATACCTGGCGCAACTGTCCGGTCGGCGGCTTGGAGCTTTGGAACGAGCTGGCGGGGCGGGGGCACGAGATCATGCCGCACGGCTGGGACCACTCCAACCTGTCCGGGATCCCGTTCGCGGACGCGTGCCGGGACATCGACCGGTGCCTGGAAGCCTTCCGAAACAATCTCAAGGGCTTCCTGCAGGAAAAGGCCGTCTTCAATTTTCCGTACAACGCCAGCACCCCGGCGGTGGAAACGTACCTGGAGCTGAAGGTCCGGGTGCGGGGATACCGTACCGGGCCGGGCGGGGCGGTCAACCGATGGCCCTCTCCCGAAACCAGGCGGATCACGGTCTCGGCGTTCGGGCCGGGAAACTGCGAGGAGCACCTGGACCACGAACTGGGGGATTTCCTGTCCGGCGGACCGGGCGCCAGCGAAGCTGGCGAAGCGCAACAGGGGCGACCTGCGGTCGCCACCGTTGCGCCGGGCTGGTTTGTTTACAACCTGCACGGGTTGGATGAGGAAGGATGGGGTCCGATCACGGCTGATTACCTGCGCCGCCTGCTGGAAAGGCTGGGTAGCATGGGACACGTTGAGGTGATTCCTGCCGCCGTCGCGCTAGGGAAGTACGGCTCCCGGCAGGCACAGTCGCCGTCATGATCGCGGGCGCGTTGCTGGCCGTTCTCGCCTGCCCTCCGGTGCCGGCCCTGGACGGGTTAGACCGGCTGGTCAGCCGGGGAGAGAAGGCGGAGAAGCTCGCCGGGGGATTGGGATTCACCGAGGGTCCGGTCTGGGTGCCGGGGGAAAGCGAGCTTCTTTTCAGTGACATTCCCAACGACCGGATTGTCCGGTGGACGCCCCTGAAAACGGGGCCCGAGCTGGCGACCTTCAGGCTGCCCAGCGGGCAGTCCAACGGGCTCGTGTTCGACCGGGAGGGGAGGCTGATCGCGTGCGAGCACGGTAATCGACGGGTGAGCAGGACCGGCGAGGACGGCGTCGTCGTGACCCTGGCCGACCGTTTCGAGGGTCGCCGGCTCAACAGTCCGAACGACGCCGCGGTGAGAAGCGACGGATCGGTCTATTTCACCGACCCGCCGTACGGCGTGCGCGGGACCGACCGGGAGCTCTCCTTCCAGGGCGTCTACCGTATTGCGCCGGACGGGAAGCTCCAATTGCTGGCAAGGGATTTCGTCATGCCCAACGGCATCGCGTTTTCGCCGGACGAGAGGACGCTGTACGTCGCCGACACCGACGCGGGTCATATCCGGGCTTTCGAGGTGGCGAAGAATGGATCGCTCGGGAAGGGGCGCGTGTTTGCCCCGATCGGGTCGCCGGATGGAATGAAGGCGGACGAGGAGGGCAACGTGTATTGCGCGGGAGCCGGCGGGATCTGGATTTTCGATCCACTTGGCGGGAAGCTTGGCGTAATCGAGATTCCCGAGGAGCCCGCTAACTGCGCGTTCGGCGCCGCCGACGGGAAAATCCTGTTCGTTACCGCGCGGACGGGGCTGTACCGGATCCGGGTCAATGTGGCTGGCGTTGGCGCGGCCAACGGGCGTTGCCCAAAGGCAACGCATGGTCAACTTCGTTGACCCGGGCGCTGGGGGACCAGCGCTCTGGCTTCGCCGGCCTCGGGCGTTGGAGGAACCAACGCTGGGCGAGCTTCGCTCGCCTCGGGCGCGGTGCCCCCATAGAGCCGCCAATGATTCTCGGTTCTTAAGGGCATGATGCCGCGCTCGATCCTCCTCATCTACGCGACCACGGGGATGTGTTCGCTTGTCTACCAGATTCTCTGGATCAGGTGGCTCGGGCTGGCGTTGGGGAATTTCACCACGGCGACGACGACGGTGATCGCGGTCTTCATGGCCGGGCTCGCGATCGGGAACCTGGTTTTCGGCCGGGTGGCCGCCCGGATCCGGCCCGAGGCCGGGTTGAAGCTTTACGCGGCGATGGAGGGGACGCTGGCCGGGCTGGCGACGCTTTCGACCTTACTTTTGTCGTCCTGGTCGCCGATTACGCGGACGGTCACGGCTTTTTCCGCCGGCCTGCCGTCCCTCCTGGCCGCCTGCGCGGTCCTGCTCCTGCCGCCGACCGTGCTGATGGGGGGAACCCTGCCGGTCCTGGTCCGCGCGCTTTCCGCCGGATCGCCTCCTTCCCTGGGCCGGCTGTACGCGGTAAACACTTTTGGCGGGATGCTGGGACCGGTCCTGGCCGCGTTCGTGCTTATCCCGGCGCTGGGGCTGACCCTCACCATGTGGAGCGCCTGCGCGGTCAATGCCGTCGCGGCTTATGCCGCTTATCGGTTGTCCCGCGGCCGGCCGGTCGTGGAGGCCGGCGGTGAAAACAAGCCTGGTGGATCTCCGCCGGTCCCGGAAATTCCTGGCGGCTACCCGTCGTATCTCGCCTACGTATTGGCGTTCGCGTCGGGATTCCTGTCGCTTGCCCTCGAGATCGCGCTCACCCGGCAGGTGATCCTTACCGTGACCGGGGGATCGGTGTACGGCCTTTCCCTGGTCCTGTCGGCCTACCTGGGCGGGATGGCCCTGGGCGCATGGCTGGTCAGAAGATATCCGCCCCGCGGGCCCCGGGCCGCGCTCGCGGCGTTCGCCGCCGCGCAGGCCGTGGTCTGGGTTTTCGTCCTGACCACGCCGGTCTGGGACCGCATCCCGGCGTTCATGGTCCCATTCTGGCTGACGCATATGCCGTTCGGGCTCAGGATGCTGGCCGATTTCGCCCTGATCTTTTTCCTGCTCGTGCTGGGCGCGACCGCCCTGGGGTATGCCCTGCCGGCGCTGGCCGGGCTCCTGGGGGGAAGCGCCGGCCAGATCGGCGTCCTGTTCGGGGCGAACACTTTTGGATCCGTGGCCGGGACGGTCCTGGGCGGATTCGTCCTGCTTCCAACCCTGGGTTTGCATCTCACGTTGATGGGGCTGGGCTCTCTGGCGATTCTGCTGGCGGCGTCGGCCGGCGTCATTGTCCTGGCCGGTCCCGCCCGTCCCGCGCGCTTTTGGATCGCGGCGACGGGTGACCGGAAGGCCGGCGTTCGGCAGGCTTTGCTTGCGGCGGCGGGGCCGTTATTCGCGGTCCTGGCGCTGGCCTGCCCGGAACCCGACCGGATCAACATGAGCCTGGGCCTTTACAACCGGCCCGAGCTTTATCCAAGCGGGATGCACACCTCGTCGCCGAACCACCGCGCCCGGCGCGGACTCATCGCCTTCCAGCAGGACGGCCCTACCGGCAGGATCGCGGTGTGGGAATCCGATCCTCCGCGGCTCATGTCCTTCCTGGTCAACGGCAAGCCGGACGGGTCGAACGGCCTTTCGGACCTGTATACCCAGATCGGTTCGGTTCACTTCGCCGCGCTGAGCCATCCGGCGCCCCACCGGGCGCTCGTGATCGGACTGGGCACCGGGATCTCGGCCGGGAGCCTGGCGCGGCACCGGGAAGTCGGCGAGATCCGCGTCCTGGAGATCGAGCCGGCCATGCTGGCCGTAGCCCGGCTGTTCCGCGAGCACAACGGCGGCGTGCTGGACGATCCCAAGGTGCGGGTCAGCCTGGACGACGCGCGCCATTTCCTCGAAATCGACGACTCCCGGTGGGACCTGGTCTTCTCGGAGCCGTCGAACCTTTTCGTCAGCGGGATGGTGAACCTTTACACGGTCGAATTCTACCGGGCCGTCCGCCGCCGGCTGGCGCCCGGCGGCATGTTCCTGCAATGGATCCATTACTACCAGATGCATCCCGCGGATGTGCGGGGAGCCCTGAACACCTTCCGGAGCGTGTTCCCGGAAACCACTTACTGGATCAATCCGTTCGGCGATTCGTTCGCGCTGGGAAGCGACGGCAGGCAGGCCATAGACGTCGGGGACTGGATGCGCCGGGTTTCGCGACCGGAGATCGCGGAGGACCTTGGGCGGATCGGACTGACGAAACCGATCGATATCCTGGGGTTTTTCCTGTGGGGTCCCGGGGACCTGGAGCGCTACGCCGGGGGCGCCGCCGTGTGCACCGACGATTTTCCCTTCCTGGAATTCACCGCGCCGCGCACCCGGTGGTCCAAGACCGAGCCGCTCGACGTGCGCCTGGCGATGCAGGCCTTCGGACCGCTTGATCCTGTGCCGTTGTCCCGGGAAACCGCGGCACTGCGCGTCAGGCTCGGCGACCTGTTCCGGGCCCGGCACTCGGTCGAGCGGAGCAAGGCCGAATACCGGCGTGCGCTGGAACTGGATCCCGGATCGCGGACGGCACGACGAGGGCTCGCGGAGCAGTGACAACCAAGGGTTGTCCGTCGCCGGGTTCGCCGGCGCCTGTGGCAACCATGGCGACCGGAGGTCGCCCCGGTCGCTCCGGTTGCGCGTCGCCGGCTTTGCCGGCGCCGTAGGCCCGAGTTACCTGCCGCCGGAACCGGTGGCGGGCGCCGCGACTTGACCCACGGAAAGCGCGGTTCGGGCTTCCTTTGCCCTGACGGACCAGGAGTAGGTCAGGAATTCCCCCGCGTCGCGATAGCGTTTACGGACCAGGTCCAGGATGGCTATGGCCTCCCGGGTTTGGCCCTGCATGCTCAGTGCAATCCCGCGGTTATAGAGGGCGTGAGCCACCAGCTCCCTGGTGACCAGGTCCGCATCGGCGGCGTATTCCTGGTCGATTCCGGCGAACTCCGAAACCGCCGCCTCATGTTTTCCGGACTGTCCGAGCGCCGTGCCAAGGTTCAGCCGCGCACGGGCCACGAGCGCCCTGGTTTTCGGGGCATCGTCCCGGCCATTGGCCCCGGGCGTTGCCGGAAGCAACGCATGGCCAGCTTCGCTGGCCCTGGGCGCCAGCAAGGCTGGCGTTTGGCCAGCTTCGCTGGCCATGACCACCGCTTGGAAGACGGAGATCGCCTGCGGATATTTTCCCATTGTCATGAGTGCGATCCCGCGGTTCACCGCCGCCATGACCGAATGGATGCGGATCCGCGGTTCCGGATCGGCTCCGTATTTCCTTTCCACCTTCAGGTAGATCCGGATTGCCTTGCGCGGTTCGTTCATTTCCTGCAGGGCGACGCCCCGATTGTAGATAGCCTGTGCGGCGAGCGCGCGTCGCAAGGGATCCTGGGCGGAACGGAGTCCACGCTCCAGTTGACCCCATATTTCGAGTGATTCTTCGTATTTTTTCCCGGCAGCCAACGCCAATCCGCTGTTGGTAAGTCTGATCGCATCCTCCTCGGACATCGGTGTCGCGTTCCACGGGCCGTCGGCCAACCGCGGCACGAGGCAGGCGAGAAGGGCCAGGAAGGCGAGAACGCCGCAGGCGGCGAGGAGCCTTTTTTTGCCGGATTTCATCCGCTTCAACTATAGTTTATAACGACCGCTTTGTCCCGGCTGTCCGGACGGGTGAAGGCGGGGGAGGCGTGCAGGATGACCGAGGGGGAGTTCACGGAAATCGTCGACGCGGTCGTGGCCGCCCTTCCGGGAGAGTTCCGGGAGAGGATGGCGGACATCGCCGTGATCGTTCGGGACGAGCCGTCCCCGGAACTGCTCAGGGAGGCCCGATTGCGGAAGGGCGACAGCCTGTTCGGATTCTTCCGTGGTGCGCCCCTGCCCGACACGAGTTTTTTCGATCTGCCCCGCCTGCCGGGACAAATATTCATATTCCGTCTGGCGCTGGAAAGGGCCTTCCCCGACAGGGAGAACCTTGCCGCCGAGATACGGAAGACCATACTGCACGAGCTGGGCCACTATTTCGGGATGTCGGAGAAAGAGCTGCGCCGGATGGGGTACGGCTGAATGGATCATGCGGTTGACGACCGGGCAACTGAGATGCATACTATACACATGAAACGTACAAATCTTGTGCTTGACGAAAAACTGCTTGAGTCGGCCACCCGCATCTCGGGAGCCCGCACGTATTCGCGGGCGGTGGAAATGGCCCTGCGCGACTTTGTGCGTCGTGCCCGGGCGCGACGGATACTCGAGCTGAAGGGCAGCGGACTCTGGGAAGGCAGTCTTTCCGAGATGCGCGGCGACCGGCTTGCGCAACAGTCCCGGTGACGCGGTCTAG
>Ga0315273_10011420_pt1 | contig 11362 bp, 9 predicted proteins | sample YL17G02_0_MG_FD_205753 | JGI IMG/M metagenome (GOLD analysis project Ga0315273, IMG submission 205753) | Sediment microbial communities from Yellowstone Lake, YNP, Wyoming, USA - YL17G02_0 | ecosystem: Environmental > Aquatic > Freshwater > Lake > Sediment | place: USA: Wyoming | collected...
TCCTTGCGCCCAGTTTAGGCGGGCCACCGTTTCCTCGGCGTACACGTCGATGACCTGGATCATGGTCCGGTGCGTCGGCCACTGGCACCAGGGAGCAACTTGTAGCCCATCTCCTGCGCCAGGTGGGCCATTGGCAGGATACCGTTGACGCGGCGCACCGAGCCGTCGAGCGAGAGCTCACCGACCAGGGCGCGCCGCGTCGAGGTCGGCGGGGAGCTGGCCGCCGAGCGCGAGGAGCGCAGCGGCGACAGGATAGTGCACTGCCTACCGTCGGCAGATCGTAGGCGGGGCCTTCCTTGCGCAGGTCGGCGAGCGCGAGGTTGACGGTGGGCCGGCCGCGCGGGTAGATGAGCCCGGAGTTGGCGATGGCGGGCCCGGTGGCGCCCTCGCGCTAGTCCGTGACGGCGTCGGGCAGGCCGACCAAGGTGACCTGAGGCAGGGCGCGCGAGCTGAGGTCGGTCTCCACCTCGACCAGCGCGCAACCCTGGCCCGCCTGCGGCGGTCAGGGTGGGCTGCAGACTTTCGCGAGCGCGGCGGATTTCGCGAGGAGCGAAGTGCACGGCACGATGAGGAGCAAGCCGAGTCAGTTTAGCGCAGAATGAGGAGCGGGGCAAACGGTTCGTGGCACGTAGATCGCACAGATGCGCCTCAGCTTGACCCTAGCCTGTCCAATTTCCCTTCGCATGGCCCTTCGCGCACGATGCTTGTGGGATGCGTCGCTCTTCGGCGTTGCGCCGCTGAGAGGCGCGCGGATGGCGCACGGTCTACCATAGTGCTCGAGCGGCGGCGGCTGAGAACGTCGAGGCAGCTGAGTAGACGGTTCTGACTTCATGTGTGTCGCGCCCTATAACGAGGGAAACCGTCCTTGACACTAACCTTAATGTTCGACACACTATGCTGCGAGCGGTAGAATGGAGGTAGTGAGGGGATTCGACCGCAAACGTCGTCGAATACACGGTTGGGCCAGTGCATGTGTTGCAGTCGAGGCGGATAAGGCAAGAGCGGATGGGGGCTTGATGTTGGGACAAGTCATCCGAACGGATCCGAATTGGAGGTCAAAATGCTATACATGAAGCCCTTACGGTTCCTTGTAGCTGCTGTGGCCCTGCTCCTCACTGGAGGATACCCGCATTCTTCCTCAACGGCAGCGCCGTCGGCTCCATCCCCATTGCTCGGCAATGAGCTCGTCATCTCGGCGCGTTCCAGCGATGAATACGGCCCAGACATAGCCTACAATTCGAACCACAACGAATACCTTGTGGTTTGGGAGAATATCTGGCCGAGTGGGCATCACAACGTTTGTGCCCAGCGTGTGTCTGGCGATGGGCGGCTGCTGAGTTGGTTCGCCGTGTCGTCCAATTCCAATAAGCAAATGAACCCATCGGTGGCTTACGACCCCGTCCACGACCGCTACCTGGTGGTATGGGCTTATGAGGTTTGGGGCAACGACAGCGATTGGGACGTCTACGGGCGTTTCATCCAGTGGAACGGGCCGATGCCGGTTTGGGAGACTTCATGATCTGTAACTGGAGCTCAAACCAGCTACGCCCGGTGGTAGCCTATGGGCGCGCCCAGGAAGAGTTTCTAGTGACGTGGACGAATGCCCCCAGTGGGCAGCCCACCTACATCAGCGCCCGGCGGGTCTACGCCGATGGCAACGCTTTTCCTGGCGCGCCATTCCTGGTTTCCAGTGGGCCGGAGAGCCGTGACTTTCAGGACGTGACCTATAACTTGGCGCGTAACGCATACCTGGTGACCTGGGATGTGCTCAAAAGCGGTTCTGGCCTGGATATCTATGGCGTTCGTCTGTCGGCCACCGGTAGTGCTCTGTCGGGTGGCAGTCCCCCGGCCGTCGGCGAATTCGCGATCGCCGGCTGGCCCGCCGACGAGGAGCGGCCCCCCGTAGCCGCCTGCAGGGAGGCCAATCAGTACCTGGTCGCCTGGCAGTCCGACCAGGACACGGGCGGGACGGACTACGCTATCTACGCTCGCTATCTCAACGGCGATGCCGTGCCGGGCAACGTTTACATGATGGACGACACAACCAGTCCCGAGATGGAGGTCGACGTCAGCTGCAATCTGGGTGGGGACCGGTATCTTCTGGCCTGGCAGACCCGGTACACGAGCCTGAGATGCGGTATCTGGGCACGTATCGCCAATCCCAGTGAGACGCTGCCCCCGCAGTTCGTGGTGATCCATCCCGGCGCTGCGGCGAGTCGCGAGTATCCTGCCGTGGCAGGCGGCCGTTCTAGTTACCTGGTCGCGTGGGAGCACATGCGCGACAACGGATCCAACCTCGATATCCACGGCCGGCTAGTGGGGTATGCTGTATGCTTGCCTCTGGTGAAAAAGTAACGGACTGGCAGAATGGATTGTCGTTGGAGGACGGGTATATCCGCAAGCCGCAGGGCAGGACAAATGGGATTAGGCTCAAATACCCACAAATAGGCAGATAGCCCAGCAGGCGCATCCAGGAGCCTCGGCGTGCTGGTTTTCAGCAGCAACGTGGTTCCCTTCTTGAAGGTGGTTACAGAGCGACCGCCGCGCCGAGCGCCTGATGCGGAACTTCGACGATGGATCGGGCGAAGCCCCAGGAACGTTGGCGGCGAGCCCTGGTCAGCGCGCCGGGCATGTCAGGTTCGAAGCAGCGACCTGATCCCCCGCCGGGACGGCGACGAGCCCATCGCCGGCCCACGGGGGATCGCTCCTTCTGAACCGGCGACGCCGCTACTCCCTGTCTCTCCCCGACCTCGTCACAGCGAAGCCCCCAACCGATGTTCTTGTGTTTTCTCCTGCCCCTTGATGTCCTGAAAGTCCGCTGCATAGGCCGGCGGGTCGGCGTCGAGGCCCAGCGTGGCGCGGCACGGCTCGATGCGATGGTATTCGCAAAAGTGGGTGACGAGGCGGGCCACCGTCTCCACCGGGTACACGTCGATGCCCTGGATCAGGGTCCGGCCGCATCGTCCACCGGTGCCAGTGAGCGACCCGTAGCCCAGCTCCGGTGCCAGGTGCGCCTCGGCAGGATGCCGGTGATGTGGCGCGCCAAGCCGGAAAGACACACGTCTGCGGACCGCCAGCAGTACCACCAAATGGGCCGTCGCCCGATCGATACCGTTAGCCTCTTCCCGAGAGAGGCCACCTTACCCATTCGGCGAAACTGGCTCGATCTGACCACACTGTAGGACGTGCATGGTGGTATAATCGCAAAGAAGCCGCAGCACCAACTGTCGCGGCCGGCTGCTGCCTGCGCCTCATCGTCGCCACCTCCCATTGGCCCCACGCGGCTGCCGTCGCACGGTCCGGGCAATGCGAATAAGGCCGCTATCCCGCTCTCGCTCGGGTTGCTCGTTAGGGGAAGGTACCCCTGTCGTTCGACGGCTCCGGGCAACGCCATTGCCACCCCAAAGGAGGATTTGCCAATATCGTCGATCACAGAACGCGATCGTAGCAAGAGCACGTCCCCGAGCCACCAGTTGTTAGAGCGTCAATCCTACAGCAAAGCTCCGACCTGCGCCGGCCGCGGTATGTCGCTGTCTTGACAGCCAATGACGTCAACTGGGGTCAATCGACCAGCAAGGAGGGCAACTATGCCAGGGTACATCGGTCTGTTAAAGTACACTCAGCAGGGATTGGACGACGTGAAGAACGGGCCAGAGCGCATCAAACAGTCTAAGGCGCTGGCCGAGAAGATGGGAATTCGGCCAATCGGCACGTGGGTTACCATGGGGCCGTACGACATGGTCATCATCGGAGAGGCGCCGGATGACCAGACGGTGGCGGCGTTCAGCCTTGCTCTGGCAAAGGCGGGCAATGTCACCACAATGACGATGCGGGCGTTCTCCGAAGAGGAGTTCGCGGAGGTCGCGGCTCGGCTGCCGTAGCACGAAGTTGTAGGCGAGTCACACCTGCCGTTCGGTACTGGGACGGCAGCCACCGGCGGGTGATTCCTGAGATGGCGCAGGTCTGGAATCGCCCGCCACACTTGGCATTGCAGGAGGAGCACATCGCAGCACGACAGAAGATGTGGCACGATCCATGCTGGGATTTCCTTACTCCAGAGTCAAACTCTGGGTCCCGTTGCCAATCCCTAGCTGGTGCCCCATCCTCGCATGATTCGAGCGGTTAGGGGAAGCGTCGCTTGCCGCTCTGTCGTTGCCCCCCAACGATTGTCTCCGCTCTTCGGCATCCCGCCAAACCATGACCACGACGGGACTATTGAACCCTTAGCCTCTCCCCCACGACCTCGTGACAGCGAAGGCCCCAACTGATGTATTTGTGCATACTCGTGCCTGTTGATGGTGCGAAAATCGGAGGCGTAGGTCGGGAAATCGGCGTCGAGGTCGAGCGTAGCGCGCCGGAGCTCGATGGGGTGGCAGCCGCGAAAGTGCATAATGAGGCGAGCCAGCGTCTCCACGGGGTAGACGTCGATGCCCTGGATCAGGGGTCCGGCGCATCGGCCGCGGGCACCAGGGAGCAGCTTGTAGCCGAGCTCCAGCGCCAGATGGGCCATCGGCAGGATGCCATTGACGTGGCGCACCGAGCCGGCGAGGGACAGCTCCACGACCAGGGAGCGCGACGTCGAGGTCGGCCGGGAGCTGGCCGCCGAGGTCGAGGAGCGACGCGGCGACGGGCATGTGGTAAGCGAGGCCCTAGATGCGCAGGTCGGCGAGCGCCAGCCTGACCCTCCGGGCAGGCTGGGGGTTGACGGCCAGGCGGCCGATGGGAGGATGACGCCGGTCGTGCGGCTCCGAGCGGTGACGGCGATCAGCGCCACTCCACAGGGAATGTCTCGGGCACCTACGTCCCGGCATCGTGGCCACTTTCCTGACTGACATGGGCCTGCCGATCACGATATGAGCTTCGCGCCGCGCTCACGCTGATCGCGAGATGCGCGACACGTTGTCGCACCGACGCTCGGCTGTCTCTCGGGCCGATCTCGTGAGCCACTGTTGTCCCTAAATTGGGGGAGAGACAGTTCGACCTCTCACCACCCCATCAGCAATTCCTCGATGCCACCTCCAATACCTCACCCTGAGCATCGCGAACGACTACCTCTAACGGCATCTCGCCGGGCAGGCTATGGGTCGCGCAGGCGAAACAGGGATCGTAGGCGCGGAATGCCATCTCGACCCGGTTCAACATCCCCTCGGTGACAGTGGTCCCTTTCTTGATGACCCCTTGGGCGGCTTTCTTGATGCCCAGGCACATCGCCCCATAGTTGTGAGCGGTGGCGACGATGATGTTCAGCCGCTGGACGAGCCCGCGGTCGTCGGTCACGTAGTGGTGGATCAAGGTACCGCGCGGCGCCTCGATCACGCCGACCCCCTCACTCGGCGTCGCCGTGGGGATGGCCCGCACTTTCGGACTGGTGATCTCCGGATCGCGCGCCAGCTCAAGCAGCCGCTCGGAGGCGTAGAGCAATTCGACGAGCCGGGCCCAATGTGTAGCGAGCGTCTGGTGCACGGGCTTTCCGCCCAGAGTGCTGAAGAACCGCTCGTACTCCGCCTGCGCCAGCGGGGTGGCCATGCCGTCGGAAACATTGAGCCGGGCCAGAGGCGCCACCCGATACATGCCGCTTCCTGCGCCGTCGGTGATCCCGTGCCACCCCTGGCTCTTCAGGAAGGTGAACTTGAGGTAGGTCCACGGCTCCGGGTGCTCGGCGATGTAGTCCAGGTAACTGGCAGGCGCGAACTGAGCGAGCCGCTGCCCGTCCGGCCCGATCACGCGCAGCTCCCCGTCGTAGAAGTTGACTTTACCGTTCCGGTCCACCAACCCCATATAGTTGGTCTTGATAGTGAAGGCGTCGCTGAGGATCAGATCCACGTAGCCAGGGTTCTTCAAGACCACATCGTCGAATAGCTGGAGCGAGAACCTGGCGAATTCCACCAGCGATACGGCCATGGTCTCGATCTGCTGACGCTCGGCCTCGGTGACCGGCTTGGACATGCCGCCGGGAATACCGCCGACCGGGTGGGTGGCCTTGCCCCCCAGCATGGCCTGGATCTGTTGGGCCTGCGCGCGCGCCTGGATCACTTGGGTCCCGATTGGCAGGCCTACCCGCGCCACGACCCCCAGGATATTGCGTTCGGCGGGCGGCGCGTCGGGCCCGCAGACGAAGTCCGGCGCGGCTAGGGCGTAAAAGTGGGCGATGTGGGAATGGATGAAATGCGCCATGTAGAAGAGCTCGCGCAGTTTCTTCCCGGCGGGCGGCACCTCGACGTGATAGACCCCATCGGTGGCCTTGCACGAGGCCACATGGTGTGCGCCGGGTCAGACACCGCAGATGCGCGGCACGATGCGCGGCAGCTCCTCCACCGGGCGGCCCTCGCAGAACCGCTCAAACCCCCGCAGCTCAGGGATCTGAAAATACGCGTTCTGGACCTCGCCCTGATCGTCCAGGAAGATCTCGATCTTCCCGTGCCCTTCCAGGCGGGTGATCGGATCAATGGTGAGCTTCTGCATCGATGCCTCCCCTTCGCGACTTTCTGATGGGCTGCGTCTACCTCAGCTCCGTGCGCCGATCACGTAGTTCTCCAGGTCGCGGATGAGTACCCGCTGTTCGGCGATGGTCGCCTTCACCGCGTCGCGGATCGTCACGACGCCGATCAGCTGGTCGCCTTCCAGGACCGGCAAGTGGCGGATATGCCGGACCGTCATGAGTTCCATACAGGTTTCGAGCGTGTCGTCGGGGCCGACCCCGACCACCGGCTGGCTCATCAGCTCGCCGACTGAAGTCGCCCGGGAGGACTTGTCCTTCAGGATGACCTTGCGGGCGTAGTCGCGCTCGGAAAACATCCCCACGACTTTGCCGCTTGCGTCGGCGTCGACAACGGGCAGCGCACCGACATTCTTCTCCGCCATCAGCTCCAGCGCCTTGTAGACCGTATCCCTGGGGCCGATGGTCCAGACTTCCGCGGGTTTTCCCTGCAGTACTTGTCGAACGTAGCACATCTTGCCCTCCTTCCAAGTCCTATCCGATCACCCTGGCTCGCTCCAACATGGATGTGGGCAGCGTAAAGCGGTAGAACGTGCCCAGCGGGTCCACGATGCTGTCCAGAGTTCGCTTCATCTTGACATCGTCGTCGGCACTCATGATGCTGGCGATGGCGCACAACATCTTGGCGCCCTGGTCGGCCACGCGCTCGGCAGGGCCATAGCAACCGCGGCAGGGCATCCAGGCGTCCAGGCAGCGAGCGCCGCACCCGCCCCGTGTCGCCGGACCCATGCAGACAATACCCTGTTCCAGCAGGCAGCGCTCCTGTTCGGGCTGGATGAGGTGCGGGCGGCTGAACCCATCGATCAGCTTCTCGTGCTTCACTCTCGAGCACTCGTCGCAAAGAGTGGTATCCGTCACCCCCACGGTTGCCCCCTTGGGCGGCAGTTGCCCGCTGAGGATGGCTCCGATCACCTCCCAAATGCGCTCGGGCACCGGCGGGCATCCCGGCAGGTAGTAGTCCACGTCCTCCACCTGGCCCAGGGCGCGCACCGTGTCGTAGAACTGCGGCAGCGTCAACTCCCCTTCGGGCATTGACGTGGTGAGCTGGGGGCGGATGCCGTCTGGGTTGACCGTTGAGGGGGTCATGCGGTAGGCGCGGTCGAAGACCTGGGCCGCGTTGGCCACGTTGGCCAAACCCGGTATGCCCCCGAAGCAAGCGCACGAGCCGAACGCCACCAGCGTCTTGGATTTCCGGCGCAGCAGGTGCGCCATGTGCTCGCCTTCGGAGTTGCGGATGGCGCCGTTGAACAGGCAGACGTCGATGAAACCGTCGGGCCAGGACTCTGCGTCGTGGTACTTGTAGTCCATCGCCAGAGGCCACAAGTAGATGTCGGCCGCAGCAGCCAGGTCGAGGATCTTCTCGTTCAGGTCCAGAACGGCGACTTCGCACCCGCCGCAGGTAGCGGCCCAGTAGAGGGCGAGCTTCAGCTTCTCAGGCATGATTCCCTCCCTGGCGTGAATCTGCCTCCAGGAGCTGCTTCCAACCCAACGGGCCCAGCTTGCGCACCTGCTCGGTCATCTCGGTCACCACCCGCGCCCAGCGGCCGCCCTCGGCGGCCGACACCCACTCCAGGCGAAAGCGGGCCGGTTCGATGCCGAAGTCGGCCAGCACGCGCTCGAGAAGCGGCATGCGGCGCATAGTTTTGTAGTTGCCAGATGTGTAATGGCAGTCGCCGGGGTGGCAGCCGGCCACCAACACCCCGTCAGCGCCCTCGCGAAACGCCTTCAGGATGAAGCTGGGGTCCACGCGGCCGGAGCAGTTCACCCGGATGACGTTGACGTTCGGCGGGTACTGCATCCGGGCCGTGCCGGCCATGTCGGCCCCCTGGTAACTACACCAGTTGCAGAGAAAGCCCACGATGCGGGGCTCGAACCCATTGCCCGACATAGTAACCTCCCGAACGGATGCCTATGACGCGACGCCAGCCAGAAGTCCTTCGATCTCCGCGAAGATCTGCCGGTCGTTGTAATGCCATGCCTGGGCCGCGCCCGATGGGCAGGCGGCGACGCAGGTTCCACAGCCCTTGCACAGCGCCGGGTTGATCTCGCTCACGCCGCGCACCGGGTCGAATGAGATGGCCGAGTACGCGCACAAGTTGTTGCAGATGCGGCACCCGCTGCAAAGCTCGGCGGTGATCTCGGCGATGGTCGGTTCGATGACCACCTTGCCGCGGCCCATGAGTGACATCGCCTCGGCGGCCGCGGCGTTGGCATGGGCTACCGTATCGGGGATGTCACGCGGGGCCTGGCAGGTGCCGGCCAGGAAGATGCCATCAGTGTTCGTGTTGAATGGCCGCAACTTGGGATGCGCTTCGAGGAAGAAGCCGTCCTTGTCCCGCGTCACATGGAATGTCTTGGCCACCTGGTCGCTGTCGACGTGCGGCTCCATGCCGGTGACCAACACCACCATGTCCACCGGCAGAATGATCGGCCGGCCCAGGCCGGTGTCCTCGGCCTTCACCACCAGCTTGCCGTCCATCGGGATCACCTCGGCGCCGCGTCCCCGGATGAATATCACCCCCTCGCGCTGCACCCGCTCGTAGAACTCTTCGTAGCCCTTCCCTGGCGCCCTGATATCGATGTAGAGTTCGTATACGTCGGCGCCGGTACGCTCTTTGGCCAGGTGCGCCTGCTTCATGGCGTGCATACAGCACAGTCGCGAACAATAGGTGTTGGCATGCGCGTCGCGCGAGCCAACGCAGTGGATGAACACCATGCTCTCAGGCACGCGGCCGTCGGATGTCAGGATCTCGCCGCCGGTGGGGCCCGAAGCATTGCACATGCGCTCGAATTCCATACTGTCAAGGATGTTCGGGAAGAGACCGTAGTGGTACTGCTGCAGCCGTGCCGGATTGAAGAACTTATGGCCGGTCGCCAGGATGATCGTGCCCACGTCCAGGTCGACCGTTTCCTCCTGCATCCAGTGGTTGATGGCCCCTGGGCTGCAGGCCTTGACGCACTCCAGGCATTCCGAGCAGACGGCGCAATCCAGGCAACGCTCGGCTTCACGGCGGGCGGTCGCCTCGTCAAAGCCCAATTCGACCTCGGCGAAGCTACCCACGCGCTCGACCGGCGTCACCGCCGGCATCTCCGAGCGCAAGAAGACGGGCGCATCCTCGCTGACTTCCTTCTTGGCGATTCGCTCCGGGGGGAGTGACGAGAATGCCCGGCCCTCGCGCAGGTCGACTCCTTTGAGATAGCGGCCTATGGACTCCGCTGCCCGGTTGCCTGCCGCGACAGCATCGATCACCGTCGCCGCCGAAGTCCCGGTGGCATCGCCACGGGCTGCGTCGCCGCCCGCAAAAACGCCGGGCTGCGCCGTCTCGCATGTCTCCGGGTCGGCGGCAATGGTGCCTCGCCCGGTCAGCTGGATCCCGCCCAAGCCGGCGGTCTCCGGCGCCTGCCCGATGGCAGTGATGACCAGATCCGCGGGAAGCGCGAACGCACTGCCGGGAACCGGCACCGGGCGGCGGCGGCCCGTTTCGTCCGGCTCGCCCAGCTCCATGCGGACGCACTCGATGGCCCGCACGTCTGTGTCACCAATGACGCGCACCGGCGCGGCCAGATACTCCACCTTAACACCCTCGGCCGCGGCGTCGTCGAGCTCCCAGGCGCTCACAAGCATTTCAGCCCGTGTGCGCCGGTAGACGATCGTCACGCTCCGGGCGCCCAAGCGGAGTGCAGTGCGCGCCGCGTCGACGGCTGTGTTGCCGCCGCCGATCACAGCGACGCTCTTGCCACGGACAACCGGTCCTGAACCTGTGCCACGGCGATCGGGCGAATGCGCGCCTGCTCGCGCCGCGTTTGCCTGGTCGGCCTGCCGGCCTGCCGCCTTGCCGCCGGCCAGATTGACCTCCCGCAGGAAGGAGATCCCGTCATATACTCCCGGCAGTTCTTCGCCGGGCACGCGCAGCTTCTGCCCCAGGTGCGCGCCGATGCCCAGGAAGACCGCCTGATATCCTTGCCGGAACAGACCATCGAGGGTGAAGTTCCGGCCGAGCGCGCTGTTCGTGATGATGTCCACTCCCAGCTTCCGGATGCCGTCGATCTCGTACTCCAGCACGTCGCGCGGCAGGCGGTATTCCGGGATCCCGACAGCCATCATTCCGCCAGCCACCGGCAACGCCTCGAAGACCGAGACTCCATATCCTCTCTTTGCGAGCTGATACGCACAGGTCAAGCCTGCGGGCCCGGCCCCGACGACGGCGACGCGCTGCGCAGCGGCGGGTCCGAGGGGCGACGGGGAAGGAGCGCTGGAGCTTCCCTCTCCCTCCAGGCGGCGCTGCTCGCGCTCCCAGTCGGCCACAAAGCGCTTCAGCGCCATGATGGAGACGGCGCCGTCGGCCTGCGACCGGCTGCACGCGGCCTCGCAGGGGTGTGTGCAAACCCGCCCGCAGATGCCGGGGAATGGCAGGTCGCGGCGGATCAGCTCCAGCGCCTCGGCGTACTTGCCGGCTCCGATCAGTGCCACGTAGCCCTGGACGTTGACGCCGGCAGGACAGGCGGCGCGACACGGCGGGGTGCCTTGCTTATCGATGGCGAACGCGCCCGGCACTGCCTGCGGGAAGAGCCGGTAGATCGCTTTGCGGCGGGAGAGCAGCTGGTCGAATTCGTGCGCCACCGACACCGTACACACGTTCGTGCACTCTCCACAACCCGAGCACTTGGCCAGGTCCACGTAGCGGGGCTTCTGCTTCACCTTGACCTGGAAATTTCCGACGTAGCCTGAAACGTCGGACACCTCGGCGTTGGTTAGCATCGTGATATTTGGGTGACGGGCGGCCTGCACCATCTTGGGCGTCAGGATGCAGGCGGAGCAATCCAGCGTAGGGAAGGTCTTGTCCAGCTGGGCCATGCGGCCGCCGA
>Ga0315273_10011422_pt1 | contig 11361 bp, 10 predicted proteins | sample YL17G02_0_MG_FD_205753 | JGI IMG/M metagenome (GOLD analysis project Ga0315273, IMG submission 205753) | Sediment microbial communities from Yellowstone Lake, YNP, Wyoming, USA - YL17G02_0 | ecosystem: Environmental > Aquatic > Freshwater > Lake > Sediment | place: USA: Wyoming | collected...
ATCTTCTCGTACTGCTCCATGAGGCCGGTCAGGAAGTCGCTCGTGCGGGGTCGACATCGTGTTTCGCGGCCTCTGTCCGAAGTGCGCCGGAGCCCGCAGGGCTACGAAGCCCAAGCGCTCCGCGCGCGTGTGAGCAGCCCGTCGCCGCTCGAGCGGCGGATCTCGGCGGCGGTCTCGATTTCTCCCGCGGCGGACCGAAGCGGCCAGATCCGGCAGGTGAGACGGTCACCGGCGCGCGCCTCGTCGAGGTACTCGAGGTCGTGGCGTCGCGCGCCGAGCCCGTTGCCGGCCATGGCGCGGCGCGCCGCCTCGAGGTAATCGAAGTACTTGGCGTTGTTTACGTGATCGAGCGCGTCGAGGTCGGCGGCATCGACCACGAGATCGACGGCGACTGCGTCGGCAGGAGCATCCGGAAGCTCCAGCGTCGGGCGCGGGAGCGGAGGCACGTCGCCTTCGGGCACGAATGCGCGCATCATCTCGTCGGGAATCCGCCGCGGCCGTCCCGACGCCGCGTCCACGTAGATCCAGTCGGTGTGTGCGGTCAGCATCGCGGCCAGTTCGCCCGGCAAGCGCACCGTGTATTCGCGGCGCGACCGCACGCGGCGGAAGTCGGCGACCCACGTCGCGATCTCCAGCTCGACGCCGCGCGGAATCGCCATCGGGCACTCGATCGTGGAGCGGCGGATGACCCAAGCCGTACCGTGCTCAGCGTACCAGTCCGGCGGATAGCCTGCGTCCGCCGAGGCCAGCGTCGCGGCTTCCTCGAGCAGGCGCGCGTAAACGGCGAAGCCCGCCTGCGGCGGAAGCGAACGTCGGAACAAAAATCGCCGCGCCATCCCGCTCACGCCGACTCCTCGATCGCCCGCGCGAGAATCGCGAGACCGCACTCGATCTCGGCTTCGCCGATCACGAGCGGAGGCGCCAGCCGGATCACCCGATCGCGGTGAAGCGTCCAGTTGAGGATCAGGCCGTGCGCAAACGACCGCTCGGCGATCCGGCGGGTGAAGCCCGCGTCGTCGAGCTCCAAGCCGACGAGCAGGCCGACACCGCGGACGTCGACGAGGTGGCCCTGCCACGCGAGCGCGCGCAGGCCCGCCTGGAGCATGGCGCCGAGCACCTCCGCCCGCTCCCAGAGCCGTCCGCGCTCGAGCACCTCGAGTGCCGCGAGACCCGCCGCGCACGAGACCGGGTGGCCGCCGAACGTCGTCACGTGAGCGAGCGGCGGATCGCTCGCCAGCGTCGCCAGGATCTCGGGCGACGCCACGAACGCGCCGAGCGGCATGCCGCCGCCGAGGGCCTTGGCCAGCACCAGCAGATCCGGCGTCGCGTCGAAGCGCTCGAAGGCGAAGCGCCGTCCGGTGCGGCCGAAGCCGGTCAGCACCTCGTCGAGGACGAGCAAGGCGCCGACCTCCGTCGCCCGTCGGCGAACCTCGCGAAGGTAGCCGGCCGGAGGGATGCGCACGCCGCCCTCGCCCTGCACGGGTTCGATCACCACGGCCGCCGTCTCGCGGTCGATGGCACCGAGCGCGCCGTGATCGCCGAACGGCAGCCGCTCGACCCGCGGCAGCAGCGGCTCGAACGGATCCCGGTAGAGCGCGTTGCCGCCGAGCGAGAGCGCGCCGAGCGTGTCCCCGTGAAAGGCGCCCTCGAAGGCGACGAGCTTCGCCCGGCCCGTGTGTTTGCGCGCGGTCTTCAGCGCGCCCTCGATCGCCTCGGCGCCGCTGTTCACGAAGTAGACCATCGACAGCGGCGCGGGCAGCAGCGCGGCGAGCCGCGCGGCCAGCCGCACCTGCGGCTCCTCGACGTACTCGCCGTAGACCATCGCGTGCAGGTAGCGGCCTGCTTGCTCCCGCACCGCCGCGACCACCTCCGGATGCCCGTGGCCGACGTTGGTGACGCCCATGCCGGAGAGAAAATCGAGGTAGGTGCGGCCGTGACGGTCGGTCACGGTCGAGCCTTCCGCGTTCGCGATCTCGAGGCCGAGCGGGGCCGCCGAGGTCTGCGCCACGTGGCGGCGAAAGAGCACCTCGAGCTCGCTCATTCGCTCTCGAAGAGCCGGCGGGCCTGCGGCGTGCGCAGCCAGAGGATCGCGAGCAGCGGAAACACGAGATCCCAGATGTCGCCGCCGGCGAGCAGGCGGAGCTTGATGGCGATCGCCAGCGCAGGCCGCTCGTGACCCGGCCCGACCGCGAAGTCGAGCACGGTGTAGAGCACCGTCGCCGCGAGCGACAGCGCCGACAGCGAGAGCACGGCCAGCCGAGCGCGCGGCTCGAAGCGGCGCAGGCGCTGGGACGAGGTCAGGAGTAGCGTGTAGAAGAGAACCTGCGGGATCCAGTAGAGAGTGCGGCTGCTGTCGGCGTCCGTGCCCCCAACTGCCACCAGCGCCGAAACGTAGGCGAGCGCGCTCGCGGTGACCTTGATCGCCGAAAACACGACGAGCAACATCGCCAGGAGACGCAGCTGCGCGCGCAGTCCTTCGTCTGCGTGTTCCGCTTCCGGCAAAGGCTTCACCTCTGCTTCCCTAGGATGATTCCCGCCATCGGATCCAGTCCTCCCTGCCGCCAGTCGAGACCCGGATCCTGCATGTGTCCGAGCGCTGCGATCCGGGGAACGCCGAGCGCTTCGAGCGATACGCGGGTCTCGGCATCGGGCCATGGACCCATACCGACACATTCGATACGCGGCAACCACTCGCCGACCGCGTGGCGGAGGTCTCCGATCGTTTCGAGCGGGCGCACGAAGATCGTCCGGTGGAGCGGGCTCGGCCGGAAGCCGGCGGTCGGATCCTCGAGAATCGTCCAGCTCCTGCCGGCGCGGAGCGACACGCCCCCGCCGCCGAGCTCGCGCCATTCGTACTCGTCACGCAGCCGACGAATGGCGACGGCATCGCCCTCGCCAAGCCCGCCGCGTGGCCAGCGACATTCGACCTCTTCCAGAGCTTCGGCCAGACGCTCGACGAACTCGCGACGCCGCGACAACTCGGCTCCAACCACGTAGAGCGTCTGCGGCGATAGGCAGCCGAGCTGGTCGTAGAGCGCCACGTCGACCGCCGCGGCCGCGGCCAGCGACTGGACGTCGCTCGCCCGATCGAGAAGAACGACAGCGATGCTCAGCTTGTGGCCGAAGCCAACGAACCGCCCGCTTCTTCTCGCCGCGAGCGCGGCGATCGCTACGTCCGAGCCGTAGGCGACGAGCGAATCGACGCCGCGCACGAGCGCTTCCTCGCCGCCGCCGGATCCTCCTTCCCACCAGCTGACCGCGAGCGCCGAGGCGAGCGATGGATCGATCGCACCGAGCGCTTCGGCGAAGAGCGCGGTGAGAAGCGGCTCCCCGGCCGCGGTCTTCACCACGCAAGAGGCCCCCGCCGTCAGCGCGAGCGCCGTCTTGAGGAGCGCGACACCGGGGATGTTTCCCGCCGCGACGATTCCGAAGAGGCCCACGACCTGCGCTGCCGGCCTCGCCATCGCCGCGAGAGCCTGCGCGTCCGCGAGCGGCGCGAAGACGCGCGGCAGAGCCTCCTCGATCATCGCCCGCGAGAAGCCGGTCACGTTGGGGAGCGCCTCGAGCGCGCGAAGCCGCAATCGATCGTCGGGATCGAGAAACCGCCGCGCCGCAGCGGCCACCGCAGCCGCGCGATCGCCGGCTCCTCCGTACGCCGCACGGCTGCGCAACCGTGCGAGCAGCTGCCCCATCTCATCGGCGGAAAGCTCTGCGACCGCCAGCGCGAGCGTACCGAACGCGGCCGGCCGCGTGCGGACCCGCTCCAGCGCGGGCAGATGAAAGGCGCGCTCCATCGAGCGCTACGCCACTTGCTCGAGGAGCAGCGCGCAGCCTCGCGCCTCGGCGCCGCTCGCGCGGCCGACGACCTCGAACCCCTCGCCGACCTCGATGCCCACGTCCTCGGTCTGGAGAGCGAGCACCGAGCCGACGTTGGCGAGATCGAAGTGGCGGAGAAGACCTCGCTCGCCGCGCGGCACCGGCTCGAGCGTCTGCGGTGACATCACCCGCGTGCGCGCCCACTCCGGCGCGAGCTTCGCGCGGTCTCGCTTGCGGCCGGCGAAGTGGTTCTGGATCGAATCGTCGTAGAACTGCGAGCACATCTCGGTCATGCCGTACTCGTTTGCCACGAAGTAGCCGGGCACCCCGAAATAATCCCAGAAGGCGCGCAGCACGCCGTTCCGCGACATCGAGCGGCTTCGCCCCTTGGTTCCTCCGGTGTCGACGATGCGCGACGCATACGGAAGGCGGAAGCGGGCGCCGCTCGTCTGGCACCGCTCGATGAAGCGGATGAACGCGTAGGTCAGCCCGATCAAGAGAACCGGCTCGCGCGTCGGCTCGCACTCGCGGAGCCGCCGGTCGAGCGCCTCGGCCTGAACCTCGCCGCGGGCGACGAAGTATTCGGGCGGGCCTGCCGCAAACGAGCCGGCGAGCCACTCGATCATCTGGCAGAGCGAGGACTGCGGCTGCTCGGCGAGCGGCGGAGCCAGGACCAGGAAGCGCGGCCGCACACCTCCGCCGCCGGCCGCTCTCCCCACGCCATCGGGAAGCACGCAACGCTCGAAGTGGGCGAGCGCGGCGGCTCGGTAGATCGAAGGGTCGGGCACGTGATGGCGGCCGCGGCGCTCGGCGCCTTCGGTCGTGCCGCTGGTGACGAACACGCTCCCCTCGGGAAAGCCGTCGACGACGAGATCCGCTCGCTTGAACGCGGATACGGGCACGGCCGGGATGTCTGCCCAGTCGGTGACGTTCGCCGGCGTCCGGCCGCGGCGATCGCAGAAGCGCCGGTAGGGCGCATTCCGCTCGTACTGGAAGCGGAAGAGCGCGAGCGCGAGGTCCGGAAAGCGGGCCGGATCGGGCGCGCCGATGAACTCACGCACCGCGGAAAACATCCCTCCCGATATGTGGAGCGGCTCGATCCGAAGTCAAGGCGGCGCCACGCGCGCGACGGGAAACCACGGCCGCAGGAGGAGCGTCGAATCCGGCATGAGGAGCCTTTCCGAAAACGGACCATCCACCTGGCGCAAGCCGATCTTCGCCGTCAGGATCGGCGGATGCCGCGCTGGTTTGGAAGGACCGATCTCGGCCGGGTCACGCTGGCCGGGAAGCGCTACCGGAACCGGCGTCCCCTACCCACGCCGATGCACCTGGGGCGTGAGAAGCTCACGCCCGTACCCACCGCTCGTAGATCTTCGGCAGCTCGGTCGGCAGCGACGAGACGTCCTCGATCACCAGGTACCGCGAGGTCTCGCACATCTGGCGGAGATAATCGTGTCCCGTCTTGTCGACGGTGATGCAGAAGGGCGTGATACCGGCGGCCTGGCATTCCTGGAGGGCGACCATCGTGTCCTGGATGCCGTACGTGTTCGAGCGGCGATCGTTCCCGTAGTCGAAGTCCTGCGGAAAGCCATCGGAGAGGAGGAAGATGTGCTTGGAGCGCGTCGTCAGGTTCGCCATCTTCGCCCGCGCGTGGCGAAGCGCCGGCCCCATGCGCGTCGAGCGCCGCGGCTCGATCCCACCGATGCGGCCGCGCACACGCGCGGTCAAGCCCTCCTGGAAATGCTTCACGAGATAGAACTCGACGTTGTCCCTCCCCTGTCCGGAGAAGCCGTAGACGGCGTAGCGATCGCCGAGCTCTTCGAGCGCCTCGGCCATGATCACCAGCGCCTCCTTCGTCACGTCGATGATGCGCCGCTCGCGCTCGCGCGTGCCGCGCGCGGCGGCGGGACGCCCGGCGGGCTCGGCAGACTTCGGCTGCAGCGGCTCGTCGGTCGACGCGCTCATGTCGAGGAGAAAGAGCGTCGCCACGTCGCGCTCCTCGGCGCGACGCGCGACGTAGAGGCGGGGCGAGGGCGCGCGACGCGCCCGGAGCTCGACGCGCGCTTCGACGACCGCGTTCAGATCGAAGTCCTCGCCGTCCTCGAGGCCGCGCACCTTGAGATAGCGCTCGGGCCGAAGCCGCTGGAACTGGCGGCGAACTTCGGGAAGCAGGTCGGCGTAGCGGGCGAGCGTGTCCTGGAAGAACTCCCCCGCATCCCCGGCGAGGTGGATTTCCTCGAGATGGCACCAGCGGCTGCGGTAGTCGCGGATCTGGTAGTCCCACTCGTCGTAGTCGAATCCCGCGCGATCGGCCACACCCCGCCGCACGCGGCGCGTGCCGTCGTGGATCGACACCTCGCTCTCGCCTTCGTCTTGCCCTCGAGACGGCGGCAGCCGCAGGTCCCGCGCGAAGATGCCGGCGCTCTCCACGGTCTCGGTCGATCGCCCGATCTTGAGCACCGCGCCGGCCTCGAGCAGGCGCTTCAGCTCCTCGGCGGAAAGCGGCGTACCCGGTCCCTCCTCGTCGCTCTCCTCGACGGCCTTCGGCTCGAGATCGAGCACCTCCGTCGGCCGAGGCTTGTCTGCCGGCTCGTCGCCTTCCTCCGGCTCCGGGTCGAGAGCCGCGGCGCCGGTCACCTTCTCGAACAAGAGCTCCTCGTATGTCGTCGCCGCACCGAATCCCGATATCGCAATCGAGTCGGCGAGCCGCTCGCGAATCTGGATGGCGACCGCCAGCGCGTCATCGACGGTGGCGTCCGGGCTCCGGAGCACCGCGGCGACGAAGCCGACGAGCTCCGCCGGCAGCTCCTCGGTCGATAGCTCGGCCGGCGAAACGCCGGCGCCGATCAGGAAGAGAACGAGCTCGGCGCTTCGTCGCGCGCGCGGCACCCGCCGGGCGAGACGTCCGCTGATTCGGCCGAGCTCGGCGGCGTGGCCGCGATAGCTTCGGCGCATTCGACAATCGATGCGCGCGCCCTCGCAGGCGGCAAACAGCGGGATCAGCGGATCGGCGTCGGGCACGGCCTCGAACAGATCGCCGAGCGTATCGCCGTTCACCAGGGCGGCGACCACGGATGCGAGCGGAGGCGGCAGCCGCGTCGACACCCGCCCGAGCGAGACGTCGTACGTGCCGTAGAGCAGCCGGCCCACGCCGCCCGCGGTCGCGAGCTTGAGGATCGAGAAGTTGTCCTCCCAAGACTGAAAGAAATCGACGTTGTCCGGCAGCGCGAGGCTCGCACCCTCTAGGCTCTCGCGGTCGAGAAACGCGCGCAGCGAGGCGCCGTCCACGCCGCGGAGGGTCAGGCTCTCGCCCGAGAGCATCCGTGCGTAGGAGCGGAGTACGCCGTGGATCTCTTCGAGACGAACCGCCGCGGAGTTCTCGCGCAAGAAGCGAAGCGCCGTACGCGACTCGAGCGCGAAGTAGGCTCGCCCGGCGTCGAGATTGGCCTCGGCAATCGCTTCCCCACGCTCGATCCAGCGCGGCAGCCGGCGCGGGCCCGCCTGCTCAAGCGCGCGCGGCAAGGAGCGGACGAGCGGAACGACGCAGAGCGGAAGCCGAGCGCCGCTCTCGGCCACGCGCTCGAGGATCGCGCAGCGCGACGTCTCGGGAATCGAGCGCACGATCGCCTCGAGGAGCGGCACGAGCGCGAGCACCGCCTCTGCGTCGACCGCGGCCGGAACGAGCGCGCGGAGGAGCGGCGACCGCGCCGACGGATCGATGCGAGCGAGCTCTGGCGGCAAGCCGGCGAAGAGGCTCGCCGCGGCGCGCGGCGCCCGGGGCGCGGCCGCCGCGCAGAGCTCGAAGAGGTTTGCCCGCTCCGCGGCCGACAGCAGCGCGATGCCGTCCGGTATCTTCTGGAAGAATCCTTGGCCGAGCTCGCGACCGACCTGCACCGCAGTGCCGAGCGTGGCCCACCGCCGGATCTCTTCGTTGGACAGCACCGGCAGCACCGAGACACCCGACGAAAAGAACGCTGCGGCCAAGAACTCCCCGCGCCAGCCGCTTCCGGAGGCGAGGCGCATGCCAGCCGCGGCCCATTCCTCGAGCCGCGCGCGCGCCTTTTCGTGAAGCCCCGGCAGCGCCGCGCCGCTGCCCTCGAGAAAGAGCGCCGCGAGCTTTCGCGACAGTCCCTGCACCGAGCCGGCAAGTGTGAGCCAGTGCGCGAGCAGCGGCCGGCTGCAGGACGCGATCGCCACGGGATCCAGACGCAGGAACGCGGCGGCGGCCTCGCGATTGGCGAGCGCCCGCGAGGCGATGTCGACCGCTAGCTTCCCCCAGAGGGCGAAGCGCTCGCGGTCCATTCGCGCGCGCGCGTGCGGTGCCCGTAGCGCATACGCCTGCGCCAGCGCGAGGCTCGTCTCGGCGAGCGCGTCGCCGAAATGAACGATCTCGCGCTGCTCCGCCTCGGGCAGGCGGCGAAACTTCGCGAGCGCCTCCGCACCGCCTTCCGCGCGCGCGAGGTGCGGGCTCCGCAGCCACTCGGCGCGCGACGGGCTCATGGAAATACCGTGGAGCAGAGCTCGTCGATCGCGCGCTCGGTCTCGGGGTCGTCCGACAGCGCCCGGCTCACCGCAGCCGCGCACGCCGCTCGGGCCGACACGCCCCGGCGCATGAGCCGCGCGGCGTAGATCAAGAGCCGCGTGCTGACCCCTTCCTCGAGGCCGCTCGCCTTCAGATTTCGCACCTTCTCGCCGAGCGCGGCGAGCTCGAGCGCCACGTCGGCGGTGATACCGCTCTCGTGGGCGATGATCTCGGCCTCCTTGTCGCGCGGCGGATAATTGAACTCGATCGCTACGAAGCGCTGGCGCGTCGATGGCTTCAGATCCTTCAGCACGCTCTGGTAGCCGGGGTTGTAGGAGATGACGAGCAGGAAATCGCGGTGCGCCTCGAGGATCTCGCCGCGCTTGTCGATGGGCAGAATCCGCCGGTGATCGGTGAGCGGATGGATCAACACGGTCGTGTCCTTGCGCGCCTCGACGACCTCGTCGAGATAGCAGACCGCGCCGCTGCGCACCGCCTGCGTGAGCGGCCCGTCGATCCACACCGTGTCGTCGCCCTTGATGAGATATCGGCCGACGAGGTCGCTGCCCGTCAGATCCTCGTGACAGGCGACGGTGATCAGGCCCGGCGCGCCGTCCGCCGCTTCGCCGTGAAAGCGGCGAGCGACGTGCTCGATGAAGCGCGTCTTGCCGCAGCCCGTCGGCCCCTTCAGCAACACCGGCAGGCGGCACTCGAAGGCGGCGCGAAAGAGCTCGATCTCCTCGCCGATCGGAAGGTAGTAGGGGATCTGGCGGGTCATGGGAATCGGGGCTTCAGGCTACTGGCTACAGGCTACGGGAAAAGCGCTATGATTCTTCTCCTGTAGCCCGAAGCCCGTAGCCTTTCTTTCATTTCGTGCTCACCGTCGCCATCACTTGACCGCTCGGGTCGTCGACGAGCTCGAGTGCGCCCGTCCCCGCGAGACCGCTCTGGCGCTTCGCGCTGTCGAGGTCGCCCTGCAGGCGGTCGAGAAACTTCGTGCGCGCCATCTCCGGCATCCCCTGCATGGGAAAATCTCGGAGGCGCACGCGGCCGGCGCTCGGCGTCGACCACTCGAATCGCGCGATCTTCGGACCGGCGATGGGATGGCTCCGAAGGCTCGCCTCGACGAGACCCTGAAAGCTCTTCGGCTCCGTCGAGCCGGTCGGCTCCGACGCCCCTTTGCCTCCTTCCGCACGATCGATCATCGTCTGGATCTCTGCGCGCGTTCGCTCGTCGGGTGCGAGCGCGAGCGCGTGGCCGAGCGCCTCGCGGGCCTTCGGCGTGTCGCCTGTCCGCGCGTAGGCGATGGCGAGGTTGTAATGCGCCTGGTAGAACTTTGGGTCCTTGGCCAGCACCCTGCCATACTCGGCGATCGCCTGCTCGGGCTTCCCGCCATAGAGGTACATGGTTCCGAGGTCGGTGCGCACGTTCAGATCGTCGGGCTTGAGCGCGAGGTAGCGGGCGTAGGAGTCGGTCGCCTCCGCGTACTGGTCGTGATCGAAATAGATGTTGCCGATCCCGCGCAGCGCATCGAGGTCCTTCGCGTCGATCTCGAGCACGTGGCGGAACGACGCCTGCGCTTTGTCCAAATACCCGCGATCGATCTGGCCGGCCCGGTACTCGACCTCGGCGACGGTCTTCCATGCCCCGAGATCTTTCGGCCGAGCGGCCGCCTTCGCTTCGAGATCCGCGATGTAGCGCTTCACGTCCGCGGGGATCTCGATCGGCGGATGATTCTCCGGCAGTGTTCCGCCGCTCGCCGCCTCGGGCGCGCCCTTCTCGTCGGGCTTCTGTGCGAGCGGCAATCGACCGGGGGCCTTCGCAGGCGCGAGCACCGCCACCCACAGAGCGAGCCCGACAGTCAGAAAGCCGACGAGAACCGCGAGCCCCGCGAACGGCGACGGGGTTCCCCCCGCGTGGGGAATCGGCACCGGCTCCGACGAAAGCCGTTTACCGCACGCGCTGCAGAAGCGCACGTTGCGCCCGACCGGCTCGCCGCAGCCAGGGCAGAAGCGGGCTCGACTCTGCGAGGAGGTCTCCTTCATCGAATCAACGAGTCGTCGAGGCCAGAGCTACGACGAAGGAGAGATCCTGACCGAGGCGAGCGAAAGGAATCCGCCGGGCGGGGAGGTGTCGCGCGGCCTGCAATCGCCGCGAGCACTCGGTTCGGTTACGCCGCGGCCTTTTTCCGGCTTCCCTCGACGTCTTCGGCGGTCGCGAAGCAACGGATCGTGCATTGCGCATGATCATCGTGACCGCAGAGCTTCTTGCGTCGAGTACCGGGCACCGCTTGCATGACCTTCTGGCAACGCGGGCAGTTGACCTCGGCGAGTGCGCCGATCTGCCAGCCGCAGGCCGCGCAGATGAAGGTTTGCAAAACGACTGCTTCCATCCGCTGAGCTCCTTCCAACCTCATGGAAGCTGAAGTCGTCGGCGGAGTCAATAGAATTTGAATCTCTTTCGCGAGGAGCGTACCGCTTTGCGAGCATTTCCCTCCACGATAGATTCGCACGATGCCGCCGGCAAATGGATCGAGGAGGTGGCGGGAGTGGTCTACCACCGCTTGAACCAGGATCTCCGCACCCACGGACTTTTCTTTCCACATTCGCCCCGGGGGAAGCGCGGACAGCGCCACGATCGGCGGCATGGTTGCCAACGATGCGAGCGGCATCTACTCGGTGAAGTACGGCGGCGCGCGGCCGATGGCATAGCGGCAATGATGGTCTACGGGATCGATCTCGCGGCGCTCGAGCACGGACGAGCGCCCGAGCTCATGAAGCAGGTGAAGCGCGTCTTCGATCCGCGCGGCATCTTGAATCCGGGGCAGACCTGGGAATAGCGGCTTTCAGCCGTCGCCTGTCGCCTGTCGGCTTTCGGCTGTCGCCTGTCGGCTTTCGGCTTTCAGGAAAGCCATCGCGAAGTCTTTTGCCGAGAGCCGAGAGCTGATAGCCGATAACCGGTGCCAATCATGCGCTTCGACCTGCCGTACGCCGCGGCGATCGTCGACCTCGCCGAGGGCCCGC